>Ga0163223_100009_pt1 | contig 170997 bp, 124 predicted proteins | sample MSEWel2016_02_17_2_FD_113147 | JGI IMG/M metagenome (GOLD analysis project Ga0163223, IMG submission 113147) | Subsurface microbial communities from deep shales in West Virginia, USA - MSEEL Well Study Marcellus 5H_2016_02_17 ...
CCAATCGACCGCTCCGCAACGTTCAGGGAACAGGAAACAATCATCGTGGACAAGGAAATAGCGACAATGGACTAATCCAGCATCATCAGGGACAAGGAAATGGAAACCGTAGACTGCTCCACAGTGCCCGTGGACAAGTCCATGATATTGATGGACTGCTCCACGCATATTGTGGACAAGGAAATCAGGCCTGTGGACAAGCCCATCATTCCTGTAGACAGTCCGGGCTTTAGCCCATAACTCCATCTTGTTGAATATCAACTATTCTATTTTTATTCGTTTCTGGCATCACCCAAGTTTTAATTTTTCCCGGACAGCAGTGATTTTTAATTATTAAATTAATAGCACCTGATCAGACCAATGGATAAATTTCTGAATAAATATCGCATTCCATCAGCCCGCCTGCAAAATTGGGATTACGGTTCGAATGCTGCCTATTTTGTAAGCATATGCACCGGCAACCGGGCCTGTTATTTCGGACATGTGGCGGATGGGAAAATGGTTTTGTCGGAAACAGGCGATATTGCGCGACAATATTGGCTGGCTATTCCCGACCATTTTTCATTTGTTGAATTAGGGGCCTTTGTTGTCATGCCCAACCATATACACGGCCTGTTGATTTTCAATAAATCTGGAAACGATCAAACATACGATCATAAAAATGCCCCTGTTCATGCCACCAACGGTATTGATGATGGCATGAACGTTGGCGATGACGGCATCGTAGAGACGCCCGAATCGGGCGTCTCTACCACCGCATCCCCCGCCCAGACCGCCGCCGCATCGGAAAAATGGAAACCGGCAACATTGGGGGTAATTATCAATCAATACAAACGGGTCGTCACCATCAATGCCCGTAAAATCGATGCCGATTTTGCCTGGCAATCCCGGTTTCACGATCACATCATCCGCAACCCCGAATCGTTCCAACGAATTTCAAATTACATTCGGACCAATCCGGCAAACTGGCCGAACGATCAATTTAATTCGTTCAACCAAAATCCTGAACACAGGTAGAAACGGGTGGTGGGGTTTCCAAACTGCTACGCGAGCGTTGACCCAATCTTCCAATAGAGAAGAGATGAGTCAGAGCAATCCGAAAGGATTGAGATGAACTCCGGAGTGAGTCAAAACGCATACCCGTCAAACTCCTTCACCGCCATACCATTTTCTCCCGAAAAGCTGACCTCCACATAACTGATGTATTCCTTCCCGGTTTCATCGGTACTTTCCGCCGAACGGCAAAAAAAAGGAAAGCGTCATTCTGAATTTATTTCAGGATCTACAACTTACTGCTAATCCTCCACTTCACGATTCCGAAACAAGTTCGGAATGACGGGAAAAATACATTGAATTTGAGTGAGCAGATAGCCAATAGTACCTTAAATGGGTTTGGTAATATTTATAAAATTGGGCTTGATGAACCTGAAACGTTCGATTGAAAAACCTGCACAATAAACAGGGCTTTAAGCGGCGCGTGGTGCCAAAACTTAAGGTGAAACCTTCGGCAACGATTCGAAACTTCCGGTTGCAGGTAGTTAACGATGTCGGATATTATTGCTAAGTTTAGGACATCCTTTCTGAATAATGAAACGAAAACTTAATGATCATGAAAACGGTATCAACATTTGATTTATATCTGTGGAATTTATTTGTACCCAAATTAAGCGAAGAGAGTTTTAAAAATCGACTGGTCTGCTTGCTTGCGGTTTCTTATATATCGGTCTATAAATTACCGAGAAAGTGTATCCTGAATTATTTCAAAGGTAAGGGTAGCGACATGGTCATTGATTCTGATGAGGTGATCATGAACAACCAGGAGGTTTTAAATCAATTAACGGAAGCAATCGCTTCATCCAAGCGTAACGGATCAACAGCGGGTTCTCTTCGTATCTGCCAGACCGATATTCACAAGCCCAATTACAAGTATTCGATTGGTTCATTTACGATTAATTATTTGATACATGATGAATCGATTGAAATAACAATAAAATCAGGGTATCATTTCCAACTTAATCCCGACCGGCTCACCAGGCATTTACACAGTTGGTTCTATTCACTCACAATAAAAGGGCATGCTGAAAGCTTTGAGATTAAGGGTAATCCATGGACCACATCCTTCCCGGAATTGCTTGCTGTTAAAATGAAGAAGAAAGCTGAAAGACAGCCTAAACTTGCTTTATTGATTTGATTGCTAAGAAAATATGGAGAACCTGAATCGTTCTTTCTGGATCTTGTAATCGATAGAAACAGAATCCTCTGCTCCCGGGCTATTTTATCACGTGGAGAGTAGGAGCAAGGGTTTCACGGTAAACGGTGAAATGGTGGGGCAGCAGGGGAGATAACAGCATATTACAATAAAGAAATAGATTGACCCGAAAGATCGTGGCGTACGCGAACACATAAAAAACACTAAAATGGCAAGACCAAGATCAAAAAGTGACTTACTTGAAGCAGCAAACACAAATTATGAAAAGCTTTGGAAAGTGATTGATTCGATGACCGAACAGGAACTGAATAAGGATTTTGATTTTTCTGACGATTTAAAGAAAAAAGAAGCTCACTGGAAACGAGACAAGAACCTCAGGGATGTTTTCATTCACCTCTACGAATGGCACCAATTAAAAAATTACGTGCGCATCTGAATAAAATTCAAAAAAAATAAATAATTCCGTTCACGCGCAAGGTCATGGTGTACTGAGTAAACGGAAAAGACTTCCACGGCATCCGATGAAATGGTACGGCGGAGAGGCGCAGCTTCACCTTCAATCTGCAAGCTCACTTTTATCGGACTGAGAACAGAGACCAAATGCTGATGTCTGACAAACCTCCGGACACGTGCAGCAGTCTGCCTCTCAGCTGATCGAATGCACTAGCGGGGAATGAATTGATCCGAAGTTAAAACACCGTATCGGACGACTCAAAAACGGATGGCCGAAATTGCTTAATTGGCTCGGAAAGAGATCATGCCCATGCAGCTTTTAAAGTAGGGTGCGCATTTCTCGAATTTTGGATTGCGAAATATCTTCACTAATTTATAGTGCTTCAACGGGATGTTTAAACCCATTTTCATGCATTGATTGCTGTTTCAAGAGAGCAGAGAGTCGTAATTTAAATTGATAACCTATGATTTTAAAAACAACTTTTAAACTCCGTTACCAACTATTACTAATCCTGTCCTTTTTTATGGTGAGCTGTTCGCAGGAACAGAAAAACGATAAAACCAGATCAAAGTCTAATCCAATAGAATGGGATTTAAAGGAAATCAAAGAGGCCGGCAAATTGAGAGCCTTAACAGTTTATAGTAGCACGACCTATTTTCTCTATCGGGGGCGCCCCATGGGTTACGAATATGAATTACTGGAACGATTTGCCGAATATTTAGACGTTTCGCTTGAACTGATTGTGGTTAAAAATATGGACGAGTTATTCGAAAAACTCAATGCCGGCGAGGGCGATCTGGTAGCGCATGGATTAACCATTACCTCCCTTCGAAAAAAAGAAGTCTCTTTCACCGATTATTTATATCTGACCAAACAGGTGCTCGTGCAAAAAAAACCGGACAATTGGCGAACCATGCACTGGAATAAATTAGAAAACGCCTTGATTGAGGATCCGATGGAACTTTTAAACGATACCGTTTCAATCCGACGTAATTCATCATATAGCGAAAGAATTGTGAATCTATCGGAGGAGCTTGGCGGACAAATATACGTTGATACTCTTTCGGGAGAAATGGCGACCGACGAAATCATAAAAGAAGTGGCCCGGGGAGATATTGAATACACCATTGCAGATCAGAACATCGCCAGCATCATGGCTTCGTATTACCCCATTTTAGATATTGATGTTCCGGTTAGCTTTTCGCAGAGAATAAGTTGGGCAACGCGCCACAACTCACCTAATTTACTGAAAGCCACAAATGAGTGGTTGAAGGAACTGAAAAAGGAAGTGGATTATAACGTGATTTACAACAAGTATTTCAAAAACAGCAGGGATTTTCGACGACGCGTTAAAAGTGATTTTTATAGTTTGAATAATCAGGAAATAAGTCCGTATGACGACTTGATAAAAACGTATTCTAATGAACTAAATTGGGATTGGCGATTGGTCACCTCGCTGATCTACCAGGAATCTAAATTTAATCCGAATAACAGCTCCTGGGCCGATGCAGCAGGGTTGATGCAGCTCATGCCGGCTACGGCAGAGGAACTAGGTGTTACCGATAGAACCGACCCGGAGCAAAGTATAAAAGGGGGCACAACCTACTTAAAACAAATTAGGGAGAATTTTGAAAGCCTGGAAGACTCTATCCAGAAGATTAAATTCACGATGGCAGCTTATAATTGTGGTCTGTATCACGTGATCGATGCCCAGAGCCTTGCTGAAAAACGAGGACTGGATCCTGATGTTTGGGATGAGAATGTTGAGGATATGATTTTGGAATTAAGCGTACCCAAAAATTATAACGATCCGGTTGTAAACTACGGTTATGTTCGCGGTATAGAACCGTACAACTATGTACGTCAAATTTTCGAACGCTACCAACACTACACTCAGTTTATCGACGAATGATCATTTAAGTAGTGCGAATAATTTAGTGTCATGTTTCGAGTCTTTAACAATTTGTGATAGAAGCGAAACCGAAAATATCAAATAGGTCCGTGACCTTCTATAATTGTAATGTTTTATGACATATTGCTCAATGAGTTTTTCTTGCAGTATTGGTTATTGAAGGAGTTGATTCATGCCGAAAAAATACCGATATTGATATCGTGACTATAGCTATTGAAACACCGGAATTAAACGGGTATGAGGCTATCCGGAAAATCTGGGAATTCAATAAAGGGTTGATAGTCATTGTGTAATCGGCCTATGCCATGGTAGGCAACCGTGCAAGTTCAATAAAGGCCGGATGTAACGATTACATTGCTAAACCGATAGAAAAGGACAGATTATTGGAAAAAATCAGGACCCATCTAAAAACAGAATCATGAATGTACATGACAAAAAACCGGATGCCGCAAAACCAGTTAAGAGTCTAAACTATAAAATCATTGTTGTTGAAGGCGATGAAGGATTGAATCGCTTAATTCAGAAAACGCTTCAAAAAGAAGGTTATAAAACCGACTGCGCAAAGACTGGACAAGAAGCATTGGATAAATCCAGTGGTGACGAAAATGAGATCCTGTTGATCGATTACAAATTGCCGGATATGACAGGCAGCCAATTAACAAAACAATTAACCCAAAAATACCATAAAATACCCCCGGTAATTGTACTTACAGGTTTTGGTAATGAGAAAATTGCCATTGAAATGATGAAGGAGGGTGTTTGGGACTATATGGTGAAAGAATCTGATTTTATAGACATTTTACCACAGAAAATAAAACACCTATGCGCCGACATTGATAAAAACAAAAAACTTGAAAAGGCAGAAGAAGATTTGCGCAAAAATCTGGAGGTTTTAAACGATACCGGTGAAATGGCGCGCGTTGGTGGCTGGGAAGTTAATTTGGAAGACAACACGGTTTACTGGACACAAAGCACGAAAAAGATACATGAAGTTCCTGAAGATTATTTACCAACACTCGAGGAAGCGATTAATTTCTTTCCGGGAGAATCAAAAACACGGATGGGAAAAGCAATCGATAAAGCCATTCAAGAAGGAAGCCAATATGAAATAGAGTCACAATTTGTAACTGCAAAAGGCAATACATTGTGGGTACATGCCATTGGTAAACCTGAACTAAAAGAGGGTAAATGTGTGCGTTTACATGGTACTTTTCAGGATATTACTGAACGGAAAAAAGCGGAAGAACAATTGAAGGCACTCAATCAACAGTTACTGGCAAACGAACACGAATTACAAGCCTCCAATCAGCAATTGTCAGCAGGAGAACAGCAAGTTCTGGCGGCAAATCAACAGTTAATAGCAAGCGAACAACAACTTAGAGCCGCTAACCAACAATTAAAGGCAAGCGAAGAGCAATTGAAGGCAGCAAATCAGCGATTGTTAGCTAACGAAAAGGAGCTTGTAAAAAGTAAAGAAACAGCAGAGCTGTATTTAAACATTTCCGCAGAAATCATGATGACCTTTGATGAAAAGGGTAAAATTACTTTACTGAACGGAAGCGGTCATCACATGCTGGGATACGACAATCATGAATTAATAGGGAAAAATTGGTTTGAGACTTGTATACCCCGAGAAATATCTAAAAAACTAAGAAAAGAATTCCAAAAGTTCATGAATGGTGAAGCAGAAGAGATGTCTTATTATCAAAATCAGGTTATCACCAAATCCGGAGAATTTAGAACCATTCGCTGGTATAATCATATTATAAAAAATGATGATGGGAAAATTACAGGTTTATTAAGTTCTGGTGAAGATATTACGGAAAGAATAAAAGCAGAGGAAGAATTGAAGAAGAGTGAACAGTTCTCAAGAAGTATAATCAGTTCTATGCCCAATGGATTTTCCATCCTGGATGCAAAGGGAGTTCATCTCGATGTAAATAAATCATTCTGCGAAATGACGGGTTTTTCCAAAAGGGAATTGGTAGGGACCAAACCGCCGCACCCTTACTGGCCCGAAGAGGAATATGAGAACATAAATAGGGCATTTGAAAAGAGTGTTCAAGGAAAAGCCGGAGAATTGGAGTTGGTATTTAAGAAGAAAAACGGCGAACGTTTCCCCGTGATTGTAAGCCCGTCGCAGTTGGTGGACGACAAAGGAAACGTAATCAGCAATTTTGCAACGATTAAGGATATAACCGAATGGAAAAAAGTCCAGAGCGAAATAATAAAGGCGAAGAGAAACGCAGAAATTAGTGAGGAAAGATTCCGAAAATCTCAGGAGGTCGGTCATATTGGAAGCTGGGAATTTAACCTGATAACAAATGAATTCTGGGGTTCAGATGAAAGCAAACGTATTTATAAGCTGGATTTGGATGAAGAAGAATTTTCGGCAGAAGAAGTGATGAAAATTGTTGCTGAGAAAGACAGAGAAAAAGTCAATCAGGCAATGATTGATCTGGTGAATAAAAATAAACCATATGATATCGTATTTGAAATAACTCCCAAAAATACTTCTGAAAAAAAGATAATCCGTTCTATCGCGGAAGTTCAAAGAGACAAAGATGGCAATCCGGCTAAAGTTACCGGAATATTGCATGATATCACCGAACAAAAACTGGCTGAACAAAAAATTAAAAACAGTGAATCCTTCTTAAAAGCAATTTTTGATAACAGCCTGAACGCGATAATCGTTTCAGACGATCAGGGAAACTATATGATTTGTAATAATGCTGCAGCTGAATTATTGGGATACTCAAAAGAGAAACTTCTGAAAATGAATGTGGCCGATTTGCAAACGATCGAAGAAAAAGGAGCATCCAGAAAGTACAAAGAATATATAGATAAAAACAAAGATAGAGGAGAATTTGAATTTATAACCCCTAATGGTGACATAAAGACTGCACTTTATGCCGCAATTCGAATAAAAAAAGATTTTAACCTCAGTATTTTATCTGATATAACGGATCGTAAGCAGGTTGAAATTGAGTTAATAGAAGCCAAAGAAAAAGCCGAAGAAAGCGACCGCCTAAAATCAGCATTTTTGGCTAATATGAGTCATGAAATACGTACACCCATGAATGGTATTCTGGGGTTTACAAGCCTACTGAAAAATCCCAAACTGACTGGTAAGCAGCAAGAAAGATTCATCGACATTATTGAAAAAAGCGGCGACCGCATGTTAACCACCATTAACGACATCATCGATATCTCTAAAATTGAATCGGGGCAAGTTGATATTAAAATTTCTAATATCAATTTGAATAATCAATTGGATGAGCTTTTTGCATTTTTCCAGCCTGAGACGACGAAGAAAAACATCAAACTTTCCATTACAAACCGGCTTCCCGATCAACAGGCCTCTGTTAATTCGGATAAAGAAAAACTAAATTCAATACTCGTAAATTTTATCAAGAATGCCATAAAATACACCCGTGGCGGCAGTATTGAATTTGGCTATTCGATCAATAAAAAAGCCAACAATAAAGAACTCGAGTTTTATGTGAAGGATACAGGCATCGGAATTCCAACCGAAAGACAAGAAGCCGTATTTAATCGTTTTGTGCAAGCTGATATTCATGACAAGCAGGTTTATGAGGGCTCCGGGTTGGGACTGGCCATTTCGAAAGCCTATGTGGAAATGTTAGGTGGACAAATTTGGGTGGAAAGCGAGGAAGGAGTTGGTTCTCAATTTTACTTTACAATTCCTTACAAAACAAACACAAAAGAAATACATGAAAAGAACGCAGAGGATTTGAATCAACCGCAGTCAATTGAAAACGAATTAAAAATATTGATTGCCGAAGATGATGAAACTGCCATAACTTATTTAAGTATCATACTTAAAGAATATGCGAAAGAAATGCTGGTTGCAAAAACGGGGATTGAAGCCGTAGAAATGTGCCGTAATAATCCGGAACTAGACATCGTTCTAATGGATATTAAAATGCCTGGCATAGATGGATACGAGGCAACACGACGAATACGTGAATTCAATAAAGACATATTTATCTTAGCGCAAACAGCCTACGCACAATCGGAGGATCGAGAAAAGGCAATCGAAGCTGGATGCGATGAGTATATTTCGAAGCCCATAAACCAAACAAAATTGGTGGAAATTATATCAAATCGCTTCTGATCTTAAAAAAACGGCCACAGATATTTCTCTACTTAATTGGGAGTTCAAATGGCAATTAATCCGAACCGCTCGCGACGATTTTCAATCGTTGTTCAATTTGTTGGGAACACGAAATTTAGTTTACAATAAAGCGGAATGATTGAAACTAAAACTTCGAAAGTGGTAAGATAAATTAGAAACTCCGGGTTTGAAACTCTATCAAATAAACTTCTCGCGTTTTTGCAGGTTAAACAGTCCATACAGCACAAATACCAATGCCCCAACGACCAGAAAAATTCGGTTCTTCAGCGCAATACCCTCCCACATCACTTCATTCATATTGCGAGGAACATTGAATGGATTGAGGAAAACATTCCAAAATGTTCGTTCCAGAGCGTCGGCAAAAACAAGAAAGATTACACCAAAAATCACCATCACCACCGCTGTTCCATTCCCATTTTTTATGATGGTTGAAAACATAAATGCCATGCTTCCTAAAAAGAAAACCGGAAACATCAGCTGCGAGCTCATCTCCAATAAATCAACACGGGCTAAGAAGATAGAACTAACACCGGCAAAACCAAGCAACAAGAAAAAAACCAACACAAAGACCAGGATCAACCGCACCAGCCAAACCTTATAGCGGTAGTCAGGAATTCCAAAGAGGATTTCCAGAATCCCGGCATCTAAATCATTTTGGATGCCAAAAGTCATGGGATAAAAAATAAGCAGAATGGCCGGAAAGGTAAGTGCGCCGTACACAAATTCTTCGTCAGGCAATTCACCATTCCACACAGCCATGATGGAAATAAATACATAAAATGCAAAGGCTGATAGCAAGAACCAGATAAAACGGCCACCAAAAATAATCCGGAAATTGTATTGGATCATCTTGCCAATCAGGTTCATCGTATTTCTAAGTTTGAGTGTGTTCATGTTTTTTTAAAACCATAAATTAAAACTAATTGATCAAGTCATCCTGAACTTGTTTCAGGGTTTACTTTTTAATAGCTGGCGGATTTCGAAACAAGTTCGGAATGATTTCTTTCACATCGGATGTCAACCAGCCTTCTATTACTTCAAGTCTTTAATCAAGCACAAATAAGCATCTTCCAGTACCGGCTTGGCCTCTACAGCATCATCGGCTGGTTTCTCATGGCTCAACAGGCGTACCCTTATATTTTCGCCTACCCGCATGTGGTGTGTTACCATTTGCTTGTTAGGCATCTTATCAAATTCAGCAGCCGGCACATCGTATTGCCAAACCAGATTCTCGGCCAGGTTCACCATTTCTATTGGCGTACCATGATATTTTACTTGACCCCGGTTGATTACGGCCACCTGATTACACGAGCTTGAAATATCCTCAATAATATGGGTTGAAAAAATAACAATCCGCTCGCGGCTCAACTCCACCAACAGGTTTCGGAAACGGATACGCTCACGCGGATCTAACCCGGCAGTTGGTTCATCCACCACTAAAATTTTAGGCAGATGAAGCAGGATTTGTGCAATCCCAATTCGTTGTTTCATACCACCGGAGAATGAGCCAATCTTATCGCCTCGCTTTTCCCACATATGAACCGCTTTCAGCACATATTCGATTCGTTCATTTCGCTGTTTGGCATCGGTTAGTCCTTTCAGCAGAGCCTGATAATCCAGGAACTCCTGAGCAGGCATATTTTCATAGGTTCCAAACTCTTGCGGCAAATAGCCAATCAATCCCTGTAGCTCTTCGCGCTTTTCTTGCGTATCAATACCATTGATCCAGACCTTGCCGTAACTTTGCTCAAAAATTCCGCAAATAATCCGCATCATGGTTGATTTGCCGGCTCCATTGGGTCCAAGTAGTCCAAACATTCCAGTTCCAATTTCCAGCGAAACCCCATTGAGCGCCTTAAAAGGAACCCGACGTTTTCCAATCACCGGAATTTGTTTTACCAACCGAAAAATCCCCCGTCGCAGCGAACCAAAACGGCCGGTGATCCGCTCAATATTTATTTTTTCTTCGTAAAGCCGTTTGGCTGTAACTGAAATTAGTAAGACCAAATACCACAGTGCTCCAAATGCGATTACCAGTCCAATAACATCTGTTTTTGCCCAGAGGATAACCAATCCAACTAAAGGCAACAACCAATATAGAAACAGCTTGCCTAATTTATTAATCCGCATGAAAGCCGTTCGGTTTGTTTCCTGATGCCGATGGTTTAAATAAATGGTAATCGGTTTCCAGATCTGGTTCAGGTATAAGTAAATGATTATCATCATGAAGCTAATCCAGAAAGCGGCATCTAAGTAGAAAAAGGTAAAATAGATCATAAAACCCAACAGAGGCAATTGCCAGATCAGCTGATCAAACTCCCGAATGGAGCGGAATTCTTTTTCCAAGCCGGCTCGTCGGCGGATGTTGAGGCCACCGGCCCACTCGCGGGCAAAGCGGCTAGGGCGGTCGTATATTTTCACCAGATTTTGAATGACGATATGCACTTTTTCGTCTGGTGCGATGAGTTGAGCACTTGCTTTCTTTAAACTATTCAGCACAAACCATGTGGTGCCGGGAATTAAAACAACTGCCAAAACCGTATCAACCAGTTGCCAGGTTAAGGAATCCACGTCATAGTAAATCAGGAATAAAACACCTGTTATGGCGATCAGTTGCAAGGCTTTCAGTTTCCAATCCAACTGGTGGAACCACTCCAAAGCACTTTCCAATCCCGAATAAAACGTTGGAATAAAAATCAGGGTCAGCACGGTGCTTAATGCCAAACCGCCAATCACAATGATGGCAAATGGTGCGCCAATCACACTCACGTATTCGGCTTGACCCAAGGCTAGTGGAACCATTGCAACAATGGTAGTAATGGCTGTAATCAGGATTGGGCGAACCCGCGACAATCCAGCGGTCATTAACGCCCGGGAACGGCGATATCCTCGCTTGCGCAAGATATTGCTGTAATCAATCAGAATGATCCCATTGTTAACCACAACACCCAATAAGATCAGGAAGCCGATCATCGTATTGGCATTAAACAAACTGTTGCCGGTAATAATCAACGCCAATAGCGAACCGATTGCCGCAAGCGGAATGGAGAACAACAACACAAAGGGCGTTGCAAATGATTCGAACACCGATGCCAGAATCATGAAAATTAAAATGATGGCAGCCAAGATTAAAAACTTAAATTCGCCAAGATCGTCCTCTTCGTGAATCACTTCAGCGGCCACCCCTGAAGGGAAGTTGTAATTGGCAATCAGCGCATCGATTTCGTAGCGATAAGATTCCAGCAAGTCATTCGATTGCTGAGCTTCATTAATCAGGCTATAGGTAATTTCGATTTGCTTTTCCTGGTTCACCCGGTTGATTCCGGCCAAGCCCCGAGCGTAAACCAACTGAGTAAACTCCTGCAAATCGTGCAGGCCTCCCGAGGCATCGCTCACCTGCAAAACTTTCAAATCATCCATGGTACGCATATCTTCTTCCAGTGGATCTTCTTCGCCTTGCTTGATAATTATTTCGTATTCGTCTACTCCCTGGTTAAATTGTACGCCGGTAGAAATTTCGCCTGAAAAGGAATTCAGCTCACTGGCTACCTGTCCCATACTGATGTTGTATTCTGTCATCAGCAGCGGATCGAACAGCATGTGGACTTCCGGTCGGTTGTCCGACACATTCAGTCGCACACGGTTGATAAAATCCAGGTCATCCAGAAAATATTCAATGTCTTCGGCCACCGTTTGCATCATGACAAAATCCTGACCTTTCAATACAATTTTTTCTTCTTCGGAACCAATTCCCAGCATCCGTTGAAAATTGCCCATCATATTGCGGCCGCCACTAAAACCACCGCCTCCACCGCCACTTGATTGGCTTTGTTCGAAGGAGATTTCCGCTGAACCGATATTTTTTGTCAGATCATTTACGGCTGACTTTATTTCGGCAAATGATCGGCCATCAACCTCTTCATAATCTTCAACCAGCGTTAACGAAACAACTGCTTTTTCCTCTTCAATGGTACTCACCACATCCAATTTCTCGTTAACTTCTGCCAGTTTTTCTTCAATCTTAGTTACTGTTTCATCTGTTACTTCAAGACTCGAGCCCGATGGCATGGTCACATACAATTGAATTTGGTCTTCTTCAACTTCCTGCAGTGAGCTGACACTAATAGCCAAACTGGCAAAAATGGTAATGAAGAAAATAACGACAGCTCCCAAAACAGTACTTGTGGGGTAGCGCATGCACGATTTCAGCAGCAACAAGTATACTTGCACCATCCGGTTATTGGTGGTCACCTTTTCAAAGGAGATCTCTTTGCCGCGTTTTCTTTTCAGAATATAGTGGACAGCCATTGGTACCAATAACAATGCTACAACCAACGAAACCAGCAAGGTTGAAATGATGGAAATACCGACATTCTTTCCCAGCATTTCAATCATGAAATTGGTTGAAAAAACAAAGGGCAGGAACACCGTAATCGTCGTTAAGGTTGCTGCCAGGATAGAACGCCAAACTTCGGATGTCCCTTGCGTGACCGCCGAATCCGGATCTACTCCTTTTCCGGCAAGTCGATAAATATTTTCAAGTACCACAACACTATTGTCGAGCAGCATGCCAATGGCGAGTGCCATACCAACCAGTGTCAGGCTGTTCAGGGTAATATCGTAGGCATAAAAAAGGTTGAAGGCAGTGAATACTGAAATCGGAATAGCCAGGGCAATAAATGCCACAATACGCACATTTCGCAAAAACATCCACAGTACAAACACGGCCATCAATCCACCAACCAACGCCAGGTTGATGATTTGGTCGATATTGTTTTCCATGGTTTCAGCGGAGTTATCCTGAATAAACAACTCCACGTCCTTGCGGGCCAGCTTCTTATTAAGTTTTTCAACCAGCTCCTGTGTTTTATGAGATAGCTCAATCTGGTTGACCTGCGAATCGTTGATCAAACGAATGGTAATTGCGTCTTTCCCATTCACCCGGCTGTAGCTTGTTTCTTCCTTTACACCGAAACGAACTTTTGCGATATCTTTTAGCAAGATTGGTCCATCAGATACCACCAGGTTTTCCAGCTCACTAACCCGATCGTATTCGGCAGTTACATGCACAAAGTAGAGTTTATCGCTTTCTTTAAGATTGCCCACATAAGTGCGTGATTGTGAGTTTTGAGAAAGTAACGAACGAACCTGTGCCGGTGTAATATCGTATGCTTCACAGGCATCCATATCCAAAATAACCTCGATGGATTTTTCACGACCACCAAACACATTGACACCCGCAATGCCATCCAGATTCTCCAGATCAGGAGCTATTTCCTGATCAACAATATTGCGTACCCGATCGACTCCACCACTTCCGCGAGCCTGCAATTCCATAAACTGGTTGTTCATTTGTGAGAGGTCAACACGATTTACGCTAACACGCACACCGTCCGGCAAGTCACCTTGTATCTCGTTTATCTTTTCCTGTAACTTGAGGTAGGCAAAACTGAAGTCAACATCTTTCTGGTAATAAACAACGACCGTCCCCATTCGGGAGGTGATATTTGACTCCAGCGATTCGATACCTTCCAAGGTGCCAACAGCACCTTCTATAGGAATGACGACTTCATTTTCAAGATATTCGGGGTCAGCCTCCTGGTTAGATACTGCCTGAACAAACAAAAAGGGCAGCTCCGCATTAGGCAATAATTCAACGCCCAACTGTTTATAGGATACGTACCCCAAAAGGGTCAATCCAATAAACAACATGCTGATCAGGGTCTTTCTATCGATTATGAATTTCATCGTTATCTCCTCAATTATCCAATTGGTTTCGGCTCTTTTTTTAACCGGTCTCTGATGACTTCAATGGCTTCGTACATACATGGAATAACCACCAAAGTCAATATGGTTGACGTAACCAATCCTCCAATAACCGCCAAAGCCATTGGTGAACGCAGCGATGCACTTTCGCCCATTCCCAGAGTCAATGGAAATAGAGCCAGAATGGTTGTTAAACTGGTCATGATGATCGGGCGAATCCGTTGTTGCCCGGCTTGTAAAATGGCCTCCATACGTTGCATGCCTTCATTTCGAAGCTGCAAAATGCGATCGACAAAAATGATGGAGTCGTTTACCGCAATCCCGACCAGCATAATGATACCAATGTAAGCCATAATGTTAAGTGTTTTTCCTAACAGGAAGAACACCAACACAGAGCCAACCACAGCCAATGGAATGGTCAACAGGATGGTGAATGGGTGAAGCAGCGATTCAAACTGCGAAGCCAAAACCATATACACCAAAACGATGGATAATAACAAGGCAAAACTCAGGCTCGCCATGGACTCCTGTCGCTTTTCTTCTTCACCACTGATGTTTACCTTGTAATCCGGAGGAATACTCATGGGTTTGATGGCTTCTCGAATTTTGCTGACCGCTTGATCCAAGGGGACATCTTTTTCCAGTTGAGCAGATATTTTTCCAATCCGACTTTGGTTACGGCGATACACTTCTTTAGGCGATTGTCCGATTCGGATCTCAGCCAGCTCACCTACCATGAATTCCTGATTGCCAATGGTGATTCTTAATTCTTCAATTTGCGACAAGCCTTTGTCCGGTAGCTTAATGCTAATGTTCTGCATTTCTCCCTGACGCTTAACCTGACCGGCATCTTTCCCTTCTAACTGTGCTTGAATTTGCGACACGATATCACTAACACTTAGGTTATACATCCCGGCCCGCAGTCGATCTACTACGATCTCAACTTCGGGAGAACCCTCTTCCATTGATGATTCAAAATTGTACATTCCCGGTAAATCCTGAACGAAGCCCTTGACTTCTGCGGTTAACGATTCAATGACTTGCAGATCTTCGCCCTCGACTTCAATCACCACCGGAGCTTCATCGGTTCCCATAATGCTTTTCAGGGCAGTCTCATCCTGTTGGTAGCTTATTTCCATGCCTGAAATTTCACCAATCGCATGACTGATTTTTTGGATTGCCGCTGATGAAGCAATGCTGCTTTCAGGTGTTAAAATGAGTTTAATAGTGGCTGTGTTTTCACCTTCAAAAATTGCTGAAGCCGAACTGCTAATCCCACTTGATGGGCCAATATGACTATAAATGGTCTCCAGGTTTTCGCCCAACAACCCGGCAACCACTTGTTCCAGATTTTCAACGGCAGCAGTTGTTCGCTCAATCCGGGTTCCTTCCTGCATTCGAATTTCCATACTAAATTCCCGTGTCTCCGTTTTCGGCATAAATTCAGTCCCAATAAATGGAAGCAATAATGCTGATGCACCGACCAAGGCAAGAGCAAGCAGAATGACCAGCCACTTCACTTTTAATACTTTCGATAAAAAACGGCCGTAGCCTTTTACTTGTACCGAACGATTCTTAACTGTCCGCTTCTTTTTCTTATAAAACAGATCGAACAACATGGGAATTACCAAAATGGCCACGGCCAGCGAGGATACCAACGAAAAGGCTACTGTCCATGCTTGATCTTTAAACAATTCGCCCGAAGCACCGTGCAGATAAACGATAGGCAAAAATACGATGATGGTGGTAATGGTTGATGCCGTGATGGCTCCGCTAACTTGCGAGGTTCCGGTGATCGCCGCTTCGCGCACCGACATGCCCGACTCATGATTTCGGAAAATGTTTTCCATCACCACAATAGCATTATCAACCAACATACCGGCTCCCAGAGCGAGCCCTCCCAAGGTCATAATATTTAAAGTCAAGCCATTAAAATACATCAGGTTGAAGGTGGCAATAATGGAAATTGGGATGGCGATGCTAATAATTAATGTGCTTCCTACGCGGCGCAAGAAAATAAACAAGACGATAACTGCCAACAAGATACCAAGCAAAGCAGATTCCTCCACTTCGTTAATCGCATCGCTGATAAAACTTCCCTGGTTGGTTACCATCTGCAACTGGTAGCCCGGCAGTGCTTTTTCGACATCAACAATGGCTTTGTTGATTTCATCAACCGCTTTTACGGTATTGAATTTTGTTTCTTTATAAATTGAAAGCCCCAAACAACGCTTCCCGTTTAACCTAACGATGTTGTCGGGTTCCTTGTTTTGGAAACTAACTTTGGCAACTTCGCGCAAATAGATTGGGGCATAGGCTGCCTCTGTATTATCGGCCATCACCTGTTTATACCCAACGATGACGTTTTCAAAATCGTCAATATCGGTCAACAAGCTTACGCCTTTCACCACGTAACGCAATCCCATTTCCTCAATACTTCCGCCTGAGATACTCTGGTTGAAACTTCCAATCCGATTGCTGATCTCATCCATTGTCAGCTCAAAGGCATCCAAAAGGTACTCATTGGTTTCAATCAATACTTCGACGTCTTCATCACCCGAAACTTCAACTTCGGCAACCCCTTCCAGGCGAATCAACTCATTGCGGACATAGTTTTCAGCCACCTTGCGCAGCTCGTTCATATCGTCAATGGATGGATTGCTCAGTCCCAAAAGCATTACCGGCGATGTGTTTGGATCGTGCTGCGTTATATTGATCTCATCTATTTCCCGGTTTTGGGCAAATGAAGTCACTGCTTTCTGCAGATCCAGAAAAGCATCGTCCATATCCTTGTTCCAGGCATATTCCACTGTAATTTGGGCACTGCCAACTTTAGACACCGAGGAAACCTGAACAACATCTGATTGCCGGATAGCCAGAGCTTCAAGATTCTCCACAAACTGGGACTCCATTTCTTCCGGCGGACGCTCACCCGACTGCAGCTCAACAAAGAGGCGGGGGTTGTTTAAATCCGGAAACAGATCGACACCCAGCTTATCGTACGAGATGTACCCGAGCAGAACGACTCCAAGCACCATCATCAGAATAGTAACCGGGTAGTTGACCGAAAATTCGCTTAACTTCTTCACGGTATTTCCTTTCTATTTGATGATTTTTACTTTGGAACGGTCACGCAGGGTCTCAAATCCTTTTACCACGAGACGATCGTTTGTTTTTAAGCCGGAAGTGATTTCCACTTTATCCTGATCTTCATATCCCAGGGTTACTTGCTTTTGTTCCGCAGTTCCTTTTTGTACGATAAAAACAGATTTGCCACGTTGGTTCGAAACAATCACATCTTTCGGAATAACAATCACACTATCGCGTCGGTCAAGAATAATTTCAGCTTGAACAAACATTCCCGGTCGCAGCTTGAGTGCTTCATTCTCAATGCTCAACTTTCCTTTAAATGTTCGGGTCTCGGTGCTGATTGCCGGAGATAATTCGCGAACAACTCCCTGCAGCGTATCTTCGGGCAAGGTGTAATTCATAACCCTTACATCTTGGTTTTGCTCAACTTTGTTGATGTATTTTTCAGGCAAATTAACCTCCAGTTGGAGTTGTTCGTAACTCATCAGACTAACAACTGCTGTTCCGCTGGGCACTTTAGTTCCTGCGGTAAAATGTGGTAATTCGGTGATCACTCCTTTAAACGGTGCTCGAACTTTCATTTTTTCCAACTGAATTTTGGCTAGTGCATAACTATCGCGGGCATTTACAGCCGACACTTCTGCATTGCTTAATTCACTTTGGGTTACACCACCTTTATCGAAAAGCGATTTTTGCTTGGTATAAGTTTGTTCCGATATTTTCAAGTTGAGTTCCTTCGCCTCCAAGCCTATGTTATTCGTGTATTCTTCATCTTCCAGCTCCACAATTACCTGCCCTTTAGCAACCTGATCGCCCAACCGGAACGGTTTTCCTGTGCGAGGATTGGTATTTAAATAATAGCGGCCGCCCATCTCTGTCGTCAATGTAGCCTCTTGGGTTGCGGCCACTGTTCCTGTGGTATTTATCGTTTGCTCAATGAAGCTGGGTTTTAAATCCTCAACCGAAACAGGAATGGCCACTTCAGTTTCCGAGTCAGCACTTTGATTATTGCAGGCTGACAAGCCGAGCAGCGCAATAATACTGATGATATAGAAATTCGTTATTTTCATTGATTTGCGTTTTATGATGGATGGTTTTAGTTATTACTTTTCTTCATTAATTCTTCAGGAACAATACCTTGACTTTTTTCAAAATCGTAAAGGGTTTGAATTTTTAGATTCAACAGCTCTATTTTATAATCGATTAAAGATTGTGCGTAAGCCATTTTTTTCTCCGACAGCTGTGTTTGATAGAGGTTCAGATCCATGCTGGTCAGATCGCCGTTGGCATAGCGTTCCAGATTAATTTCGTAGGTTAACTGAGCATTCTTTTCGTTTTGCCTGGCAATGTCAATCTGTGTTTTTAAGTTTTGAAGCGAACGGTAAACCTGCCGAATATCAATCACGATTTGTATTTCCTGATTCTCAAGATTGAGTTCCCTCGTTTGGAGAACTGCTTCCTGTGCTTTAATTCTAGACTTTTTCTCACCCCAGTCAAACAGTGGGACATTGAATGAAAGAGACACTTGGGGATTGTTCGTTGGATTGTTGTAAACATTACCAACAACGCGGTCTTCACCGATAATTCCAACAGAAAGGTTCATCTCGCCCTTAAACTCATTCATTGCTTTTGTTTGAATCAAATCAAACTGCGAGTTTTCAATATCAATCTCTCGCTGGCGCAGTTCCATTCGGGAAGCCAACCCATAATCGATTGCCTTTTTTAGATCAACATCAACAGCATTCGCGTCGACATTGGTCATGACCGAAATTTCTTCGAAAATATCCATGCCGATGTATTGTTTAAATTGATCTTTATAATTTTCTAAACTCACCCGTTTGTTTTGCAAACCCGACTCGGCTGTTGCGTAGTTCAGTTCTGCCTGGTAGAGCTCCTCTCTCGCTGCCAATCCGGCTTCAACTTTGTTCTTGGTTATCTCGTAGCTTTTCTTGGTGTTTTCCATTTCATCCTTGGCAATGGTTAAGCTCATTTGCGCCATATACACATTGTAAAAATACTGGGTAACCAGTTTTTCCAGATTCAGTTTTTGCATGGCATAACTCAGGTTCGAGTTTTCCAAATCGAGCTGGAGTTCTTTGAGCTGAAGTTTTAGCCGATTGTAAGTAAATAAAGGTTGGGTGAGACTAAGGTATAAATTGTTGGTGAATGCCCGATCTTCCCGATTGGTTACATCGTTGATATTTTTTTGCCAACCAAACCGATTTACCAATTGCACGGTTCCATCAGTCCATAAAACAGGTTGTGAAACAGTGAAGGTTCCCGATGAACCAAATGATTCGTTGGTATACCAAGTTGATGAGAAATCATCGAACGAACGGGTTCGACTAAAATCAACCGGGTTCAAGCTGAGGGTAAACTGCGATTTTAGGGCTGCTTTTTGGGCATTGAGCGATTCTTGCGAACGTTCCAGATTTAATAGCGAAATACGGATGTCCGGGCTATTCTGCGAAGCAATATCCAGCGCATTCTCCAAGCTCAAAAGCTGCTGCCCAAAAGCCAGTGCTCCGGGAAAAGCCGTCAACAGAACAAGAATCTTAAGTTTTGTAAAAATGAGTTTCATAGGTATCAATTATTGTTTTATCAATTTAACGGCATCGGCAACTACCATTCGCGATTCCGACTGGTTTGTCAATTCAATTACTGCAGTGTCTGGTGAAAAATAGAACCCTCCAAGATGGTTCCATCCATCTTCAGCACTTTTTAATTCGACTAAGGCATCCTCATCACCATCATCGTGATGCACAATGAAGTGGTATTCGCCATCATTATTTCGACGACGACCATCTTCTTTATACACGAAGGCATAAACATCGTAATAGCCGGCATCTTTGATGGGCACATTCCAAGTCGCTATTTTATCTCCTTCGCCTGATCGGATATAATATGCTGAGCGAATGTAGGCTCCGTAAAAATCAGAGTTCGTTGTCAATGTCCAGGTACGCGGTGGTCGCCAACCTGAAAAGCCTTCATACTTGGTCGAGCTTTCTGTTTCCTGAATTAATAAACGACGAAGTAAGCTGGTTTCGGCTTCGCCTTTCACTTCAAACCCGGGATCTTCGTTATCCAAAATGATTTCGTTGTCTTCGGCTATTCGAACAGGTACATCAACTTCGACAATGCCTTCGTAGGGCACTGCTTTTTTATCTTCTTCAATATTATCTAACTGAAGTCGTATTTCTGAAGGAATATTTTTAGATGTCAGGGTGTTGATGCTCAGCCCACGTGGAGTTCCACTTAGTAAGTAACTAACCTGTTTGGTTTGATTCCCATCCAGATGAATCAATTTACTGATGGTTTCGGGAGATGCTCCCCTTCCACCAAAACGACCACCTCGTCCTCCTCCTATTCGAAAGTCAGCAGAAATAATTCCTTCCACATCCTCCGTATTGCTTACTTTAAATTTCACCATGGTTTTCAGCTGATCTCCATCCAGCACATTGACGGCATCAACATGTCCAATCAAAAAAGCCGGTAGTTTTGTGCTGCTAAACCAATCTTCCATGTATGGAATCAGGTCAATTTCAAATTCATTCTGAATGGCTTCATTAAATTCATCAATGGTTGAAACTGAAAATTTAACCTGATTGAGGTAGTTGTATAGAAAATCTTCAAAAGCTTCTTCCTGAGCTTTGGTTTTAATTATTGAAAACAGCGCCTTGCCCTTTAATTGAATAACATTGTCGACAATCAGCTTTTGCTCCGGATCATTTAAAATCTCTTCAAAACTTTGCGATAACAAGGCGAGGTTTCCCTGTTCATCTTCCGACATGCCTTGCAGGTCGCGCATCCAGCCCATGCGGGGATTATTGCTTGCCTGCTTTTTGTAGGCTTCAAAAACACGATCGGTAACCGGCCATCGTTCCGAGCTGATATAAAAAGCATAGTTGTAAAATAGCGGGAAGGCATACAGCGCGTTGTCGGTCTCTTCAACTTCCAATTCTCCTTGCGAGCGGTTAACATCGGGTCTTCCTTGTTCCTGGGTAAAAGTGGCCAGGAAGTTTTGCAATATGCGTATTTTTTTCTCCTGGGGCGTTAGGTTCTCGTCGTCGCCGCGTCCCCGGCGACGGCGCTGATTCATCCGTCCGTTGAAATCAGCTTCGTTAACCAACAAGCCTTTTTCAGGGAACAAAATCATTTCCGGTTGGATCTGCTCGCGAGTACCGGTTAAAACCCGCTCATAGGAGTAAAATTGAATAGGGACTTCAACCAGCGACAATCGCTCAAACGGATAGTACAAATCGACATCACGCTCAAAATCCTGAAGGACTTCTGTAATAACACTCGGAATGGTGTCCTTTATTTCCTCAAAGAAATCAGAAAAATAATCGTGCCCTTTGCGATAGTAAATATTGAAATCGAGTCCATCAATTTCCTGATTAATTTTTTCATAATTACCGATAGCTATTGAAATTTGTGACTGCGCATGAGAATTGGTAAACACAAATTTATGATCACCTTCTTCGACAACACCCTGTGAAATAGCTGTTAGCCCGTCATGGATGGTCACTTCTAATCGATAATCGCTAAACTGTCGGGCAGTCCATTGTTTGTTTTCTTTGCCAAAACCAACTCCGGGAATTGGATACCAATTGGCTTCGCGGGTTAATAAAACGTAGTTTGGGGTGATAAAAGCATATCGCTTATCAATCTGATACATCATGTTTCGATAAGCCTGTTGTCTGGTTTCATCGTCAATATCCAGAAAACAAGCTGCTTCGTTAATTTTACCCTGATAGGTAAAAGTCAGCTCAAGCTCTTCGCCCGGAGCAACTTGTAAATTTTTAAGCTCAACCAAACTTAACTTACGCTCAAAAGTTTGATCTTTACCTCCAATCGTAATTTGCTTCAACTCCAGTCCCGGATTCAGGCTAAAGAGTACTTTTGAATTTACCTCACTGGTCTCATTAACAGCTTGCAGTTTGGTCGTGCAGGTAATTGTCTCCCCGGTATGTTCCAATTGAATATTGTACGAAGAAATCGATAATTGCTTTACATCCAGATACTGATCATTCAGGGAAATCATTTCTTCCCGCAAATCCTGATCTTTGGTAAATGACCCGACATGGATGCTGCCAAGGAAAACGCCTCCCGCCAGAGCCAGTGTTCCAAAACCAAACGAGAAAATCCGCATAACTTCAGAATGGGATAACCGTTTTAAAAGCAGGATGGTATAAAAGATAAAAGCTATACCAAAGCAAAAATACATTCCCCGATGAACCAGAATGGTTGTGAGATTCCCAAATCCAACAAAATCAGAAAAAGTTAATGGGATGTTGAATGCCATGTAGTCGAACAGGTAATAAAACTTATCCTGAAGGTAAAACAAAGAGATTGCGACATAGCCTAATAAAACAACAAAAGTTACTGCTTGATTGCGAATCAGGGACATGATCAGAAACGAGAGTCCCATAATAAACACCAGTGTGGGAATACTAATCACCAGGAAGTAATACAGATAGGCCATTCCGTTAACTCCAGTATTTGCCGTAACCAGATTGAAAAGCAATGCGATTGCCAGAACGATCAGGTTCAACACAATAAATACGACCAGATTCCCCAGCGTTTTTCCAATCACATACTCGCCGTTGGTCATTGCACGCATGTATATTACCTCCGTTGTATCCAGCTTCTTGTCACGCTTCAAAAAGTCAGAAGCCAGGAAGATGGCAATAACAGCCTGCACGACATTCAAAAACAACAGGTTCACATACGGAATGACTGACGGTAACCCTTTTATGCTCCATTCACCTGCTCCACCATTCGATTCGATCAATACGCCAAAGTTGAAGAATGTAATAAAAAGTATTGCGAGAATAGCAAAAATGCGAAAGAACCAGCTTCGTAGAAGTGTCTTTGTTTCGTATCGGGCAATTGATCGTATATTGTGAATTGATATCATAAGTTAGTCATTAGCGATTAAACGGCAGTCCATTGGTTCAGGCGGCTTTCCATAAAATACACATAGGCATGCTCCAAATTGGGTTCAATGTTGTGTCCGTCGTAGCCATTTATTTCGTTGGCAACTACCTGAATCTCCCATCCTTCACTGGTGGGAACATTCGATATCACCGGGTATTTTTCATTGATTTCCTGATATTCCGACTCCGTTGCTTTTATCAACCAGACTTTCCCTTCGGCCTGTGCAACCAAATCGTCGGGCGAGCCGCTGTAGACCAGTTCTCCTTGATTCAACAAAGCCATGTTTTTACAGGTACTTGAAATATCGCCAACAATATGAGTCGAAAGGATGATGATGACATCGTTAGTTGAAATACTCGAAAGTAAATTTCTAAACCGGATTCGTTCTTCCGGATCCAAACCGGTGGTAGGTTCATCAACAACAATGATTTGCGGGTTATTAATCAATGCCTGGGCAATGCCTAATCGACGCTTCATTCCGCCCGAAAGCCGATTCGCTTGGCGATCCCGTGCTTCAAAAAGACCAACTTCCTCCAGCATTTTGTCCACCGCATTAGCCCGAAGCTTGCTTTTTTTTATTCCGGCTAAGCGAGCGGCATAATCCAGGAATTCGTACGTTTTTAGTTGCGAAAAAAATCGAAAATCTTGTGGTAGATACCCCAGCATTTTACGAATCTCTTTTCGATTTTTGACCAAGTCGTATTCATTGATGGTTACTTTTCCTTCACTGGGTTTCATTAAAGTAACCAAAATGCGCATCAAACTGGATTTTCCGGCTCCGTTTGGACCCAGTAAACCAAACATACCGTTCTCAATTTCAAGCTGAATATTGTTGAGCGCACGATTACCATTTGGATAAATTTTGCTTAGTTGGTCAATCGAAATTTTCACAGTTCATTTTTTAGTATAGTTCGTAGACTGTCTTTTTTGGGAAACGTTTAACTCCTTTTAGATTCTTCGGCGTAAAAAAGGTTACAGCTTCCTGCTAAAATGATAAAATCGAATTTCATTAAAGAAAATTGAATTTCCTCATTTATTAGATGAAAATGAGTAGATCATCGATTAAACTGCGTTCAAGTATCTACAAATCGCTTTTTTTGAAAGTGCCTTTGTGAAACTAATTCCACAAATTTCGATATTATTCTACATGTACCCTTATTCCGGAGGTTTCGAGGAAAACCTTTTCTAATCCTCCACAACAAAGGGATTTCCAGCGATTGTTTATACTAAAATCAGACCATGGCATGATATTCAAGACTATAATAAATGACATGCTTATTTTCATGTCAGCTTGCCGACGAAAAAATAAGCAAGTGTTTTTTTTATAAGTTGAACAAATAAAGAAAGGAAAAGAATATGTTTACGAAAAACAAAACAATGAAAATTTACACGACAATTATTGGATTTTTAATAGCAGGGGCTTTGACAGTCACGGCTCAGGAAAAGGATATGAAATACGATAAGCTGGAAACGATGCAAGATGAGATTGAGACCGACTTAGTTGGGGTTTACGAAATTGTCGCTGATTATCCGGATTTTGCATATGAGTACGTATATCACGATGGTCATTTAGACAAGGTTATGGTCACAGGAATTGATAATCCTGCAGATAAAAAAGAGGTTTCAGCATTAATATACAGCGTTCGAAGTGCCAAAGATGACATGAGAAATTACTGCAATCGTGTGGGGATTTATTATGCTCCTGAGCGAGAAGCTGAACCTAAAGTTGGGTATGACGAATTCAGAGAACGAATTCAAAAGAATTTACAATATCCTGACAATGCAGAGGATTACGGTGTAGAAGGTACCGTTTATGTAAAGTTTGTTGTAGGAAGAGATGGTGAAGTTGATTTTGTAACAGCAGATCATGCGATTGATTCGCCTTTTGAACAGCGTGTTGATAAGCTTGAACAAGAAGCCGTTGAAGCCGTTGAAGAAGTTGATGTAGAATGGGAGCCTGCAATTGCCGATGGCGATATTGTTGACTCATGGGCTGTTGTTCCGGTAACGTTTGATTTTAAGAAAAACCCGGTTTTGCCTGCATTAATCCGATAGAAAATAGGAAATAAAACAGAAGGTTGTTCTAAGAAGGGCAGCCTTTTTTATGTGTATCTTTCAGAAAATAGATCACTCACAAAAATTGAAGCCCATGGAGAAAATTTTCACCAATGATTTTTGGACTGTTTTGTCCGAAAACTTAGTTAACTGGATCGTTTCGCAATTGCCTGCGATAATTATTTTGGTTATTTTATTATTAGTCGCCTTGCGAGCGGCATCGTTTATGATCAATAAAACCAAGAAGTTATTGATCAAACGGATGGTCAATCAGACCGACGAACCCAATCTTGAAGTAGAGAAACGGCTCAATACCTTAATGGGGATTGTCAAGAAGGGGGTCGCGATATTGATTTGGGTCATTTTCGTTATGATCTTTTTGAAAAAAATAAACATTGACATTGCCCCAATTTTGGCAGGTGCCGGAATTATTGGATTGGCAATTGGTTTTGGTGCACAGGAACTGGTGCGCGATTTTATCACCGGATTCTTCATTTTACTTGAAAATCAGATTCGAACAGGCGACGTAGCTATTATCAATGGAACAGGAGGACTTGTTGAAAAAATTGAGCTTCGCACCATCACCTTGCGCGATTTATCGGGGGTCGTTCATATCTTTCAGAATGGAAAAATCAATTCGGTTTCCAATATGACCAAAGGTTGGTCGGCTATGGTGTTTGATATTGGTGTCGCTTACAAAGAAGACCTCAACAAGGTGATGAAAATTATGAAGGATGTTTCGGAAGACCTGCGTGCTGATTCAAACTTCAAATCGATGATTTTGGAACCGATGGAGATTTTTGGACTGGATAGCTTTGGCGACAGTGCGTTGGTGGTAAAAGGCCGGATTAAAACCAAACCCATCCAGCAATGGAATGTCGGTCGCGAATACCGGAAACGACTGAAAGAAGCGTTCGATGAACACCGAATTGAAATCCCATTCCCACACCGTACAATTTACTGGGGCGAAGAAATTGACCCTCTCAAGTTGACAATGGAAAAAGCAGAAGCTGATGCGAAAGCAAAATCAGCAGAGTAAAAAAAGATATCGATTCAAGCTATCTGGCAGTAAGTGAAAAAAGCTGACCAAAATACGGTGGGCTTTTTTTTACGTTCTCTATTTTGCTTTTTTTGTTGAAATAGGAAGGAGTTCAAATTAAGAATATCCACGGTAGCGATTTTTCTAATTAACGTTGATTGAAACCTCCCATCGTTTTTGTTAACTTCGGGGCAAACGCAAAAAAACGACGATTATGAATACCACAAAAATAGCAATCATTACAGGAGCCAGCCGAGGAATTGGAAGAGCTTGTGCCATAGGGCTCGCAAAAATGGGCTACCATTGCCTGCTGATTTCCCGCACCCAACAGCAGCTGGAAGAGCTTGCTGAAGAAATTCAGGAAAATGGAGGACAGTCGAGTTTATTTGCTGTTGACTTGACTAAAGAAAACGAGCTGGAAGATTGCATTCAAAAAATCAGGAAACACTACGGTCGCATTGATGTCTTGGTAAATAATGCCGGCATGTACATTGGCGGAAACCTTCAAATGGACGCTGATGAATTCAGAAAACAGCTGGAGCTAAACCTCACTGCTAACTTTAGTTTATTGAAAGCTTTCGTTCCGGTGATGAAGGAACAAAAATCGGGTGCCATTTTTAATATCGCCTCGCGAGCAGGGAAAATTGGTTTTGCCAATAGCGGAGCTTACTCAGCTTCTAAATTTGGATTGGTTGGTTTAAACGAATCACTTTATCGGGAGTTGGCTGAATATGGCATTTCTGTAACAGCCATTTGCCCGGGCTATGTGGCAACCGAAATGGCCACGCTGGCTGGCACTCCATTAACTGACGAAGAAATGATTCAACCTGAAGATATTTTCTTAACGATTGAGTATTTGCTGAAACTCGCTCCCAATACAAGAGTCAAGGAAATCATCATCGAAGCCAAAGGAAGTATTTCGTAAAAATTAGTCGGGTTGATAGCCCGATTGATTCAAAATGCTGAGGTAGTCTTGGTTTTCCATCAGTTGCTTTAGCGTAACCTCCGGATTATTTTTCATATACGAACGTACAATCTGCCAGCCTAACCAAGCTCCAACCCGGCCCGGAGATTCGGTAGAAAAAACAGAAACGTATGGGCCATCGTCCACGTACCTTTTAATATCCATCCGGTTGGTTGAAAAGAGCAGGTTTTGTTCCGCCATGTAGTTCCACATATTGGCTTCGCTATTCTGGCAAAATTCCAACTGGTTTTCGGTAAACCCAATATTCAGGCTGTCAGTTAATTCAGGCTGCATGGCTTCGACAAAATAATACATGGAGCCTTGGTAAATCATACTTTCAATTACCTTGCTGGCTTTTAAATTGATTGGATATTCCGTCGTAGCCCAAAAATACATTGCATCCGAAACAATCTTTTGCTGGTGCATATTCCGTATTTTATATGCTGGAATTCCTAAGCGCGGGTAATAATCAAAATCGGCTCCAAGGTATTTATCCAGACTCACGCCAATTAAGGAATCAGCTAAAACAATCGATTGGTTCAAGCCACTCACACAAGTATAAATGCCGGGAACAACTTTGTTCGGAAAATAGTAACGATAATGCTTGAAGGCTTCTATAAATTCTTGTTCCAATTCATTTTTATTGATCCGTTGATCAACTTGCTCTTTCAAGTTCACAATCATCGTATCGCTTAAAAAGGACTCGAGTTGTTTGTAAAACCCGTCATCATCCGGCATTCCAACACCAATCATATGCAAGTTGAAAAGCTCAAAAAAGCGGCCATATTTTTCTTGCAGTATTGGTATTTCCTCTTCTAGACTTCCTTTCGCTTCAAACAAATCAGCCTCGTAATTTTTGTAAGTCAGATTTACTTTTACATCTGACACATCAATTTTCAGCGGATTTCGATTGCATGAAGCAAAGACAAACGCGATTAAGAATACAATCAACCAACAATTCCTAAAACAAAATTCTCTTGTTCTGAGCATAATACCGAATTATAATACACAATTAACCCCGATCTTTTAAACCGGGGTTAAATTTATAACTTATTCAGTGAATAAATATTTTATTGCCGCTAGTTATATTTTGCAATTATATTCTATTGTTTCCAGACCGAATCAACGACTCTCCATAATTCCGCTTTAACATGATCCCGGGTTTCACCAATAGCATTTATTAAGTCCATCGGGTCCTTATCAGGGTGAACTTTTTCAAATGCTCCAAACACGTCAGCTGCTCCTATCTTTGAAAAGTCTTTAAAATAATCAACTGTCACGAAATTGTACTCCATGCCCATTCCGGTTGGGTAAGTGGTCTCCCACAAAGACCAGCCAGCACGTGCTTCATTATCTATAAGTTCCTGATGCACCGGTTTCCACACATCTACTTCCTGACTGACATACTCACCTCCCATGCTGGGATTAACCTTCATTTTATTCACCTGGATATATTCATAATCTGCGGGAGCACCCTCTGGGAAAACAGCATCAATCCGTCTCAAAAGTTGTTGCTTAACCAAGTCACGACTTTCCATTGTTTCCTGAAAAGCTTTCTCCAAGTCCATGTCAGGATGAACCTTTTCCATGTCAAGCCGAAAAGTATGTTCAAGCCTGGAAGGATCATCAAAAACCGATGCGGTAACAAAATTATATTCGTCATCAGAACCGGTGTAATGGACCTGATAAAGTATCCAGCCAATTATCTCACCTTGATTAATCCGCTCCTGGTGTATCGGTTTCCAGACATTTTTTTCCAAATCAACATATTTACCTTCATCGCCGGCTTTCACTTTCATAAAATCTACGACAACAAAGAACATGGGATCATCCTGAGCTTGGCTCTGAAAAGGGCTACATGCAAAAAACAGGATCATAGTAGCGATGACAATCTTTTGTAATAACTGCTTTTGTGTTTTCATTCTGTAATTTTTTAAGTTTAACCAATCAATTCCATCAAGAAGTTACTTCTTATTTAGATTAAATAAAAACAAACATACTGCACAACATCTGATTTTGAAGCACTTATGAAAGTATGTTCATTATGTAAGCAGAGAGAAGTAAAAAGTCACTTAAGAAGGTTGCCAGGTGTGTCAGGTGTAATTATCAATAATGAGAACCTGTTAATTGCCATTTTAAAAAGATTATTCGAGATTTGCGAATACAAAAACGCTTACATTGTGCGTTTCAATAGTCAGTAAACAGAAATTTATGAAACAGCCAGGAAAAATAATTTGCTTAATTGCCGGTTTCTTAATCATCAGTCAAATCGCTTTTTCACAGCGATCAACTCGTCTTTCATTTTCAGCCAGTCCATCGGTCAATTGGTTTTCGGCGGATATTCAGGGGACTGAATCAGGCAGCGCAGCTTTGGGGATTGACTATGGTGTAAATGCTGACTTTTTCTTCGATGAAGAATCAAAATATGCCTTTGCGACCGGAATCTTGATTAATAATACCGGAGGGAATATTCGTTATTACAATAGTGTCGGCGATGTGCAGTTTGCCGGACAAACATTCCAGTCGGGAACTTCTTTTCGGTATAAACTAAAATATGTTGAAGTCCCATTGGCCGTAAAACTTCGCACAAGCCAGTTTCGTCGCTGGTCGTATTGGGGACAATTTGGGTTTTCAGGTTTAGTCAACATCCAAGCGAAAGGAGAGAGCGATGATGAAACCTTGAGAAAAAACAATATTAATGAAGAGATTAATTTATTCAACTTGGCTCTCAACATGGGAATCGGTTCTCATTTCGACCTTGGAAGCAACAACGCGATCACGCTGGGAATCATCTATAAAAATGGTTTTCTTGATGTTACTTCAAATGACCAATTTGACGATAAAACGACCTTGAATTCACTTGTATTTAAACTTGGCCTTGTTTTCTAAGAATCCAATCGTTTTTTGTTCTTTTTCAATTATTTTTGCTCTCCTAAAACGGATTCACCATGAAAATTGCATTAGCACAACTGAACTATCATATTGCTAATTTCGAAGATAATTCCAATAAAATTATTGAAGCCATCAGGAAAGCGGAGAAGCAGGAAGCGGAGTTGGTTATCTTTTCAGAACTGGCTATAACCGGCTATTATCCGCATGACTTACTTGAGCGGAAAGAGTTTATCGAAAAAGCGGAACAAGCCATTGCCAGAATAGCCAAAGAATGCACTAAGGTTGCGGCATTGGTTGGAGGTCCAAGTATTAACCAAAGTGAACGAGGAAAGAAACTTTTCAATTCAGCTTTTTTGCTGAAAGATGGAAAAATAGAGGCAATCCGTCATAAATCGTTGCTTCCTACATACGATATTTTTGATGAGTATCGCCATTTTGAGCCCAACCGCCAGTTCGATATTGTAGAGCTAAACGGCAAACGGCTGGCCATTACTATTTGTGAAGATTTATGGGATGAACAGCCAAGCCAGAATGAATTTGGAAAAGACAAGTTGTATACCCGTTCGCCTCTGGAGGAATTGAGCAAGCTGAATCCTGATCTTGTAATTAACCTCTCAGCATCTCCGTTTTCATACAATCAGGAGAACTGGAGAAAAGATATTTTGGTGAAGAAAGCCATCAAATACCAACTTCCAATTATCTACTTAAATCAGGTTGGTGCGAATACGGAAGTCGTTTTTGATGGTGGTTCGATCTATTTGAAAGAAGACGGAACAATTCCGGTGGAGCTGGCATATTTCGAAGAAGATTTCCATGTGGTTGACACCGAGAACCCTTCACCCAAACACCAACAAGAAAAAGACTATATTGCTAAAATTCATCAAGCCTTAATTCTTGGGATTCGAGACTATTTTCAGAAAATGGGCTTTAAAAAAGCAATTCTGGGTCTTTCCGGTGGAATTGACTCGGCCTTGGTTTGTGCTCTGGCTGTAGAGGCCTTGGGGAAAAAAAATGTACGTGGAGTTTTAATGCCGTCGAAATATTCCTCTGACCACAGTGTGGCCGATGCTCTGCATCTAGCCGAGAATCTGGGTATTCAGTACGACACCATCGCCATTCAAAATATGGTTGACGAATTTGAAAATCAATTAAGTCCGGTGTTTGGAAATTTGCCTCCAGGCGTTGCCGAAGAAAATATTCAGGCTCGAACCCGTGGAATACTTGTTATGGCTTTATCGAACAAGTTCGGAAACATCTTGCTGAATACAACGAATAAGAGTGAATGTGCAGTGGGCTATGGAACTCTTTATGGCGATATGAATGGTGGTTTGGCAGTACTTGGAGATGTTTATAAAAACGATGCCTATAAACTTTCGAATTACATTAACCGGGATGGAGAAGTCATACCGTACAACAGCATTCAAAAACCTCCTTCGGCAGAACTAAGACCAGATCAAAAAGACACCGATTCACTTCCCGACTACGACATTTTAGATCGGGTTTTGTTCAATTACATTGAGTTAAATTTATCACCCAAAGAGATTATTGAACAAGGTTTTGATAAAGAAATGGTTTTTAAAGTAACGCAATTGGTTAATCAAAATGAATACAAACGTTTTCAGTCCCCCCCGATAATAAGGGTTAGCTCAAAAGCTTTTGGATTTGGACGAAAGATGCCCCTTGTTGCAAGGTATCATTAATTCAAAAAGAATGGTTATACAGGAATAGTACTCTTTTTCAGATTTATTTGTGAGCCAGCACTTTTTGGCTAAAAAAGGATGTTAAAACGTTTTTTATTTGTTAAAATTGGTTAACTTTGATGCTCTATAACATATAAAGTTGGAATGTATGCTAAGCCATGAAATGGGGATTAAAGAAATGCTTGAAAACCCAAAATCGGTTTTCAGTTGTCTCACTCCCGATGAGAAAGAACGACTACTCAAACACATTACCCTGACCAATTTTAAGAAGAATGAATTTATTTACAAAGAGGGAGATAAACCAACCGGTTTTTCTTTTTTGATTGAAGGGAAAATCAAAATTTTCAAAGAAGGGGTTGGTGGGCGCGAACAAATTATCAGAATGACGAAACCCTATGGTTTCATTGGCTATCGGGCATTACTTGCCGAAGAAATTCATATCGCTTCAGCGGTTGCCTTGGAAGATTCGCTTGCCTGTCATGTTGATAGTGATTTTTTCTTCAACTCAATGTTGAAAAATACAAGTGTTACCGCAAAACTGCTACGCAAACTTGCTCGTGAATTAGGATTTTCCAACTCCAGAACGGTTACACTAACTCAAAAACACATTAGAGGTCGGTTGGCCGAATCGCTGCTACTGCTGAAAGATAAATATGGCTTTGAGCATGATGGTGCAACATTAAAAGTATTTCTTTCGCGTGAAGACATTGCCAATCTTTCAAACATGACAACATCCAACGCTATTCGGACACTTTCAACTTTTGCCGGCGAAAAGGTTATCGCCATTGACGGACGTAAAATCCGAATTTTAGATGAGCAAAAATTGGAGCGAATCAGTAAATTAGGGTAAAAAATATAGCTGAACAGCAAAAGGGGAATGAAATTTTGGGTTTTATTTCCCCTTTTTTTATTCTTGAGAATACACTCGCTTGACCCGCTGCGAAATCCCGGTCAGTATCTCATAGGGAATTGTCTCTGCCCACTCTGCCAAATCTGTTAAGTGAATATGCTCTCCCATTAGTTCCACTAAATCTCCAACTTGCGGATTTGCTTCGCTAATATCAATCATGGTCATGTCCATGCACACATTGCCAATAACAGGTACTTTCGTCCCGTTAATCCACATCTTTCCTACGCCATTGCTGAAACGTCGTAAAAAACCATCGGCATACCCAACGGGAACGATCGCGATTGTCTTTATTTTATCTGCCTTTCCCTTCCGTCCATAACCGATTGTTTCGCCCACATTAACCGTTTTAATTTGTGAGATAACGCTGGTCCATCGCGCAATTGGGCGAATAGGCGTATTGCTGGTTGCCGGAACGCCATAAAGTCCGATCCCTAAACGAACCATGTCGAGTTGAAATTCGGGAAACCGCTCAATTCCGGCTGAATTTAATATGTGTCGAATGACCTTATTTTTCTGAAAGCTCACCACGATATCTGAGATCTCAATAAACCGTTGATATTGCTTACGGGTGTATTCGTCGTGCTGTGCCTCGTCGGAACCTGCTAAATGTGTAAATACCGATTGAATGCGCAATACTTCTTCGTGATTGATTTGTTGGGAAATGTGTTTTACTTCATCAATATCTGAAAATCCCAACCGATTCATCCCGGTTTCAATTTTGATGTGGATCGGATAATACGAAACGGCAGAACTTTTTGCTACGGCATTAAACTGCCGAAACAACTCCGCGGAATAAACGTTTGGTTCCAGGCGATATTCAATCATCGCCTCAAAACTATGCCCCTCCGGATTCATGACAACGATTGGCGTTTCGATTCCTGCCTGTCGCAATTCAATGCCTTCATCAGCCACCGCAACCGCTAAATAATCGACCTTCTGAAATTCCAAAGCCCTCGCAATTTCCACGGTGCCACTTCCGTACGAAAATGCTTTCACCATAGCCATTATTTTCGTCTGTGGTTTTACTTTTTCTCTGAAAATGTTCAGGTTTTCAACTAAGCTATTTAAATTGACTTCCAACTGTGTTTGGTGATACTTCTTTTGAAGTAACAAGGCGATTTCTTCAAAGCGGAACTCCCGGGCACCTTTTATTAATATGGCTTCATCTTTAAAATTGTGCGATTTCCAATTGTGAACAAAATCCAATGTTGAAGGATAAAATTCGGTCGTCATTTCAAAAACAGCCTCGTGTTCCGCTATGTTTTTGCCAATTCCAATTAGTCGATTCACCTTGTTCATTTTTAACAAGCGGCTTACTTCAGCATACAATTGGCGAGTCGGAAAGCCCGACTGCCTGATATCTGAAAGGATCACCGTTTTCTGCTGTTTACTGGAGCTGGTTTGTTGATTCAGAAACTGTAAAGCAATTTCCAGCGAATTGATATCGGAATTATAGTAATCGTTAACAAGAAGGCAATCATTGATTCCTTGCTTCAACTCTAAACGCATAGCCACCGGCTGCAAGCTTGAGAATTGACTCAATAGGTATTCGTTCAACCAGCCTTTGGCCGCGATAAAAGCTAAACAGTGGCAAGCATTCTCCAACGACGCATCATCGGTAAAAGGAATTTCGGTTTCGTACGATTTTTCAAGCCAGGAAAAATAAAGACTTGTCTTCTGCAAGCTCTTTTCAATTCGAATAAGCAAATCGGCTTTTGATTCGCCGGTAGACCACGAAAAAAGTTTTGGTTGCTCGTTTCTAAATTTGTTGCTTACAACTTGATCAATTAATGCTGAATCTTTTCGATAAACTAACAACTCGGAACCTTCGAAAAGCTTTAACTTTTCCGTAAGCTTTTCTTCCAACGTTTTAAAATTTTCCTGATGGGCGTCTCCAATCGTTGTAATTATTCCAAATTCGGGATGAATAAGGTCAGCTAATTTTATCATTTCCTCTGGCTTGGAAATTCCTGCTTCAACAATTCCAAGGTCGGCATCGCGGTTCATGTTCCAAAGCGAAAGTGGCACCCCAACTTGTGAATTGTAGCTTTTAGGACTCCGAACAATTCGAAACTGACTTTGCAATAAATCAAACAGCCATTCTTTTACAATTGTCTTTCCATTACTTCCGGTGATTGCCAACACGGGGAACTCAAATTCATTCCGCACATGAGTAGCCAGTTGTTGTAGTGCCTTTAATGTATCTTTAACAACAATAAAGTTTGCCAGATCAGATTTTGTTGGCAATTGCGACACCACAAAATTACGAACCCCTTTTTTGTGCAACTCTTCAATGAATCGATGTCCATCGTGCCGTTCTCCTTTTAACGCAAAAAACAAACAGGAATCCGGATCTACAATGGTTCGGCTATCAATGGAAATATTGGAGATCGGTTTTGCATTGCCGTTTACAGCAGCCTGTAGGTTTCCATCAATAATATCAGCTATTTTGTCGATGTCGTATGTTGTCATGTGTTTTTCGCCTTATTGTAGCAAACCCTGCAAAGGGGTTCATATTCTTCCTTCTCTCCAAGCATCACTTGTTTGTTGTTCGACACCAACCGATGTGAAAACTGGGCAACACTTCCGCAATGAACGCAAATAGCATGCACTTTAGAAACGTAATTGGCAATAGCCATCAAATCCGGCATTGGCCCAAAAGGCTTTCCAGTAAAGTCCATATCCAGGCCGGCAACGATCACACGAATACCCATGTCGGCCAACTTCTGACAAACTTCAACAAGCCCTTTGTCAAAAAACTGCGCTTCATCAATGGCCACAACATCAACATTGCCGGCTAATAAAAGGATATTTGCTGAGTTTTCAACCGGAGAACTGGGAATGGAGTTTTCGTCATGGGACACCACTTCCGCGATCGAATAACGCGTATCAACCACCGGTTTAAAAATTTCCACCTTTTGCTTAGCAAATTGTGCTCTTTTTAAACGCCGGATTAATTCTTCTGTTTTGCCCGAAAACATTGATCCGGCAATAACTTCGATTGTTCCACCGTTTTTATGATGACTGACATCCCTTTCAAGAAACATTTACCTTTATTAATTTTGGATTTTACTACTTTTACAAAAGTAACGAAAATGTCGGGTAATCTAGTTTTGGAATGATTATGGAAAAACACAAATTGATACAACTTATTTTAAAAGATTTGGAAGAATTGAATGAGATAACTGCTTCATTACATCAATCTCAGGATATTTCGAAGTTTGAACTGAATATTGCATTAAGTAAATCGAAATTGGTTTCGCAGGAGTTTGAATTCCTAAAGGAAATTAGCGAAGCACAGAATAACACGCCGATGCCGGAGAGACAGGAAACAACGATTACGACACCAATTCTTCCTTCAGAAAAAATTGAAGAAAAAGTAAAAGAGGAGTTGAGCAAACCGGAGGAAAATGAGATAAAACCTGAGAATACGCCAAATAACACCAATATTGAACCAGAGCAAGCTTCTGAAAAGGAAATAGCAGAAACTCCAGAGGCTCCGAGAGAAAAAAATAGTCAGGAACAGACGCCCGAACCAACTACAGGAAGTAGTTCGAATGAAAAAGAAGAAAGCATCGAAGAAGAATCTGATAAACTCAAAACGTTAGGGGAAAATTTTGTCAAAGGTAAATCGCTGAATGATTTGATTTTAGCTTCGAACTCACTCGATAAAAGACTGGCAAGTTCTCCTATCGAAAAGCTGGAGACAGCTATTGGGCTGAACGACCGCTTTCAGTACACTCGCGAGCTTTTCGACAACGATCCTGCTCTTTTTCATCGCACCATTCGCAGTATCGATCAATCCGACAATCTTGATGACGCGGTGTCCTATTTGAATTCAAACTTCAAATGGAAAAAAACAGATACCAGCATTCAGTTTGCACAACTGGTTAAACGTCGATTTACAAATTAATATGGGGAAACTATACATTGTACCAACGCCAATTGGAAACTTGGATGATATCACGCTTCGTGCCATTAAAGTGTTAAAAGAAGTTGATTTAATATTGGCCGAAGATACCCGGACATCTTCCAAATTGCTGCATCATTTTGAGATTCAGAAAAAAGTCTTTTCGCACCACAAGTTCAACGAACATAAGACGGTTGAAAGCCTGGCGCAACGAATGGCATCGGGCGAAAACCTGGCTTTAATTTCCGATGCCGGAACGCCGGCAATTAGCGATCCTGGCTATTTACTGGTAAAAGCTTGTATTGAAAATGATGTTGAAGTTGAATGCTTGCCCGGAGCTACAGCACTTATTCCGGCTCTGGTAAATTCGGGGCTACCGAACGATCGGTTTTGTTTTGAAGGCTTTTTACCACCTAAAAAAGGACGGCAAAAAAAGCTGAAGCAGTTAGCCGAAGAGGAACGCACCATGGTTTTTTACGAATCGCCCTACCGGCTGGTCAAAAGTCTGGAACAATTTGCCGAGTTTTTTGGAGCCGACAGAATGGCCTCTGTTTCAAGAGAGCTGACTAAGCTTTACGAAGAAACGAAGCGGGGTACCGTTGTTGAACTAGCCAATTATTTTAAAGCCAAAACAGTAAAAGGCGAAATTGTTATTGTTGTTGAAGGGAAAAAGTAGAACTGGCAGACTGCAACAACCATGAAGAAATACGAGCAGCTTTTTTTTGATCTGGATCACACGCTTTGGGATTTTGATGCAAATTCGAAGCTGGCCTTAAAACAAACGTTTGAAGAACTCAGTGTAAATGATCAGATTAATGACTTTGAAGCCTTTTTTAGCTATTATCAAGGAATCAATCACAAACTCTGGGAAGCCTACCGAAATAAGGAAATTCGGAAACCAGATCTGATCAAAAAACGTTTCGAAGATACCTTATCTCATTTTAATGTTGAAGGGATTGACCCGGTCGTAATGAATGAACAGTACCTCGAGCTGATGCCATTGCAAACAAAGCTATTCCCGGGAGTGATTGAAACACTCCAATACCTGAAAGAGCGACGCTATCAAATGCACATTATTACAAATGGGTTTACCGAAGTCCAGCATCGCAAAATTTTAACAAGCGGACTTGATGTTTTCTTCGACCGGGTCTTTACTTCAGAAGCTGTTCAAATTCCTAAACCTGACAAACGTATCTTTCTGCATGCCCTAAAGTGTTGTAATTCAAAAAAGAAGACGAGTGTTATGATCGGTGACTCCTGGGAGACAGACATACTTGGAGCCAAAGGAGCTGGCATTAGTCAGGTGTATGTCTCAGAAAATGTAAGTATATCAGGATTGCCCCCTGCCGACAAGGGGGGTGCCGGTGATTTTTTTACAATATCGACTGGGGATGCCTATCCCAAGACCTATTGTGTTAAGAAAATGAAAAATTTAACAAAGTTGTTCTAATTTAGACTAGTTCTAAATAGCATTGTCCGGTGATAGATTTTTTCTGTTGCAATGTGCACATATGCAATGTTTTAATCATTTATTACACGTGGGGTTTTAGGTTGTTATTTTTTTGATTTATGACATTTGTTGTGTTTGATGTCTGTTAAATAAACTACCCGATTCTTAGTCAATTGTTATAATTCTTTATTTTTGTTTTGTTAGTTTTAATTAACATCTGATAACATAACCTTGCAAAAATGGAGATGCGAGGTTTAAAATGTAATTTAAAATAACAAGGCAGCTACCATATGTTTGGGGGAATATAAGGTAGTTGATCTTATTTCTGGGGAATTTCTATTTTAAAAAAAGTGTACTCTTAAAAACAGGCAATAAAGGTAACTAGTGCTTACATATTGTTTTTTGAATTTTTGCTTTTGGAACCTAAAATTCGAATAGGGCGATGCATTCACGAAAATGCGCAGCCTGTATAATATATAACAGGTAAGGGCATTCAGAAATCCCTTATGACCACACCATTTATGAATTGATGCATTTAAATTATTAAAATTATTTCTATGAAAAGAATCGCATTATTACTTGCAATTTTTGCAATTGGTTTGCAGTCGAGTTGGGCTCAAACCAAGGAAATTACAGGTGTTGTTACTTCTGCTGAGGATGGAAGTTCGATACCTGGTGTTTCTGTGTCGGTAAAAGGCACATCGCTCGGAACGATTACTGATCTTGATGGAAACTATGTATTAAAAGTTCCACAAGAAGCGACTACTCTGGTTTTTTCGTTTGTTGGGATGCTCAAACAAGAAGTTGAAATTACCAGCACTACAATCGATGTTAAAATGAAATCTGATGTAGTTGGTTTAAATGAAGTTGTAGTTACTGCTCTTGGTATTTCCAGAGAGAAAAAATCTCTGGGATATTCAGTACAGGAAGTTGACGGTGAAGAGGTCAACACTGCCAAGGGCAATAATTTTACGACTGCATTGTCAGGGAAAGTGGCCGGATTACAAATTAAAGCCAACACCAACTTTGGTGGATCAACAAACGTTATCGTTCGTGGATCTTCCTCGTTAACAGGAAACAACCAGGCACTTTTCGTAATTGATGGTATCCCTATCGACAATTCCACTTCCAATAATTCGTATCAGAAAGAAGGAAGACACGGTTATGACTATGGAAATACTGCAGCTGATATTAATCCGAATGACATAGAATCAATTTCTGTATTGAAAGGTGCAGCAGCAACAGCACTTTACGGCTCCAGAGCTGCAAATGGCGTTGTGCTAATTTCCACTAAAAAAGGTAAAAAGGGAACTGGGTTAGGTGTTTCTTACTCAGGCAATGTTACTGTTGGTGTTATGGATAAAAGTACCTTCCCTGAATATCAGAATAAATATGGTGGTGGTTATGGTTTAGACTGGTACAGTAGCTCAGACCATCCAGGATTGGAATACTGGGACTATGATGGTGATGGAACAGATGAATATATTGATCCAACTTATGAAGATGCATCAATGGGCGAGCCTTTTGATCCGAGTTTAAATGTTTACCAGTGGAATTCGTTCATCCCCGGATTAAGCACTTACGGTCAAGCACTTCCATGGGTTGCTGCGAAAAACGATGCTTCTGCATTTTTTGAAAATTCGACATCGATGTCAAACTCTGTTCAAATTACAGGAGGTGGAGAAAATACATCCTATCGTTTTTCGTACCAAAACCTGACACAAACCGGTTTGATGCCAAACAGTACACTGGATAAAAACAACTTCAGTTTCACAGGTTCATACGATGTCACAGATAAAATCAAAGTTTCGTCATTTGCCAATTATATCAATACCGAAACCAAGGGTAGAAACTCTACTGGTTATGGTGGTAACATTTTATCATCCTTCCGCCAGTGGTGGCAGGTAAATATTGATGTCCTTGAGCAGAAAGCTGCATTTGAGCAATTAGGAACGAATGCAACCTGGAACATGAACGCTCCGGATGATTTGGCTCCTGCTTATTGGGATAACCCTTACTGGACAAGATATAAAAACTATCAGAACGATAGTAGAGATCGTTTAATTGGGTATGCTAAAGTTGATTGGGAAGCAACTGACTTTTTAACATTTACAGGTAGAGCTGCCATTGATCATTACACCTATATTCAAGAAGAACGGAGAGCTGTTGGTTCGATCGCTGAAGAATTTGGAGTTGGATACGACGATACTTCGTCTGGTTATTCTGTAAAAAGAGGTGATTTTACCGAGGTTAACTTTGATTTGATGGCCAACTTCCAAAAAGACCTGTCTGAAACTGTTAACATGACCGGTTTGATCGGTACCAATATCAGGAAAAGCTCATTCTCTGATATTTGGGCATCTACCAATGGAGGTCTTGCAGTTCCTGAGATTTACTCACTAGCAAATACCAAATCGCCATTGCAGTTGCCGGAAGAAAATGAAGGACGCATTCAGGTAAACGGCTATTTTGCAAATGCTTCAGTTGGCTTTTCAAACATTGTATTTGTTGAAGGTTCACTTCGGATTGATCAATCATCAACATTGCCAACCGATAATAATACTTACTTATACCCATCTGCTTCAGCTAGTTTTATTTTTACTGAGTTTATTGACCCGGATGTTTTAAGCTTAGGTAAGTTCCGATTAAACTATGCGGAAGTTGGTAACGATGCTCCTTTTGCGAGTTTAACTAACGTTTACTATCAAGACTTTCCGTTTAGTGGAAATGGTGTCGCTTCAAACAGTGGTTCTACTGATGCCAGGAAAACAATTAACAACGCGGGTCTGAAATCAGAACGGACAAAAAGTTTAGAGGCTGGATTGACCTTGAACTTTTTGAAAAACCGATTAGGTCTTGATGTGGCAGTTTACGATAATAGAACTGTTGACCAAATTATGCCAGCAGCAATTTCGTATGCTACAGGATCCAGTTTTAAATATGTAAACGCGGGAGAAGTAAGCAACAAAGGGGTCGAGCTCATGATAAATGCAACTCCCGTGAAAACTCAGGATTTTAGCTGGGATTTGAACTTGAACTGGTCAAAAAACAAAAGCGAAGTTGTTTCCCTTGCAGAAGGATTAGATAACTTACAATTGGCTGATCTTCAGGGAGGAGTTACGATTAATGCAAGAAAAGGACTTCCTCTTGGAGTAATTATGGGAACTGACTTTGTTTATTATAACGATGAAAGATCATCTGACAAAAGAATCATTGAAGATGGTGTTTACCAAAAAACAGCAACTTCAGATCAAATTATTGGTGATGTTAACGCAGATTGGACTGCCGGCTTCAGAAACAGCTTCTCATATAAAAATCTGAATTTAAGTTTCTTAATCGACTGGAAGCATGGGGGAGACTTATTTTCGCTCGACATGTGGTATGGTTCGAGTACCGGATTGTATAAAGAATCTGCCGAGCTGAATGAACTTGGAAATCCATTACGTAACTATGTAACCGGAGATCCTGCAACTGATGGAGGTTTAATATTGGAAGGAGTACTGCCTGACGGAACTCCGAATGATGTTCGTTCGGACGAAATGGGAACTTATTATACCCCCGTAGGTTCGGCAATTGCACCGAATGCGATGCACATTTATGATGCCAGCTATGTTAAGCTGAGAGAACTGTCGCTGACATATACCTTACCCAATGATATTTTTGACAATACTTTCATTAAAGAAATGTCAGTTAGTTTTGTCGGAACCAACCTTTGGATCATTCATAAAAATCTTCCCTACGCTGACCCGGAAACAACACAGGGTGCAGGGAACATCCAGGGCTGGCAAAGTGGAGTTATGCCATCAACCAAGAATTTTGGTTTCACCTTAAATGTTAACTTTTAATACTTACTGAAATGAGAAATAAGATATTAATTTCAATTATATTTCTTCTTGGAGTATTGTCTTCATGTACTGACAATTTCGAGGAACTAAATATTGATAAGAAACACCCTCAGGCGGTTACTGCCAGTGTTCTTTTCACAAATGCTCAAATTGAACTGGCCGATCAGATGGCGAGTACCAATGTCAATGTTAACATCTGGAAACTGATGGCTCAATATTGGACAGAACGCTCCTACAGAGATGAAGCCAATTATGATATTGTGAACAGAAGAATCCCGGATGAAATCTTTCAGAACTATTATGAAATGCTCGTTGACCTGAAAGATGCTTCGGAGCTAATTGCCGCCGAAAAGCTTGAAGCACCAAACTTGGCAGCGAAGGAAGCGAATCAGGCAAACAGGCTTGCAATTATCGATTTACTTAACGTTTTTATTTACCAACGTTTGGTTGATATATTTGGAGATGTTCCTTACTCTGAGGCACTTGACCCGGACAACTATACTCCGAAATACGATGATGCACAAGAGATCTATAAAGATATTATTGCCATAGCAAGTCAAGCAACCGAAACGCTTGATGATTCGCAGGGAAGTTTTGATACTGCCGACTTAATCTACGGTGGAGATGTTTCAAAGTGGATTAAATTCGGTAATTCATTATTGGTTAAATTGGGTGTCGGAATTGCAGATGGTCCACTTTCTGCTCTCGGGAAATCTACCGTTGAAGCAGCATACGAAGGTGTATTTGAATCAAAGGAAGACGGAGCTTACTTTCCTTACCAAAAATCGTTACCCTATGTGAATGAGCTTCACGTTGACTTGGTGTTGAGTGGAAGACACGATTTCGTGATGGTATCAGGCATGGTTAATTTTATGACAGATCAAGGTGATCCGAGACTGGACAACTATTTTGAAAACTTGGAGGGTATCACAACTGACTATGGTGCAAGCGGTGGTTCATATGGCTCGAAAGTACACTACAATTCTGCTATCGAACAGCCTGATTTCCCAGGCTTTCTAATGACCTATGACGAAGTTCAGTTTTACCTTGCTGAGGCGGCTGCTCGCGAATGGAATGTGGGATCGACATCTGCTGAGGAATACTTCAACGAAGCGGTCACATCATCGATTACTCAATGGGATGGAACAGAAGGGGAAGCAGCTGATTTCCTTGCAGCTCATTCGTACTCTTCCTACGCCAATTGGAAAGATGCAATTGGAACTCAAGCCTGGGTAGCGATGTATACAAGGGGATTTATCGGTTACACTTTTTACAGAAGGTTGGACTACCCATCTGTATTAGTATTGCCTCCAAACCCACCAACCGGAGTTGATGAGGTTCCAACACGCTTTACCTATCCGGTTAACGAACAAACACTAAATGCTGATAACTATGCAGCCGCAGCAAGTGCAATAGGTGGAGATTTATTAACCACGAGGCTGTTTTGGGATATCAATTAAAGTATTCGAATTGCATCGTCTTTTAGGAGTATATAAAAGCTGCTGATAGCTGCGATATAAACTTAAATAGAAAAGGGACTATTCAATTTTTCATATTGGGTAGTCCCTTTTTCTATATTCAGCAAAGATAAATAATGCGAGACGGATATTGAATCGTATTGTTGTGCGACTATTACTGTGCATACCAGTGTAACCGACTTGTTTTCTCATCCAACAGGTGATGTAGAAGCTAGACTGGCTTGTGGTATATTTGGAATCGTCGGGGAGATATTCAAGAACATAGTAGCTTTTAGGTTTTTGTATATTCAAATGCAGCACTTCCAATATTATTTAGTAATGCACAGTTGAACAATATAGGTCTAGGAGCGTTGAAAAAAAAGGTGGGATGTAAACAGGTAAAGGAAAAATAGAGATGAGCGAAGAACTCACATCGTTGATTGATTACAAATATGCTTTTTCCGGGGAAATGGTCTTCCCATGTAATTGTGATAAATCATTTGTGTTGCTCTAAAATGAGTCGATTTATCCATCGGTTGAAGCAGATTTGGGTGTTTCAGGAAATTGAATAACACATTTTCTTTGCTCTAATGGTGAAAATATAATCCCGGCTAAAATTAGGGATTTAATATATGTTCATCAAGAACAGTGATGAAATTTATAATTAACTCTAAAAATTTAAGTTATGAAACATAGAAAACTACTAGTGCTTAATTTGCTAATTGCAGCAGGAATATTATTTGCAACTCAGTCGTGCACCAATGCACAAAAACAAAATCAGGAAAATGAGTCGTCCATGAATACTGAAAAAAGTGTTGTGGAGTCTGACATGTCGGTAAACAAAGCTGTTTGTGTTCTGCATCCTACTGAAGGAAACGATGTACGCGGTATTGTAACATTTACCCAAAGCGGCTCAGATGTGAAGATAGTTTTTGATGGCGAAGGCTTTACGCCAGGGAAGCACGGTTTCCACATTCACCAATACGGAGATTGTTCGGCATCTGATGGAACTTCCTCTGGAGGACATTTTAACCCTGAAAACACAAAGCACGGTTCACCTTCTGATGCTGAGCGTCATGTAGGCGATTTGGGGAATATTGAAGCTGACGAAGATGGTACGGTTCATTTTGAAATGACAGACTCAATGATAAGCTTTACCGGCAAACACGCGATCATTGGCCGGGCAATTATCGTGCATGCTGGTGAAGATGATTTAACGTCGCAGCCTACCGGAGCAGCCGGAGCGAGAGTTGCCTGCGGTGTAATTGGCATTGCCGAGTAATACTTTTAGATGAAACGACCATAAGAAGTATTTTCAAAACATACGAGAATGATTATCAATGGGAGTTTCACCGGAGACATAAAAAAAAGCAAATTATTAAAAAAAAAAGAGCCGTTGCAAGGGAAAATTCCCTGTCCACGGCTCTTCTTTTTTTACTAACTGATTGGCTCCCTATCTTGTTATTCTTTTGCTTTATTCAGTTCAATATCACAAACAATGTCAATTTCCTTGCCAACTACCAGTCCACTTGTAAACGTTTTGTTCCAGTCTACATTGTAGTCAAAACGGTCAATTGTTCCGGTAATTTTAAATCCGGCGCGTACAGCTCCCATCGCTTCTACCGTTCCATTGTGTTCAACATGAAGTAGTTCTTTTTTGGAAATGCCGCGGATGGTTAATACACCTTCAAGGTTATATTCTCCTTTTGTGGCGGTTTCTTCCAGTTCTCCCGTAAATGTTATTTCAGGATATTCTGTCACACTTAAAAAATCATCAGAGCGCAGGTGTTCGTCTCTTTTAGAATTGTCGGTATCAATACTTTTTGCATCAATAGTCACTTTAACGTTTGCTCCGTCAAAATCTTTACCGTCAGCAAAAACTTCCACATCGTAATCGGTAAACTTACCATCTACCTCAGAAATTGCCATGTGAGTTGCAGAAAATTTAACTTTTGTATGAGCTTTGTCGGCTACCCATTTTGTTTCTTGTGCCACGAGGTTGATTGCATACAAATAGAATACAAATAAAAAAATGTACTTTAGTGTTTTCATAACTTATAATTTATTGATTTTTAAATAATTTCAAACTAATTCATTCCTGTTTGTTGGTCCCCCAGCCAGATCTTTCATTCGAACGGACAAATAGAAGAAATCAATTAATATGCCACATGCAGGAACTTCAGCTGCTTTTCTGAAAATTTCAACATCGGGTAATTCAGGCATAACTATTTATTTTTCTTTTTCTCGGCCTCTGCAATATTTTCGATTCCTTTGGCTACAGCATCGGGATTAAACGAAACACTATCAATTCCGCATTCAACCAGGTATTGTGCCATTTCGGGGAAGTCGCTAGGCGCCTGTCCGCACAAACCTATTTTGCGTTCTTTGGAGTGCGCTTTGTCAATAGCCCATTTAATCAATGTTTTTACGGCATTGTCCTTTTCGGAAAACAAGTCGCTCACCATTTCTGAGTCGCGGTCAAGTCCCAGTGTCAACTGTGTCAGGTCGTTGGAACCGATAGAAAACCCATCGAATATTTCAGCAAAATCTTCACCGAGAACTACGTTACTTGGTGTTTCGGCCATCATATATATATCAAGCCCGTTTTTACGGCGTTTCAATCCGTTTTCGGCCATAACGCGCTTTGCCTTTTTTCCTTCTTCCACAGTACGGCAGAACGGAATCATCAGTTTTACATTTGTGAGTCCCATGTCATCCCGCACTCTTTGCATTGCCTGGCATTCTAACGCAAATCCTTCTTTGTATTTATCGTGATAGTAACGGGAGGCACCGCGAAAACCAACCATCGGATTTTCTTCTTGCGGCTCGAATTCCTTACCGCCAATTAATTCAGCATATTCATTCGATTTAAAATCGCTCATCCGCACAATTACATCTTTCGGATAGAAAGCGGCAGCAATGGTAGCCACTGCTTTCGATAATTTATCGACAAAATATTCTTTTTTATCGTCGTATCCTTTGGTGAGCTTTTTAATTTTCTTTTTTGCTTTCTTGCTTTTCAGTTCATCATAGTTTATGAGAGCCATTGGGTGCGCTTTGATGGAACTGTTAATGACAAACTCCAGGCGCATCAAACCTACACCGTCAACCGGAAGCATAGCATTGTTGAACGCAGTAGCGGGATTAGCAAGAATAAGCATTACTTCAGTATCAGGTTTTCCAATTTTATCCAGATCAATTTCATCTTCATTCCAGTCAAGGATTCCGTCATAAATGCGCCCCTCGTTCCCGGTGGCGCACGAAACGGTAATTTCCTGCCCGTCCTTTATTTCGTCGGTGGCATCTTTTGCGCCAACAACAGCTACTGCGCCTAACTCGCGGGCTACAATTGCCGCATGACTGGTTCTGCCGCCGCTGTTGGTAATAATGGCTGAGGCTTTTTTCATCACCGGATCCCAGTCCGGATTGGTGATTTTGGTTACCAGAACATCTCCTTCCTCCAGTTTGTCGGCCTCATCGGGCGAATCGAGAATTTTTGCTTTGCCGGCAGCAATTTTATCACCAATACCCACGCCGGTAAGCATCGGTTCGTGGCCTCCATCTTTCAGACTGAATTTCTTCAACTTGCTTGGTTTTTCTTTGGAAGAATGTACTGTTTCGGGACGAGCTTGTACGATAAATAATTCATCGGAATTTCCGTCTTTTGCCCATTCAATATCCATGGCTTTGTTGTAATGTTTCTCAATTTCGAGACACCACTTCCCGAGTTGAACCAACTCCTCATCCTTCAATACATATTTCTTTCTCTTTTTAGACGGAGTCTTTTTGTTTTTGATGGTTTCGTCGCTTTTCTTCTTTTTCTTGTAAACCATCATTTTCTTTTTCGAACCCAGTTTTTTGGAGAGAATGGGATCTTTGTCATTTTTCAACGCTTCTTTAAAAAGATAAAATTCATCAGTGCGTACAGTCCCCTGCACCACATTTTCTCCCAGTCCCCATGTTCCGTTTACCAGGATCACATTTTCAAAGCCACTGTCGGGATCAATGGTAAAAGCTACACCTGCCGAAGCTTTATCGGAACGTACCATTTTTTGCACGCCTACTGAAAGTGCCACATTCATGTGTTCAAAATCATTCTCTTCGCGGTATTTTATGGCACGGTTGGTAAACAACGAAGCCACACATTTTTTCCAGGCTTCGAGCAATTCATCTTCATTTTTAATGTTGAGGTACGTTTCGTGTTGCCCCGCAAAACTTGCATCGGGTAAATCTTCGGCAGTAGCACTGCTTCGCACAGCAACACTCTCCAGTGATTCTTCACGCTTTTTCAGTTCATTGTAACCATCGAGAATAGCTTTTTCAATGTCTTCGGGAATGGTGGCTTTCATTAATAATTTGCGGCACTTTTTGCCCGCTTTTTTCAGCTCGGTGGAATCATCATCATTTAATGAAGAAAGCGTCTCTTTTAGCTTATCTTCCAGCTCGTTTTCGCGGATGAATCTCCAGTAGGCTTCAGCTGACGTAGCAAATCCGTCGGGGACATTAATACCCTTCGAACTTAGCTGGTGAAACATTTCGCCCAACGAAGCATTTTTTCCGCCAACTTCTTTAACATTCGAGTTGTCAAGTTCTTCAAATTTATAGATGAGTTCCATAATCAATTATTTTATTTTTTTATAAACACAGATGTCGTCTTCACTGTGTTTCCTGCATTCGTTCAGTGGTATACGTGACGTTTATTCTCGGGCTTTTGTTTCGATGGAATAGATTTTCTTTTTTCGTAAGTTTTTCCTTTGTTCGCCTCTGCACCTCAAATTATTCCACAATCAATTTGCCTTTCATTCCGGCCTGAAAATGTGCTCTGAAAGTGCAAACGTACTGGTATTCGCCCTTTTTGTCGGGTACTTTAAAAGTTACTGAATCCGTTTCTCCATCACCAAGCATATCGGTTTTTGCAATAATCTTGTCGGTCAGCGCCGGATCAATGTATTCTGACTTGGGGTGTTGTAATCCTTTGGTAACAAAGTTCATTGGGTCAGTCCCTTGTTTTAGCAACACCCAGTTGTGCGACATCTGACTTTTGTCCATTGCACTAACCGTTTTCAACGTTATTTTCAGGGTTTCGCCCGGTTTTGCCTTTATTGTTTCAACTGTGTACCTCAACTGGTCGTGCCCTTCGATGTATATTTCGCGAGGCTGACTGTAGGCAGTCGGTACAATGAGGATTAACACCAATAACTGTAAAATCATACTTTTAACTTTCATAATGTGATTTCCTTAAATTTTTAATTCATGAAAAACCTTTCGGGAATAAATAAAGTCCTCCAATGATTCGGATAGCGTTTCTGTAGGCTCGAACCTGGAATTCATTCTCTGGTTTTATATCCAACAAGTCCGCAAGTCGGGTAGGGATATTTGTTATTTTTTTTATCGGATTCAGGCGCAGAAGTAATGGCGAACTACTTGCTATTCAATGGTAATTTCATTCACAATATCTACAATACCATCAGTATACAGGGCGATATCATGGATTTCCTTCCTGATAACGTCATTGGCAACAGAGCCTGAGAGATGAATAATACCGGTCGTTACTTCTGTAAAAATTTTGTCCGTGTCGATAAGTGGATTTCTTTCGAATGCTCTTTTAACATCATTTGCAATCTCTGTATCAGAATGTATCGTTGATGGTTTTACTGAAATCTGATTACTAACATCAACAACACCTTTGGCGGACGCTGCAATTTTCTCAGCCTTCGTTTTTTCACGCGATCGGGAAACGGTACCGGATAAAGTCACCTTTCCGTTTTCAGCTTCAACTTGTATGTCTATTGGATTAATTCCATCATTCCACCTTAAAATATTCTGAATGTTGTCCATTATTTCAAGATCGTTCGTAACCGATTGTTTGGGATTAAATTTAACTTCCAGTTGGTTTTCGATATCGTGGTTGCGGGCTATAAGCATTGTCTCTCTGGCGGCTTCAAGTTTACTGCTGTAACTGTCAACGGTTCCTTTAAGCAGTACTTTATCATCCCCGACCTCGATATTGATATCCTTAATATTTATATCGCCATTCCAGACAAGTTGGTCAACAATATTCTTTTTGACAATTTCATTTGGTAGTGGTTTCATAATGTATGTCCTTCTTTTTTTATTGAGTTCGTGTGTGAATTAAGGAAATCGATAACCGTACCAAGCTTATCCATCTGATATATACTTTTTGTTGCAAGTGTAAGTGCCTGTTTAATAGTAGAATGTGCTCAGGGTTTTTGATTGAAAGCTAAGCGTAATATGTTGATATCTGTTGATTTGTTGAATAGCGAGGAAATAATTCTACAGAGTTATTATGGAAATAGCTTGTTCTGCGTATAAATTCTCCTTCGTGATATGAATTCTGTCACCTATTACAAACAATAGGGAAATATCAGCTTTCATATTTTGCTTTTTCAATTACGGAAAACAAAATTTTAGCTGCTTATTCAATGTCGGGCATTTATGTTGTCCTGACTTAGGTTTGATTTCTTTTTGATAGCTGGTCCGCTTGCAGCGGGGTGATTCATTTAAGATTACTGAGCTAGTCGTTCCAGCATATTAATTAAAAAAAATAACAAAGGGCTAATAAATGAAATTGAGGAAAAAAATCTACAATTCACAGAATAATTCCTCAAATGTTGGATTCGCTTTTGCGCTTAAATTGAGAGACAAACAATGATTCAACTCTTTTGAGAGATGTATTTTGAAAAGAATACTATTACGTAAATTATCTGAAGCTTGAGTTGAAAGAAAATTAATGCTACCAGAGTAATTCATATTTGTGTAATCGTAAGCTAGAGGCAGTTTTAGCGTGTATGAAAAAAAACTGTTTCATTAATTCGGAAAGAACCGGATTGTTTAATCCATTCAAAAAAATACTTAATTCTATCTGGTTTTGTTTTTAGTGTTTTTAAAGCTAAAGTTCAAAATGTAATGGGTGATATTGGCACAATATTGGTTTTAAATATGAATTGAATATAAAAAACAACAGTTATGAGTAGCATATTTTTAGGTATAGTTTATCTGGTTTCAATTACATTTTTAATAACTCTGTTCTTTTCTTATTTTCTGAAAAAGAGAGGACCGTGGGGAAGTTTCTGGGCTTTTTTTGCAATTGTTCTGTTGGCAGTTTTTGCTGCCGATTTTTGGATTGCTCCGGTAGGACCGTATTTTTATGATACTGTGTATTGGATTCCACCGCTGGTAGTCGGATTAATAATTGCGCTGCTGTTAGCAGCCACAACTCCAAACCCAAAAACCAAGGGCGAGTTAGAACTGCAAAAAGATGAAATTGCCAAAGAACAAGAGACCACATTGGCATTGGGAACCTTTTTCTGGTTCTTATTTATATTTATGTTGGGCATAGTAATCGTTGGATTATTTAATAGTAATTAAAAAACCTAATGTCAGCTTGCATCTGTAATTGAGTGAATTCTATCCATGAATTTGAAATAACAACTACGGCATGCTGCTATTACCGCGCGGTGTAATTAATCCAGACAAACTGCGAAGGAATGAGAAAGCTGTAACATTTGTCCATTTATACGACAAAGCAAAATACGTTGGTATTAATGGCCAGAGTAAAATGTCAAAAAAGGAACTTATTCATGCGCTAAGAACAAGTTAAATCGCTCATGAAATTTTATTAGCCGTTGAAATATTTTAGTTTTTCTATTAGAACGTCAGTGCCTTTATTTTTATCGAAGAAATAATCAGCTCCCATCCTTAAACAAACATTTTTAGTCTGAATATTCAGTGATAGAATTATTACAATAATATTCAATCTGGTTTTTCTTATTTTTTTCAGAATGTCCAATCCATTTCCGTCCGGGAGTCTTAAATCCAGAATAACCAATTGTGGCTCTTCGTTTTTAATCATTTCAAATGCGCCATTATATGTATTAGATATCCCTGCAAGTGCTAAATTCCCGAAATCGTTTATCTTATCTTTTATCCATCCAGCCACTTCAGCATTATCTTCTACTAAAACAATCTTTACGGGGTGGAATTCGGAGGCTATTCGGTTTCTTAGAGCTGTCATAGCTAAAATTGTGGCAATAATCGGTTTATAAATTCAGAATTTATAATCTGGGATAAGCAACAAATCAATGTTTAAATAATTCGCTTGAAGAAAGAATGTGTTTCTCGATGGTTTTTAATATTTGTTCCTTCCCAACAGGTTTGGATAGAAAATCGATACAACCTGCTTCTATCGCTTTCTGTTTTTCTTCATTAAAGACGTATGCTGAATAAGCGACAATCGGAACTTCTTTCCGTATTGCTTTAATTTTACTCGTTGCTTCCAATCCATCCATCACCGGCATTTTTATATCCATTATTATGATATCAAACGAAGGATCCTTGCTGAAAATGTCTACCGCTTCTTTGCCGTTAGAAGCATGGACAAGTTGACATTGTTCTTTCTTGAGAATTGCTTCAAGAAGCACGTAATTTGACATTTCATCTTCTGCAATTAGGATTTTTTTACCAGCCAGTTTCAAATTAGGTGAGGCCCCGTTGCGTTGATGCACCGAATGTGTGTTTGTGCTTTTGATGATATGAAGTGGAACGGAAAAGAAAAAAGTAGTTCCTTTACCAGACTCTGATTCAAACCAAATATCCCCTCCTAGTTTTCCGGCTAGTTTTTTAGCAATCGTCAAGCCAAGGCCATTTCCGTCGTATGTTCTGCATAAGCCGGAATCAGCTTGTCGAAAAGGCTCAAAAATGGCATCCTGGTATTTGGGGTCTATACCGATTCCGGTATCTTCAACCGAAAAAATAAGGTTGGTATTTTTTGTTTTTGCCGATAAACATACTTTTCCTTGCGATGTAAATTTAAGTGCGTTATTGATAAGGTTTTTTAGAATCTGAAAAAGCTTGATTTTATCAATTACAATGGTCTGATTTTTTAAAGCAGGGTCAATTTCAGATTCAAATAAAATAGTTGTGTTTGCAAATCGGACTTTTTGTTCGTTTACAAAGGCTTGAAGCTCGTTAATGAGCTCCACTTTTTCTTCGCAAAGGGTATGAATTCCACTGTCTAGTTTTGATACCTCAACCAGATCGGTAACAGTGTTGACAAGTCGCTCACCACTCTCGCGCATAATCCGAATGAATTCCGTTTTTTCTTCTTTCGAATAATTGTAACTATCATCTTCGAAGAAATTGATAAAGCCCAATATTCCGTTAAGCGGAGTACGAATTTCGTGACTGATATTGTTTAAAAATGCAGATTTAAGTTTTTCCGATTCTTCGGCTTTTTCTTTTGCTGCAATTAATTCCAGTTCCATCTGTTTTCTGGATGTGATGTCGTCGATAGTTGCCAGGTAGGTATTTTGTCCGTTCTTTTTTAAAAATGCAGTGGAAATTAACAGTGTTTTATTGGTCGATACGCCATCTCGCAGGAGTTCGATTGAGATTTCCTTTTTGTTGTATTCAGCCTTTTGGGTGATGGTATTGCGAATAATCTCTGAAAGCTGACACTTTATGCATGCACTGGCAAAACCACAATTAATGGTTCTGTTTCGAGTGCTTTCACAATTGAGAATGTCTCCAATTCGCTTATTAATAAGGTTTTCATCGTCTACGTTGAATTTTAATATCCCCTTGTGGTTGATTCGAATAATCCTTGACTCCTCGTCAAAAAGAATGATTGTTGATGGTGCTTTGTTGAAAATGGTGTTCAATTCGAGTTCGTTCTCGGCTGCAATATTGCGCGATTCTTTCAATCGCATTTCATAATTTTTTCTTTTTGAAATATCACGACCGCTGCTTAAAACCAATGTCTTGTTGTCTATTTCAATGAGTTTTGAAACGATTTCAACATAGATTAACTGATTGTATTTGGTGATATAGGTAGTTTCAAAAGTGAAGTTCTTCTGTCGTTTGATGATTTCAATCCTTTCCTTCCAATTTGAAATAATATCATCAGAAGCAAAATCGCCAATATTCATTGATGCAAACTCTTCTCTTGAATAACCAAGCCTTCTACAGGCGTAGTCATTAACCTTAAGTATGTTTCCGTCAAAATCGTGCAGAAACATGGCATCATTTAGTTCGTTAAAAAGCAGTTCAAATTTTTTGCTTCGCTTTTTCTTTTCCTTCACGTTTCTTTCTCCTCTGCCCATCTCTAAATTTTATATCTGCGTCGCTATTTTTCCAGATACAAAGATGGAAGGGGTTAAAGTTTATTGCAATAAGCAGATTGCTTAATCTCGTGTTTGAGTATTCTTATTTCCTGAAGAGGTGAACAACGGAAATTGGATGTTCAGAAAAATGGAAAGTAGTTAAAAAGCTTAATCGTCGAGTGAGGTTAACCCCGATCGTATAGCATATTTGGTTAGTTCGGGCAGGGTTCGTAACTCCAGTTTATCCATAATATTCTTCCGGTGTGTGTCTACTGTTTTTGAGCTAAGGAAAAGAATAGTACCTATTTCTTTTGAAGATTTTCCTTCGGCAATTAACTGAAGAATTTCTTTTTCACGTTGGCTTAAATCGGTTTCTTCTTCCTCTGTGTTATTGATTACTTCCTTATTAAGGACAACTCCTGAAATTTTGTTACAAACGTACTTTTTGTTAGCAACAACCGTGTTTATGGCTTTTATCAGTTCACTTGCGTCGGCATCTTTCAACATATAACCAAAAGCACCAGCATTAATCATACCGGTCACAAATCTTTTGTTGGAGTGCATCGACAACGCGATTACTTTGCATTCTGGATTCTCCTTAACAATCTGGCGGGTGGCTTCAATTCCGTTTAAACCTGGCATGGCGATGTCCATTACTACAACTTTAGGTTTTAGTTTAGAACATAGTTCCAAGGCCTCCCTTCCGTTATCTGCTTCTCCCACTACTTTCATATTTGCGATTTTCTCAATTACATTTTTGAGACCATCGCGGAGAATTTTGTGATCATCGACTAAAACGATTTCAATTTGCATTTATGCGGATGTTAGATTATTCTAAAGGTATATAAATTTTAACTTCCGTTCCTTTTTTCATTTCTGAATAAATTGAAATTCTACCATTCAGATTTTGTATCCGTTCTCTTACGGTAAAAAGACCAAACCCACCTTTCCCTATTTTTGTTTGTGGTATGTTTTTGACGTTGAATCCTTTCCCGTTGTCGGAAATCATGATTTCAAGTTCACCATTCAAAGCTTTGAGAGAAATGTTAATCTTTTTTGCGTGTGCATGTTTTACACTATTATTGACTAACTCCTGTACTATTCGGTATATGAAAATCAAATTGGATTCGGTGATTTGTAGTTCATTTACATCCGACGAAAATGTTGTTTTTATGCGGTGTTCCTCCTCTGTTTTTTCTGCAAGCCAATACAAGGTTTCAATTAGACCAAGTTCGTACAACACAGGTGGACTAAGGTCGTAAGTTATCTTTCGGGTATTTTCCAGTGCTTCTGAGATGTAGTTAATTACTGCTTTTAACTCATCAAGTATTTTGGGGCTGGTAGTATCTTTCTGAATATCTGTCAATTTCATTTTTGATATGACTAGCAGTTGGCTTAAATGGTCATGAATATTGGCTGCAATTTCTTTTCGTTGTTTTTCTTCAGACAATGAGATTTCTGTTGTCAGCATTTTCAACGATTTCTGGTATTCTTTTAGTTTGCCTTCCGTTTTTTTTCGTTTTGTGATATCTCGAATTACACTTACAACACCCAAGAACCATCCATCTTCTTCTTTTATGGTTGAAACGGTATTCTCGGTTTCAATTAAATTTCCGGTTTTATGTTTCATTTGAAATTGAGTGTGAAACACACCATCTTTTTCAAGTTTCGGTATACTTCGTTTTCCAAATTCCTCAAACATTTCCTGATTAATATGTAGCAGTTTTGTTTGTTTGCCAACAATCTCTCTTGGTGAATATCCAAAAATACGTTCAACGGCAGCATTAGCCAGTTTTATATTTCTAGCCTTAGGGTCAACTAATAAAACAGCTTCATCCAGATTATTTATAATTTTCTCCAACAGTATTCTCGACTCTTCGATTTTGTGCTCGTTTCTTTTCTTTTCAGTGATGTCAAGAATGATGGCGATTATTGATTCAACTCCCGAATGATCAATGACTTGAAGATAGGAAAGCGTCTCGATGATTTGACCATCTTTGCGAACTGCCAGAGCTTCAAAATCATGGATGAATCTGTCCTGCATTAGTGTTTCAATCATCAAATCTCTTTGCGTAGAATTCTCCCAAATAGAAATCTTCTTTGTTGACTGATTGATCAGCTCTTCTTTTGAATACCCAAATAAATCGATGTACGCTTGATTGACCTCCATTATTGCGCCGTCCGAAAGACGGGTAAAAACAATGGCAGTTGGGTTCATTTTAAAAAGTGTCGAAAATTTTGCTTCGCTTGCTTTCACCTTTTGTTCAATCGTGTTTTGTTGGGTTGTGTCCCTGACTGTAGAAATCATTAAATTCTGATCGAATACCGGTATGTTTTGGACTTCTATAATCTTTTTTTTGCCGGTGCCGGTTGTAATTTCGATATCCGTCCAAAGCATCTGGTTGGGGTCTCCATCTTCAATAGCTTTAAACATCTTCTCTTTTATTTGCTCCCTGTATTTTTCATCCGGATAAACTTTTTCAAAAAAACTGTCAATGTTATCCAAATCTTTTTCCGGCCAACCATAGATTTTCGAGAAATTTTTATTCATAAATGTAGTGGTGCCAATATCCATTCTATTTACGGCAATTCCCAGAGGAAGATTCTTCAAGATGGTTTCAATATAGACATTCCTTTCCTGCAACCTTTTTTTTACCTTTTCATTTTCAGCTGTTAGATTTAAAAGATCCTGCTTTTGCAATTCCAGTTTCTGAATGTATTTTCTTTTTGCTTTTATTTCGCGTTGAATTAATAAAAACAGAAGGGCTGAGGTTAGAAAAACAAACAACAGTCCTTTGTAGGTTTGAATGGTCGTTAAGGTAGAAACTGATAGTGTACTGCCGAAAATATGCAAAATAAATTCATCGGAGAAAATGATGTAAACGCAACTAATAATCAAATAGATCAAGGAAATCTTGGTGGAGCTGTAAAACTTACTTTTTAGATTACTGATTGCCATGTTTTTGAATGTGTTGAAATGTAAGACGACTACCGAAGGGGTAATGGGTCTGGCATTAACCTTCTAAAATACAACAATATAGATCGGGCGATTGTTTTGTTCTGGTTTCAGAGTGTAACGACGACTTCCTGAAGATCTCAATGTTTGGAACGTGTATCTTCTTGTTCTTGTTTTTTTCTTCTTCGTTCTGTTCTTCTGTTTTAGTTGATGTCTTTTTCTATCTGCACTTCAATTAAAAATACCGTCTTTTGGTATAAGGTCGTTTATAAAAGTCGTACTCGTATATCAAACGGATTTCATGAGTTCCCAACTGGTATTTTCGAAATTCCTGAGATATTGAGTAATCTACAGCATACCCAAGCCGGAGGTTTTTTAATACGACCAACTGCATGACTGCGGCAACAGTATTGTTGGTTCGGTACATTGCTCCGAGCCAAAATTTATTGTAGAATAAAAAGTTAGCAGAGACGTCTGCTTGAAGTGGAGCTCCAATGGCACCCTTTAACATAAAGGATGGTTTAAACCGAATTTGTCGCTGCTGCCCAAAAAGATATCCACCAATTAAATAGGCATATCTTAATTCAGCAAGTGAAGAATAGTTGTTTCGGTTGGCCTGAAAATCATTCTTGATAATTTGTGGAATTGAAAAACTGACATAGTAGTCTTTCGAGTAAACCATAGCTCCAATTCCCCAACTAACCATGAAATTAATGTGAACGTCTTCCATGAATTGGGGATCATCGATACCATCAGGATACAGCTGATATTGTGTTAAAAGGTTGTCGTAGTTAATAAAACCGGCCTTTAATCCCATGCGTAAATAGGTTTTCCAATCTAACCTGACCTGATAGGCATAGTCGGCAGTAACAGTTAACTTTTTTTCATAACCAATCCGATCGTCAACAATATTCAGCCCAATTCCATTATTCTCATTTTTTATAGGGGAGTAGAATGAAACTGACTTGGTGAGAGGGGCTCCATCGTGGCCGACATAATACTGACGGGTAAAAACCTGTATCCCTACTTTCTCCCACATACCGGCATAGGCCGGGTTTACCGTTTGTATGCTGTTCATGTATTGGGTGAAAATAGGGTCGGTTTGTGCTTGGGCTGAGATATGAAAAGCCATTACCATCATGAAAAGAACGAAACTTCTCTTCATGCAATTGGTAATTATATGTTGCTTTCTCCTTCCAGCCATTCCCGCTACGATATTATTAATAATATTCTTTAATACGAAATCATTACAAATCCTCTTTCCATATTTCCGTCTCCCTTGATCAAGATGTATAGGTAGTTACCTACCGGAAGTTTCTCACTGTCAAATTGGCCTTCGTTTGTTCGGCTTCCATCCCACCATGCTTTTTCATAGCTGCCCCAGAAGCTTAGATTACCATAGTGTTCATGTTCATACATTGATTCTCCCCAACGATCAAAGATTAACAACTTCGCATTCGGATATTTGTCGATACAAACGATTTGGAAGAAATCGTGAATGCCATCACCATTTGGTGAGAACCCTTCAGGAATAAATAATTCACAGTCTTCCTGGAAGTCCAGATACTCCGGATGTCCGTCGAAATCAATATCATCGTCGTAGTAAATGTTATTGTTGTTTAAATCCTCATATTTCGTTGGGATCAGGTCATTGTCGTCATCCGTATCACGCCAGTCACGGATTCCATCATTATCAAAGTCCTGCAAGTGTGGATTCGTTCCATATGGGTTGTCCGGATCATTGGTATTGTAATTCCCGAAGAAATTGTCGTAAGCATCATCCAATCCATCTCCGTCAATATCTGAATATTCAGGAATTAGCTCGGCAATACCTTTTGCTCCAATGTCATAACCTTCGACGCTATCAGGCACTCCATCATTGTCAGAGTCAGCATCCAGGTAATCAGGAGTGCCATCGCCGTCAGTGTCAACTGCGTCAATACCAACTTGCGATCCTTGTTCGTAAATATCATCCAATCCGTTTCTATTTTCATCCAATCCGCTTGGTGCAACATATTCACCTTCTGCCTGTGCTTCAATATTATCAATAATACCATCGTTATCCGAATCGATATCCAAACTATTTGGTACTCCATCACCATCCGAATCAATTGTCCGATCTCCTTCCTCCCAATCGACAATACCATCATTGTCATCATCAATATCAGTGCTATCGGCAACTCCATCACAATCCGAGTCAGCAAAAATACTGATGTACGCAATTCCCTGAGTACACATGCTATTGTAATTATCATCGCAAACTTCATAAATAAAGCTGTCGCGGTAAGCGATGCCACGTTCAAACTCATAGCGGAATGTACCATCATCGAATATGGTCAAAGTTCCCTGGGTTGGCTCAACCACCAGTGTGGTATTGATGATGAGTTGATCTCCATTTGGATCGAAATCATTTATGGTTAAGCTTCCAACGATGTTATTACAGCTACCAGTGAAATTGTCAACCATAACTGTAGGAGGCTCATTTGGAGGCAATACTGCCAATTGAACGAGCGCTTCGTCACACAATGTATCGCATGGAATACCATCGTCACAGATGCTGTAGGTAAAGGCATCGGTTCCGGTATAGTCAGTATTTGGCGTATATGTAACTGTAAAGTCGCTGTTAATTACGACTGTTCCGTTGCTTGGCTGGTTCGTAATAGTCAATGTTGATGCATCAATCGAGCTATTTGGATCTGTGTCATTGGCTAAAATATCAATGATTGTTGGCAGGTTATGGATAATGGTTTCAGTATCATCCTGTGCATCAGGACGAGAATTACCATAAATGGTTACCTGTGCAATACAAGTTGAAACATTACCATTAACATCAGTCGCAGTAACAGTCACACTGTTCTGACCAACATTCAGACAGTTAAAGTCTGTTTGGCTCAATTCAACTGAAGCAATTCCGCATTCATCGGAGCTTGCCAATACGATCATGCTTTCGTTAATTGATAATACATCACTGGCATCTAAGAACAATTCAATATCCTGACATACAATTCTTGGTGGAATTGTGTCTGCAATTGTTACTGTGGAATTACATGTTGCAGAGTTGCCTGCGAGATCCGTAACTGTAATTGAAACCAAATTATCTCCAATATTTGTACAATCGAAATCTCCTTTGTTAACTAATATCGATGCGATGCTACAGTTGTCATCGTAGGTATCCAATAATTGAGACGCAGAAACAGTCACCTGACCGTTTGCACCAAGATAGGTTGTGATGTCTTTACAATTCACGGTTGGAACGATGGTGTCGAGCACTTGAATGGTTGTATTACATGTTGAGCTGTTGCCACCTTCATCGGTCACGGTCAAGACTACGGAAATAAATCCGTTAATATCAGCACAATCGAACTGGCTAATGCTAACACTGAACAGCAAGTCACTTGCAGCAGTACAATTGTCGGATGAACCGCTGCCAATTGTTTGAAGGTCAATATCAGTCAATTGATAAACTCCGCTTTCATTCAAAGTGACCGTTATATCGTTACAAACTGCAATTGGCGGTTCATCATCCAGTGCGATAATCCGATGTTCAACGACGCCAATATTGTCGCAGGAGTCTTTAATGGCATAAGTACGGATCACTTCAGCTCCATTTGCGGTAGTTGTTTGTACGACGGTATAAAGCCCGAATGAGCTTTCCACAATTCCAGATTGATCGCTGGCAGAACCACCTGCTGCAACAAATTCGGCATAGCTTGCATACGACAATGTGGTGTCGCCCAAACAGACTATTTCAATGTCTGCAGGAGCGGTCATTTCAGGACCTACGTTGTCGAGTACCGTAATCACTTGCTGACATTGTGCCGTATTGCCGCAGGAGTCAGCTATTTCGTAGGTTCTGATAATTTGCTCGGGGCAGGTTCCCGGTGGGTAGCTTTCGTCAACCAAGGTGAATGTTTCGTTGACTAGCCCACAATTATCATTAGCCTGACCACCACCTGCAATAAATCCAGCCAAGTCTGTAAACGGTTCGGGTATTCCAGCTTCATAGCTAATTGAAACATTAGCAGGACATGAAATGGTCGGTTCTGTTAGGTCATGAATGTAGATGGTTTGAGTCGCAGTAGCCGTATCGCCGCAAAGATCCACGATCTGGTAAGTTCGTGTAACGGTCTCAGGACATCTCAATCCATCTGAACTTTCAGAAACCATTGCAAATGTACTTTGGTCGAAACCACAACTACTGTATCCAAATCCACCTCCAGCAATAAATTCAGCCAATGTTGTAAATGGAGTACCTAAATCGGTACGGCACTCAATGTATAAATCAGGTGAATTAATCAGGTATGCCGGCACCAGCTTATTGATGATGATCACTTGTGCATCGGTAGAAGTGTTTCCACAAGCATCGCTTATTTCGTAAGTCCTAACAATCGTGTCCGCATCAGTAGACGTATATGTTACTTCATCGATCAAATTCAACGAGGCAGTGTCGATTTCACAATTATCAAAGGCTGTTCCTCCTTGGGCGGTGAACTCGGCATAGTTAACCGCAGCATCAGGATATGGTGTACCAATGTTTATTCGCATATTTGCCGGCGCATTGATTGTTGGCGGCTCTTCATCAATTGCAGTAATGAAACGCTTAAGTTCAGCAGTATTACCACAATTATCAGTAATTGCGTAAGTCCGGTAAACCACGATTGGACAGCTAAAGGATGTGGTATCATCTGAAACGTGTCTGAAACTGTTATAATTCAGTCCGCAGTTGTCTGTAGCCATCCAACCATCAGATGCAAATTCATTATAATTTTGATATGGCGTTGGAATATTGCAAGTAACCGTTTGGTTTTGAGGAGCACGCACGAATACCGGTTTCTCAGTATCACGAATAGTAATCGTTTGAGTGAAAACAGAAATGTTTCCGCACATATCTTCAACTGAATAGCGTCTTACAATTCTTTGGTTGCATGGTCCACCAATTGGAGCTTCAGTTTGTACGCTAAAGCTAGATGTATTCAATTTACAATCTATGATATCATAGCCATCGGCACTCAAGAATGCATTAAGATTTGCAAATGCTGGAGGAGCAGAGCATTGAGCCGTAATACTCGTTGGACCAACAAAGATTGGTTTGGTTTCATCGATAATTGTGAAAATGTAATCTTTCACATAGGTGTTTCCGCATGAATCAGTCACTTGATAAGTACGGGTAATCGTTTCAGGACAAACTCCGCCATCTGACACGTCTTCATTAATAACAATGAAGGTAGTTGGATTAATTCCACAGGTAGGCGTGAAGCTTCCACCAATATCTCCAAACAACTCACTATAGTCATTGAAAAGTACAGGTAGTTCGTCTACACATTCTGCTGAAATAGTAGTTGGAGGAATCGTGATTGTAACTCCCGTGTCAGAAATAATGATTCGCTGAGTACATTGATTAATATTGCCACAAACATCTGCAATTTCGTATATGCGCGTGATAATTTCAGATGTTCCTGCCATCTGCGTTGATTGACCTGCAAGTGCAAATGAGTTTTCATCAATACTACAATTGTCGTTTGCATTCCCTCCGGCAGTTGTAAATGCGGAATAGCTTGAGTAGGCAGCCGGAACTGGATCTGCTGTTAATATTGAAATATTTGGTGGGCAGTTGATGCTTGGAGCTTCTTCGTCACGAATGATAATAATTTGCTCACAGCTCACTGTATTTCCACAAATATCGCTCACCTCATAAGTACGTGTGATGGTTTCCGGGCAGTTTCCCCCATCAGTTGCATCATTCGAATTAAAGCTTGCTGGATCAATAGCACAAGGCATGTTTACAACTTGTCCGCCCGAGTTTGAAAATTCAACATAGCTTGAATAAGCAGCCGGCAGGTTCCCCGGACAATCTACCTGGATGGTTGTTGGGCAAACCAATTCAGCTAATTGAGTGTATGAAACGGCTATTTCCTGCGTACAGCTTGCGACATTCCCACAGTAATCAGTTATGCCGTATGTCCGACTGATATAAGTTGTATCGCCGCTAACTAGTTGGTTGCTGGTAATCAGTGCAAATGAAGCTTCATCTAAAATACAGTTGTCACTCGCAGATCCTCCATTGTTGACAAATTCCGAATAGGTTCTGAACACGGTTGGAATTCCCTGACTGATATTTAATGTGATATCCGGAGGACAAGACATATCCGGTGCAATGGTGTCGTTAATGACTATCGTTTGAGTGTAGCGAACAGAATTGTCACAGAAATCCAAAATTTCATAGGTGCGCTCAATTGTTGTTGGACAGCTATTGGTCACTACATTTTCGTTATACAAGTGGAAACTGTTTGGATCAATACCACAATTGTCACTAGCTAATCCTCCGGCAGCAACAAACTCTGCATAGCTTTGGTAGGCATCCGGAGTCGTGCAATCTGTATTGATATCAGCTGGAACTGAATCAAAGTCCGGAGCAACGGTATCATCAACAATGATCAATTGCTGACAACTACGTACACTACCACAATCATCAATGAATTGGTATTCGCGGGTAATGGTTTCAGGGCAGGTTAATCCATTTGATGTATCTCCCATAAATTGGAAAATGACATTATTGATATCACAAGTTCCTGAAACTGATCCACCTCCGGTTACATATTCCGCGATACTTGCATACGGATCAGGAATGGCGTCTGAACAGTCAACTGTAATGTTTGGCGGACATGTGATTGTCAGGTCAGAACTGAAACGAACTGTCATGGTATGCTCGCACTGACTGATATTTCCACAAGCATCAGCAATTTCATATAAACGGGTAATCACTTCAGGGTTGCTATTTCCATCAGAAGTTTCTGATACGAGTCTGAATGATAAAGTATCCAATTGGCAATTGTCTGAAGCCATTCCTCCTGCAATCAAGAGTTCATCAAGCGTTGTACTCACTATAGGCAATTCAACCTGGAAGTCGTATGTTACATTTCCAGGACAACTGATAACCGGAGCAATACTGTCGTTCACATAAATTTGTTGAGTGACGACTGATGTATTTCCACATTCATCTTCCAATTGATAAGTGCGTGTTACCATTCCATTACACATTGAAGCAGGATCGTCGCTGATGAAGCTCACGGTTACAGGTCCACCGCATGATGCCAATTCTCCAGTTACATTGCTGATGTTTGGAGCAGGAATAGCATCGTAACAAGCATATGGCCCTAAATCAGGCAATGCACCTGCTGTCGGTGGAGTGGTGTTTTCAATCTGAATTTCCTGGGTAATTTCAGATGTATTACCACATTCATCAACCAATTGATAAGTTCTTGTCACTGTTCCTGAACAACCAGGATCAGCACTGTCACCTGTGTAAGAAACAGTAACATTGAAACCACAAGCCGCCGTGATGCCGGTAACATCATTAATATTGGCTGGCGGTATTTCCGAATAACAATTAAATGGTCCTAAAATTGGCATCGGATCAGCTGTCGGCGGCTCGTCGTTTTCAATGTTAATAAGTTGATCTAACAATAGGTAATTTCCACATTCGTCTTCAATGCGATAGGTTCGTGTAACAACACCGGTACATCCATCGAAATCAGTATCTCCAACATAGGTTACTGTTACCGGAAGGTCACAGTAGCCACGCTCGTTGATTACATCAGCGGTATCAGCTGGAGGAATATCAGCTTCGCAATTGAATGGACCCAGTTCCGGCATTGGATCAGCAGTTGGAGCAATGGTATTGGCGATATTTATGGTCTGAGTAATTAAAGCATAGTTTCCACAATCATCTTCAATTCGGTAGGTACGAATTACTGTTCCTAAACATCCTGGATCTTCGGAGTCAGATTCGAAAGTTACTGTTACCGTTGAGGCACAATTATCACTTTCACCTGTTACATCTTCAATGTTTGGGAGAGGAGCATCAGCGTAACAATTGTATGGACCAATGGCTGGTAACGGATCAGCAGTTGGTGGCGTCGCATCATTAACAGTTATTTGCTGTGTAATTTCAGCTGAGTTTCCACATTCGTCGGTAATTGAATAAGTACGAGTTACTATTCCTGAACAACCTGATTCACTTGAATCTCCCACAAAATTCACATAAACGGTATCGCTACAATTATCCACAGCACCTGTTATCAGTGAAATGTCAGGAGCAGGAACATCAGCGAAACAAGAATATGGACCAATGGCTGCAAGCGAATTTGCTGTTGGGGCAACGGTATCAATCACATGAATCAACTGAGTGAATGTTGTTGAATTTCCGCAGTCGTCGGTCGCAGTCCATGTGCGTTCCAGTGTGTAGTTATAGGCACAAAGTACATCCGATGAGTTTTCTCCGGTAAATACAATATTCACATTCGCACAGTTGTCTGTCGCTACAACGTCTGATCCAATAGTTGCTATCGGAGGAATCTCGTCACAATTCACAGTTAAGTCAAGCGGATAAATGGCGAATGCCGGATCTTCCGTATCAGGCAATACGTTAAATGTTTGGGTTAGCGAAGTTGAATTTCCACAATCATCGGTCGCCGTCCAACGATAAGTTATGGCATAGCCGTTACATACATCAACCGTGTATGGATCAACACTTGGTACTGCAATAATGAGGTTTCCACCATCAATAGCTGTTAATGTTTCCTGCGTTGGCAACGGATCGTTACAATTGATATCGGCAATTGGTGTTGGCTGATCCAGGAATATCGGTGGATCAACATCCGGCAACACATTAAATGTGCGGGCAACTTCGGCAACATTTCCACATTCGTCAAAAATTGTCCAACGATAAGTTACCGGATAACCATTACAAATATCTTCGGTGTACGGATCAACGGTTGCATAAACCAAATAGGTTGTGTCACCATCTATCGCCGTTAATATTTCTGGTGCCGGCCAAGGATCATCGCTGTTGATATCCTGAATTGGGTCCGGCAGTTTCATAAATACCGGAGGATCATTATCAGGAAGTATATTGAATGTTTGCGTAACTGAAACCGTATTTCCGCACAGGTCAGTTGCTGTCCAACGATAAGTAATGCTGTAGCCATTACAGATATCTTCAACATACGGATCAATTGATTCGGTAACAATCGCATCACCGCAATCATCGCTGGCGGTTAATGTCTCCTGAGCTGGCAGCGGCTCATCATAATTGATGTCTGCAATTGGTTGAGGCTGCTGATCAAATGTTGGGCTTTCGCTGTCTGGCAGTACATCAAAGGTTTGAGTCAACGACATGCTGTTGCCACAATCATCAGTTGCAGTCCAACGATAAGTAATGGTGTAACCATTACAATGATCTTCAGTAAATGGATCAATACTTGGAACAACCGTAGCGTCGCTGCAATTATCTGTTGCCGTAAGAACTTCTTGCTCTGGTAATGTTTCGTAACAAGCGATGTCATCAATTGGCGATGGCGTATTATCGAATACCGGAGCTTCCGCATCTGGCAACACGTTGAAGGTTTGAGTGACCGAAATTGAATTTCCACACTCATCAGTTGCTGTCCAACGATAAGTAATGGCGTATCCGTTACATGGATCTTCGGTGTATGGATCGATGGATGTTGTTATTGTAGCAGAACCGCACTCATCAGAAGCTGTTAATGTTTCCTGACTTGGGAGTGGCTGACTACATGTAATATCCGCAATAGTTGAAGGTGTTCCATCAAATTGAGGAGCTCTTGTATCTTGCAGAATGATTTCCTGTGTTCCGCTTATTGAATTGCCGCAATGATCAGAGACCGTGTAAGTTCTTGTAATTGTTTCGGTACAGCTGCTTCCGTCGGTAACATCAACGTAAGTTATCTCATCCAGGTTACACTGATCAGAAGCCAATCCGCCTTCAGTAATTAGTTGTGCGAGTGTAATGGTTACTTCGGTTGTGCTGAATGTCAGGTTGGAGTGCCCTGTAATTGTTGGATCATTAATTTCTGATGGATCACAAGCTTCCAATGTAATTGATGGAGGTGTGGTCATGGTTGGATTGGTGGTGTCTCCAATCCTGATTTGCTGAGTTTCCGTACTCACATTTCCACAATCATCGGTTGCCGTGAAGGTACGTGTAATAGTCTCCGGACAATCGGCTCCGTCTGTTACATCGATATAAGTGATTGAGCTCAAGAGGCAGTTGTCTGAAACGGTTCCACCTTCGTTTTGAAGTTGTGCGATATTGATTGTGGTTTCTGTTGTGCTGAATGGTAATGATGAAGCTCCGGCAACTGACGTATCATCAATGTCTGAAGGATCACAGGCTTCCAATTCAATGTCAGACGGAGCTGCAAGTTGTGGCGCAATCGTATCATCAATAGTGATGGATTGAGTGACCAAAATTGAATTACCACAGACATCAGTAATTTGATAGGTACGTGTAATAATTTCAGGACAATACCCATTATCTGAAACATCACTAAAAAAAGTTACAACAGGATTTGCGGTGCAATTGTCAGCTGCATCGGCTATAACAGAAATATCAAACGCCGGCACATCGCCGCTACATTGAACAGCAATGGAGGCCGGGTTTGAAGCAGTTGGAGCGATGCTGTCGATCACGGTAATGATTTGTCCATGGTCCGTGGAATTACCACAATCGTCGGTTAACGTCCAGGTGCGTGTTATCGTTAATTCTCCCTCGCAGGAGCCTGTTGTCTCTACATCAGTATAAGTTGCCTGTAGTGTTGAGGTGCAGTTATCATTTTCATCAGATACATCTCCGGCAACAGCAATCGAAGCATCGTAGTAACAGTTATTGTTTTTGTAAATCGTAATGTTTGCCGGAGCGGTAAATGTTGGATTAGTGTTATCTTCAACAATAAAGCTTGCTACTGCAGAAGCAATCAATCCGCATTCATTTTCAGCAATGAATCTCGCGTTAACAGAATAAGTACCCCCGCAAAGCTCAGTCCGTGTCGTATCGATTGACCAGGTAAGATTGCTGCAATCATCTGTTGCTCCGGCTCCACCAAAGCTATCCAGCCAGTTTTGCAGATCGGTTGTATTTCCAGTACCGTCGCATTCAACAGTCAAATCCGTTGGGTTCACGTCAATAGTCGGAGGTGTATTGTCAACAACCGTGAATGTCGCAGTTGCAACAGTTGAAAGTCCACATTCATCTGAAGCCGTAAAGCGTGCATCAACAGAATAAGTACGACCGCAAAGTTCGGTGCGTATCGTGTCGAAGCTCCAGGTTACAGCGCTACAATCATCCGATTCAACTACACCACCAATATTGCTGAGCCAGTCTTGCAAGTCAGCCGTATTGCCAGCACCGTCGCACTCAACCGTTCTGTCGGATGGAGCAACAGTGATCACCGGAGGAGTGGAGTCTACCACATTGAAGGTAGCCACAGCCGAAACGATCAGTCCGCACTCATCTTCAGCCATGAAGGTAGCATCCATGCGGTAAGTTTTTCCGCAAAGTTCAGTCCGAACGGTATCAATCGACCAGCTAATGTTGCTACAATCATCTGAAACCGATGCACCGGCAAAATTATCCAACCAAGCTTGTAAGTCAGCAGTATTTCCAGCACCGTTGCATTCTACAGTTAGGTCAGATGGATCAATACTAATTACTGGTGGAGTAGTGTCTTCAACCTTGAATGTGGCATTAGCTGAAATGATCCAACCACATTCATCCTGACCAGTGAATGTCGCATCAACTTGGTAGGTTCCACCACAGAAATCAGTTCTGCTGGTATCAATTGACCAGGTAAAATTGCTACAAGCGTCAGTAATCATTGCTCCACCAAAGTTGTCCAGCCAGTTTTGCAGGTCAGTCGTGTTGCCGTTGCCATCGCACTCAACTGTTAAGTCTGAAGGATCGACACTAAATGCCGGCGGGGTAGTGTCTTCTACTGTGAAAGTAGCTACGGCTGACACATTCCATCCGCAGCCATCTTCGGCAGTGAATGTTGCTTCAATCGAATAGGTTCCGCCACAACTCTCTGTGCGGACGGTGTCAATCGACCAGGTCACTCCGCTACAATTGTCAGAAGCAGTTGCACCTCCAAAGTTATCCAGCCAGTTTTGCAGGTCGGTTGTATTTCCGGTACCATCGCACTCAACAGTCAAATCTTGTGGGTTGATGTCGATAGTTGGTGGAATTGTATCCAGCACATCAATGGTTTGTTGATAGCTTATAGCATGCCCGCAAACTACCGTGGTATCCCAGGTGATTGTAATTGTACCACCGCAATCACCGTATTGCTCATCAATTTGTGCTTGTACTATTCCCGAAATCTCACAAGCGCCTGTTTCTCCATTCGAATAAGTTAGTGGTTGAATGGAAGCTTTGAAGTTGTCGATCTGGCTACAGTCCAGAGTCTGATCAGCTGGTGTTATCGTAAATACAGGAGCAGGAGGTGGATTCACTGCTATTGTTTGCGTGTAAGATATTGCGTGTCCGCAAACCACGGTGGTGTCCCAGGTAATGGTGATTGTTCCACCACATTCATCCCATTGCTCGTTAATTTGAGGCTGAACAGAACCAGCTATTTCACAATCGCCTGTTTCGTTGTTGGTGTAAGTCAATGGCACCAATGCGGCCACAAAGTTAGCTGCTTCATCACATTCAATTGTTTGATCAGCTGGAGTCACCGTAAATACCGGTGCCGGTGGTGGGTTGATTGTTATCGTTTGTGTGTATGATAATGCATGTCCGCAAACAACGGTGGTATCCCAAGTTATGGTAATTATTCCACCACACTCATCCCACTGCTCGTTAATTTGTGGTTGTACAGTACCGGTAATTTCACAAGCGCCTGTTTCATTATTGGTATAAGTTAATGGAACAGCAGCCGCAATAAAATTTTCAGCTTCATTACACTCAATTGTTTCGTCTGCCGGTGTAACCGTAAATACAGGAGCCGGCGAAGGATTCACAGTTATGGTTTGGGTATGTGTGCTTGTATTTCCACAATCATCTTCAGCTACCCAGCGGTAAATCACGGTATATCCACTACAGTTGTCCGCGGTGTATGGATCAATTGAAGCAGACACAACTGCGCCTCCACAATTATCCGTTGCTGTAAGAGTTTCCTGAATTGGCAGCTCACTGCATGAAACCGTTGTGTCCTGAGGCAGTGAAACGTTAAATACCGGAGGAGTCGTGTCGGTAAGTTCAATAACCTGATTGCAGAATGAAACATTATCACAGGAGTCGATCACGGTGAATGTTCGGGTCACCGTAATTGGGCAGGTTCCATTTGATACATCAACGTAATTAATTTCTTTAATTCCACAGTTGTCATCGGCATCACCTCCGGCATTTTGCAAAGTCGTTAAGTCAATCACAATTTCTGTTTCTGAATAAGCCAATGAAGTTGAATCAGCAAGAACCGCTTCAGAGCATGCTTCAAAACTTTCATTTGCAGGACAAACGATGGTTGGATTAGTGATATCCAGAATTGTAATAATCTGGTCACAAGAAGAGCTGTTACCACAATTGTCGGTTGCCGTCCAGGTCCGTGTAATTGTTTCAGGACACTTATTGTTATCAGAAACATCACTATAAGTAATGGTGATTGGCATACAATCATCAGTAGCAGTGGCAACGCCTGTATTGGTAGTGTCCGACAGTTCGAAACATTCAACAGCGATGTCAGCCGGACAAGTAATTACCGGAGGTGTATTATCATCAATGGTGATAATCTGGATACAAGATGTTTCGTTTGAACAAGCATCAGTAGCTACCCAGGTTCTGGTGATGGTGTATTCTGATGGATGTGCTCCCGGAGTTGTCACATCAGTATAAGTTACATTCGGATTTGGATCACAATTGTCGGTTGCCGTCGCAGTGCCGGTAGTTGACGGATCAATTGAATCGGTAATATCGATTGTTGTATCCGGAGGACAACTAATATCCGGTTTAACGGTGTCGTTAATGTTGATCAGTTGATCGCAAGTCGCGGTATTTCCACAGAAATCGGTAACCGTGAACGTACGAGTAACAGTGATTGGGCAGTTTCCGGCAGAAACATCCTGGTACTGAATTTCTTTAATTCCGCAGTTATCACCAGCATCGCCACCTGCATTTTGAAGATCAGTTAAGGTGATGGTGGTCAGAGTTGTCGTGAATGTCAAACCGGTCAGTGTATTAATCTCATCAGTTGAACAAGTTTCAAAATTCACCGCCGGAGGACAGGTAATTATTGGATCAATAATGTCTGTAATTGTGATCAACTGTGTGCAAATGATTGAATTTCCGCAGGCATCTGTTGCTTTGTAGGTACGAGTGATTATTTCAGGACAACTATTATTATCGGAAACATCACTGACGAATTCAATTAACAGATTATTATCGCAATTGTCGGTTGCCGTTGATGTTGATACATCAGGTGCAGGTATGTCATCAAAACATTCAACAGTGATAGGAGCCGGGCAATTGAATGTTGGTGCCGTTGTATCAATTACTGTTATAATCTGAGTTTGTGATAATGTGTATCCGCAGTTTGTAATCGTATCCCAGGTAACCGTTATTGTACCTCCGCAAACATCATATTGCTCATCGATTTGTGGATGAACAGTACCTGAAATTTCACAAGCTCCTGTTTCTCCATTCGTATAAGTTAATGGAAGAACTGCTGCAATGAAGGCAGTTGTCTCATCACACTCAACAGTTTGCGGTGCAGGTGTTGAGGTGAATGTTGGAACGGGAGCTGGCAGTACATTAACGGTTGCTGTTTGTGATAGCGTGTTTCCGCAAGCATCAATCGCGGTATACTCGATCGTGATTGTTCCGCCATTACATTCATCCCAAGTTTCAGTTACGGTTGGCGTTATTGTTCCACTAATTTGGCAACCACCGGTTTGTCCATTTGTGTAGATGGTGTCTGGAGGTGTGGCAAAATTGCTAGCTTCATCACAGGTAATCTCTGTTGGGAATGAAGGAATAGTCAATGAAGACGGAGTTGCCGGCAATACGTTGATGATTGCTGTTTGGCTCAAGTTATTACCACAGGCGTCAGTTGCTGTATAGGTTATTGTAATTGTACCACCGGTACATTCATCCCAGCTTTCAGTTACCGTTGGAGTAATTGTTCCACTAATTTCACAACCGCCGGTTTGTCCATTGCTATATATAGTGTCTTGTGGTGTCACAAAATTATTGGCTTCATCACAAGTTATTTCTGTTGGGAAGACCGGTATTGTCAGGCTTGATGGAGTGGCCGGCAATACATTGATTGTTGCAGTCTGGCTAAGGCTTGTTCCACAAGCTGTTGTTACAGAGTAGGTAATGGTAATTGTTCCTCCTGTACATGGATCAAAATCTTTATTGATAGCAGGTGCAGCAGTTCCACCGATTTCACAATCACCGGTCAAGTTATTTGAATAAGCCGTGTCAGTAGGAGCAGTGAATGCATCAGCTTCGTCACAAGTAATTTGAGCTGGGAATGTTGGAATAACCAAAGTAGGCTCAGGAGCCGGTAATACGTTAATGGTTGCTGTTTGACTCAAAGCAGTTCCACAGGCATCTGTTGCTGAATAAGTAATTGTAATGGTTCCTCCAATACAAGCATCGTAATCTTTCGTTATTACAGGCGTTGCTGTTCCACTGATTTCACAATTACTGGTTAATCCATTCGAGTAAGCTGTGTCAACAGGTGTTGTAAATGCGTTGGCTTCTTCACAGGTCAGCTCAGTCGGGAAAGTTGGAATAACCAGTGTTGGTTCAGGCGCGGGCAATACGTTGATGGTTGCTGATTGACTAAGGCTTGTTCCACATGCAGTTGTTGTAGTATAGGTTACTGTAATTGTTCCGCCGGAACAAGCGTCGTAATCTCTCGAAATCGAAGCAGCAGCAGTTCCGCTAATTTGACAATCGCCAGTCAGTGCGTTTGAGTAGCTTGTGTCTATTGGAGTTGTGAATGCATCTGCTTCTTCACAAGTTAATTCAGCCGGGAAGGTTGGAATGACCAATGTTGGTTCTGGTGCAGGCAACACGTTGATGGTTGCTGATTGACTGAGGTCGGTTCCACAAATTGTAGTAGTAGAATAGGTGATTGTAATCGTACCACCAGTACATGCATCATAATCTTTAGTAACGATTGAAGTTGCATCTCCACTGATCTCACAATCGCCTGTAAGACCATTTGAGTATGCAGTATCAACAGGGGCAACAAACGCATTTGCTTCTTCACAAGTCAGCTCTGTTGGGAACGACGGAATGACTAGGGTTGGTTCCGGAGCTGGCAGCACATTGATCGTGGCTGTTTTGCTGAGACTTGTTCCGCAAGCTGTCGTAGCCGAGTAAGTGATGGTGATGGTTCCTCCAATACATGCGTCATAGTTTTTGTCAACCACAGGAACAGAGGTTCCGCTAATTTCGCAAGCACCAGTCAAATAGTTGGAGAATGCTGTATCTGGTGGTGTTATAAACGCATCGGCATCTTCACAAGTCAGTTCGGTTGGGAACGATGGAATGATTAATGTTGGTTCCGGAGCCGGCAATACATTAATAGTAGCTGACTGGCTGAGGTTCGTTCCACAGGCATCCGTTGCCGTGTAAGTGATGGTGATTGTTCCTCCAATACATGCGTCGTAATCCCGAGTGACTGTAGGCGTGGCCGTTCCACTAATTTCACAGCCTCCGGTCAGATCATTCGAGTATATTGTATCGGCAGGAGTCGTAAATGCATCTGCTTCCTCACAGGTCATTTCACTTGGGAATGTTGGTATCGTTAAACTTGCTGGAGAAGCTGGTAATACATTTATAATGGCTGTTTGTGTCAATGTTTGTCCACAAGAGTCAACTGTTGTGTATTCAATTAATATGGTACCACCATTACATTCATCCCAACTATGGGTTACAATTGGTGTAATCGTTCCACTAATGTTGCAATCTCCCGTTTGGCCGTTTGAATAAGTTGTATCCGTTGGAGCTACAAATGAGTTTGCTTCATCACAAGTGATTTCAGTTGGGAATGCTGGTATTGTCAACGATGAAGGTGTCGCCGGTAATACATTGATAATTGCGGACTCGCTCAGGCTATTGCCACAAGCATCAGTAGCCGTGTAAGTAATAGTAATTGTACCACCGCTACAAGGATCAAAACTTTTGACTACTGTTGGCGTGGCCGTTCCACTAATTTCGCATTCATCGATAAGCCCATTCGAGAATGTCGTATCATTCGGCGTTGTGAATGCATCCGCTTCCTCACAAGTCATTTCTGTTGGGAATGATGGAATAACCAGTGTTGCCGAAGTGGCTGGTAATACATTAATGGTTTGACTGTGTTGCGCCGTATTGCCACAATCATCTTCAGCTTCCCATCTGTAAGTGATTGTATACCCATTACAAATGTCGACTGTAAATGGATCAACAGTTGCGCTTACTGTTGGCGTAGAACAATTGTCCGTTGCAGTTAATGTCGCTTGTACAGGAATTGCACCACATTCCACTGTCGTATCAGTTGGCAATGCATCGGCAAAGATTGGTGCGATTGTATCATTGATAATAATTCGTTGCGTGCATTGGTCTGTATATTTACATGAATCTTCAATCTGGTAAATTCTTTCAATAATGGTTGGGCAAGAACCTGTTTGTGTTTCATCCAGCAATGTGAATGATTCAACACCCGCATTATCCGTAATGAAACCACCATCATTTGTAAATTCAGTTCGGTCAGCATAAGCTGCAGGAACATCCGCAAGACATTGTACTTCAATATCCGGAGGACAACTAATTGTAGGAGCAATTGTATCTCCTTGCATAATTCGTTGTTCACATTCTGTATAGTTGCCACAATCATCAACCAAGCGATAGGTTCTTGTAATGACGCGTGGACAATGACCTGTAATATCCTGACCAACGTAAATTAGATCAGCAATTCCACAATTGTCATTGGCAGTTCCTCCAATCGCAATAAATTCTATTAAGTTGTTTGCAGGATCAGGCACGTCGTTCATTTTTTGTACAACAGTATCTGGTGGACATGAGATTGTTGGAGGTATTGTGTCCGTAATCAGGATCAGTTGACTGCATGTTGCTGAGTTATTGCAATCATCTGTAGCCCTATAAGTACGTGTAATCGTTTCAGGACAGTTATTATTATCTGAAACATCACCGACAAATTCAATCAATAAGTTCGTATCACAATTATCAGAAGCACTAACTGTTGAAATATCCTGAGTTGGAACATCGGATGCACATTCAACTACAATGTCAGCCGGACAGGTGATTGAAGGAGCAACGGTATCAATTACATTGACAATTTGAGTATAAGTCAAGGTTTGTCCGCAGACTGTTACTGTATCCCAGGTAATCGTAATTGTGCCGTCACAAACATCCCATTGCTCATTAATTTGTGGCTGTACAGTGCCCGAAATCTCACATGCACCTGTTCCGTTATTTGTATAAGAGAGCGGATTGATGGCCGCAATAAAGGTACTTGCCTGATCACATTCAATCGTTTGAGATGCAGGCAATGAGGTAAATACTGGTTCCGGTGCTGGTTTTACTACAATTGTTGCAGTCTGACTTAAGGTTTGTCCACAGGCATCTATCACGGTGTATTCAATCGTAATTGTACCACCATTGCATGCATCCCAACTTTCTGTAATATTCGGAGTAATTGTTCCTCCTATTGCGCAATCGCCTGTTTGTCCGTTACTGTATGTTGTATCAGAAGGTGTAATAAATACACCTGCCTCGTCACATGTCAATGTATCCGGGAATGTTGGAATAGTCAATGCTGAAGGAGTAGCTGGCAGTACATTGATTACGGTGGATTGACTAAGTGCTGTTCCACATATTGTTGTAGCCGAGTATGTAATTGTGATTGTACCACCGGTACACTCATCGTACGTTTTAGTCATTGACGCTGTAGCGTTACCACTGATCTCACAAAGTCCACCTAACCCATTACTGAATGTGGTATCATCAGGAGTTGTAAATGCATTGGCTTCTTCGCAAGTCAGCGAATCAGGGAATGTCGGGATTACCAGTTCCGGTATCGGAGCCGGCTTGACAATGATGGTTGCCGTTTTAGTCAGTGTCTGACCACAAACATTGCTAGCTGTGTATGTGATGGTGATTGTACCACCTGTACATTCATCGTAAGTTTTAGTCATTGACGCTGTAGCGTTACCACTGATCTCACAATCACCAGCCAGTCCATTGCTGAATGTGGTATCTGCAGGCGTAGCAAATGCATTGGCCTCCTCACAGGTCAGTGAGTCCGGGAATGTTGGAATGATCAATTCCGGTATTGACGCCGGCTTGACAATAATGGTTGCCGTTTTCGTCAGTGTTTGACCACAAACACTACTTGCAGTGTAAGTGATGGTAATTGTACCTCCGGTACACTCATCGTACGATTTAGTCATTGACGCTGTAGCATTACCACTGATCTCACAATCACCACCCAGTCCATTGCTGAATGTGGTATCCGAAGGCGTAGTAAATGCATTGGCCTCTTCACAGTTCAGCGAATCGGGGAATGTCGGTATGACTAGTTCCGGTATTGGTGCCGGCTTCACGATGATGGTCGCTGTTTTAATCAGAGTTTGTCCACAAACACTGCTGGCCGTATACGTGATGGTGATTGTACCACCTGTACACTCATCGTATGTTTTAGTTATTGAAGCTATAGCATTACCACCAATCTCACAAAGTCCGCCTAACCCATTACTGAATGTGGTATCATCAGGCGTAGTAAATGCATCAGCCTCTTCACAGGTCAGAGAGTCGGGGAATGTCGGGATGACTAGTTCCGGTATTGGCGCCGACTTGACAATGATGGTTGCTGTTTTCGTCAGTGTCTGACCACAAACATTGCTGGCTGTGTATGTGATGGTGATTGTACCTCCTGTACACTCATCGTATGTTTTAGTCATTGATGCAATTGCTGAACCGCCAATCTCACAATCACCACCCAGTCCATTACTGAATGTGGTATCATCAGGAGTTGTAAATGCATCAGCCTCTGCACAGGTCAGCGAATCCGGGAATGTTGGGATAACCAGTTCCGGTATCGGAGCCGGCTTCACGATGATGGTTGCTGTTTTAGTCAGTGTCTGACCGCAAACATTGCTGGCTGTGTATGTGATGTTGATTGTACCACCGGTACACTCATCGTAAGTTTTAGTCATTGACGCTGTAGCGTTACCACTGATCTCACAATCACCACCCAGTCCATTGGTGAACGTGGTATCTGCAGGCGTAGTAAATGCATTGGCTTCCTCACAGCTCAGTGAATCCGGGAATGATGGGATGATCAGTTCCGGAATTGGAGCTGGCTTGACGGTAATTGTCTGTGTGTAAGGAGTAATATTTCCACATTCATCTTCAGCAAACCAATGATAGACAACTGTATATCCTGCACATTCGTCAACGGTGTAAGGATCAACATCTGTTGTTATCGTGACTTCTCCACATTCATCAGTTGCAGCTAAATTAGCTTGAACAGGCACATCTATACACTCAACTGTTGTATCATTTGGCAATGGCGAATTAAAGACAGGTGGTGTTGTGTCATCAATCGTAATAACTTGGGTGCATGTTGCAACATTATCACACGAGTCAATAACAGTAAATGTCCGTGTAATTGTGATCGGACAAGAACCGGTTTGAACATCGATGTAGTTAATTTCCTTAATGGCACAGTTGTCTGATGCAGCACCTCCTGCATTTTCAAGTGTTGTCAGATCAATAATTGTTTTTATATCAGAGTAGGCGAGAGTTGTAGAATCTGCCAGTATATCTACTGAACAAGCCTCAAATGACGCATTTTCAGGACAGGTAATCAGCGGATCTGTTATGTCATCGATTGATATTAGTTGTTCACAGGTAGCACTGTTTCCGCAATTATCTGTTGCTGTCCATGTGCGTGTAATCACTTCAGGACACGTATTTCCATCTGAAATATCCTCATAAGTTATTGTAATTGGTAGACATTCATCTGTAGCCGTTGCACTTCCTGTATTTACAGTATCTGCTAAATCGAAACATTCAACTGATATATCAGCAGGACAAGTAATTTCTGGAGGCGTGACGTCATTCGATTCAATGATTTGAATACAAGAGGCAGTATTTTCGCATCCATCTTTGGCAACCCAAGTCCTGGTGATCGTAAATTCAGCAGGATTGTCACCATAAACGATCTCATCGGTGTAAGATACATCTGGATTTGGAGTGCAATTATCTGTTGCCGTTGCTGTGCCTGTATTGGACGGATCAGTTGAATCACTAATACCAATAACGGTATCTGGTGGGCATGTGACTTCTGGTAAAATTGTATCATCTATATTGATGATTTGTTGACAAGTATCTGTATTACCACAAAGATCAGCTACTGTAAATGTGCGCGTGATAATTATTGGACAAATTCCAGTTGAATCATCCTGATAGGTGATTTCCGCAATACCACAATTTTCTGAAACTGATCCCCCTACGTTTTGATAGTCACTTTGTGTGATTATTGTCTGTGTTGTATTGAATGCAAATCCGGTTAATGATTGTAATTCGGAGACATTGCAAGCTTCGTACGTTTGATCCGGTGGGCAAGTGAGTGTTGGAGAAACTGTATCTGCCGCAACACTGAAGTTACTTGTACACTCGATGGTATCACACAAATCACTTACAATATATGTAAAGCTAATTGATCCTCCACAACTCAGATCTGGAAGATTTGGGATTTCGTCGATATTGTCATCTGGAGAGCAACCTCCTGAATAATTGAATCCGGCTAACCATGTATTATAGGCGGCTTGTATGCTGGAAGCTGATGCGCATGGCGGAAGTAACACATCTTCTGTACATGTAATATCCAGAGCCGTTGGTTGTGTAATTGTGAATGTTGCCTGTTCCTGAGCTGTTTCGCAAAGGTCAGTCACGTCCATTGTAACGGTAACCGAACCACCGCATAATGGCGGAGCCGTTGCATTGGTCATTGTTGTGTCAGGTGCACAACCACCACCGTATGTAAATCCTTGTAGCCATGTTGCAAATGCCGCATCCACAGCCGCCTGGTCAGCGTAGTCACATGCCGGAGCACTAAATGCAGCCGGAGCAGCTGATGTCAATGGAGGTGAAGTTATCTCAATCCTCTGCTCACAACTCGCCTCATTACCACATGAATCAGTAACCGTAAACGTACGTGTGATGACAATAGGACATATTCCTGTGCTATCATCAATATAAGTTATTTCACCAATCGCACAATTGTCAGATGCGGAACCGCCAGCTGCATTTAACTGAGCGTCAGTGATTGTTGTTAATGTGCTAGAGTAGGCTAATGAGGTCAAGCTTTCAATGCCATCTGTATTACATGCTTCCATTGAATTATCAGGTGGACATGTTAATGTAGGAGGAGTTGTGTCACTCAACGTAATTAATTGTGTGCAAATGGTAGAGTTTCCGCAATTGTCGTCAACTGTAAAGGTACGTGTAATTGTTTCAGGACAATTCCCATTATCGCTAACATCCTGATATGAAATGGTAAATACGTTGCAATTATCAGTAGCTGTTCCCCCAATACTTTCAAACTCAGCAATAGTCATTGAAGTAGCAGTGGCAGAATATGGGAAGGAAGTTTGTGCATTAAATTCGGAGATATCACATGCTTCAAAATCATCTAATGGAGGACAAATAACCACTGGGCTGATCGTATCTGAAACAGTAATAGTTTGAATTTGAATCGAATCATTTCCGCAATCATCTGTTAATGTCCAAGTACGAGAGATGACTATTTCGTCGTCACATGATCCGGGAGATTCAGTATCTGTGAACGTTGCATTTAGAATGGCAGTACAGTTGTCTGATTCGTCGGTAACGTCACCCGTTTCGTCAACACTAACAATGTAGTTACAATCATCATCTTTATAAACGGTGATGTCCGTAGGGACAGTAAATTCTGGTGGAGTATAATCGTTTAATGTAATCGTTTGGATGCAAGTCGTAATATTTCCACAATCGTCTGAAACGGAATATGTTCTGGTAATCGTTTCGGGGCAGTCTCCATTGTCGCTTACATCCTGATAGGAGATTGTAAATACATTGCAATTATCAGTTGCAGTACCACCAATACCTTCGAATTCGGCGACTGTGATTGGTGAAGGAGTAGTTGAATAAGGGAAACTGGTCTGTGCATTGAATTCTGAGATATCACAGGCTTCGACATCATCTAAAAGAGGACAGGAAACAACAGGCCTAATTGTATCAGCTACGGTAATTGTTTGCAAATAGGTGATGTTGTTTCCACAATCATCGGTTAGGCTCCAAGTTCTGGAAACAATAGTTTCTCCAGAGCAGGAACCGGGTGTTTCGACATCAGAGTAGCTTGCATCCAGATTAATGGAGCAGTTATCACTTTCATCGGTTACATCGCCGGTGTTTGTTACTGAGGTGTCGTAATTACAATCATCATCTTTATAAATAGTTGTATCGCCAGGAACTGTGAATGTTGGAGGAGTCGTATCTTGAACCGTTATGTATTGAGTGTGGCTGGTGATGTGGTTGCAATCGTCTTCAACTGTCCAGGTTCTTTCTATTGTGTAGTTACAGCCACTTCCGCTTATTTCACTATAAGCAGGAGTAACATCGGCGCAATTGTCGGTAGCGGTTACATTTGCCGGATCAGGAATGGAATCACAATTTACTGTTGTGTCATTTGGAAGACCAACCAAAACCGGAGCTTCGAAATCGCCAACTGTAACTGTTTGCGTAGCAGAAGTGGAATTACCGCAGTCATCAGTTGCTGTCCAGGTTCTAAAAAGTTGGTAATTTCCTTCGCATTCTCCATCAACCCGTTGTTCGTCTAAATCCAATGATGCATTACAATTATCGGTAACGTATGGGATTGCAGCTGGATCAAATAATGTTAATACAGTGATATCATCAATTAGATTGCCTTCCAATATCGTAGAAGGACTTCCTTGAACCGCTCTGAAAATAAATTTTGTTGAAGTTTGTCCGGCAGGAACGGGATATGAAATGGTATGATAAGTCCATGTTGACATTTGTGTTTGAGTAAATGGACCATATGTAGTGTAAGTGCTCTCAGGTTGTGTCGCATCACCGATAAGCACTTGCATTATATCGTCTGATGTATTATTTGATTTACTTCTTTTAGCGTGGGCAAACCCAATTTGTAAGTACGTTGTAGGAACAGTACAAAATGTTTGAAATAGATCTGAATTTTGATGTGCGTTAAGTTCAGCGTGTTGATTTCCATCAGCTGAATTGATATTATCGAATCCAGACGGATGTAGTTCAATTCGATTGTCTGAAGCCTCAGTATCCCATCCTTCGATGCCGTTTTCGTGCCAGTAAATCCATCTGCCATATCCACCCCAGTCAATAAAATTAGCTTCAGTATTTGACGTTGTAGTTTGCACCGGATTTTCGAAACTTGAATTTAAAAATGATTGAACACAATCAGAGCATTCAAACTCAACATCTTCAGGAATGTCATGAAGCACTGGAGCTTCGGTGTCGTTAATTGTAAATGTTTGGGTACAAGTAGCAATATTTGCACAGAGGTCGGCAATTTGATAGGTTCGGGTAACTATGATTGGGCATGATCCAGTACTTGTTGTTTCTGAAATCATGTTTAAAGACAGCGGGTCGATGTTACAATTTTCAGTAATAATACCTCCTGCAGCTTCAAACTCAGCAACAGTAGAATACGCTGAGGGAATAGATGTCAAACACTCGTAGTTTTGATTTGATGGACAACTTATTGTTGGGCCTTCAGTATCGGTAAATTCTATTGTTTGGCTACAGGTCGTATCATTTCCACAAGAATCAGTGAATGTAAAGTAACGTTCTATTGTAATTGGGCAACTTCCAGATTCTGAATCCCTATAAGTAATCTCTTGTACTCCACAAGGGTCACTAATTAAACCTCCGGTAGCAATAAATTCAGCTCCTGTAATTGTGCTGATTGTGCTTGAATAAGGAAGAGAGGTAAGACTAGCCAGATCCGATAGGCTGCAAGCCTCTTCTAAAATATCGGTAGGACAGGTGATGTCGGGTTTTGAAGTGTCGTTGATGAGTATTGTTTGAGTACACTGACTTTCGTTTCCACACAAATCAGAAACGGTGAATGTTCTGCGGATTGTTGTTGGGCAAGTACCGGTGGTAACGTCCTGATAAGTAATAATTAAGTTGCAATTATCAGACGCATCGCCCCCTGCGGATCGTAATTGCTCTATACTAATTGTACTTGCAGTAGCCGATGAAGGAAGTCCTGTAATTGATTCTACTTCAACATATGAACAGGCATCTATCGAGATGTCTGTTGGACAATTCAGCGTCGGCGGTTCAACATCATTTAAAGTGATAGTCAGATCACAAGATTCTGCGTTTCCACAGTCGTCAGTTATTTCATAAGTATTTGTTATGGTTTCCGGACAACTATTACCATCGGTAACAGACGCTAATAATTGAATGCTATTGTCGCTTACATTACATGGGTAATCAACAATACCTCCGGCAGCAATAAATTCACTAACCGTAGAAATAGAAAATGATCCATCCGGGCAAAGGGTAGTATCCCGGCATGCCAGGCAAGCTTGTACATTTACAGTCCATGTATCGGTGGCAGTACACCCATATTCAGTAGTTGCGGTTACTGTATAAGTTGTTGTTCCAACAGTGTTGGCTAAAATAGTGAAGTCGCCCGGGTTCGCACCTTGAATAACATCGGTTGATGGCGACCACGTGTAGGTGTACTCATCTGGCAAATCAATAGTTACAGAACTTTCAGTACATGCCGATTCATCGTCGCCAAGATCGAACACCGGTTGCGGGTGAATGATCATGTCGAAGTTGGCTGTGTCTTCAGCGCATTCAAGACCGGTAATCAATTCAATAACTTTTACAGAATACTGATAAGTGCCAGCCGAGCTTATCGATGGGGTGAAGGTTGACTGACTGACATTTGTGTCGGTGTAGATGGGAGTTCCAGCTGATCCATAACCTGAGTACCAGTATACATTGTATGTTCCGGTAGGTATCGGGGTGACAGTATATGTAGGGCTTGCTGGTTCGCAAACTTCTGTTCCTTCAATTTCAATGTCAACCTGCGGATAAACAGTAATTGTAACTGTGTCGCACACTTCAACACCATCAATACAATTTTCGAGGCCTTGTTGTTTTGAGTTTGTGTATTCAGCATCAATCGTTCCACATACCTCATACTTTACAGTCGTTGGTGCATTTTCGTCTGGAGTAAATGTTGTTGTGAAACATCCTGAGGTACAGGATAAGTAACTTTCATAACCATTTCCTGATATATCAGTCCAGGTAATTGAAGATTCTTCTAAATTACCTTCAACACTTACTTCGTAGTTACATCCTACCCTGGTACTCAAGTTTTCTGGAGTAATTACTCCTGAAATAGATTGGATCTCGATTTGTTGATTTTCTTTTCCAGGCTTACAGACTGTAATTATATGTGGTCCCGGGCCATCAACGCATATCCATGTCCCAAAAACATCCTCAGAGCCACAATTTAGTTGGTATGTTTCACTTCCATACGAAGGGGCTTGAACATCATTAATCTGAATGGCAACTGCATCTTCATGTAATATAAGGTTAATTGATTGACACTCATGGTTTTTTTGGACATCACAACAGTTTCCATCTCTTTCTAACCATTCGCCGATCCATAAGGAGTCAGGGTTCGAACTTAAGTCAGCATATTGATGAGGCACTGAACTTTCGCAGGTATTACAGCCACATTCACCTAAAACAGTAATAATAAGTGTGTCCTGAACATAATTACCACATTCGTCAGTGGCTCGATAAACAGTCTGTACTCCTGATGGGCAAAAGCCGGGTTGGCCATCCAGCCCTAAAAATGAATCACTAATAACTTCTACCGTGTCTGTTCCGCAGTTGTCGGTGGCTGTTAAGGTTGAAGTTTCCGGAATGGAATCGGGGCATGCAACAGAAAAGTCAGAAGGAAAACTATCCCAGGTTGGGGGAGTATTGTCTTCAACAGTAATGTATTGTTTTGCAGTAGTTGAGTTGCCACAAGCATCGGTAACGGTAAAAGTGCGGATAATTGAGGCTTCGCTTGCACAACCGAGGAAACTAACTTCGTCGGAAACACTTATACTTGGAGTGCTGTCGCAATTGTCATTTATTGTCGGAGATCCTGTAAATGAGGTATCCTGACTGTCGGAACAATCAATTGTAATATTTGCCGGAGCTGTAATTGTTGGTTTGGTTACGTCTTGAACAGTGATGGTTTGGCTTGCTGATGATGAGTTTCCACAAGCATCTTCTGCGGTCCAGGTTCGCGTGAGTATGTAGCTAAAATCGGTACAGCTTCCATCGGAGGTTTTGGTACTGGTTTCAACCAGCGTAATAGTAGGAGAGGAGTCGCAATTATCGGTTGCAGTAGGTGTTGCGGCTGTTGGAATATTGCTGCAACTTGCGGTAGTATTCGCAGGTATTCCTGAAAGAACAGGTGCGATGCTGTCTTCAACTAAAATTTCCTGTGTGATATTAGCGGAGTTGCCGCATTCATCTGTTATTTGATAGGTTCGTGTGATGGTTCCACTACAGCCAGGATCAGAGGAATCACTGATGAATGTTGCTGTCACGATGCCACCGCAGGCGTCAGTCTTCCCTGTGATTGAAGCTGTGTTAGGGGCAGGAGCATCATCGTAACACGCGTAAGGTCCCAATGGTGCAGGAGTATTTGCTGTTGGAGGAGTTGTATCCTCAATAAGGATGTTTTGATCAATATCCGTGATGTTTCCATATTGATCAGTTAATCGGTATGTTCTCACAACCGTGCCTGTGCAACCTGGGTCGCCGGTGGTATTTAAGTGGCTTACGGTGACTGTCCCGCAATTGTCAGCCTCATCTGTAATAACACTTATGTCAGGTGTCGGAATATCAGAGTAACAACTATAAGGACCTAAATCTCCAGGCGTGGAGGCTGTTGGGTTTTCATTGTCTTGAACAATAATTGTTTGTGTGCAGGTGGAGGTGTTGCCTTCAGCATCTGTAACCATCCATACAACGTTGGTGCTTCCAATGGGATAGGTGCTTGAAGCGTTGTCGGTATTGGTGTAGTTGTTTGTAATTGTTGTAGTTATGCAGTTGTCATTGACGGTTGGGGAGCCAATTGTAATCGTAGCTTCACATGCGCCGGGATCAGTATCAACGGTGATATTGGCAGGGCAAGAGATTGTGGGGTCAATATTGTCAATTACATTAACATCAAAAGAACACGTTTTTGGTCCATTGCCTGCTGCGTCTGTGTATGAATAGGTAACTGTTGTTGTTCCGTGTGGAAAGATTTCGCCGGAAGCAAAGCCTTCGATTAAAGTACCTGTCAGTCCTGTTCCATCACAATTATCCTGAAATGTTGGTAGAGTGTAGTTAACAACAGCTTCGCAGGAGTCAATGCTGACATAAGCGTCTAAATCTGCCGGACAGTTTTCTCCCGTCGGGTTTTCAATGTCATTAACGGTGATGTTAAAACTACAGGTACTGAAATTTCCAGAAACGTCGGTTACAGTATAAGTGACCGTAGTTGTCCCAACAGGGAAAAAGTCGCCCGGATTGTTTGATCTGACAATGGTGAGGCTTGATGTTGGTGTGCAATTGTCAGAAAAGCTAGGTGGGAACCAGGATACGTTTGCTCCACAGGTTCCAAGATCATTATTCGTGCTGATGTCAGTTGGGCAGTTTGTTATAACCGGATTTTCATTGTCATCAACAACAACGTCGAAGGAACAGGAGACTGGCCCATTCCCTGTATTGTCGGTGTATTCATACGTGACAGTTGTTGTTCCAACAGGAAAGCTTGAGCCGGAGGCTAGTCCAGAGATCAAGGTTCCGGAAAGTGCGGTTCCATCGCAGTTATCATCGAATGTAGGAGTTGTGTAATTTACGGTAGTGGCACATGATCCGGCATCGGCCGTTACTGTTATCGGAGATGAAGGACAATTTGAAACAGTTGGAGCTTCCGTGTCTTCAACGGTAATGGTTGCCGTACCTGTTTGATTTTGAATACATCCGTTCGCATCTTCCACACCAATTAAGTTATAATTGAAAATACCAGGAGCAGATGTTGGAGCTTGCAGTGTTACAGAATTGCCGGATGATGTCGTAATTGTCTGGTTTCCTACACTATTGATGTCATAAGTGAACGTATACGGTGTTGAGCCATTTGCTCCGGAAAAAGTGATTGTCGGTTGCGTGCCATTTGGACAAACTGTTGTCGTTCCGGAAATTGTTGCTGTTGGTAAAGGGTTAACAGTGATGTCAGATGTTGCCGTGTTTGTAAATCCATTACCATCTGTCACTGTTACAGTATAGGTGGTTGATGCGGAAGGACTTACATTCGCAACAGCACTCGTTGATGTAAAATCCGGTGGTGATGAAGTCCAGCTGTAGGTCAATGTTGGGTCACCTGAAGCATTCGCAGTCAGTTCAGCTGTTTCTCCGTTACAAATGGTTGAGTTATCGGCTGTGATATTCACCGTTGGTGGAGCAGCAGCTAAACCTGAAAATGAAATTGATGCATCAATGATCCCAGTGGCAGAAATTGTATTGTTTGAGGTGTTGATATTGCCTTTTGTCCATGGTAAAGTCCCATTGTAAACACCCATCGTTATTTCTGACTCAGTTCCATTAATATCATTATCAGAATAATTTGCAATAACATCATAAGTCAATCCGGTAATGCCGGTTACGTCAATATTCCAATAGCGGTCAAGGTAGTTGGCTGTACTCGCGTTATTCGGATGTTTGCTTTCAGTTGTTGAGATACTGATAGCTGATGATGGAGTTGAACTTCCACTCGTTATCTGTAAGTCAAGTGCTATTAATGTGCCACTGCTACTAACAATCGGAAATGGGTAGGTTCCAAGAGAGGATGCGTGTATTTGGAGGCTATTGTCGTTGAGTTGTAATCGACTATTTGTTCCGAGTGCCAACTGATCAGAAATTGTCAGTGAGTTCGTTAACTCCAGATCAGTATTTGCATATGTTTGAATGTTTGGTATTGGTATTTCACTATTTATTACGAATGAACTTAGCGAAGTGGTTGAAGCATTTCCAAACTGGAAAACACCATTGGTAATTGTTTTGGTGCCGGAGCCACTCGTAAATCCCAAATCTAAGGCAGTTGCAGCAGAGCTTGCGTTTTCGAAAACTATGATACCCCCAGTAAAGTTGAAATTACCATTCGATGTTACATTTAAAGAACCTGTGTTGCTGAGTCCGTTGCCTTCAGTGCTCAAAGTAACATTCCCGCCAGAAATATTAATGCCGGATGCAATTCCTGGGGGAGTTAAAGTTCCTCCTGCGGTATTTTCAAGTCTTCCTGCAAAACTCACTGTTCCGTTAACGACATGAAACGCTCCATCAATTTGTGTATGAACACTATTCCCAGAACTGGTTCCAAAAGTTGCCGTTCCAGAGTTGATTCTGATGAGCCCCTCGTTGTAAATTGAGAAATTGCCTGTAGTTAGCGTTCCTCCATTTACTTCAATTCCGGCAATTGAAGGAATATCCAGCTGATTGCTGTAGTCCAGTCTGAAGCTAGCACTGCTGTTTATTTGAATCAGTCCGCTGGTAGCTGTTAAGCTTCCACCACTTGAAACAGTTACATCTCCTGATATGGCTAACGTTGATGAAAGACTTCCTTTGTCAACAATCAATTCTTCAAAAGTAGTCGCTCCGCTGATGGTTGCATTGGTAGAGCCAGTAAATGCAACAACTCCGCTTGTCCCAGCACTAAAAGCTCCGTTGTTGGTCCAATCTTCAGTAACTGATAGCGTGGTTGAGTTGTTGATAACTAAAGAACCTCCGCTGTCAATGGTAATGCTTTGGCAAGATACATCGTTGCCAACTGTGATTGTAGTACCGCTTGCAATTATTACGTCATCGCCTGCTCCGGGAACAACGCCACCCACCCAGCTGGCTGGGTCACTCCATACTCCACCGGTTGAGATAGATGTAATTGTGCCGGCAGCAGAAGTGTTTGTCGGGGAATTGTTGTGATTAAATGAACTTGAAAAGGTAAAGTTGTTATCAGATATATTAGATTTTAAATTTGTAAAATGAATGTTTTTTTCAATAGAGGCGAGTAATGTAGGTGGATCGTTATTTCTTGTTTGAGTAACTTCCTTTTTTAAGATCAATTTCGATTCAATGGATTGCGATGATGAAGTGGAGATTTGTTTTTTATGTTGGTTGTCGGTCGTCTCTGTGTGTGGGGGGTGGTTGTGTTTTCCGTCGAATAAATAGGGGAATGTCGGATTATCATTCTCGACGTTTTGTGTTGGAATAGAGATGTGTTTTTTTATTAAGGTGTTGGCATGCAACTCCTTATTCAGTGGATGAGATTCAGAGAATTTATTCTCCAATAATAAAAATATAATTACCGCCGCACCCAATACACCCGAAAGAATCTTATTTTTTAGGACCATTTAAAAATTGATTCTTGCACCTTATCCCACATTCACGCGTTACCGACACCTCAAAAATACAAAAAAATTACGCTAATTCCCTCTATTATTGCAATTTAGTTATTGTTTTTTCTCGTTTTAAATAGGAAAGTAAAGCTATTTAAAATCGCATATTAATAACGTTATTTAGTTGAAGTTTATTGAGGCTTAAAGTTCTGTTGTATAGGTATTTATCGTTGGAATAGTGAAAATATTGAATTTGAATCCATTTTAGATTTTTTGACTTGAGATAAAATTAATATGCTTAATAGCATGTGTTTCCCCGTCATTTCAACTGTTTATTCTATTTTTCACTGATTAGTAACCCCTTTTTTCAGGCTTTAGATCAAATGTCCAATAGTTTTTTTGAGGTGTAAATCTTGAAATCACTTACAGGCTAAATGAGAAATAATTGTTGCCAGGAAAATTGGCCGATTTTTTTAATGCGATAGAAAGGGCTTCTCGAATTGGCTTTTCTCTTAGATTTTAGAGAAAATTGTTAATCTGTTGTTTTTTTAATAGTTTATGAGGGTGTCTCATGATTGCTTGCCGATCATAAAAACTTAAGTTAAGTCATTTTTCTTCTCTCGTCATCAACGGTTTATTGACAACCAATAGTGAAACTGATGATTCTTAAAGGTCTGCTTTTAAGGCTGATTGAATCATTTAGCCGAGGAATCGTGATTTTTAAATTGGATACATTCAGGGATGTCAGTCAGCACAAAAAAACAAAGAAGAGCGCAATGTCATCTGCTGAAAATCAAGTAAATAAACAGCCTGTCCAACAATTTTGGACGTAAACTGTTGTGTTTTATTAGGTACATTAGTTCATGAATTTAAAATCTAACCAAATGAAAAAGATTGTGTTTTCTGTATTTCTACTGATTTTTGCTTTCAGTACAACATTAGTATTGGCAAATGATTCGAAAGAAAATTCGGCTTCCGAAAGTAATGCGACGAAAGCAGAAACGGAGAACAAACTATCAGAGGAAGAGATCAATAAGTTAGTAGACCGTGTTGAAGAGATTCGTGAAATGGATAAATCGGAGATGACTTCGAAGGAAAAGCGTGTCTTGCGCAAAGAAGTGAAGGAGATCAAGAAGAACGTAAAGAAGCACGACGGAACCATTTATATCGGTGGAAGTACACTTCTGATTATTATCCTTTTGATTATCCTTTTGTAGTCAGTTTTAAATTGATTTCAGTTCACACATTGAGTCTGATTGCACTAAATTCACGGTGCTTTTTGAATTTCAATGTGTGAGTTGGAAAGTCATTGAAGCAGCTTGGCTTCTAAGTCGAAAAAAAATTATTCTATCAAAATTAAATTCGAGTCCTGGGGGTTGGATTTTCAAACTCAAGAAATGAAACAAAAATACAGGGCTATTTGCAAGGCTGGGGTTATTTGGAATACGTTCAAAACAATAAGTTTCTTCCTGTTTTTCCTCGGTGTCAATTTTCCAGACAAAGCTACCGCACAAAATCATTTTCAGCAGGAAGTTAATTTTGAAATAAACGTCACTCTCGACGATCAAAATCACGTACTTCGGGGCAACGAGGTTTTTGAGTATATTAATCACTCGCCCGACACCCTCCATTTTCTCTACGTTCACCTCTGGCCAAATGCCTATTCTAACAACGAAACAGCCTTAGCCAAACAATTGGTTCAATTATATGGCAAAGAAAAACTGTTCAATGATCCGGAGTTGGTGGGATCGATTGACTCTCTAGACTTCAGGGCCAACAGTCAGGAACTTCACTGGCACTTTCACGAGGATCACGAGGATATCTGTCAGGTTCATTTGAATGAGTCACTGAAGCCGGGCGATACAATTTACATTAGCACTCCGTTTAGGGTTCAAGTTCCACAAAGTGAAATATCAAGATTAGGCTCTAGTGGGAAATCGTTTCAAATTTCACAATGGTATCCGAAACCAGCTGTTTACGACAAAGATGGCTGGCATCCCATGTCCTATCTGGATCAAGGTGAGTTTTATTCTGAATTCGGAACCTATGATGTATCGATTACGCTACCCGAAAGCTACACCATAGCTGCGACCGGGGAGCTAAAAACCAGCCACGAATTACAGCGGTTGGAACGTATCGCCAACGACACACTTGCAGAAGAAAAGGTCAGTGATTTGCCCGGTTCAGTAAAATTCAAAACACTTCGGTATACCAGTCAGAATATGCACGATTTTGCCTGGTTTGCTGATCCTGACTTTCACCTCACAACACAAACGGTATTATTGCCTGAATCTGACGGAAAAGTGACCATTTATGCTCTGTCTACGGATGATCAGGCAGAGCTCTGGAAGAACGCCTCATCTTATGCTTCCGATGCCTTGCTTACTTTTTCCAAATGGATTGGCGACTATCCCTATTCCAGTTTCACCGTTGTTCAAACCAAGCTCAAATCCGGGCTCGGAATGGAGTATCCGGGCTTGGCAGTTGTTGGAGAGACGAACGATGCTTACAGCCTCGATGAGGTCATTACCCACGAAATTTGTCACAACTGGTTTTATAGCTCGCTGGCGTCGAACGAGCGGTTATACCCTTATCTTGACGAGTCGCTTACCAGTGCTTATACCGCACGACACATGTTGGAAAAGTATCCGGACACTAAACTTTGGGAGATCTACATAAAAAATGAAAAGCTGGCAAAATTCTTAAATCTTGATCAACAACATGTGCTGCAGGCAGAAGAATATTATTGGCTAAGTTTGGCTCGAAATAATCTTGAGCAACCAATTAATCTTGCTGCTACTGAATTGAATACCATCAACTATAGCCTGATTTTATACTACAAAGGAGCCCGAGGAATAAACTATCTACGTGCGTATTTGGGTGATTCTCTTTTTGATTCGGCCATGAATGAATATTATCGCCGCTGGAAATTCAAACATCCGCAGCCGGCTGATTTCCGGCTTGCCATAGAATCGCACACGGGGAAGGATCTCGGTTGGTTTTTTGAAGATTTTCTGGGCACAACCAAACGACTTGATTACAAACTAGAACGCTTGCAAGACCAAAAACTTCTAATCAAAAACAAGGGAGAGTTGGCTTCGCCTTTGGTTATTGCCGGAATGAAAGATGATTCCGTTTATTTTGAAAAGTGGATTGACGGATTTGATGGGCAACGGTGGATCCAGCTTCCTGCGGGCGACTATGCTGAAGTCAAAATTGACCCAAATCATGTGATGCCTGAGATCTTCCGAAAAAATAATAACATTAGGAATCATGGTATTTTTCGTAAGGCTGATCCTATTCAGCCTCAACTTTATTTTTCGATCGAAGATCAGGAAAAAAATAATCTCATGTATTTCCCATCTTTCAGCTGGACCAGAGAAAATGGCGCAATGGTCGGAATGGCTTTGCACAACGGTTTTGTCATTCCGAAACCACTAGAATACTTTATCATGCCTTTCTATGGTTTCAAACATTCCAAATTGGCCGGTTACGCAAGGATGTCCTATACCGTTACTCCCTTTCAAAAACTGGTTCGTAAGGCTACCTTTTCGCTTGAAGGAACCCAGTTTGGAGCTCCTGGCAATCAAAACTACCAAACCTTAAAAACCGGGGTGGAGCTTTTTTTTAGATCAAGTCAGCAAAAACCATTTGTCCAAAGTATTTACGGGAATTACATTCTAGCATCCGACCTCTCTCAGCTAAACAGAGAAGAAAAGCCTGAACAAACCTCTTTCGTCCAAGTCGGATATCATCTAAAAAAACGAAGCAGGATCAATCCGTTTATTTTACATAGTGCTATTGAATATGAACAGGTTTATCAAAAAATAACAGCAGAATTGAATTACCGACTAAGTTACTATGGGGAAGGCCGGGGACTGGACTTTAAATTGTATTGCGGTGCCATGCTGAACGAAGTTTCTGCGGCTTCGTTATACGGATTGGCCCCAGCCGGACGGAGTGGTCGCGAATTATATCTTTATCAGGGGTTTTACCCCGATCGTTTTAGTGCGTTTCCGTCAACGTTCTGGTCGCGACAAATGACGCTGAACGAAGGTGGATTGGTTTCACCAGTCAACAAGAGTCTTGGCTATAGTGACTGGCTGTTTTCTCTGACATTAACAAGCAGCTTGCCTCGTAAAATAGAAAAACTCCCCATCAAACCATTTTTAACTGTTTTACTTAATGATACCGGTGGTGAGCACCACGATAATCCGAATGTTTTTTTCGAAGCTGGTGTTAAAACCGGATTCTGGAATCTAATCGAGTTTTACATTCCTTTGCTCATCAGTAACAATATCAAATCAGAAGTCAGGCCCTTTAAAGATCGAATTCGACTGGTTTTTACACTGGATTCATTCACTCAAATTAATTTAAATCAACGATCAGTATTCTAGAACTTCTTCTTCTGAATTGGTCGATTTTAAGACTTTGTTGAAATAGTAGCACCGTTAAAATAAACTACGTTGTGGTTGTCCAAAAGATTGGTGCGCTGTTGTACAAATAAAAAATGAGAAGCTTTCAATTTGTGGAAAGCTTCTCATTTTCAGTAGCGAGAGGCGGGCTTGAACCGCCGACCTCATGATTATGAATCATGCGCTCTAACCAGCTGAGCTACCTCGCCGTATTATTTTTGAGGTTGCAAATATAGTATTTATTTTTTGTTGGCATAAGGGGAGAGCGAAAAAATAACTTAACTTTTTGAATGAGTATTTTTGTCGTGTTAGCCTGTTCTGCTATGTGTTCACTTTGAGTGAGGGTAAGTTCTTGTAGCCTAGGATGAAATGGATTTTTGATGGTCATTCCTAGTAGCTAGAGTTTTTTTTTACAGATGAATTGTTTTGGAATAAAAAAGGAGGGGAATTCCCCTCCTTTGAGTTTTTCTGTTAATAACAAGGTGACGCTTTATGTCCACCACCATGATGCCCACCTCCGTGATGTCCTCCATGATGGTTCCCATTATTATTATTGTTGTTATTATGTCCCCAGAAGTTCTTCCCGCCTTCATTATCGTCTCCACCTCCGGAAAAGCCTCCGCCAGCTTTTGCCTCAGTGTTGAGTAGGAGCATCATGGTCGTCGCAGATAGTGCTGCGAGCCCTGTTTTCTTTAATGCTTCCTTTCGGGTGATTTTTTTCTCAAGTGAATTGACTGTCTGAGGTTTTTGTTTATTGTCCGCCGTTTTCATCTCTACTATTTTTAGTTGTTATTAAATTTTTCCCCATTTCTAATCTACATCATAAATATGTGATCAGTTAACGTAATCTGCAATGCGTAATTTCCCGTATTTTTATGTTGAGAATATTTTTAAGTTTGTTGCTTTTTTTTCTTTCCGAATTTTGAGACATTTTTCACGGTTTCTGGAGAGAATTTGATATAAGGGGTTTTATATAAGTAGTGCGAATAATTTAGTGTCATGTTTCGAGTCTTTAACAATTTGTGATAGAAGCGAAACCGAAAATATCAAATAGGTCCGTGACCTTAGTAGGACTTTTTATCTGCATATCGGAAACTTTTGTTTCGCTTTTAAAGCTTAATCTAGATAAATGAGAGCGAACGGAGAGAGGTGTTTTTCCTTAAAGTCTGAATAATTTTATGCAATTTAAGTGTCAGTAAATAATGTTGATATTCGACTAAATGTAAATAGCTTTGTTGTCACTAATTTTAAAAGCATGTCAATTTCGTACGTGAAAAGAAAAATAGGTCAATCCTATCTGGTCTGGTTGCAAAACGCGAATTTGTATTTTTTGCTTGAAGAACCAGCATGGTATGTGTTTAGCCGAGTAGCCAAACGATACAAAACGGAAACGATCGCGAGAGATTTTTCTCATCGTTACTCCGTTGATTTAGTTGAGAGTTTGACTTTTGTGCGAGATATAAGAGCACGAACGGAAAAGATGAACCAAATGAAAGCTTGGGCTGAGGGAAATTTTCAAGTCGGTTTCGATATTTCGAATTTTCGTAATCCATGTTTTTCGTCGGCTTACTATACACTCGGTACCAAGGTGATCCGCTTCACTTATGGGAATGAATTACTAGAGAGGTACATTCGACCTTTGATTCGCCATCTGGAAACCACGACGAACGAAGCGACAGCTCATTTCGAACTGTTCGAGTATCAGGATGACGTTGTTTTTCGATTGAACAATGAGATTGTTGATGTATGGACTAAACAAGAAAGTCATTTGGTGAAAGGTCGTGTTTTTATAGAGCTTGTCAATATTCTGCATAATAAGACCAATAAAGATTGGCTAATGACAGTGCATGCAGCAGCGGTCACGAACGAGAAGAAGACGATCTTGTTTTCAGCTTCGCCGGGTAGCGGAAAATCTACTTTTTCGGCATTGCTTCAGGCTCGCGGGTTTCACCTTATTTCAGATGATTTTGTACCTTTTGCTAAAGACTCGCTAAACGCTTACCCTTTTCCAGTTGCCATGTCGGTAAAAGAAGGGGCGATGGAATTGTTGAAAAACTATTACCCGGAGCTGGAGGGGCAACCTCTTACGCAAGTCACTCCGGAGAAGAAAGTCCGGCATATCCCTATCGCCAATGAAAAGATGGATTTACTATTTCCAGTTGCCGAAATTGTATTTATCAAGTATGATCAGGCTGTTGAATTTGAATTGGAGGAGCTGGATTTGACCCAGGGATTAAGGTTATTGTTACAACAAATCTGGGTTCCGCCAAAGCCTGAGAATGTCGAGATATTATTTGATAAACTTGAGCGACTCTCCTTTTTACAGTTAACCTATTCGGACACTGAAAGAGCATTGAAAACCATTGAAAATGTGTTCGCTCATGAATAAAAAGGAGCTTTTTTATTTTATCGGGAAATGTTTGACAATTCAAAAGCACTCCGACTTCAGGGACGAGTTGATTCGGAAGGTTGATCAGGTCGATTGGTATGACTTTGTATCCTTGTGCAGTGATCATCTTGTACTGCCTGCAATTTACGTCCGGTTCGATAAAGCGAATGTGTTGGGATATCTCCCTGATGAGTTGGTCGATCATCTGCGCCAGATTTATGAGATGAACACCGAAAGGAATCGCAAAATTCTGACACAGGTTTCGGAGATCACAGCGTTATTGAATAAGGAAAGCATCAACCCCACCTTTTTAAAGGGCGTTGCCTACATTTTAGACGATGTTTACTCAGATGTTGGTGAGCGTATGATGAATGATATCGACTTTTTAGTTGATGAAAAGGATTATCTCAAATGTGCAGGATTACTGAAATCAAAAGGATATCAGCAAGAGGAAGAAACGCCGGGATACATTGATGTGGCTGATTCGAAGCATTATCCTCGACTTTTTCATCCGGAGTGGGTTGCCGGAGTGGAAATTCATCGCATCCCTGTGGATCAGACATATTTGAATCAGTTTAATTCGTCGCTAATCGATCGGGAAAAAGTAATCGCAAAGAAACTATTGGGATGCTATGTTCCATCTGACAAGCATAAGCTGGTGCATTCTTTTATACATAGTCAGCTTTCGAATGAAGGGCATTTGTACGGAATGATATCATTACGAGGTTTGTGCGATTTGAGCAAGCTTGCTCAACGTTATTCGTTAAACGAGGTGTTGCTATTCATAAAGCCGAAGCACAAAGCGATTGCCTATTTTGCTTTAGCTGATAAAATATTAGGAGAAGAGCGAGCGTTCTTCGAGCGCCGAAATATTTCCTATTCTATTTTGAAGGCGAAACATACATTGGGTATTCGATTTAAAACCTTCCGAACTATTTTTCGAAGCCTTATTTTCTTTTCGCAGCGTATTATTGGCGGATATATTTTGCTGCCAATATCAGCCATTTTCCTGAAAAGAAAGAGAGAGTATCTAATGCGTAGGCTTCGTGATGACAGTTGGCTTAAGAACCATCGTCAGATCTGGAGGCATTTCTTTAATAGGCGTTTGTAGCTTCTTTCTTCGATGAAAATAAAGCAAGATTATTTTAAATTTTCAGCTCTCCGGTTTATTTTTCTTTAAAGGGAAATACTTTCTTCCAACTAATTGTCCACCGAAAAATGCCCCTACAAGAATTGGGTAAGTATATAGAGCAAAACCGATATCGCTATAGATGCGAAGCAGAATAACAATCGGTACGGGGATGTGAATATAAATCCACCACATGAGGCTGAACTTTTTGTGCTTGGAGCGAAGCGCCCCAAACGGAATATTAACTAGAAAAACGATCAGTGCGACGAGAAGTATCTTCATTAACCTATGTTTGAGGTGTAAATCTAATAATTATTTACAAGCAAAAGGCTGTCGTTCGAAGTGTGTTCATTTGCCCAGGCTTGCTGCTACTCCCTTGCTTTTTATGTTCGTTTACTTTTCGATTCATTAACATCAAATTTACATGCGATGGGCATCAATATAATATGTTGAAAATAAAACTACCTTTGCAGCTCAATTTTTGGCATCGATGGCATAGGGGTGTAGTTAAATGTATTTTTTATTGTCATCAGTGCTTATTGGGTACGAAGAGCATGTTGTTCTTCGATTAAATAAATACAATGATGACATTTGAACAGACGGGTATTAAACCCGAACTGCTTAGCGCCATTTCAGAAATGGGCTTTGAGCAACCGACTCCTATTCAGGAGAAAACCATTCCACATCTTATCAATAATAAGAACGACTTGATTGCATTAGCGCAAACGGGTACAGGTAAAACTGCGGCCTTTGGCTTGCCGATTTTGCATAATTGCGATGTGAACAAAAAGGATATTCAGGCTTTAATTTTGTGCCCAACCCGCGAGTTGTGTTTGCAAATTAGTCGCGACTTGGATGCTTTTTCCAAAAATCTGAAAGGATTTAAAAATATTCCGGTATACGGAGGTGCTGATATCGGCAAGCAAATGCGTGAATTGCGAAATGGCGGGCAGGTTGTTGTTGGAACGCCTGGGCGTGTTCATGACCTGATTCGTAGAAAGGTATTAAATGTGAGCCAAATTCGTTGGATGGTTTTAGACGAGGCTGACGAAATGTTGAACATGGGTTTCAAAGAGGAGCTTGATGCTATCTTAGCACAAACTCCTGCGATTAAGCAGACCTTGCTTTTTTCGGCAACCATGCCGAAAGAGATTGCCAACATGACTAAAAAATATTTGAATTCGCCGGATGAAATCGCTGTTGGGCGTAAAAACGAAGGTGCTGCAAATGTGGAGCATCATTACTATGTTGTGCATGCAAAAGATAAATATGCTACCTTAAAACGAGTGGCTGACAATTATCCAAATTGTTATGCGATTGTTTTTTGCCGTACCCGGATGGAAACCCGCGACGTAGCTGAGAAATTGATGGCTGATGGTTACAATGCTGATGCTTTGCATGGCGATTTGTCGCAGGCTCAACGTGATTATGTGATGAGCCGTTTCAGAACGGGACAGCTGCAGATGTTGGTTGCCACCGATGTGGCCGCTCGTGGATTAGATGTTAATAGCCTGAGCCACGTGATCAATTATAGTTTGCCGGATGATCCTGAAGCATATATTCACCGTAGTGGGCGTACCGGTAGAGCGGGGAAAAGCGGAATTGCGGTTTCAATTTTGCATATGCGCGAAACTGGAAAGCTGAAACAAATTGAACGGATCTCAAATAAAAGGTTCGAACGCAAAGAAGTACCCGGTGGAGAGGAAATCTGTAAGGTTCAATTGATGCACCTTGTTGATAAAGTTGCTGAAATTGAGGTGAACGATTCGAAAATCGATCCTTATATGGTTGAAATCATGGATAAGTTTGCAGGCTTGAATGCCGAAGAAATCTTAAAGCGATTTGTTTCGGTAGAGTTCAATCGTTTCCTGGATTATTACAAGAATGCTCCGGACTTGAATGTTCGTGGACAGGAACGGAAAACTGTTGACAAGCGTGGAGGACGACGTGGCGAATCGGGAGGAGATAGCATGAATTTTAGCCGTTTATTCGTTAATGCGGGTAAAAAACAAAATCTGAATGCATCTCGCCTTTTAGGTTTGATCAATGATCACTCTACACGAAAAAATATAGAGATTGGTAAGATTGATATTCAGCGTAAATTTTCTTTTTTCGAAATCGACAGCCGATTCGAAAAGGAACTGATTCAATCCATGAACCAGTCGTCAATTGATGGACATCAGCTTGAAGTTGATCGGGTGACAGGCGAGGAGCGGGTGTCACATCCGAAAATAAAAGCGAAAAAGAAAAATCAATTTGAAGGCAAGCGGCCTGCAAAGCGAAAAAGAACCAGACGATAATAATCAAAAAAAAACAGGCTCTGCATTAATGTGGAGCCTGCTTTTTTATTTATAAGTTTCGTTTTTTTAATGAACTTCGTCAGCCAGTAATTCTTTGGCCCGTTCTAATATTTTTGAATCATCGATTAATACAACTCCTCCATTGGGACCTGGTTCGATATGAAGACCTACTGATTTACCACGGTCGTAATTTGCGCCTCCAAAATAATTCCTGACGGTTTCTACTTCAATGTCAAACTCGTGCGCAAGTTGGCGGATTGAACCGTCAGGCAAACTGTCTTTAATTTTACGCAATTCATTAAAAGTGATTTTTTTATCCATGGCAGTAAAATTTTATGGGTTATACAACTATTCGTTACTAATAACTCCCTTAAAGTTAAAATTAATAAATTAATAACGTAGAGATGTAGCTAAAGACCGATATCGAATTCGTATGTTTTTCAAAAGGTTTGCAAAATCAAATCGTTTCTAATCATTTTGGAAGCTTCAAATAATGGGCGTTTGGTGAAATGTGTCTTGATGTTTAAGGGGTTAGATGTTAAAAAACATTTAACATTTTTTAGCAAATGATTTTTCACAATGACTTTATATACGAATCCGGAAATTTCAACCCCTGTAAAGGTTTGATCTTGATTCTTATTTCAAACTATCGTAAAGCACTTGATGTAGAGCTGGTCTAATGTTTAAGTCGAAAAGGCCGGAGTTTTCACGTGTAGGATAAACCCGATTGGAAAAAAAGATAAATAATAGATCGTTTTCCGGGTCAGCCCAGGCAAAGGTTCCGGTGTAGCCGCTGTGCCCAAAGCTTTCAGGACTTGCACTTACAGCCGGATAAGCATCTTTTAGTTTATTTTCCCGATTGTCGATATAGGGTTTGTCAAACCCTAGCCCCCGGCGGTTTTCATTTTCAGGGTATTGAATACGAGTGAACTCACGGACGCTTGCCGAATCAAGCAATTGCTGGTTAGCGTATTTTCCATACTGTAAGTACATCTGCATAATTTTAGCCAAGTCAGTTGCTGTCCCAAACAGCCCTGCGTTTCCCGAAACACCGCCCATCATAGAAGCTCCTTCATCGTGAACAAAACCTTGCAACAACTCTTTTCTGAAAACATTGTCTTGCTCTGTTGGCACGATTATTTGTTGAGGAAAGTATCTATACGCATTGTATGTCACCGAGCTTGCTCCCAGCGGAAGATAAAACTCTTTCTTGAGGTAATTTTCGTAATTCTCGCCTGTTAAATCTTCAATCACGTTAGGGAATAGATAGAAACCCAATCCGGAATAAGTATATTTTTTTCGCGGAAGTAATCTGGAATCTCTTATTTCCGAGTAAATTTCATCGACATAGTGGTTGTTCATATATAGATGAGAGGACACCCTTAAATTGAAAGTTGTCGTTGGATGATCTCTGAAAACAGAACTCTTGAGTTGTCCGTTTTTTCGGACCGTTTTTTCATAGTAATTGATCCAGGGAAGGAGACCTGCTTGATGAGCCAAAATCTCACGACTGGTTATTTTGTCTTTGTTAGAGTTCCGAAAATCGGGCCAATAAAAAGAAAATGGCAAGTCAAGATCGAATTTTTTTTCGCCGTAAAGTTTGATCAAAGCCGGCAGTGGGCCGGTAATTTTGGTTAGCGAGGCCCAATCATAAATGTCCGTCTTTTCAACCGATCGTTTTTGGTCGTAAGTGAAGTAACCATAGCATTTGTGAAATACAACCTGACCATCTTTGGCTACTAATATTTCACATCCGGGAAAAGCCTTCTCCTTCAGTCCTCGGTTAACAATACTATCAATTTTGAAATTCAGAAAAGATGAAGACATCCCAACTTCTTCAGGTATGGAATATTTAAAACGCCCATTTTTTTTTATCGAGATGCCTTGGTTCATTAAAAAGTCGTTATTGACACGCACCGGAAGTTTCCCATTCACATCAATCCCCCCAAATATTGCCTGAGCCGCTAGTTCTTGAGTGGTTTGGTTTTCCTGATAGGTGATTAGGAGGGCATCCGAGTGTTTCGCATTATTTAGGTAATTCAATGCATATGGATTACCGAACAGAACCGTTATCTGTTTTGTCGGCGAAAAAGCTTCCAGGGCATTGTTAATAATTGGGCTAAGTCCATAATGCCCGGAAATACTGAGCCGCATGTCATGAATGCCAACAACAATTAAATTGTACGGTTTCAGTTCGAGCTTCAGTTTTTCGATATCTTTTTGAGTTGCATTTTTAGCAAGATTGAAAAAATCTACGGCCATGTAATTAGCCAGCATTTTCTGAAAATAGGTTTCATGAGCTGTCCCAATCGAAATGGCCGCAATTTTTAACGTATCCAGTTTTTGCAGAGGCAATAACTGGTTGTTGTTTTTTAACAGTGTTAACGATTGCTCGTGCAATTGTCTTTTTGTCGCCTGGTATTCAGTTTTGTCGTAATCTGCAGTTATTCCATCAATGACACATTTTTTGTATTGGTCGAGCTTGAGCCACTTTTTTAGAGCCAGAATTTTGCGGCATTTGTGATTGATGGCATCTTCAGACAGGTCGCCATTTTTGATGGCTTGCTTTACAGCTTTTATTCGTTCCCCCAGATTGGGTACAATCTCCATCATATCGTTTCCGGCCATAAGCGCTTTTACAGTGGCTTCCCCATCTGAAAATTGTTTGCTGACACCATGCATGTTCATCGCATCAGTTATCACCAGTCCCTGAAATCCAAGGTCGTCAATTAGTTTATTCTGCACCAGATTAGTTGACAATGACGCCGGAATGTTGCTTTCCGGATCGTATGCCTCTACGTGTAAATGTGCGGTCATTATTCCACCAACTCCTTTCTTAATCAGGTAGGTGAATGGAAAAAGCTCAATGGAGTCAAGTCGTTCAATGCTGTGTTTAATGACAGGCAGTCCCAAGTGCGAATCGGATTGAGTATCTCCATGCCCGGGAAAGTGTTTGGCAACGGCTAAAATTCCCGCATCCTGCATCCCTTTGGCGTAAAGCCAGGTTTTTCGTGCAACATTTTGCGGGTCTTCTCCAAACGATCGGTAGTTAATCACCGGATTATCCGGGTTGCTGTTCACATCGGCAACAGGGGCAAAATTAACATGCACCCCAATGCGTTTCATTTGTTCACCAATTTCGTAACCCATCTGATAGATTAAGCTATCTTGTTGAATGGCTCCAAGTGCCATCTGAACAGGATATTTGGGTGCTCCTGTTAACCGGAATCCGGGTCCCCATTCGCCATCCATCGTAATCAACAAAGGAATTTCACTTTCAGCTTGAAGTTGATTGGTGATTTTAGCTTGTCGTTCAGGGGTGCCTTGCATGAATATTATTCCACCAATATGAAAGTCTTTTATTTTACTTAAAATTTCAGCATTTTCAGGGAGGTCTTTTTGGGAGTAAACCTGTGCAATAAACAATTGGCCAATCTTTTCGTCCAAGCTCATTTGCTCCAGGGTGGAGTCTACCCATGAGTCATTGGTATAGATAAGAAAATAGGGTTTGTTTTCTGCAAAAGAGAATAAAACAGGCAAGCACAGAAAGACCGAAAATAAGAGTCGGGTTAGGATTTGCATAAATCTATTTTTACAAGCTTCAAAATTAACAAAGATTGATCAACAGCGAAACATTGCAGTGGGTTTCAATGATGTTTTCATACCTTCGTGATAAATAAAACGACTAGCTGTTATGCGTATTGTATTGCTTGTGTTTTTAGTTATCTGTTTTGAATTCGCGACAGGCGAAATCAAGCCGGGTTCCGATCAGCCCGAAAAGTATTTACCATTGTTGGAGGGAAAAAGAGTGGGCTTGGTTGTTAATCATACTTCAATGGTTGGTGAGCAACATTTACTTGATTTTTTGCTGTCAAAAGAAGTGAATGTCATGCGAGTGTTTGCGCCGGAACACGGCTTTCGCGGAAAGGCTGATGCCGGTGAAACAATAACGGATGGCAAAGACTCCGAAACGGGTGTTCAAATCGTTTCGCTATATGGCAATAATAAAAAGCCTAAAGCAGAGCAGTTGGAAGATTTAGATGTTGTGGTTTTTGATATTCAGGATGTTGGAGTTCGTTTCTACACCTATATCAGCACCATGCACTATGTGATGGAAGCCTGTGCTGAAAACGATAAGCCATTAGTTATTTTCGATCGTCCCAATCCCAATGGCGATTATGTTGCCGGGCCGGTTCTTGATCTGGAGTTTAGATCTTTTGTAGGCATGCATCCTATTCCCGTTGTTCATGGTTGTACAGTAGGTGAATTGGCGTTGATGATTAATGGCGAAGGTTGGCTCAATGACCAGATAACATGTGATTTGAATGTAATCCCAGTGGCGAATTATAATCATAATACGCCTTATTCATTGCCCGTAAAACCGTCGCCGAATTTGCCAAATGATCGAGCCATTCGTCTTTATCCTTCACTTTGTTTTTTTGAAGCTGCCAGCGCAAGTATTGGGCGGGGAACTCAATTTCCATTTCAGGTGATTGGTTACCCTGATAAACAGTTTGGCGATTTCGAGTTTACACCCAAAAGTATTGATGGAATGGCGAAGAATCCAAAGCAGGCAGGTGTTACATGTTATGGTATTGATTTGCGAAATTCGTCATGTGGTAAGAAATTTACGTTATCTTACTTCCTGGAGTTTTATCATAAGTTTGACGATGAGTCTGATTTTTTAACTCGTGAACGCTGGTTTAACTTGCTTGCTGGAACCGACAAGTTAATTAAGGAAATAAGAGCTGGTGAAAGTTGTCAGGAGATTGAAGCAAGTTGGCAAAGAGAACTAAATGAATATCTTACTATCCGAAAGAATTATTTATTGTACCCTGACTTTGATTGATTTGCAGCGATAAGCTCTAATTATTGATGTCGTACCCGACTCATTTTTTATTCAGGAATGAGTCAGCAATATTCAAAAATGCTTCTGAACAGAGTTTGTCAATGGTTGGGGCTGACCTAATTTCCTCATTTATAAGATCAGAACCTTAATGAAAACAATTATTTAACGAATATTGAAATTAGTATATTTGTTTGATAATGAAGTCTTAACGTTCCAGGTGATGGGTACTCGCTTTTTTGAAGATAATTTTCAATGGCATGTTTTGGTGAAATGTTAAAATTTGTAAAAATCATTTTGTATTTTTGGAATACTAAGTAGGCATTTTTTGCGTTAAACCTAAAACCCATTTGTGAAAAGATATTTATACATAACCTTCTCTTTTCTCTGCATTTTCTATTTCATTTCTTGTGAAGACGAAAAATATATTTCTTCGAATGATGTGCAGTTGGAGTTTTCTTCGGATACGGTTATGTTCGACACAATCTTTACGACCGTCGGTTCTACAACGCAGCATCTCAAAGTCTATAATCCATACGATCAGAAAGTATTAATATCGTCAGTTCGGCTAGCCAGAGGAGAAGAGTCTAATTTTCGACTAAATATTAATGGTACAGCTGCTAATGAGGTGCTGGACATAGAGATTCCTCCCAAAGACAGCATTTATATTTTTGTTGAAGTTACGGTAGATCCTACCGGAAATAATCTTCCAATGGTTGTACAAGACTCGATCGAATTTTCAACGAATACCAGGTTACAGGATGTCGACTTAGTGGCATGGGGACAGGATTTTAATTTGATCAAAGATAACCATATCAAGACAACAACCTGGACGGCAGACAAGCCATACTTGGTGTATAATTATGCCTATGTTGACAGCGGTGAAGTCTTGACAGTTGAACCTGGAGCTAAAATTTATTTTCACAATAAATCGGGCCTTTATGTCAAAGGTACGATAAAAGCAATGGGCGAATTTAGCCAACCAATTGTATTTCAGGCCGACCGACTGGAAGATGTTTATAAAGATGTTCCTGACCAATGGAATGGAATTGTGTTATTCTCGGGTAGCCACAATAATATTTTCAATTTTGCTGAAATTAAAAATGCAAACATCGGGTTGCAGGTCGGAAATATTGAAGATGAAGGATTTGCTAGTGTCGAATTGGCAAATTCGAAAATAATGAATCATGCATATGCTGGTATTTTTTCGTTAAAATCTGAGATAAAATCATACAATTGTGTGATTGCAAACTGCGGTTTTTATGCTGCTGCTTTGCTTGCAGGAGGTAGTTACGATTTCTATCATACAACGATTGCCAACTATTGGGGAGGGTATACCAATACTGGCACACGCACAACTTCATCATTGGTTATTTCCAATGTGCTTATTATCGATCAAGCATCGGGTGGGAGTGTTAGTTATGTTGGCGATTTGAGCAAGGCGAATTTCTATAATAGCATTATTACCGGTAATATCGCTAATGGAAACGAGTTGGCGTTGGGACGTACTGAAGAGGCGGAGTTCAACTTTAATTTCGATCATTGTATCATGCAGTTAGCTGATACATTTAATATTTCAAATTCAGATAATTTTACTGAAATTCAGAAAGGAGTTGATCCTAAGTTTAAAGACCCTTACGATAAGCTCGATTTTGAACTCGATACCTTAAGCCCTGCCAAGGATGCCGGTTTGAAAATAATTGGTCAGCAATTTCCTTTAGATCTGCTAACTCAAAGCCGAATAACGGATTCAGGTCCCGATCTCGGAGCCTACGAACGAATTGAAAAAGATCCAACTGAAGAATAATTCATGTTCCGTTTCTTTTTAGCTTCTCTTTTTATTTTGGTTTACGCTGAATTACTTGCTCAAACTTCAACGCAAGAGATCAATATTCTTTTTTATAATACTGAAAACCTTTTTGATACAGAAGATGATCCCTTGAAAAATGATGATGAGTTTTTGCCTGATGGCAGTCGTCGCTGGAATTCGTATCGCTTAAAGCAAAAGCTGAACAGCTTGAGTAAAGTCATATTGAATTGTGCCGGATTTGTTCCGCCCGACATTGTTGGAGTGTGTGAGGTTGAAAACCGAATTGTACTCGAACAGTTATTAGCGAATACTCCTTTAAACCGCTATAACTATTCAATTATTCATAAAGACTCACCTGATGAACGCGGGATTGACGTGGCTTTGTTTTTTCGAGATGATCAACTGACTCCATTGACTTACCATTATGTCCCGATTTTAGATAGAAACCGTCAGGTAGAAGAAACGCGTGAGATTTTGTATGCTTCGTTTTTATGTGCGGAGGGGCAAGATACGCTTCACTTGTTTTTCAACCATTGGCCATCTCGCTATCGAGGGCAGGCTGCTACCGAAGAAGATCGGATGCAAGCCGCTATTACGTTGAGAAAAGAAGTTGATCGCTTGGTCGCAGTTGATTCGAAAGTGAAGATCGTTATTATGGGCGATTTTAATGATCAGCCCCGAAATAATAGCTTGATTAATGGACTGCAAGCGCGAGAGAATGACAGTTTATCAGACCATGGAGAATTACTAAACTTATCCGCAGGTTGGAAGCAGGGGACAATAAAATATCGTCAAACATGGTCGGTCTTTGATCAGATAATTGTATCCGATGGATTACTGCAAGCTAAGTCATGGAATACATCTTATCACGAAGCTTCGCCTGTTACTCTTCCTTTTTTGTTTATTGAAGATGCTAAATACAAAGGGAAGAAGTTATTTCGAACCTATAGTGGATTTTCCTATCAGGGTGGATTTAGTGATCATCTTCCAATTCTTTTGAAAATTAAAAAGTGATTAGCTCTTCACTGGTTTTAATCCCATCTCATCGGCTATTTTCACCATAAACTCATAGGCTTCATCATGGTCGTTATGAATGTCGCCTTCCAGAATTGCTTCTTTGATCGCACTCTTAATATCACCAACTTCACGCGAAGGCTTTAGGTTGAATACTTCCATAATTTCTTCGCCGGAAACTGGTGGTTGAAAATTACGGATGTGGTCTTTTTCCTCTAAATCTTTTAACTTTTCTCTGACTAGCTGAAAGTTTTTCAGATAACGTTTTACCTTTTGCTCATTTTTTGACGTGATATCTGCTTCGCAAAGGGTCATTAAGTCGTCGATGTCATCGCCTGCTTCAAACAATAAACGGCGGATAGCTGAGTCGGTTACTTCATCTTCAGAAAGGACGATTGGCCGCATGTGCAGCGAAACCATTTTCTGGATGTACTTCATCTTTTCGTTGAGCGGAAGCTTCATTTTTCGAAAAATCCCGGGAATCATTTTTGCCCCAACAAAGTTATGCGCATGAAATGTCCAGCCTTGGCTTTTAATGAATTTCTTGGTGCGTGGCTTCCCAATGTCGTGTAATATGGCTGACCAGCGCAACCATAAATTGTCGGTATTGGGGACAATGCGATCCAAAACTTCCAGGGTGTGGAAGAAGTTATCCTTATGGCCAACACCATTAATTTCCTCCCGACCTTTCATTTGGTGCAATTCCGGGAAAATCAATTCCAGAAGCCCCGTTTTATCCAACAACTTAAAACCTTTTGAGGGTTTGTCAGCCAAAACAATCTTGTTCAACTCGTCGACGATTCGCTCTTTCGAAACGATTTTAATTCGTTCTTTGCTTTCCGAAATTGCATTTAGCGTGTTTGCTTCAATTTGAAAATTTAGTTGGGTTGCAAACCGAATGGCTCTCATCATCCTCAATGGGTCGTCTGAAAATGTAATTGTTGGTTCCAGCGGAGTTCGGATAATTTTATTCTTCAGGTCTTCCGTTCCGCCAAAAGGATCAACCAATTCACCAAAACCCTCTTGGTTGAGGCAAATTGCTAAGGCGTTAATCGTAAAATCGCGTCGCTTCTGGTCGTCTTCCAGTGTTCCGTCCTCTACAATCGGTTTCCTCGAATCCGTTTGGTAGGATTCTTTTCTAGCTCCAACAAATTCGACCTCCAAATTCTGGTATTTTAGCATGGCAGTGCCAAAATTTTTGAATATGCTCACCGGTGTTTTGGGACAGATTCTTTTAGCAACTTTTTTTGCTAACTCAATTCCACTGCCTAGTGTTACCACATCAATGTCCTTTGAGTTTCTCTTTAATAATAAATCTCTGACAAAGCCACCGATTACATAACAAGGCTGTCCAATCTGATCAGCCTCCTCTGAGATGATCGAAAATACAGGGTGTTTCAAATGTTCCTTCATGGATAATAAGCTGGTTTTAAACTTTATTACAAGAAAAAAGTATGACAAATTGTTTAAAACTGTGCCAAAATTACAATTATTTCTATACCTTAAAGGGATTTGAGAGGTTTAATATCAAATGGCACAAACGTTGATATGAATATATGTAAAAAGGTGTATATTTGTATTTATTAAAAATAGACAGTCATGTTAGAACATTTAACTAAAGAGACATTTAAAGAGAAAGTTTTCAATTTTGAGCAAAATAAAGATTGGAAATACGAAGGCGATTCGCCCTGTATAATTGATTTTTATGCTGATTGGTGTGGGCCGTGTAAAATGGTTGCTCCTGTTTTGGAAGAGTTGCAAAAAGAATATGGCAGTTCATTAACGATTTATAAAGTTGATACGGAAGATCAGCGCGAATTGTCGGCTATGTTCGGAATTCAAAGTATTCCAAGTTTACTTTTTATTCCTAAAGAGGGACAGCCACAAATGGCTCAGGGAGCACTACCAAAAGAAACCTTGGAGCAAGCATTTGCTGAGGTCTTAAAAGTGGAAAAGCCAGCTAATTAATTTTTCAAGATTAGTTTATAACCGAATAATTAGAGTGTTTCAGAACTGTCCTAGGCGCTTTCAGATTAAACTATAAGGTTTTATTTTGTAGGTGGCCAGGACAGTTTTTTTTAGATTTTTAAGAATCAATTTCCCAATCAAATAATTTACCTTGAAAGTAAAGCAATGGAACAGATTTCAGTTGTTGCAGGAACTGATTGTCAAATTTTGGTTGTGGGGCGAACCTATGATTCGTTAAGTGGAAAACGCACAATGAAATTAGAGCCTTTACCGGCTTCTGATTCAACCCATATTTTTCCTCCCAGGCGTTCTGTTAATCCCTTTGCGATAGCGAGTCCCAAACCTGCCCCTTCGACTTTCTGATTGTCTTGATTTCGGGTTTGATGGAAACTCTCAAAAATAAAGTCGTATTTGCCTTTTGGTATGCCGGAGCCCGAGTCTCTGACAAAAAAAGATATTTGATGATCAGCCGCTTTAGCTTCGATTACAATTTCACCTTTTTTTGTAAATTTAAATGCATTATCCAACAGGTTTTTAAGTATCTGGTAGAGTCTGTCTTTGTCTGTCTTTATTCTGAAGTCGTCGTTCAGGTTGTGTTCGACGATAAACTGTACAGATTCCAGTTTGTCCTTTTTGATCGTTTGATAAACCAACCCAATGTCTTCCAGTATTTCTTTAGGATTACATTCGGTTAAGCGGATCGGAAGTTGGTTCGACTGGATCATTGAGATATCAAGAATGTCATTGATGATGTTGAGTAACTGGGCACTACTTTTTTCTATGATCTCGTTAAATCTGATTCTCTCCTTTTGAGATAAGTCTTTGTCTGCCATCATACTGCTAAATCCAAGTATTCCGTTTAACGGAGTTCTGATTTCATGGCTCATATTCGCTAAAAAGGCTGATTTTAATTGACTGCTTTCCTCTGCTTGTTCTTTAGCTATCGTTAATTCACGAATTAAATCTACTTTGTCGGTGATGTCGGTGATTGTGAGAATAATATTTCTGGTGTTATTATCATTGGAATTAATCGCACGCGCATTTATTCTGAAATGTCGATGGCCTAAACATCCCTTTTGGGTTGTAAGTTCGTAGTCTTCAAGAACTAGATTTTCTGGAATTATTTTGGATAGATGAACTTTAAGCGTTTCATCGTTCATTGACTCATTCAGAATTTCAAAGAATGATTGATTAATAACGTTTTCTCTGTTGAGGTTAAATTTCTTAAATAAATACTGATTGGTTGAGATGACCTTAAATTGATCATCCAGCACAAATAAACAATCCTGAAGAGAATTGATAATACTCTCGGCAAAATTCCGAGCAGATTCGATCTCTTGAAGGTGTTGTTTTTCTTCGGTTTGATCTCTAAACACCAAAACTACACCCAGTACATTTCCATCGGTGCCTCTTATGGGAGCCGCACTGTCGGCAATTGGGGTTTCTGTACCGTTTTTCGAGATTAACATCGTATGGTTGGCCAAGCCTACAACTATTCCTTGTGCTAATACGGTATCTACCGGATTGTGGGCTTTCTCGCGGGTATATTCATTTACAATATTGAAAACCGATTCCAGTGGCTTCTGTTTCGCTTCTTGTTCTGTCCAGCCAGTTAACGACTCCGCCACTTTATTGATTTGTTTTAACTTCCCGGTTTTATCAACCGTTATTACGCCATCACCAATACTGTACAAGGTTGTTTTAAACTCTTCCTGTGTTTTCCACAAGGTTTTGAAAATCTTTTTTTGGCGCAAATTATAAAACAGGATTAACCCGATTACAAAAGATGAAATAATTAAAAGTGTCGTAACGAATATGAAAAATCCGACAGAAATTGCTTGTTGAAAGAGTTCTTTGGTATCTACTTTAGCTACTATGTACCAACTCGTTTCAGGGATATGTCCGACATAGGCCATCACTTTTTCATTTCGATAATCTATTCCTTCCACGATTCCTGTATGTCCCTGCACTGCAATAACAGCAGGAAGTGTTTTCTGAGTGAGTGGTATTCGAAGTTTTAAAGCAGTTTCTTTTTGATGGCGTAATTCATTTAGAAAAAGGACATGCCCGTCATCTTTTTTAATAAGCAAGGATTCTGCTGTCTTACTTGGTGTAGGCCACGATTGGATAAGTGGGTACAGATATCTTGCCGGATCAATCCTAAACACGATTGCCGCTATTGGGATGCTTTGTCCGCTTGCTGCAATGGGGGCAATAATATCGTAGTATATAGTACTGTCTTTTTCACTAAAATAAAAGTCGGTTGATGTTGTTTGCCCGGTTGAAATGGATGCATCTATTTTCTGCATTAGTTTATGGCCAATCGAGCTTTTCGAGGGGGTCGAAGAGAGTAGAAGTTGATATTCTGGAGTCACTAAAAAAACCGACTGATAACCATATTCTTCTTTTGGAATTGATATTCGTTCCAAAAGATAGTTTGTCCGGTCGCTATCTGGCCTGTCCTCTATATGTTCCAGAACTGCATTTCCAAAAAATGTTGAGTTGGAGAAAAGTTTTATATCGGCAAATCTTTCTTTTCGCCACTGGATAAGCTCATTAATCTTAAATTGTGAAATCGTGGCAAGATCCTTCGCTTTTTCTTTGTGAATATTCCTTTGGATGTTGAGATAGAACAGGTTTGCCGCCACAATGATAATGACAGAAAAGATTAGAATTAAAAAGGTAAGCACTCTTTTTGTCAGTTTCATTGGCTAATTTTTTTTAGAGAATAGATGAAAGATAGGCATTTATTTCATTTCCTTTTTAAATATGAAACGAAGTGAGTCAAATTTAAACTAATTCCAAATAAGAATATTATGAGCAAAAAAATCCCCGAAAGCATCGCCTCCGGGGATTTTTGTATTCGTTATTGTGGTTGTTATTTGACCTCTTCAAAAATAATAGAATTGGAAATGAACTAATTAGATCAATCCAGATCTCCTTATTCGATTTCCTAACGTTATCAACTGTGCTTATGCACTCGGAATGCCACCCATTCCGAATACCATGGCAAGCAAAGCAACAGTTTCGATAATCCCCATTGCTGCAATATACATCCCTGCACCTTGTTTTTCGTTAACTGCCAGGTTTGCACAAGCCGCGGCACCAACCCGACCTTGCATAATTGCGGACGCTGCAATGGCAATACCAATAAAAAATGCCCAAATCATCTGATTCACGTAACTATCAGGATTCAGATTGGCATCAATCATTGAATTCATAAAGATCATACCGTAGATTACTTGACTTAATGGCATACCAACCATTGCAAGCGCTAACGGAGGAAGCTTTTTATTGTCTTTAATAGCCTGTTTCCAGAGCCCCAGTGCTCCCATTCCGGCAACTCCGGTACCAATTGCTGAACCTACACCTGCTATTCCTAAAGCGATAGCATGTCCGCCAAAACCTGTAACTACCGTTGTTAAAATTGTTGTTAAAGTCATCATATTAGTTCTTTATAAGATTTATTTCAATTTATTGCTTTTTAATCTGAATGGATGGTATTCACTTCCGGAAAACTCGACCCCGGCATGCCCGGAATATTCCAACATATTTAAACGAACACCGTGAACGAGTACTGCCATTGCTGCAAGAATCATGTTTAGTGTATGTCCAAGAATTAAAACGACGACCGCACCAATACCGGAAGCAATGGTTGAAATACCGTCGCCAATTGCCATTTCGTTAAAACTCAGTGCCATTAATACCGTCGATAAACCAACAGCATAGAGACGGATATATGAAATGATATCGGAAAAACCATTGATTACGCTTAGTGGCAAACCACCAATCGACGAAACTACTCCTTTTACAAAACTGCCCCCGGGGTTTGAAAACAAAGCAACGAGTAAGCCACCGCCGGCAAATAACCAAACCATGATCTCCGGAGCGGGAAAACCCAGCACCATCTGATTAACAATCAGGTATAAGCCCCAAACGATTGCAACCCAACCGAGCTCTGCAATCGCCTTTACACTATTATTGTATTTCCAAGCGGTTTGTAAATGTCCGACCGTTAAGTGCACTGCCCCAATCAGGAACATAAATTTCTGTATAAAAATAGTGTTGCCGCCAAAACTTGCCAACTGGCTTATTTTCAACGAACTTAAGACCGGAAATTCAGCAATCGCTTCAGCTCCAAAATACGTTCCGGTGAGTATTCCCCAAAACATGATGGATGTTGAGAGCGTATACATCAAGCCGAATTCGACTTTCTTAACAAACTTCTGCTTTCGATGAACCAGAAAAGTGATCACTAAAAAGATCAGGCCATATCCGGCATCGCCCACAAGAATTCCGGCAAAGAATGTAAAGAAAAGCATAAACACTTTTGAAACATCTAATTCTTCATAGCCGGGAACCAATCCCATAAAATCCATTACCGGCTGAATACGACTTGTCCACCCTTTTGACCGAATGAGTGTTGGAACGTCATCCATATCCTCCTGATCGGGCTCCTGAATCACGTATCCCCAGTTGCGTTTTTCCGCTGTCTCCACAAGCTCTTGTGCCGCATCCTCCGGAATAAAGCCCTTCCAGCACCCTACTCTTTGTTCGATATCAATTCCGCCATATTGGAAATTTTGTAGATCAAGATGCTGAATTTTTTCATCAAGAGCATCCTGCAACACTGACTTTTGTGCATGCAGCTGAAGTAAAAGCTGTTTGTTATCTTCCAACTGCTTATTGGTATTACGCAACAATTCGGCTAATTCGTCAAGTTGAGTTTGTGGAAGAGCAATTTCCCTGAAATCCAGTTGTTCGTCTGCATCTTCAGCTATGAGAACCACTTGGTTCAAATCACCCAGCTTGCCAACCACCTGAATATTATCGCGGCCTGCAACCTGCTTTAACTCTTTATTGGTGAGTAAATAAAGCTTCAGCCAAACACCTTTTAGCTTTAGCTGATCCATATCATCCAGCTGAATATTACCCCACTTGCTATACCACTCCTCGTCAATCGTTAATTTGACACGATCCTTTTCAAGCTCTACCCGGTGCTTTTCAGCCTCTATTATTTTTTCGACTAGAACAAGCTCTCCATTTTCGGTTGTCGAGTAGTCGGTCAATTCATTAAAAGAAGCTTCTGAATCCTGTTCGTCATCATAGCTTTCCAGAATCGACATCGCCTTATTTAGCTGTCTGATTTGTTCGGCAACCCGATCAATAGACTCATCCTTTGGCGGCTGAAATGGAGTAACGTGCAGGACTCCAAGCTGGCCCAGCACCTGAAGATCAGCTTCGAGATCATCTGCTGAATTCGGCATGAAAAGTAGCACCTTCTTCATCTTTACGATCATACGCTTTCCTCCTTTTGTCTACTGGTTTTGACCACCTTCGCGGTAGCAATTGTTAACCGTTCATCATCCTGCAATTTTTGTCCTATTTTCCGGATGGCTATTTTTGCATTAGGAATACGCCGGTTTTCAAAGAGTTTTATACGAGCTCTCACATCCAACAATTCTTCTTCAAGCAACTCAATCTGTTCTTCGAGGCACTTGATCTCTGCCCGCAACTGCAATTGTTCTTGCATCAGTTCAATCGCATCGTCAACCCACAACGGTGTAGCTCCGTCAACTGGCATGACATTAAAATCGACTTTTTCGAACTGCTGCACCCGGACACCTGCAACATCAATGGGCTTAGTAATTATTTCGTTTACCGAAATAAATTGATCGATGTTGACCCAAGAGTCGCTCATCACTGCAATCCACGGTTCTGCTGCTTTACTATTTTTTTCAATCTCCTCCCGAATTTCTTCAATTCGCTCAGCAATTGAGTTAATGGTTGCCATCAACGATTTTTCCATGGCTTCGAACAAAGGCAACATCCTTTCCGAGACTTTCAAAATCTTCTTTTGACGAGCCCGCTCTGTTTTTGTATATCTAATTTTTAAATTTGCCATTCTTAGTCTTCATCTTTTATCGATGGATCTACCACAGACGCCAAGACCTGTGCCCCTTGCTCAGCATTAAACGAATGCACGCGAGATAAAATCTGCAGCTTCAGTTTGTACACCATCACTTCGGTTAGTGTGAACGTTTTACCCGCCTCAATGGACGAAAGCTCCTCCCACTGTGATTGCATGATTTGTTTCTCCCGTTCTAACGGATTTGCCGCAATCGCTACATTCGATAAACGCTCCAGTTTCGGTTGACGATTTTCAGATCTGGCTTTTCGTATTTCCAGAAGATCTTCTTGCACCTCGCTTAGCATGTCACGAATGCTCTTTTTGCTTAAATCTTTAGTCTGCCCATCCATCTGGCGGATGTCGACCGCTTCGAGTGCTTTGAAATGCTTTTTAGAGAGCTGTTTTTGAGCATCGGCATTAAACTCGTCAAGTGAAATTGGCGGCACCTGCCCATAAGTCAATGATGGCAAACTACACATCAGGTATACCATACTTGACATCGCTAGTCCTCCTGTTTTTTGGTGATCAGTTTTACTAAGTCCTTGTTCATAATTGAAAACAAGGCATCTTCCACATCCTTCGAGCTTAGCACAAACTGTACGCCTTCGTTCTCTGAAGAATTAATCACAATTTTCGCTTCACTGCTGGTAAGAGGTTTTAGTTCAACCTGTTTAGCCAATGATTTTTTCAAAAGAAACGCTTCCATTCCTTTTACTGTTTCAGCGGGTACTTTCACTTCCTTATTTCCGGAAATATCTCCAATTACCGCCGTCAGCAATTCTTTCAAGTACTGCTCTTGTGTAAAAATAGTGTCGCATTCTTTTCCGAAAACTGATTTCAGATTTTGAAGCACTGCAATTTTGGTCGCTTCAACCATATCGCGGGAAGCCTGTGCAATCGAAATCTGAGCATTCTTTTCCAGTTGATCAGCCTTGCTTTTAGCTTGCTCAATCAGACTGTTTTTCTTCGCTTCGGCTTCTGAAATGATCGTTTCGGCTTGTTGCCTGGCTTGCTCAATGATCCGTTGTTTTTCGTCCTCGCCAGCATTAATTCCTTGTTCTTTTAACTTGGAAACGATGCCTTCCAGATTTTCCCTATCATTTTTCATATCGATTTATTATCGAGTGGTTAATTATTTATTCCAATATTCGTCAATCAACTTTTTGCTCAGCCCGGTTTCTGAAGGTTCGAAATGCCTTCTTAAAATATCCCAGCATTTATCCAAAGCCGCTTCCAGTTGAATGGGCTCTCCAAAAGGTTCCTCCATGTTTGCAATAAAATCCTCGCGGTAGCGAAGGAGCTTTTGAGAGAATACATCATTGGCTGCACCAACTTCTGCTGCTTCGTGAGCTTTTTCGGCATCGGCAAGTAACGATGACATAGCTGTCATTATCGGACGGTGGTCACCTCGTGTACTGCCGTTTACCTGCTGCTTTAGCCGCGAAAGTGAACGTGCTAATTTTAATTTTCCTTTTTCCAGAAAGAACTGTCCTTCTGTAATGTAACCGGTATTATCGGGCACCGGATCTTCCAACGACTCCAGTGTTGTTGCTCCAATAATTGTAATAGAACCAGCACCTTCAACATCTGCCGCCACTTCATAGCGTCGGGCCAACTCAGAGTACAACGATCCCGGATAGCCTTGTAGCGAAGGAATCTGATCCTGATAATTGGCGACATTACGCAAAATGTTCGACCAGTTGGTCATATCGGTAAGCAGCACCAACACATCTTTTCCTTCGTCTGCAAATTCACGGGCAACACTCAGCGCGACATCCGGAAGCATTAAGCCTTTAATTTGTGAATCGCCTGCCAAGTGAGTAAACATGATGGTTTTATCAATATTTCCCGATTGCGACAGCTGTTCTTTGAAATAATGATACTCATCGAATTTCAAGCCAATACCTGCAAATATGATAATATCGACCTGAGCACCCTGTGCAATCTGCGACAACAAGCGGTTATATGGTTCAGTGGGACCTGCAAAAATTGGAATTTTCTGTGATTTCACCAATGTATTAAAGACATCAATCATTGGAATACCGGTCCACATGGGCTGTTTAGGCACCAATCGAACCGTTGGGTTTAAGGTATCCAAACGTGTTGAAACCTGTTTTTCGAATATAACTTCGGGGCCACCGTCTGCTACATCTCCTACTCCATCGAAACTCCGGCCAAGCATATTGTGCGAAAAACCTGCTGTTAACGGAACTTCATGCATCCGTATTTTGGTCTTTGTACTCAATCCCTGGGTGCCGTTAAATACCTGAAAGCGGGTAAAGTTTTCGTTAATATTAATGGCTTTGGCAAATGAAAGGCTTTGGTTGGTATCAGCATTCAGCAACTCCACTACGTGGTTTAAAGCTACGCCCGGATTTCCTTCTACCGAAATCAAAGCTTTACCAACTTCGCTTATTTTACTTATTTCTTTTCGTATCATAGTGCGTACTCTTCTTGTAGAATAAACTGTTCTATTTTTTCAGGAAGAACAGCAATTTGCTCTTCGCTAGTGGCATTACTATTCCAGTCTCTCCACCATTGGCGCAAGCCATCAAATTTTGTTTTAATCGATTCTTTCAGCTCCTCATCTTCCATCCCGGTTTTCGGGAATGCGATCGGGCTATCAATCAATTTCTGAACCGCCTGGTTAATGATGTTCAATCGATCGGGACGGGTGCAAGCGTCCACCTTCTGAAATCCATCTTGCTGCATGACACAAAAATCGATCGTTTGCCCTTTTTGGTAGAGTACATATTTATCAACCGGAACTTTTTTCAAACCAATCGTACTAATTGTTTGATCGATTCCATCCGCTTCGTTCAGGGTTTGCAATATTTTTTGTCGATCGGCCCGTGGAATAAAACTGTCGTAAACCGAACTTGTATAGGCCAAGGGGTCGATAGCCGGGTATTTTTTGGCATCGGCGCGATCTTGCGACAATCCCCAAAAACCTCCTGTAGCATCCATTGTAGCCTGCGTTACCGGTTCCTGGAAGTTACCACCAGCCGGCGATACTGTTCCAATAAAAGTTAAGGAGCCACCCGTACCTGCATCGGCTCCGGCACGTTGGTACATTCCCTTAATCTGATCAGGTATATCCATCGGGAACGCTTCAGGTCCGGGAATATCTCCCTGCCGTCCACTACGCTCGCGAAGAGCCTGCGCCCAACGGGAAGTCGAATCGGCCAACAGAATAACATTGTATCCCTGGTAGCGATAGTATTCGCCAACCGATAATGCAATAAACACACTGGCTTCGCGGGCTGCCACTGGCATCGAGCTGGTGTTCCCGAAAATGCACATCCGGTTCATCAATGATTCACCTGTTGACGGATCTTCAAGCTCTGCAAAATCTTTAAAAACCTCTACAGCTTCTCCTGCTCGCTCACCACAAGCCGCCATAATAATAATGTCGGCAAGCGCATACTTACACAGCGAGTGCTGCAATACCGTTTTACCGGCTCCAAACGGCCCGGGATTTCCAACGGTTCCACCGTAACTAACCGGTGCAAGCAGGTCGATTACCCGAACACCTGTAGATATCGTTTTACTTGGAATTATTCGTTCTTTGAAAGGAATGGGTGATTTTACCGGCTGCCGAAAAACGAGTTTCAGTTCGTGACGAACCTTTTGTTCGTCGGAAACGACAGCCACGACCTCTGTAATATTTAGCGATTTTTTTTCGACAATACGTTCCACTTTACATTGACCAAAGCTAAAAGGAACTAATATTTTGTGATCTAACCGGCCTTCAGGAACGGAACCAATCGTATCGCCTCCCTTCACTTCATCGCCGACTTTAACACTCGGAGTAAAGTCCCACAATTTGTCTTCATCCAACGCTGGAGCTTTCATTCCGGGCACCAAATAAGCACCCTGCTCTCCCAGCTTGTATAACGGATTCTGAAGCCCGTCCCAAATACTGGTTAAAAGCCCCGGTCCTAAGAGTACCGATAAAGGTGTTCCTTTGAATTCAACCAAGTCACCGATCTGTGCACCCGTTAAATCTTCGAAAACCTGCATTTCTACAATCCCTGCATCTGGATTTTTCGGATCCGGATATATCTGCAAAACCTCAGCTTGCAGAAGCTTTCCATCCACCGTAATTTCAGCGGTTTCTCCCATTATTACATTATCTCGAAACCGTGCTCTTACCAGCGAATCCTGAATGGATATTAGAGTAGCACTCCTCCTTTTATTATCATTGCCCATTGTCATATTCTTTAAACCTCTAAAAAAGCAAACTATTTTTAACCCAAAATGAACATAGTCTCCGGGTGCCACGAAAATAACAAAAATTAGCGATTTTTTTATCCCATCATCTCAACAGTAAAATTTAAGTTTCCTTCTTCACGTACAAAAGCATTACAGGGAGCTGGGATTCCTCCAAACAAGATTTCTCTAAAAAAACAGTAGCTTACTTTTCGGCTGCTGTTTTGCATAAAACCTGAAGGCATAGAACTGCAGTTTAGTTAAACATGACACGAGTTTGTTTAACAGCGACTGGAGTCACCGTTTCCCTGACTCCGGTTTGCATTTTGGTGACTTCGCCCACCCATTACCCGGGCGAAGTTTACTTTTTACCGACTCAAGTTATCATTTACCCAACTGCAGTCATCATTTTCCTGACTCGAGTTAGCGTTTACCCGACTGCAGTTACCTTTTTACCGACTCGAGTCGGTTTTGAAGTGGGGGGGTACTTCCGAAGTACCCACCTGGGGTGTTAAATAGACCTTATTTTGAATGAATGACCTTTCCTAAAATAGCTTCAAGGAGAAAAAGGAACTGGAGTTTGGGGCAAGGCCTCAACCAATTGCCATTAATTCCGAATGCTTTTTGTATTGCCGCAAACTTGCAGCCTCCATCCCACGTAAAGCAGCATAATTCAACTTTTAACACTTCACTCCACTCATTTTTACGATCATACTTACAGTCTTTTAAACTAGATAGAACAAAAAACGTTTATCTAGTAATTAGATCAACCTAATATTAATTGCAACAATGGTTTTGGATTACGAAAAAAATGAATCAGATAGAAATGGCTTTAGCACTCTTGAGTTGAAGCATTTGAACCTACTCGCTGAAAAATTTCCAACAGTGCAAGCAGCAAGTACTGAAATTATCAACCTGGAAGCTATTTTGAACCTTCCTAAGGGAACGGAACATTTTCTGACAGATATCCATGGGGCGTACGAAACATTTAGTCATGTTTTACGAAACGCTTCGGGCATGGTGCGTAAAAAAATTGATGCTGTATACCTGTATTCTCTCGATGATAAAACAAAACGGCAGCTGGCCACTCTGATTTATTACCCGGAAGAAAAACTGGAGATAATTACAAAAGAGGAAGAAGACCTTGAAAGTTGGTATTCCGTTACCTTGCATCGGTTGATTGAAGTTGCCCGGGTTTCGGCTGATAAATACTCCCGTTCGAAGGTGAGAAAAGCCATGCCTGAGGATTTTGCTTACGTAATTGATGAGTTGCTGTACGAGCACGGCGCTAAAAAGGAGCAATATTTTAATAGTATCATAAAATCAATCATCGATGTTGGTCGCGCAAATCACTTCATTGTTGCTATCAGTAAATTTATACAGCGTCTTCTTATTGACCGACTCCATGTTATTGGCGATGTTTTTGATCGTGGGCCACATGCTGATCAGGTCATGGATCTGATTCACAACCACTACTCGGTCGATATTCAGTGGGGTAATCATGATATTTTTTGGATGGCAGCAGCCTCTGGTATTCGGGCGAGTATTGCCGGGGTAATCCGGGTGAGTGCCCGGTACGACAACCTGGATACGCTGGAAGATTCCTATGGTATTAATCTGTTGCCATTGGCCACCTTTGCAATGAGGGTCTATGAGGGAGATCCCTGCGAAGCATTCATTCCCGTTAATACACCTCCTGAAAACATCGGATCGACCCATGTCAAGCTTATCAGCAAAATGCACAAGGCCGTTATGATTATTGAGGAGAAGCTTATTGGCGAAATTGTGCAACGATGTCCGGAAATGCATATGGAGGACCGTCTCTTGCTGAATAAAATTGATTACGAAAAAGGCACCATTACTATTGATGGGCGTGAGTTAAAGCTAACCGATACGAATTTCCCGACCATTGATCCCAACAATCCATATGAATTATCTGCGGAAGAAAAGGAGCTGGCCGAAAAACTTCGCTTTTCGTTTTTAAATTGCGAACGTTTGCAACGACATGTAAAAACACTGTTTTCGAAGGGGAGCACATTTCTGACTTACAACTCAAATTTATTGTACCACGGGTGTATTCCACTCGATGCTAATGGCGATTTCAAGGAAGTAACCCTTCACGATAAAAAATACAAAGGGAAAGCATTGTGCGAGCAATTTGATTTAGTTTCGCGACGGGCATATTATAATCGTGAGCGCCCCGAAAAAAGGAACAAAGACCGGGATTATATGTGGTACTTGTGGTGCGGGGCTGATTCACCATTGTTTGGTAAAAAGAAAATGGCCACGTTCGAACGCTATTTCCTGAATGACAAAGAAGCCCAATATGAAGAGAGCAATAAATACTACAAGTTACGCGACGATAAAGAAACCTGTGTCCGAATTTTAGAAGAGTTTGGACTCGACCCTGAAAAATCGCATATCATCAACGGGCATGTGCCTGTAAAAGTTGGCAAAGGAGAAAGCCCGGTAAAAGCAGAAGGAAGGCTTTTTGTTATTGATGGCGGAATGTCGAAACCCTATCAAAAAGTAACCGGAATTGCCGGGTACACCCTGATCTATGATTCGTATAGCTTAATTCTTGCCGAACATGCTCCGTTCGAATCCAGACGAAATGCCATTCAGGAGGAACACGATATTGTTTCAATCCGAAGTATGATTGAGCGATCAACTGATCGTATCATGGTAGGCGATACAGACGACGGGGTTCATATCAAAAGCCAAATTGCAGATTTAAATCGATTGTTGGAAGCATACCAAAAAGGTATGGTAAAGGTAAAAAGTGCGTAAGAATTTGTTCGAATACGCTGCGGGATAAGTTTTTGGCTCCGGTCAATCTCAAAAACAAAATAATAAGTCTGATAGCTGTGCACAGCTAACAGACTTATTTAATATTTGTTAATTCTTCTAAAGTGATTGCCGTTAATTTCCGATCCACCTCAAAAAAGGATATTTTTGTGCCGCATTAAGTAAACTATTTAAAACGATTATAAATTATGGCTGACATACAAAAGACTTTACTGATGATTCTGGATGGCTGGGGAATCGGCGACGGATCAAAAAATGATGTTGTGGCAACGACTCCAACTCCATTTATCGACTCATTGCAAAAAGAATATCCAAATTCACAATTGCTTACTTCCGGCGAAAACGTTGGTTTACCCGAGGGACAGATGGGAAACTCTGAAGTTGGCCATTTAAATATTGGTGCCGGACGCGTTTTGTACCAGGATATGGTAAAAATAACGAAGGCTATCAAGGATAAATCGATGTGGGAAAACCCACAATTGCTCAAAGCATATAATTACGCCAAAGACAACAATAAAAAAGTGCACCTTATTGGCCTGGTTGGCCCCGGAGGAGTTCATGCCCTGAGCACACACATGATCGCACTTAGCCAAATGGCAACCGATATGGGATTGAAAGATGTGTTTGTGCACGGTCTGACTGACGGTCGCGACACCGACCCGCGCTCAGGTTATGGTTTTCTGGAAACTGCCCTGGAGGGCTTAAAAGGAACCAACGCTAAATTCGCTTCAATCATTGGTCGTTACTACGGCATGGATCGTGATAAAAACTACGATCGCTTAAAACTGGCTTACGATTTATATACCAAAGGTGAAGGTGAAAAGTCAACCGATTTGTTAGCTTCAATCCAGGCATCATACGATGCAGGTGTGACTGATGAATTTATCAAGCCAATTTGCATGGTAAAAGAAGATGGAAGCCCAGTTGGGGTGATTGAAGAAGGTGATGTGGTGATCTGCTACAACTTCCGCACCGACCGTTTGCGTCAAACAACGATTGCGTTCACCCAGGAAGATTTGCCTGAATATGGTATGCACACCATGAATCTGGAGTGGTACACCATGACGACTTACAAAGCTGATTTTAAAAACGTGAATGTTATTTTTGAAAAAGCAAACCCCACCAACACGATGGGTGAAATTGTTTCGAATGCCGGGTTAAAGCAAATCCGAATTGCTGAAACAGAAAAATATGCACACGTAACGTTCTTCTTTAGCGGCGGTCGCGAAGACGAGTTTGATGGTGAAAGCAGAATTCTGATTCCTTCACCAAAAGTTGCAACCTATGATCTTCAACCCGAAATGTCGGCTCCAAAAATTAAGGACGCTATTGTTCCTGAATTGCAAAAAGGCGAGGTAGACTTTGTTTGCCTGAACTTTGCCAATGGCGATATGGTAGGACACACCGGCGACTACGAAGCAATCAGTAAAGCAGTTGCCGCCGTTGATGCTTGTGCTAAAGAAGTTGTTGAAGCTGCACGTGCCAACAACTATAACGTACTGATTATTGCTGACCATGGGAATGCTGACAATGCCGTGAATCCTGATGGATCGGCCAATACCGCACACTCGCTGAATCCGGTTCCATGTATTTATGTGAGCGATGATAAAAACCTGACCATTGAAAGTGGCATTTTAGCTGATGTTGCGCCAACCTTACTTTCCGAAATGGGCTTGGAAATTCCTTCGGAAATGACCGGTAAAGTTTTGATAAAACGATAGTTTTTTAGATATCTTTGAGCCCTCTCGTATGATGCGGGAGGGCTTTCTTTTATTTTATGCGATATGTTGGAGATTGGTAAAGCGATAGTGAGTTTTGATGTGCTGGAAGAGCACTTTCTTTGCGATTTGGCGAAGTGCAAAGGTGCATGTTGTGTTGAAGGAGATTCGGGAGCACCACTGACAAACGAGGAAGCTGTGAAGCTGGAGAAGATCTATCCAATCATTGAGGAATATATGACTCCGGAGGGGAAGGCAGTGATTGCTCATCAGGGATCCAGCATGGTTGATTCCGACGGAGATACGGTTACTCCGCTGGTAAATAATCGGGAGTGTGCTTACACGTTTAAAGACGAACGTGGCATTGTTAAGTGCGCCATTGAAAAAGCTTTTTTTGATGGGAAAATTGATTTCCGGAAACCGGTTTCCTGTCATTTGTTTCCGATAAGAATTACTGAATACAAACGCTTTGATGCTGTTAATTATCAGGAATTAAAAATCTGCAAGCCGGGACGCGTGTGCGGCATCGGGCAGAAATTGCCTCTTTATCAATTTCTGAAAGAACCATTAATCCGAAAATATGGAGAAAAATGGTACGAGCAGTTGGAATATGCTGCCAAGGAAAAGCCCTGGAAGCAAATCTCGGAATAAAAAAGAAAAGCTTTTGTTTAAGCGACAATTTCAACACGATTCCCATCAGGGTCAAGAATAATAGATTCATAAAACCCGTCTCCGGTAGTGCGTGCTTCTCCAACAACAGAGAAACCATCTTTTCGCAAATGCTCAGTTAGATTATCTACCTTTTGTTTCGATCCGGTCTGAATAGCGAAATGTACCAGACCTGTATATTGCTTTCGGGTATCGTTCTTCGTTTTTGGGATTCCAGGCATTTGCATCAGCTCGATTGAGCAATCCCCATCAAACCTGATTAAATAGGATTTAAAATCGCGTGAATGATTGTAATAGGCTTCACTGGAACTCGCATCAAAATAGTGAATGTAAAAATTTCGCATTCCCTCAAGATTATATGTCCAAATAGCCAAATGTGAAATTCTCATTAGGTTGTATTTTAGGTGTTATGAATTGATTTTTAGATTCCATTCTAAGAAAAAACGCCTCAAATATTCCTCCATAAATTGATGGCGCTGAAGAGCTAATTTTCTCCCTGTATCGGTATTCATCCGATCTTTCAACAGCAACAATTTTTCGTAAAAATGGTTTATCGTAGGAGCGGCCGACTTTTTATAGTCCGAAAACGAATGATGCATTTCTGGCTCTATCGCCGGATCATAGATCAATCGGTTTTTATGACCACCGTATGCAAAGGTACGCGCAATACCAATTGCTCCCATAGCATCCAGCCGATCGGCATCCTGAACGATTTTTGCTTCCAGGCTATTCGGCTTTGTCTCAACTCCTGCTCCTTTAAACGAAACTTCCCCGATAATAGTCTGAATCTGATCGCTGGCGTCAGGATCAATTCCAATCCGCCTCATCCAATCCGGTGCTTTTGTTCCATTTTCTACCGAGAGTTTCCAGTCATCCAAATCATGCAGAAGTGCAGCGATCTCAATAATAAACAAATCACCTCCCTCACGCTCCGAAATCGACTTCGATAACTGCCATACCCGATAAATGTGCCACCAGTCATGTCCACTGGCATCATGTTCAAATTGCTGTCGAATGTATCGGGCTGTTTCCTGTATTACATTTTCCGTCTCCATAGGCGAACCAAAGCTATATAATATCTATCGAATTACTACCTTAATTGACTCGGATGATCCCCGTAAAATAGGATTAGATCTTTTTGATAAAAAAAATAGACTTAATAAATAAGATGGACTGGTTTCTCAGGTGCTAAAACATGTTAAAATTTGAAAACGTATTTCAGAATTGATTAGTTTTGCTAATCTTTATTATTGTTCTGGTTGTTATAGAGGAAGTTGATTGCGAATATTTTAAAATGGAAGAAGAAAGAAAATTAACGATGCCTGCCATGTTGCAGGCCAGTTTTAAGGAATATGCTGATCACAACTCACTCTCGTTTGTGGGAGACGAAAAGAAAACGTATCGTCAACTTCAGGATGAGGTCGAGAAATTAGGAATTTATTTGAGGGAACTTGGCGTTGAAAAGGGAACAAAAGTTGCTGTTCTAAGTACAAATATGCCTAACTGGGGGGTGGCTTATCTGGCTATTGCAGCTGTTGGCGGCGTTGTCGTTCCTATCCTGCCCGATTTTCATACAAAAGAAGTAAGCAATATCCTGCAACATGCTGATGTGGAGGTCGTTTTCGTTTCTGAAAACCTGATCAATAAATTGAATACCGAGGAGTATCCAATGCTAAAGATCATCCATATTGAAACACTGAAAGAACAACACGCTGAGGATTACCCGAATGCTAAAATTGAGCAAGACCAGCAGTTTCATTATGAGCCGGTTGAAGAGGAAGATTTACTTTCGATCATATACACGTCCGGAACAACCGGAACCTCAAAAGGAGTCATGCTGACCCATCGAAATATAGTATGGACAGCTAAGCAAAGTATCACATTTCAACATATCGATTCTAACGACCGGTTTTTATCCGTTCTTCCGCTTTCACATACTTTCGAAAACACATTGGGACTGATTTTTCCATTGACATATGGGGCATCGGTTTTTTACATGAAGAAACCCCCGACAGCCTCTGTTTTAATGCCAGCGCTGTCCGAAGTGAAACCCACTGTTATGTTGGTGGTGCCGCTGATCATTGAGAAGATTTATAAGGGCAAAATATTACCTCAAATAAATAGTAAATCAATCACACGAAATCTATATAAAATTCGTCCTTTCCAAAAAATATTGAGCCGCATAGCGGGTAAAAAGTTGTTGGATACGTTTGGTGGCGAATTAAAGTTTTTTGGTATTGGCGGCGCAAAGCTCGATAATCAAGTTGAACGCTTTTTGATGGATGCAAAATTCCCATTGGCGATTGGCTATGGCTTAACCGAAACATCGCCATTGTTGGCTGGCGCTGTGGGCGAAAATGTTCGCTATTTGTCAACCGGAGTGCCACTTGAAGGCGTGGAATTGCGAATAGCAAATGCAGACCCTGTAACCGGCGAAGGCGAAGTTCAGGCAAGAGGAGCTAATGTGATGAAAGGTTATTACAAACAGCCTGATCTAACCAAGGATGTATTTTCGGATGATGGCTGGTTCCGTACCGGTGATTTAGGAAAGTTTGATCGTTCCGGATTTTTATACATCAAAGGGCGTATCAAAAATATGATTGTTGGTGCCAGCGGGGAAAATATTTATCCGGAAGAAATAGAATCGGTCATAAACCGGATGGAGTATGTTCTCGAGTCGCTTGTTGTTGAGCAAAAAGGCCGGTTGGTGGCCATGGTTCATTTAAACATGGAAGAAATTGAACAGCGAGTTCGGAATATGAAGTCGTTGCGAGATGAAGCTGTTAGCAAAATGAACTCACGGGTTGATGACATATTAAATGAGATTCAACAAAAAGTGAATGAAGAAGTGAATAAGTTCTCCCGGGTTCAGCAGGTTGTGTTGCAGCCTGTTCCTTTTGAGAAAACACCTACTCTAAAAATTAAACGTTTCTTGTATGACTAGCGAAAAAGCATTTGCCGAACAAGATTCCCAAAAATTCCCGATGTTGTAAAAAATATCGGGAATTTTTGTTTGAACTATTTTTTTGTTCTTGGGGATATATTATGTAGTTTAGCAGGCTTACTTAAAGAGGATATATTCTAATACATTTTAAATGCTGCGCCGTATTTTATGGCGACCATTAAAAGGGGGTTTTCGGCTTAACTGAAGCTTTAGTGTTCTGGGGGGAATCTGAAACTCGGAGTCGATAAAAATAATCAGTTGTATTTTTTCATACAAAAAATGAAAATTAATGCATTCCTATGCGAAAAAAAATTAGTTCTTTTTTGCTGCTAGCTAGCATGACTTTCACTATTCTTGCGCAGTCTGAGCAAGTTGATTCGCTGCATGCAGCATTCGACCAGATGTATGGTCTGGATATGGCACTTTACAGTGGGAAGAAATATTCAAGTGAAATTCACCCAATTCAAGGGCATCCCTTTTGGCGCAACCAGGATCGATTTACGGCAGATATTGTTATAGAAGGAGTTGCTTATCGTAATAAACAACTCAAATACAATCTATACAAACAAGCGTTCATTTTATACTATAAAGATTATAATGAGCTCCCCCATCAAATTATCTTAAATACAGAAACCATTGATTCCGTACGGGGCAATAGTTTCTTATTTGTTAAAAATGTATCCCATCCTGAATTGAATCAACCTTTTTTGAAAGTTATTTACGAGGGACAGATTGCTTGCTATTCCGCGATAAAAAAGGAATTACATTTTCGTACTTTGGGCGAAGTTGTTGGAAATGAATTTTCGGAAGAGTTAAAAGAACATTACCTGATTTACGGAAACAAAGTATATCCATTTCAAAAGAAAAGGACTTTTTTGCAGATCTTTTCCAAACAGGAAAAACGAGCAATCAGGAAATATATTAAATCCAATGGGATCAATTTTAGAGACCTCTCAGACGAAGAGCTAAAACAATTGACTGCCTTTGTCGAACGTATTGAATATTAACATGAAGCAACCAGCCAAACTAATCCTGATTTTATTTTTGTTCCCTTTAAATTTGTTAGCTCAACAACTAGAACAAATTCAAATTAAAAGTGATTATAACCGTATTCCCTTCATCGACCTGGTCAGGGAAATTGAAAAGGACAATGATGTTCATTTCTTTTTTAAGGACGAATGGGTCGATGATCTTATTGTTTCAATTAAGGCTCAGGAACTGCCAATCGATGTACTGATGAAGCATTTGCTAGGTAACACCAAATTGGGCTTTACCTACAGGACTCCGGGAAGTGTTTTTCTGTTGCCTGAAAAAGACTACCTCGCGCCAATACCTGAATATGAAAGCTTGGAAAATGAGCACCTATCCGCCCAACAGAATCCAACAACCGAAATTGAGGAGAAGTATTTACAAGGACGCCATCCGGATATGATTGAAACGATTGTGGTAGGAAGCAAGGAGAAAGCGAAAAATGGAAAACCGGTAGTTGTTCGGGGACATCTGACTGATATGGAGTCAGGAGAATCCTTGGTTGGAGCAACGATGTATATTCCTAAACTAAAAAAAGGTGCTGCTACGGAAGGTGACGGTTTCCTGAAGTTGGTATTGAAGCCGGGAGTTTATCCGGTCGTCTTTCAAAATATCGGGATGAAACAGGTGAAGGGGAATTTGGATGTTCGTTCGAAAGGAGACTTCAGCTTAAGTATGGAACCACAGTCGCAGACGATAGAAGAGATTATTGTAGCAGGAGAAGAAGAAGAAACCCGAGGATCCAAACTTGGAATGGAGAGTGTTTCAGTAAAAACAATGAAAGAACTACCAACGCTCATGGGTGAGAAAGACATTTTAAAAATAGCTCAGTTGTTGCCCGGAATTGTTAGTGTGGGCGAAGGATCAGCTGGAGTAAATGTGCGAGGAGGAGGTGCTGATCAAAATATGTTTTACATCAATGATATTCCTATTTATAACAGCTCTCATCTTTTTGGATTTTTCTCGTCGATTAATTCTGGAATCATTGAGAATTTCTCGATTTATAAAGGTCAGGTACCTGCTGAATTCGGAGGGCGCTTGTCTTCCGTTTTCGATGTTAAAAGCAGAAAAGGAAACAAAAAGAAGTTTTTCACACAAGGAGGTATAAGTCCGATTTCCGCTAATGCTGAAATTGAAATGCCGATTGTAGAGGACAAGATTTCGATGATGCTGAGTGGCCGTTCAACCTACTCAGACTGGCTGCTAGAGCGATTGGATGATCCTGACTTAAGAAATAGTCGAGCGTCTTTTTATGATTTTGCCGGAGCGCTGGATTTTCAACTGAACGACAATAATCAAATTTCTATATTTGCTTATAACAGCCACGATCAATTTGATTTAAATGCTCATACCGACTACCAGTACGGGAATCAGGGTGGATCGTTTAACTATGCACACCGATTTTCGCCTGCCTTAAAATCGACACTTGCAGTAGTTGCTTCAAACTATAATTTCTCAACGACGGAAAAACGATTGGCAACCGAATCATATACACATGCTTATTCACTCAATCACTATGAGATTAAAGCGAAGGTTAATTGGATTCCTCATGAAAATCATCAGCTGGAAGCTGGTGCTAATCTAATATTGTACGAATTAGACAGGGGACAGGTAAAGCCATTTGGAAATGAGTCATTGAAGTTAGCTGTAGATCTGGGGAACGAGAAAGGGTTAGAAACCGCCTTCTTCATTGACGATAACATTACCATCGGACCACGACTAAGTTTATATTTGGGGCTCAGGTACAGCATGTTTTCTGAACTCGGTCCTAAAACTGTTAGACAGTATTTTCAGGGAACAGAACTGAACGATTTTAATGTCGATCAAATCAACACTTTTGAAAAAAATGAGCATATCGTAAACTACCATAATCCAGAATTGAGAGCGGCCCTCGATTTCAAGTTTACGAGGAATAACTCGATGAAACTATCCATTACACAAATGACCCAGTACTTGTTTATGCTCAGCAATACGGTTTCCCTCGCTCCTAATGATCAGTGGAAGATGGCTGATTCACATATTAGTCCACCAAGCTCATTTCAATATTCAGCGGGATATTTTCACGATTTTCCAAGGACAGGCTTGTCGTTTAGCGGGGAGGTATATTACAAACGGGCGAAAGATGTCGTTGAATACAAGGATGGAGTTGATTTTTTATCCACTCCGTATGTTGAAACAACTATTCTACAGGGTGCCCAGGAAGCTTATGGAGCAGAGTTTATGCTGAGTAAACCAACAGGGAGACTCAATGGGTGGGCCTCATATACCTATTCAAGATCATTAATTACGGTGGATGGCCCAAATAGTTTTCAGGATATCAATCAAGGAAAGACCTATCCGTCTAATTTTGACAAGCCCCATGTCGCAAACTTGGTATTAAACTACAAGTTATTACGGCGCATCTCATTCTCGCTGAATACCGTTTACAACACGGGACGACCAATTACATTGCCCAAAGGTGTTTATTTTATCGAACATCAGCCATTTGTTGATTATTCAGACAGAAATGCCTACCGAATACCCGATTACTTTAGGATGGATGCTTCAATCAAGCTGGAAGGAAATTTGAAATCCAAAAAGTTGATGCATAGCTATTGGCAAATAAGTATTTATAACCTGACTGGCCGAAGCAATGCAAACTCTGTTTTCTTTACTTCGGAAGATGGTCTTCTGAGTGGGTATCAATACGCTGTCATTGGAGTGCCTATTTTTACAATTTCATGGAACTGGAAACTTGGAAATTATGCGAATAACTAAAACATTCATTTTTATTGTGCTAATTGGAATTTACATGTCCTCATGCGTCGAGCGATATTACCTCGATGCTGGAAATGATTTTGAGCCAAGGCTGGTCGTGGATGCAACAATCACGAATGATGGGAATGAACAGAAGGTTGTCATTTCTTGGTCGGCTGATCCTGAAACTCCAGTTTTTCAGCCTGTGTCAGGCTGTATTGTTAGAGTTGAAGATAAGCAAGGGAATCAGTTCAATTTTAGCGAATCAAATGGCAATGGTGACTATCGGACAATCATTGGTGACCAATATTTAACAACCGGTTCTGAATTTCGGCTGTTAATCGATTTGCCTGATGGTGAACAATATGTCAGCAGGTTTGAGAAAATGTTGCCCTGCCCGCCAGTCAAATCCGTCTATTATGAATTGGAGTCCCGACCAACAAACGATCCCAATATTAATGAAGAAGGAGCCCAATTCTATATCGATTTGGAAGCGGGAGATAGCTATGGGCGCTTTTTTCGGTGGAAGCTGCAAGAAACATGGGAGTACCACTCTAGCTTCCCTATCACAAGGTATCTTGATGAGGAGGGCTGGCATAATTATGGTGAAGATTATTCTTTCTACACATGCTATAGGACTGAAGATATAAAAAAGCTTTTTTTACTTTCGACTAGGGGTCTCAAGGATAATAGTTACGAAATGCTTCCATTACATTTTGTGAATGATCATACTCAGAGGCTTAAACATCAATACAGTTTGTTGGTTAAGCAATATTCTTTAACTGAAGAAGCTTGGAGTTATTGGGAAAATTTAAGAAAAAATAATCAGGAATCGGTCGATATGTTCGGAAAGCAGCCTGTTAGTGTGCCAGGAAATATTTTTAATGCAAAAGATTCACTGGAAACTGCCTTAGGCTACTTTAGCGTGTCCTCGGTATCGTCAAAGCGAGTTCAAATACATGGTATTGAAGACTTGCATTTTTATGAATTGCCAATTTGTGCGGTGACGCTTGAAAAAGATCTGGAAGAACTCCCAGAAGAAGATGATTTTCCGGCTTATTTTGCGCAGGTTCCTGATGAAAACTTGAAATTGGAATGGGGCTATGCTAGTTCAGGGTGTTTTATTTGCACCATGCATGGAGGTACAACAGAAAAACCATCCTATTGGGAGTAGTCATGAAAAGAATCGAATTGAAATACCTGTTTCTAGTGCTAGCGATCTTTGCTGTAATTTGTATCAGTACAAATGAGGCCTCGGCTCAATCACGCACTCTTTTGAATAAACTGGTTGAAAAGCCACATGTGATTACAGACAGAGATGTTTACTGTGTTGGAGAGAAGATCCTGTTTTCAACTTTTGATCTATCATCGGCTGAGTTGCGCGATACCGAATGGAGTAATATTTTATATGTTGAAATCATAACACCCGATGGAGAAAGCATTTCCCAGAAAAAGTACGATTACAGACCTGATGATATTCAGGGAGTAATTCCTATTCCACGATGGACACTCACCGGCAATTATTATTTACGTGCCTATACTCGGTGGATGCGCGATTTTTCACCACACAACTACTTCTATAAAATGATTACAATCATTAACCCGCTTCGTTCCACGCTATTGGAACCAACGGATGATGAAGTGATCAAGGAGAGGGATACCTTCGAAACGCCGGCAAATAGTAAGTTAATTGATATTCACATTCCCGCCCACAGGCCTGTTTTCGACAAACGAGAAGAAATTGAACTGGAAGTCCGGACAGAAAATCCGGAGAAATTTCGGGAAAAGATGATTGTATCGGTTGTGCCCAAAGGATCTGCAAGGCATTTGCAGCCTGTAATAAAACGGAGTTCAAACTTTAACTACACTCCTGAACTCATTCCAGAGACCAGAGGGGTGTCCGTATCCGGAAAAGTAGTGGATACGAATGACTCAATTCCTCTTCCTTATACACTGGTTGCCTTGACTATTTTTAATGAGCAACCAGAAAATTTAAATGTAATTGCAGATCAAGAAGGTCGGTTCTTCTTTGATTTATCATATTTGAAAGGCGAATATGAGTTGTTCATTTCTGCAAAAGTTGAGAATGATTCGCTAATTCCGCTCATTTTGGTAGACAATGATTTCTCAACGGCCAGGATTGCATTGCCATATGTACCTGTAGACCTATCAGGTGAGAGCAATAAGTTATACCAAAACCTCAATTTTAACAGTCAGATGCAGGCTTTATATAGCACGCAAGGAAGCAAGGAAATAGCGGACTCGAATCAATTAACGGCTTTTTCGTCGGATTCTACTTTTTATGGCGATCCTGACTTTTTGCTAAAAATGGACGACTATATAAAGCTCCCTTCTTTATCCGACTACTTTCGTGAATTGGTGCCTCAGGTGAAGGTTAGAAAGAAAGACAATAACAAAGTATTAAAGATTGTCGGTTTAAACCCTGAAATGTGGATCTATGATCCGCTTATCTTAATGGATATGGTATCTATTTTTGATGTGGAAAAGGTACTTGCACTACCTCCCGAAAAAATACAGCGAATTGAAGTTATTCTCTCCCCTTTTGTTCGGGGAAATGTAACCTATGGAGGCATTGTAAGTTTCTTCTCGCGAAAAGGAGATCTGGCGGGTATCGATCTTCCGTCAGCAGGACGCTTTATCAACTACCGCATGCTTTCTGAAAATGGTAGCAAAATCGCTGATAAGAACTTGACGGGCAAACATATTCCTGATCTTCGGAATTGTTTGTATTGGAATCCTGCTGTTCAGTTTAATGAAACTGGGTCGGCCAAAATTCGGTTTAGCACCGGAGATAATTCAGGAGATTACACAATCGTCGTTCACGCCGTAGATCAAAACGGAGCAGTCAATTTGGTTACAAAAGAAATTCGGATTGACTAGTCCATTCCTTTGTCCCTATACAGATGCATTGGGTGTTACAACCGTTGATTTTTCATAGAATGACCTGAAGTCTTTTTCTAAAAAGGGCTCTGGAATACGATTCATTTGCCAATTCCCGGTAATTTTATGACTTTGTGATACTTCTGTGATAAACTCATCATACCTTTCGCCTGTTCTAAGAAGAAAAAGATTATGGAAAAGGCGTTAATCATTGAGGATGACAAGGATATCTCTGAACTTATTTCCATTCACTTAGCCGACATGAACATGGAAGTGCATAAAGCATTCGATGGCAAAGACGGACTAATGAAAGCGATGAATAACCACTACCGGTTTATCCTGTTAGATATTCGGCTGCCCGAGCTCGACGGGTTCGAAATTTGCAAGCGACTACGGATGGAAAAGAACAACACACCCATTTTAATGATTACCTCCAAATCGGAGGAGATTGATAAAGTTTTAGGACTGGAAATGGGAGCCGACGACTACATCTCTAAGCCATTCGGAATTCGTGAGTTATTAGCACGGGTGAAAGCTGTTTTAAGACGAACAGAACGCATGCCGCAGGGAGAAGATCAGGATGAGGTTGAAATACGTTGCGAACAATTGTACATTAACGTGGGCATGCGTATTGTTGAGATAAACGGAGAGCGTATTGAGCTTTCCCCAAAAGAGTTTGACTTATTGGTTCTGCTGGCTTCCAATCCTGGGAAAACCTATACACGCATGCAGCTGCTCAATAAAGTCTGGGGATACGAATTTGAAGGTTTTGAGCATACCGTAAACTCTCATATCAACCGACTTCGCTCAAAAATTGAAAAGGACATGAGCAAGCCGGAATACATTTTAACCACATGGGGAGTAGGATATAAATTCAGGGAAGCCTGAGTAAAAATATAGTCAAATGCAATTTGCCAAGCCAAAAATATTCAATCGCCTGTATTTACAGGTTTCAGCAATTTTCCTGCTGGTGCTATTCTTTTTCACTGCAATCGTTTTGTATGTTTCGGTGGAATCGGCACGAAAGTATTCCATTGAGGTAAACCAGCAGCTAAACCGTGAGCTGGCAGAAAACACCATTTCTATGCTTCATCCGTTCATTAAAGATGGCACCATTAGCGAAGATGGGGTGAAAGACATTATGCACTCCATGATGGTGATTAACCCAATTGTAGAGGTTTATTTGCTAAATCCCGAAGGAAAAATTTTGCAGTATGTGGCTCCTGACAAAGTGGTTAAACTCGAAGAAGTGAACCTTGCGCCGGTCAAATCCTTTTTGGACGATCCTGCGCACAGCATTATTTATGGCGATGATCCTCGCAATCCGGGAGAACACAAAATATTTTCAGCAGCCCGCGTAATGGAAAATGATCAACTGACGGGCTACATCTACATTGTGTTAGCAAGTCAGAAATACGTTTCGGCTTCTCAGGCCTTGTTAGGTAGTTACATTTTAGGACTGTCCATCCGTTCAATCATCACAATTTTGATTATTTCAGCATTGATTGGACTGCTGGCTATTTGGATGATAACCAACAAGCTCAATCCGATCATCAAAGGAATAAACGAATTTCGAGATGGTCATTTGGATACCCGGATTGATATAAAGTCTGATGGGGAACTGGATCGAATTGGACTGGTTTTTAATGAAATGGCAGATACCATAGAGCGCAATATCCAGGAGCTGAAAGGGGTGGATAACCTGCGACGGGAATTGATTAGCAATGTATCGCATGATTTGCGAACACCGGTAGCCTCCATCCAGGGATATGCCGAAACTTTGCTGCTGAAAAAAGATACCATTCAACCCAAAGAACAGGAGAAATATCTGGAGGTGATTTACAACAGTTGTGCCCGGTTGAAAAAGATGGTTGAAGATTTGTTTGAGCTTTCCAAGTTGCAGGCACAGCAAATAAAACCCCATACCGAGCCATTCTCTATTGCTGAGTTGGTGCATGATATTGCCAGCAAGTACCGGATCATCTCGCAAAAGGAGGGGATTAGCATTAATACGGTAATCGCCAAAGATGTGCCGTTGGTTGAAGCTGACATCTCCATGATTGACCGTGTATTGCAAAACCTGATTGACAATGCCGTGAAATTCTGTAATGAAGGCGATACTATCAATATTGAGATTGATACGAAGAACCCACAAAAAGTAGAAGTGCGTATTGCTGACTCGGGGCGGGGAATTAAACAAGAAGACTTGGAAAATGTATTCCAGCGTTATTATAAAGCCCATGATGATCATCAAAGTACGGGATTGGGACTGGCCATTGTTAAAAAAATGGTTGAACTGCATAACTCCACGATTCAGGTATTCAGCCAATTTGGAAAAGGAACCACCTTCGTTTTTGAACTTCCGGTAGCTAAACTTACCTAGTTTATTGATGAAACGAACATGTAAAAATATTCACACACAGAAGCATTATTATTTAAAGCGAGTTCCATGTGTTGCAAAAAATAAACAATTATAAACACATGCAAAAATGAACTTTTTGTGATCCTGTGGTGATATTTACTATGGATCTTTGACCGAACACCGATACTACTTTCGGAATGATGTTTGAATAGTAAATAGAGTTCAATAAGTGAAGAAAACAAGATTTGAAAGGAAAACGATTATGAAACGAATGATGTATTTATTGCTGTTTAGCCTGATAGCACTCACAGGATGCGCCCAAAATCAGAAGCAGAAACAAGATTCACCGAACTACCGACCATTAACAGCTGAAGAAGAAATGGTGATTATTCATAAGGGAACAGAACGTCCGTTTACCGGAAAATACGATAAGTTTTACGAAGAGGGTACCTACGTTTGCAAACGATGTCGTGCCGAGTTGTATCACTCATCAGACAAGTTTGATTCAGGTTGCGGATGGCCTGGTTTTGATGACGAAATCGAGGGCGCCGTGAAACGAACACCTGATCCTGACGGCATGCGCACAGAGATCACCTGCAATAACTGCGGTGCTCACTTAGGGCATGTTTTTTTAAACGAGGGATTTACTAACAAAAATACCCGGCATTGCGTCAATTCCATTTCCTTGGAATTTATTCCGGCAGGTACTTCGAGAAAAGCTACAAGCGACACAGCATATTTTGCAGGAGGCTGTTTTTGGGGAGTCGAGTATTACCTGGAACAGGAGCCGGGAGTATCGTCTGTTGAGTCTGGCTACATGGGAGGGAATAAGAATAATCCGTCTTACGAGGATGTAAGCTATCGACGTACCGGCCATGCGGAGGTGGTTCGTGTGATTTTCGATCCGTCGGAAACGAATTATGAAAACTTAGCAAAACTGTTTTTCGAAATTCACGACCCTACGCAGGTAAACCGCCAGGGACCTGATGTGGGTTCGCAGTATCGGTCAGAAGTATTTTTTCGCACAGTACAACAGAAGCAGATCGCCGAAAAGCTAATTGAAATGTTGGAATTGAAGGGCTACGATGTGGCTACCCGCGTAACACCGGCAGCTGCTTTCTGGCAAGCCGAAGCATACCATCAGGATTATTACGAGAATAAAGGCGGCACCCCCTATTGCCACAAGCGGGTAAATCGATTTTTACGGTGATGCTTTTAAAAAATTTGGGGAAGATGACGCCAGAATACGGACAAGACAGCTAGCGACGAGGTTTTTTCTTACGCAAGTACACAAAAGAGCCAACTTCGGGGCGCTCACCCGGCTTCAATCGATTTAACCGATATAAGCGTTTCAACTTTATGCCATAGCGTTGAGAGATAAAATGCATCGTCTCGTCCGACTCAAAACGATGAGTTTTATGGGATTTTTTTGCCTTCCTGTGCTTTGGCTCCACATATAAAATCTCGTTTTCCTGGGGTTGCTGACCTTTTTGATAATCGTTATAGGCATAAATCTCCCACTCTTTTAAATCAAACTCCTGAGCAATTTTCTGAAATGTATCGCCCTTTTTCACAACAATCGATCGTAGGTCATTTCTTAAAACAACTTTTCGAGCTTGATATGGATTAATCAGATTTCGACCGTCGACAGGTTGATTGGATTGTTGAATACGTGCTATTTGAGACTTGTCCAGACCTTCGTCGTACAAAAAAAGCTTATGGTCTTCGATAATCTTAATCAAAAGATTGGCATAATGAGGATTCGTGGCATAACCGGCCTTTTTCAAGCCTCGAGCCCAGCCTTTGTAATCAGTCAGGTTTAATGTAAAAAGACCTGCATAGCGCGAATTTAGTGTCAAAAAATCAGAATGATCGACAAAAGATGCTTCTACTGAACTATACTTCCGGAAGCATTCTCCTCTGGCGTCATCGTCGTGATAAACACGCTTTCCTCTCCAGCTACTTTTGCACTTAATCCCGAAATGATTGTTGCTTTTTACACTAAGCTCTGAGTTTCCATCCCCAGACTCCAAACAAGCTTGGGCCAAAGTGATGCTTGCGGGAACTCCGGTTCGTATCATTTCGCTTACGGCAAGCGGCGCAAATTTTTCAATGTATTCTTCGCGGGTATTTATCCGCTGACTAAATCCAATTAAAGTGAGAGTAAGAAAAAAGATACTTAGCGCAATCCTTCGGGTCATAGAAATCAAATTTTAAACAAAAATAAAAAAATAGCCGACTTTTATGCGTTGGTATAACTACCTAAAAAAATGTAAATTTGACAAAGCCTCGATATGAAAACGAAAGAAATTAAAATTAGTATATCACAATTCGAAAATCTAGGTGAATTATCTCCCGAAGATCAGGAATTGATTTTAAAAGCAAGAGCCTCCGCTTCCCTGGCCTATGCACCCTATTCAAATTATTTGGTTGGAGCTGCCCTTCGGCTCGAAGATGAAACAATCGTCACCGGAAACAATCAGGAAAATGCGTCTTCCCCCCTTGGAACTTGCGCCGAGCGATCAGCAATTTTCTGGGCCAATGCCAATTATCCCGACTTAGCGATTGAAACGATCGTGGTTACAGCTATTGACCAAAATGGAAGCGCAGCCAAAAACGTTAGCCCCTGCGGTGCTTGCCGACAAGTTATGGTGGAATGCGAACACAGGTATAGTAAAAGTATGCGCGTTATTCTGGACAGTTCCAACGGAATTGAAATCCTTGAAAATGCAAAAAGCCTGTTACCGCTAAGCTTTAATGGTGATTCGTTAAAATCAATCGGTTAGGATTTATTCTTTCAACTCTTTTATTTGAATTAACTCACTCCAAATAGCATCTCCTTTCGGCGGTTGAGCAACAATTTTTATCATTTTCTTTTGAACCGGATGAATGAACTCTAATTTCCGGGCGTGCAAATGAATACCTCCATCCTGATTGCTCCGGGCCGCACCGTATTTTAAGTCTCCTTTAATGTGGCTACCTATTTTTGATAACTGTACCCGTATTTGATGATGACGACCGGTTTGCAGGTCAACTTCCAATAAATGATACCGATTAAGGCTCGCCCGATGCGTATAGGCCAATTTACAATGTTTAGCTCCCTTTTTAGGTTTTGGAGTTGGTGAAGCATAGCTTTTGTTTTTGCCTTCATCTTTCCAAAGATAATGCTCGAGTGTATCTTCCATATTTTCCGGTAGCGTGTCAACCACAGCCCAATACGTTTTTTTAATGGCCTCTTTGTCTTTAAACATTTCACTTAAGCGAGTAAGCGCCTTGCTTGTACGGGCAAAAATAACCACTCCACTTGTTGGCCTGTCCAATCGGTGTGGCGATCCTAGAAATACATCGCCAGGCTTTTTATATTTATCTTTGATGTATGCTTTAACCTGATCAATCAGCGTTTCATCACCAGTTTTGTCACCCTGCACAATTTCACCACAAGCTTTATTCACAGCGATGATATGATTGTCTTCGTATATTACTTGCATAGCATTAGTTTCAATTTTTGAATTTGACAAGCATTAGTTTCACTCTCCTCAGTGACTTTGCCCTCTACGTTTAGTACTGTTCGCGTTCGTTTGGAAAGCTGACAGCTTTTACATCTTCAATATAACTACCAACTGCACCTTTTATTTCGGCAGCTAAGTTGTGATAACGACGCAGGAAGCGAGGTGAAAATTCCTGCGTAATTCCCAGCATATCATGAATTACTAAAACCTGTCCATCAACTCCACTTCCGGCACCAATTCCGATAATTGGAATTTTGACCGACTCGGCGACCTTTTGACCCAACTCAGCTGGAATTTTCTCCAAAACAATCGCAAAACAGCCGGCTGCTTCGAGCAACTGGGCATCAGCAATAAGTTTGGCTGCTTCTTCATCTTGTTTCGCACGAACCGTGTAAGTTCCATATTTATGAATCGATTGTGGCATCAACCCCAGGTGTCCCATCACTGGAATCCCCGCTGACAAGATCCGATCGATTGATTCAATAACTTCCTTACCTCCTTCAAGTTTAACAGCATCCGCTGCAGTCTCTTTCATGATTCGAATAGCCGAACTTAACGCTTCTTTGCTATTTCCCTGATAGGTTCCAAATGGCATATCTACGACAACCAATGCGCGATTAGCTGCCTTCACAACCGAAGTTCCATGATAAATCATCTGATCAAGGGTAATTGGTAGTGTCGTTTCATTTCCCGACATCACATTTGATGCGGAATCACCTACAAGGATGACATCAATACCTGCTTCATCAACAAGTTTGGCCATACTGTAATCATAGCTGGTTAGCATCGATATTTTTTCGCCTTTCAATTTCATTTCAGAAAGGACGTGAGTGGTTACACGTTTTATCGCTTTTTTATGTACTGACATAACAATGAGTATTCAATTCGTTTACAAAAGTAAGAATTTATGCATTGACACGATGAGTTCTTAAAAAAACCTGATTGAGCATAACGATTACCGAGACGACGCACCCTTTTCTATGTCTTTTTGTCACCAAATATGTCAGGCAGATTTTCATTCAGTCAGAACATCGTGTCAATATTGCACCTAATTCAACTGTTTTTTCATTGGCACAGTCATTGATCTTTTGCTGACCGTTAAAACAATTGAGAAATCTGAAATCATAAAAATTAAATACAATTACAATGGGAAAAATAATTGGAATTGACTTAGGAACAACAAACTCATGTGTTTCCGTAATGGAAGGAAATGAGCCGGTTGTTATTCCTAACAGCGAAGGAAAAAGAACAACGCCATCAATCGTTGCTTTTATTGAGAATGGTGAACGTAAAATTGGTGACCCTGCAAAACGTCAGGCAATTACCAATCCAACAAAAACGGTTGCTTCAATCAAACGATTCATGGGAGAAACTTTTGATAAAGTAACGAAAGAGGTTAATCGTGTTCCTTATAAAGTTGTAAAAGGAGACAATAATACGCCTCGTGTACAAATTGACGATCGTAAGTATTCACCTCAGGAAATTTCAGCGATGATTCTTCAAAAAATGAAGAAAACTGCTGAAGACTACCTGGGACAGGAAGTAACTGAAGCTGTTATTACAGTTCCTGCTTACTTTAGCGACTCACAACGTCAGGCAACTAAAGAAGCCGGAGAAATCGCAGGTCTTCAAGTACGCCGTATTATTAACGAACCTACAGCGGCCTCGTTGGCATATGGTCTTGACAAACAAGACAAAGATATGAAAGTCGCTGTGTTCGACCTTGGTGGTGGTACATTCGATATTTCAATCCTTGAATTAGGTGACGGTGTATTTGAAGTAAAATCAACCGATGGTGATACCCACCTTGGTGGTGACGACTTTGACCAGGTATTGATCGACTGGTTAGCTGATGAATTCAAAAACGATGAAGGTCTTGACTTGCGCAAAGACCCAATGGCACTTCAACGTTTGAAGGAAGCTGCTGAGAAAGCAAAAATTGAATTGTCAAGTTCAACACAAACTGAAATCAACTTGCCATACATTATGCCGGTTGACGGAGTACCAAAACACTTGGTAAAAACATTGACTCGTTCAAAATTTGAACAGTTGGCAGACAGCTTGATTAATGCCACAATGGAGCCCTGTAAAAAAGCGTTGAAAAATGCTGGTTTGTCAGCTTCTGACATTGATGAAATTTTATTGGTTGGTGGATCGACTCGTATCCCGGCTATTCAGGAAAAAGTACAAGCTTTCTTTGGCAAAGCACCCTCAAAAGGAGTAAATCCTGACGAAGTTGTTGCTGTTGGTGCTGCCATTCAAGGTGGTGTACTAACCGGCGAGGTAAAGGATGTATTGTTGCTTGATGTTACTCCTCTGTCATTGGGTATTGAAACCATGGGTGGTGTAATGACTAAATTGATTGAAGCCAATACAACGATTCCTACCAAAAAATCAGAATCATTCACAACTGCGGCAGACAATCAACCTTCAGTTGAGATTCATGTGTTGCAAGGTGAACGCCCAATGGCCAACGGAAACAAAACCATCGGACGATTCCACCTGGATGGAATACCACCATCCCCACGTGGCGTACCTCAAATTGAAGTATCATTTGATATTGATGCCAATGGTATTTTGCATGTTCACGCAAAAGACAAAGCTACCGGCAAATCGCAATCAATCCGTATTGAGGCTTCCTCAGGTTTGAGTGATGATGAAATTCAAAAGATGAAAGCTGAAGCTGAAGCGAATGCAGATGCCGACAAGCAAGCTCGCGAAAAGGTTGATAAAATGAACCAGGCTGATGGTTTGATTTTTCAAACCGACAAACAATTGAAAGAGTTGGGTGACAAATTGCCAGCAGACAAAAAACAACCAATTGAAGATGCATTGAACAAGCTGAAAGAAGCACACAAGGCTGAAGATTTGGCTGCTATTGATGCTGCAACAGCAGAGTTAAACGAAGTATTTCAAGCCGCTTCTCAGGAGATGTATAATGCACAGGCGCAAGCCGAAGGCCAGCCACAAGGAGGACCTCAAGCGAATGCCGGAGGCCAAGGTGGAAGCAGTAAGTCGTCAGGAAATGACCAAGATGGCGAAGTAACTGATGTTGACTTTGAGGAAGTCAAATAGGGCACGATAATCAAGAATAACCAAGGATTAATAAAACGCAGTAAGTTTCTCACTTACTGCGTTTTTTGTGTGTTGTGGATTATAGTGTCAGCCAAATCATAGCGCTTGTTTTCCGTAAAATACAAATTACCAAAACTCACGTACAGCACTTTTTCATTGGGATTATAAATACCAGGGTGACGCTAATTCTGAAGACCATCGCTCCGATGGTTTTGGTTTCATACAAACCGCCTCGGCTAATATGGATAAGCAGGCCGATAAAGGCGATGAATAAAACGGCGACAGCAACAATTAAGATCTTATACGACCATCTTTTCAGTTTAACAAGGCCATACGCTGCTGCCAAATAAAGCAAACTACAGATAAAATTCGCCCAAACAACAAGAAGTACATAGTTTCCCTCTTTAGCCCTGATATCAAACAAATCAAAAATGACTGAACCACTCAGAAAAAGCGTTAACAGCGCAAATGCTGAAAGCAGGACGGCCAAAATACGCGCGTATGTTTTTTTCATTTTATCTTGATCCTTGATTATTGGACAACAGTTCCTTTGGACAATTCGAGCATTCACTGAATCGGTTTTCGTGCTCTTTTTATAGTCACGTAATCAGTGAGGAATGTAATTAATCGGCCTGCACATTGCAGTTCAAACAAGCCAGCGCGTAAGCGTCATATTCATCGTAGGCAGGTCCCGGTATCCCATTGACGGTGATAATACGATCAACCCGGGCTTTGTCGCCTGAATCGAATGTCAAATATTTTTTGAATCCATCTGTTTTCACCAAGCCTGTAATTTTACCTTTGGCCTCTTCAACATCGTTTCCAGTTCCGAAATAGAATACTTTGCTGAATTCCTTTTCCTTTTCTTCTAAAAACATGTCGTAATAGTCAGGGGGTATCGGACTAAATTCTATTTCCATCGTTGTCTCCTTTCTCATGTAGAACTTTTTGTTATTTCCAGCCTTGTTAAAACAGCCTTGTTTTGACTAACCTTAGAAGCCAGTGATTGGATGGTTATGACGACTTGCTATGTTTTCTGTTTGTGACAGAGTAAAGGTACAAATTATTTCTATAAAAAGACACGCATATCTTTTTATAGAAGATTTTCGTTAGCTTTGTCCCACTATTGTTAGATTATTAAAATGGTCAGAGATGCAGAATTATTTTGAAAAACAATTTCAGCTAAGATATTTTGAAATGAATAAGTTCGGAGAAGCTTCTCCAACGACCGTCTTAACGCTACTCGAAGAAGCAGCTGCAGACCATTGTTACTCAATCGATCATAGTTTGTATGATCTGGAAAAACAAAATGTTGGCTGGGTACTACTCTCCGGGGTGATGGAAATGGACCGTTATCCTAAGTACAAAGAAAAAATTACGATCAGAACATGGTTGTCAAGCTACTCCAAAATTAAAGGTATCAGAGAAAATATCATCTATGACGGTCAAGGATGCGTCATTGGAAGAGCCAAGGGACTTTGGGTATTCTTTGACATTAAAAGGAAAAGGCCTGTTCAGATATTCGATGACATAAAAGAGAAATGGGGTAGCGATCATGAAGAATCTATTGACCACGATATTTCAAGGAAAATTCAGGCAATTGACTCAGGAGAATATGCCAACGAATTTAAAATAAATCGATTTGATGTTGATACGAATCTGCATGTGAATAATATCAGGTACTTGCAATGGATGATTGAGTCCATGCCAAAAGAAATTACCGACAATTATGATTTACATTATATCGACGGGCGCTTTATTGCAGAAGCTCATTATGGTGACACAATTCTATCTTATTCAAAGACTGATGTTTGTGAAAATTCGTTTTCTCACACGATAAAGTCACAAAGCAACAATACTAACTGTGCCACAGCAAAAACCAAATGGAAGGAAAGAAAATGGAAAAAGAAATAAACAAACCCGAAACCAATGAATCTCCAATGGAGAAGGAAGAGATTAAGAAAGTAGTTGTAGAACCAATTAAGGAACCAACCCGTTTATATTTTTCTTCTCCCTGTCTCCTTTCTGAAATTGAAGACAATGAGGATATCCTTAATCTTTAATGTAGACACCAGCAGGACCGCTTTTGTATTTAATTGCGTGAGGAAGTATTTTTATATCTTTAAAGAATATTATTCCCCTCAGCATGAAGAAAGAAAAAACGAGAAATGAACTTTCCCTCTGGGTTGATTGCTATACGCAAGACCTCTATTCCTGGGCTTTGCATAAAGTATCCAATACGGAGCTGGCACAGGATTTGGTGCAAGACACCTTTTTGGCTGCCGTTGAAAAAGCTGGAAGTTTCAAAGGAGACAGCTCGCCTAAAACCTGGCTGTTCAGCATACTCAATCACAAAATTATTGACCACTACCGAAAAAAGGTGAACCAGCCTTCGAGCTTCGACAACCAATTGTTCTCGATGTTCTTTGAAGCTGGTGGCGAATGGCAGGAGACCCGTAAGCCCAAAGAATGGATTGATGAGCAGGATGAGCAGGTGCTGGATGATCCGGAATTTCGCAAAGTCCTTCAGCATTGTCTGGATGCCCTGCCCGACCAATGGAGTACTTCGGTAAAACTGAAATACCTGATGGAGAAAAAAGGAGAGGAGATTTGTCAGGAGCTCGGGATCACCCCGTCTAATTTTTGGCAGATCATCCACCGGGCGAAACTTCAACTCAGGGATTGTGTAGAGACAAAATGGTTTATTTAAATCAAACAGATGAAAAAATTAATGAATAGATTATTTCTTTCGTGTCTGAAAGCCACGGAACTAATGGAAAAGCGGTTTCATTTTAAACTTTCAGTTACTGAAAAGATGCAACTGAAGGCGCATAAAATGATGTGCGATGCCTGCACGCGATATGAAAAACAAAGTGAGTTTTTGGAAAAAGGAATTCAGGCGTACCACGAAAAGCTGGAACAAGAAGAAAACATGGATAAGCTAAAAGAGCAAATTAACCTGAAACTGAATGGAAACAAGCACTAAAATTTTTAGACTTCTACTGGTATGAAAATTTTCAAACTAAAACAATCGGATGTGAAACGGGCACTGCGTGTGGCATTGCTGGTCGGTATTATTCTTAACCTGATCAACAACCCCGATTTATTTCTTTTCTCCATTGAAAATGTAAATCCTTTCCAGTTCACACTTACTTTTTTTGTTCCCTTTTTTGTTTCACTCTATTCGGCCGTACTTGCCAGTAAATCCAATTGTACGGAAACTGTTGTGGCAAGCCAGGTACACGAACCATCAACCCAAAACAGACGATGAGCCGAATCCAGGTTATTCCACCAGAAGAAGCCACGGGAAGGTTAAACTGAATTAATTTTGTAAATCGCATTGTCTTGGCACTGGGGCTTGAAGCCAGTGAAAAGGAAATGCAAGGTTACCAGTATTAACTTCGGCTCGATACAAATCAATCAAATACCTGCCAACGGTATAACCATTCTTTTCTGAACAATCCCTTGTCAGGAATTGCCTGCTTGCCCGACTGTTTTCATGAATCACAAAAAAATGAAATCATGAAGAAGATGAATACAGTAGCTATTTTATTGTTGGGATTATTGGTAACGATCCTCATCCAGGCCAATCCATTTCAAAATGACTCCGAAGTCCAAAATGATACCGGAATCGCTTTCCACCAGGGAAGTTGGTCTGAAGCCTTGCAACGGGCAAAAGAAGAAGGCAAAACCATTTTTCTGGATATTTCGGCCAGTTGGTGTGCCCCGTGTAAACTATTGAAAGCAAAAACTTTTCCCAACGCCGAAGTGGCCGAATTCTACAACGCCAACTTCATCAATGTGACGGTGGACGGTGAAAAAGGCGAAGGCATTGAACTGGCCCGGAAGTACCGGATCAAAGGTTATCCAAGCCTGATTTTTCTGGACAGCAAGGGCAATCTGATCGCTCAAACCGCTGGTTACCGAAACCCAAAACAGTTGATTGAAATCGGGGAACAAATACTGAACAAGTAAGCCATGAAGACAAAAGGGGCAGCAACTATTGAGGGATCTCAAAGCCGAAGGGTTCGAACAGCAGTGTTGGTTTTGGCGTTTTTTTGGATGATGGCTGCCCCTGTTTTATTGCATGCGCAAACCTGTTGTTCAGGAGGCGTTCCACTTGGCGGTAGTTTGGGATTGGGTGCGGCCGAAAACCAGGCCCTGCAGATTTTGGTCACCTATGATTACAATGCTTTGAATGATTTGGTCGACATCTCGGAACAACTCGACGACCAAACCCGCAGCCGGATAACCCACTCATCCATTATTGAAGTGAACTACGGGCTAACCAACCGCTTTTCACTCACGGGTGTTTTGCCATTTATCCGGCAGGAAAGAAACATCCAGGCTTTTGGCGGAACCGAAGACTTTACGGCAGCGCAAGGACTGGGCGATGTGGTTTTACTGGCCAAGTACCGCCTGATCAATCCTGAAAAAGGATCGGATATTGACTGGGTGGTTGGTGCCGGTCCAAAAATACCAACTGCAAAAACTGATTTTACAAACAACCAGGGCTTGGACATGGCTGCCGATATGCAACCCGGATCCGGCTCGCTGGATGGCATTTTCTGGAGCTCGTTTCAGAAAAATCGTTTCTTGAAAAATCCCAATCTCGGGCTGGTAGCGGTGACAACTTTTCGGTATTCGGGAAAAAACAGGAACTATAACGACAGCCAGACTTATCAATTTGGCAACGAATTTCAATTCAACCTGGGATTGAATTACAGCCTGTTTGTCAAACGCCCGGTCGATGTCTTCACCTTTTTCCGCTACCGGAAACAAACGGAAGACATGATTGATGGTGGGGTTTTCCCCTCTTCGGGCGGGCAGTGGGTTTATGCCATTCCAGGAGTCAATATCCGTTTCTCTCCCGATTTGTCGCTCAGGCTTTCCGGAGACATTCCGCTTTACCGGAAACTGGATGGCACACAACTAACCACCTCATATAAATTAACAGCAGCAGTACTTTTCAACCTGCCGCTGAAGAAAAAGTCAATGTTTACCAATTAAAAAAGAAACAGATGAAAACAATACTGATTTATTTATTGACCGTTGCCTTTTTGGCAACAGCTTGCGGTGAAGATGAAATGAGTGCAGGAACCAATCCTCCGGGATCAGCAGATTCCGGTGAGTGGTTGATTCCTAAAAATGAAGTACGCGACGGTGGACCGGGACGAGACGGTATTCCGGCACTTTCGGCTCCCCAATTCATTACGGCACAGGAAGCCACATTTTTAACCGACAACGACCTGGTATTGGGATTTGCCGATGGCAGCGATGTGCGTGCCTATCCCCACGACATTCTCGATTGGCACGAAATTATTAACGACGAAACAGCCAACCATTCCATAGCGGTCATCTATTGTCCGCTCACCGGAACGGGTATTGGCTGGGACCGGAACGTTGCCGGAACAAAAACCACCGTTGGGGTTTCCGGCCTGCTTTACAACTCGAACATCATCCCCTACGACCGGTCAACCAACAGCAACTGGTCGCAACTTTTGCTGAAATCGGTGAACGGTGAGCTGATTGGAACATCAGCAAACACTTACAACCTGGTTGAAACAAGCTGGAAAACCTGGAAACAACTGTACCCTTCAACCAAAGTGGTTTCAACCAATACGGGGCACAACCGGAACTATGGCAATTATCCCTACGGAAACTACAAAACATCCGGCAATCTGCTCTTTCCGGTAAGCCGCACCGATGGCCGTCTCGATGCCAAAGAACGGGTGCTGGGAGTCGTGATTGGTGAAAAGGCCAAAGCCTATCGTTTCGAAAATTTTCCCGACCAACTGGAAGTCATCAACGACACGTTTGAAGGTACCCAACTGGTGGTGGCCGGAAGCAAAACCAATAACCTGATGGTTGCCTTCGATCGAAAACTTCCGGATGGTACGGTCCTCGAGTTTCAAGCGTTACAAGCGAGTGTTAATGGCCTTTTGCAAGACAATGAAGGAAACAAATGGGATGTGTTTGGGCGCGCCGTAGATGGTCTGCGAACCGGACAAACACTGACACCGGTGCTTCAAATGATGGGCTATTGGTTTTCGTTTGCCGCTTTTTACCCCGAGATCACTATTTTCTAATCGCGTTAACCATGAACTATTTTCCACGAAAACATGCGATCGTCCTGGTCTTGATATTCATCGTGCAGGCATTTGAAGCAGCAGGCGGCAACGAAACCAGCAAAAAGGAGGCCTTATTCAAAATTGAACGAAGCCGCGATGCCGATGAAATCTATTACGAAGTACGTGTGACCGATGAAGGTCAGTTGGATCAGAAAAACCCCATCGATATTTTCTGGATCAGGCACACCAAAGACGGAGCGGTCGAACCTCTGACAAGAATTCAGCGGAAACTTTCCTATGGGTTGAGTTTTCTGAACATTACGGATGATCAGGCCCTCTTCCGCTTTGCCGCCTTTTCAAAAGTAATGACGCTCCAAAAAACCGCTGATGGACGCTACCATGTTTTTACTTTGGTTAACGGAGCAACCGTTGAAGTTGAGCGGATCTTTATTCAATTTGATGGAGGTACCTTCCTGCTACCGAAAATCTCGCGGGTGGAGTTGCACGTGATCAGTCCTGAAACCAACAAACACTATGCTGAATTGATCCATCCCTGAAATAAATCGCAAAAAAATTGTCAGGTTTTCGAAGGTCATCCGACTGTAATACAAATCTCATCCGAAAGAGATATTTTTTAGTCACCTAAAATTGAAACAATGAAGCAATTTACCTCATGGCTGGGGCTGCTGGCTTTCTCATTTTTTCTAGTCAGTTGCGAATACAATAACGAAGAAGAATTGTATGGAGACAAGCAAGACTGCGACACCAGCAACGTGGCCTATTCTCAAACCGTCAAGCCCATTCTAACGGCCAGTTGTTACAGCTGCCATTCAGTCAGCAACGCCAACACTTTTGGATCGGGGATCAATCTGGAAACATACAGCGAACTAATGATTCAGATCAACAACGGGAAGTTGGTCGGCGCAATTAGTCATTCACCGGGTTTCACGCCCATGCCCCAGGTTGGTGCCAAACTGGACGATTGTTCCATCGAAAAAATAAAAGCCTGGATTAACGAAGGAGCTGCAGACAACTAAATAAAACCACATGAAGAAAATAATCCTTTATATGATTTTTCTGGTCCCTTTTGCTTCGACGGGGCAAGACCTGGATGAGTTACTGGACGCAGAAACATCGGTAGGAAAGATCTACGAAAGCGCCGCATTCAAGGCCACCCGCGTCATTAATGGTCATTCGGTGGAGCAAATGAAAGCCAAACATCTTGATTTTCGTATTTCGCACCGGTTTGGGGAACTGAATGGCGGCGCCTACGAATTTTTTGGTCTCGACCAGGCCACCATCCACCTGAGCCTCGAATACGGCCTGAAAGATTGGTTAATGGCTGGCGTGGGCCGCAGCAACCTGCTAAAGACTTATGACGGATTTGTCAAGTTAAAACTCTTGCGCCAGACAGCCGGATCGAACAGTGTCCCCGTCTTTTTATCGTACATGGGATCGACCGAAATCTTCACAACGAAATGGACAAATCTGGAGCGGGATAATCTGTTCTCGTCCAGGCTGACTTACGTGCACCAGTTACTGATCGCGCGGAAATTCAACGATCAGTTGAGCCTGCAATTATCGCCAACCCTTGTCCACAAAAATCTGACTCCAACCACCCGGGACGACAATGATTTATATGCTTTGGGAGCCAGTGGACGCTACAAAATCTCTAACCGGGTGGCGATCAATGCCGAATATTTTTACGCGTTCCGCTCCGATGATGCTTCTGTCGATTATCCAAATGCACTTTCGTTTGGCGTTGATATTGAAACTGGCGGGCACGTTTTTCAGTTGATGCTCACCAACTCGCTGGCCATGCGCGAAGGTGGTTTTATTTGGGGACAGGACAACCACAACTGGGATGATGGTGGAATCCATTTTGGCTTCAACGTTTCCAGGGTGTTCTCCTTTGATAAAAAGGCCAGTAGCTATTAATTAAGACAACCCAATTATGAAAACGACGATTAAGAGAACGCAAAACCCAGGCCCAAAGAGGGTGAGTAATTTGTGCGTAACGAAAAAGCTTGTACTATCAATTTTTGTAATCTTATTCACAACCGGGTTATTCGGACAAGAAATATATTTTACCAAAACAGGAACGGTTATTTTCGATTCGTCTACCCCGCTGGAAACAATCCATGCTGAGAATAATCAAGTCACCTCGTTTTTAAAAACCACCAACGGGGAGCTGAACTTTGCGGCTCTGATGAAATCCTTCAAGTTTAAGAATGCCCTCATGGAGGAACATTTCAACGAGAATTTTATTGAATCGTCGAAATACCCAAAAGCAGTTTTCAAAGGCCAAATCCTGAACTGGTCAGCCATTGACCTGTCCAAAGAAGAAGCGCAGGAAGCCAACGTTGAAGGAGAACTCACCTTGCATGGTGTGACCAAGAAAATCAGCACAAAGGCAGTTTTGTATCCCCAAAACGGCAAGATTGCCGGGACCTGCGACTTTGTTGTATCAGCCGAAGATTTTGAAATTAAAATTCCGGCTTTGGTCCGCGACAAGATCGCCAAAGAAGTGAAGGTAGCAGTGAATGTGAATTACGAACCTTACAACAGATAGATATGAAACCTGCTTATAAAATTAGTTTGATATTCATCGTGCTTGCGGTTGTTGCCGGAGCAGGAGCATACTGGTACGTATTTTTGAAACCACACGAAAACCTGGAAAACACGAAGCCGGAATTTAAACTCAGCTCGACACAACTTCTGAAAGATTTTACAGAGGACGAAGCAGCCGCCAATGCCAAGTATTCGGGCAAAGTTGTTGAAGTGCTCGGAGAGGTTGTTGCTGTACAAACAGGCGAACAGGGCACCGCAATCATCCTGGAAGACGAGCTTTTCGGTGTCAGCGTCTACCTCGACAGCAGTTTTGTCGCAGCCAATCAACAACTAACAAACCAGACAGCAGCCGGAGAAACCATCACCATCCGGGGAAAATGCGATGGCATGCTAAACGACGTGGTCATCAGCCGGGCGGTGATCGTTCAATAATTCATTCGCTCCCCCATTGCCCGCTCAAATTTAATTCGTTGAAACAAAAGTCCTTCGTATTATTCCTTTAAGCTAATTTTATATTTATTTTTGATACATGAAACGCTTACAGGAAATAAAAGATAAGTACGTTGAACGTTCAACATTATCATAAACACCCGATCACCCCGGTTTTGGCCGAAGATAAAGCGCGCTACTTCGAAGCGCTTGAGCAAACAAGGCAACAGCAAAACCAAGACATCTTCCGGAAATTTATGTTCGATGAATCGTTGAAGTACTTCAATGGGGAAATCAGCATGATGACACAGAAGCAAGTTCTCAAGAAAAAACCAGGAAAAGGCTTGGCTTTCCTGTATTAAATTGTCCCATACAGCACTGGAGATTATTTTTCTGACCAACTCCTGTCAGGAATAACCATGTTGCCCGACTGTTCTTTTGAATCACTAAAAATTCAAAATCATGAAAACAGTAAAATCAATTTTTGCAAGTTTTATTCTTATCGCACTGGTCAGCGTTTCTGCTTTTGCCGGGACAGACTCAAACGTTATCGCTGTGGTCAACAAAGCCGAATGGTGTCCGACCTGTCAGAAAAATGGGATGCGCGCCATGGAAACCTTTAAGGCCAATAACGAAGATATGGCCATTCATTTTATCGCCAATGACCTGACTGATGACGAAAGCAAAAAGAAATCAGCAGAAGCATTGGAAAAAGTTGGGCTCGCCAAAGTGATGGCCGACCATAAAGGAACCGGCGTGGTTTATTTTTTTGATGCGGAAAGCAAAGAATTAATTAACCAAGTTAGCGTTGCCAAACCCAATGAAGAACTGGCCGAAGCGATTGCCACGGCAAAGCGGGGAGCGGAATAAGCATTGAATAATTTAAACAGCAGGGCGGAGCTACTTAGTTCCGCCTTTTTATTTGAAAACCAGTAGAAAAAAAAATCAAAATACTTGTCAGGATTTGCGTTTGTTACGACTGTTTGTTCAAATCATCAACAAATAAGAAATTCAAAATGAAAAAGAAAAAAATCATCCGGGCAGGGATAATCACGGTAGTTGCAGGGATTGTAATTGCCGGGGCAGTTGTCCTCTACTTGTTCAACATGCCGCACCGCGACGTACAATCTGCCAAGTCGGATTTTAACCTGACCAGTTCGCAACTCGTAGCCGAATATTTAGCTGATGCAGCCGCGGCAAACACGAAGTACCTGGCTGCCGATGGCGATTCGAAAGTTCTGGAAGTAAGCGGGGAAGTTAGCAAAATATCAGAAAATTTCGACGGCCAAAAAGTAGTCCTGCTAAAAAGTGCAGCCGACAAAGCCGGTGTTAGTGCCAGCTTCTTACCCGAAACCAGCGCCAATGCCGAAAAATTACAGGTAGGACAAAGCGTTACCATTAAGGGCGTCATCCGCTCGGGCGCTGCCTATGACGATGACCTGGAACTGTACGAAAATGTAATCCTTGAAAAAAGTGATATCGTAACAAAATAAAAATCATAAAAAGTAAAATATTCATTATAACAAAATTTAGAAGTCATGAAAAAATTAGTCTTATTAACAATAGCAGTTGCCTTATTTGCAACCATTTCGGCCACAGGTCAGTCAAAACTGGTGAGTTCAAAATCGCACATTAAATTCTTCTCAACCACACCGGCCGAAGACATTGAAGCAAACAACACCACAGCGGTGAGTACCCTAAACACCTCAACCGGCGAGGTCGTGTTTTCTGTTCCGATGCAGGGTTTCGAATTCGAAAAAGCCCTGATGCAAAAGCATTTCAACGGCAAAGATTTCCTGAACACCAAGGAATTTCCTAAAGCCAAACTAACGGGGAAAATCACCAATATCGATCAAATAGATTTCGGAAGCGATGGTTCCTATGAAGCCCATGTCGAGGGAGAATTGACCATTAAAGGGGTCACGAAGCCCGTTCATGAAATGGGGTCGGTGACCGTAAAAGGTGGTGAGGTAGAAACACAAAGCTCGTTCGACGTGACCTTAGCCGATTATGGGATTGAATTCGTAAAAGGGAAACCCTCGTCGAACATTGCCAAGACGATAGAAGTAACCGTCCAAACGGCCTATTCCAAGAACTAAAAATAAACATATGAAAGCCGTAGCCAAAGAAAACCTGGAGCAACTCAAAGAGATGCTTCAGGCCATAAACAACGAAAATTATACCCGGCAAAACGAAATTTTGTCTGGCTCATCCGTAGGGCAGCACATCCGGCATATTCTGGAGTTTTACTTGTTGCTGGTGTCTGGTTCATTTTCCGGAACCATCAGTTACGACAAACGCCAGCGCGATATCCGGATTGAAAAGGATCAGCAATTTGCCATTCAAACCATCGACCGCTTGTTGCAAGGAATTGACACCCTCGACGAAACGCTTGCCGTGAAATTCGAGGGTGATTTTACGGCCGATGGCTCCACGCAAAACACCATTATGAGTTCAGTTGGTCGCGAATTGGCCTACTGCATTGAGCACAGCATTCACCACCAGGCCATCATTAAAGCTGGCTTAATGATGCTCGGATTGAGCGGGTTGACCAGTGAGAACTTTGGCGTGGCTTATTCAACCATTCGATACCGCGAAAACTAATGTGCACTGTAACTTACATACCACCAACAAATACTGATGGTTTTATTCTGACTTCGAACAGGGATGAAAAATCATTTCGGCCCACCATTCCGCCTCAGATTTACCAAGTCAATGGCATGAATGTATGTTTTCCCAAGGATGAGCAAGCTGGCGGGTCATGGATCGCGTCCAACGATCGTGGACGGCTTTGCTGTTTGCTGAACGGAGCTTTTGTAGCCCATCAGAAAAAAACGCGCTATGCCCAAAGCCGCGGAACTGTGTTGATCGAACTGGCGTCATCAGTTTTAACTCCAGCCGATTTTTTCCAGGTAAAAAACCTGAGAAATGTTGAACCTTTCACAATCATTACCCTTGAAATACAATCCGGCAGCATCAGCCACCTGAGTGAATTTATCTGGGATGGCCATGGCAAGCATCTGAGGGATCTGCCCCCGGATGAACCGGCCATTTGGTCGTCGGTAACCTTGTACGATGAGGAGCACCGAAAATTGCGCCGCCAGTGGTTTAAACGGTTATTGGCAAACCAAAATGGACCAATTTCTCCGAAACAAATTTTTGAATTTCATTCAGGAAGCCACACCAACGACTCGGACATCGACGTGGTTATGGAGCGCGAAGGCGGCTTGAAAACGGTAAGCATCACCCAGGTCGTGCCTGAAAAAGGAAAATTCAGGATGGCCTACTATGATCTGCAACAGCAGTTTAGCAAAGAAGTGACGACATGAACATTCAGAAAAAACATCCCGGATTTGCCATCGCCATCGCCTGGCCCGAAACCTGGTGCAAACAGCCGGGCGCCTGGTACGACGATCTTTTGTTGCGAATCGGAATCAACAAAAACCATTTCTATCGGGTTGGGCACGCCGCTCTGGTTTTGGTTGACCGGAAGACACAGCATTGTCATTATTTCGATTTTGGCCGGTATCACACCCCGTTTCAACATGGGCGTGTCCGCAGTGCAGCCACTGATGACGGACTCAGAATCCACACCAAGGCTTGTGTCTCGGCCAATGGAAAACAAATCGTAAATTTTAAGGAGATCCTGACCGAATTGCAGCAGAATCCGGAGTGTCATGGCGAGGGTGCGATTCACGCTTCGTATGGCCGGGTCGATTTTGCCAAGGCATTTGCCAAAGCCAATCAGTTGCAACAAATAAGCCCGATCCGGTATGGGCCATTCACGTTGAACGGAAGTAACTGTTCGCGATTTGTCAATACCGCCATTCGCGCCGGAAAACCGTCATGGCTGGCAGCTTTTAAACTGAATTTTCGCGTCCCATTAACCCCAACTCCAATGAACAATGTGAAGTCATTTCGAAACCGGGCCATTCTTCCAAAGCTACTCCCCTTCCCTGCTTTTTCACCTCAGCCGATCTCGGACAAACGGCTGTTGAAAACCACTTTGCCCGAACCAAAACGGCCAGTGCATTTACCTCTCACAGCCAAATGGCTGGCAGGCGAAGGTGCCGGATCCTGGTTCAGTATTGTCGTGGCCAATGATAAGAAGTTTGAAATTACACGGTTTTCGCCCGAAGGGAAACTGGAATGCCGGGGCAGGTTTAGAATCAGCAATCAGCAAGCCTTTCGCATGGATCAAGCTTTCCGGTTTGAACACTTAAGCCATTGCCGGAAAGTTAGGATTAGGCAAGATGGACATATCATTGAATTCGAAAGAACCGAAAGTTTCGACTTTCAGAAAAAACGCCACCGCGAGAGTCTTCTGAGCAAAGCGTATTTCAAACCAGAGAAGAAGTCAGCCGCCACGCTCTCCTTAGTACCTTAACCTGCCCAAATGGGCTTTTCGCCAACCGCCAACAAAATTTCAAATCCTGGTTCCTGTCAGGATTTCGTTTTTCTACGTCTATTCTAAAAACAAAAAATAGTCTCCTAATGAAACGAACCGTCATGTCAATATCATTTGCGATAAGCACATTTTTATCATTCGCACAACCCCCAAAAATAAAGCAGGTAAGCCCCGCTGAATTCAACCAACTCGCAGAAACCCCAGGTGGAGTTTTACTTGATGTGCGCACCCTTTCGGAGTTCAAAAACGGACACATTGCCAACTCCGGGCAGCTCAGCTTTTATTCGTTCGGATTTAAAAAAGACTTACTGATGCTGCCCAAAGACGAACCCATTTATTTGTATTGCAACACCGGCTGGCGCAGCGAAAAAGCAGCTAAAACGCTTGTTGAAAACGGCTACAAAAACGTTTACAACCTCGAACACGGAATCATGGACTGGGAATTACAAAACCTTCCGGTTTTAATTGATCCCGATGCCAAACCCGACACCGAAAACAAAATGGACTACGAAGAGTTGGCACGGTTGATCGAATCGGGAAAGCCGGTGTTTATTGATTTTTACGCACCATGGTGTGGTCCCTGCCGACAGATGATGCCCATGGTTGACGAACTAAAAGCAAAATACTACGGCAAGATTAATATTGTGAAGGTGAACGTGGATGCCAGTAAAAAACTGGTGAAAGAGATGAAAATACAGGGAGTACCCTATTTGGCGCTATACAACAACGGCAAAGCGGTTTACACCAAAAACGGACTGACCTCGCGCGACGAACTTGAAAAGACATTGAACAGCATCTTATAAAAATCCATCATGAACGACACCGGAGTAATCTACTTTTTGATAGCGCTGGCAGCCACTACCATTGGGGCAGTGCCATTGGGACTTGTGAACCTTTCGGTGGTTGATACAGCATTGAAAAATGGCTCGCAAAAAGCAACGGCAATTGCACACGGTGCGTCGGTAGTTGAAGTGATTTTTGCGCTTTCATCGCTTGTAGCCGGGGCTTGGTTCTCAGAGTTTTTTGAGGGAAATCCGATGGTACGGTATTTTGTTTTTGCCGTTTTACTGGTGTTCGGTTTGTTTTTCTGGTTCAAAAAGAACCAAGGAAAACTTAAAAAAGAACAGGGAAAATCCGTTGGCTTTCTGAAAGGAGCCTTGCTAAATATCGTCAGTATCCAGGTATTGCTGTTCTGGCTTCTCGCCGCTACCGTTCTTTCAGCAAAACAACTTCTACCCTCATCGTTACCCGAAATTTTGTTTTTCCTGGCCGGAGTTTGGCTGGCAAAAATGGCCATTCTTAAAATTTATGCTTTCCTCGCATTAAGAGTTGTAAGCCGCGCACATAAACTATCATCCAATATTAACCGCGTCATCGGTCTTGTGTTGATGACGGTAGCAGTTATTCAACTCATTAAAATTTAAGGGCAATCAGGATGAAAACAGGCATTATCAATTTAATAATATTTTTTACCATGACAAATCTAGCAGCACAAAATTACAGAAAAGCAAAAGAAGCAAACGGGTTGACAGTGGGACAGCAAGCCCCCGATTTCCAGGCAACAGATGCCGACGGAAGAACGTTTCAGCTCTCAGAAGAATTGAAAAAAGGCCCGGTAGTGCTTATTTTTTATCGCGGCCAGTGGTGTCCGTTTTGCAACAAGCACTTAGGTGAAATTCAGGAAAACCTGCAACAGCTGATGGAAAAAGGAGCCACGGTTGTCGCCGTTTCGCCCGAAAAACCGGAATACTTGCAGAAAACAGCGGTGAAAACAGGTGTTCGTTTTTCACTGCTCTACGATAAAGACTATCAGATAGCCGATGCGTATGATGTCACATTTCAGCCCGGCAGCCTTTCCAAAATTATTTACAATACACTGTTGGGAGCAAAACTAAAAGAAGCCCATTCGGATGATAGTCAACAACTCCCCATTCCAGCAACCTATGTGATTGATCGCAAAGGAAAAATCGTGTGGCGGCATTTTGATTCCGATTATAAAAAACGCTCCACTGTTGATGAGATCGTTAGGGCTCTTGAGCTCACAAAATGAGCCGCTTGATTTACTTTGAATTCAGAACATTAAAATGAGATTATGAAAGCAATATGGAACGGTAAAGTGATTGCCGAAAGCAATGACATTGTAAACGTCGAAGGGAATGCCTATTTCCCAATTGAATCAGTAAAAAAAGAGTTTCTAAACGAAAGTGACACCCAAACTGTTTGTCATTGGAAAGGAACCGCCTCGTATTATAACCTGGAAGTGGATGGAAAAGAAAACCCCGATGCCGTATGGTATTATCCAACACCTTCAGGCTTAGCCAGCAGTATCGGGGGGCGTGTTGCATTTTGGAAAGGCGTTAAGGTAGTGGAAGAGTAAAGAAATCTTTAAAAATCTACTGGAACAAAAGAGAAGCCAATTTTATAAAAACTTATAAAAACAGATTCTTTATGGTTACCGAAAAAACAACAGCAGAACTCTTCAGACATCTAACAACATCAGGAGTAAAAATCATCGATGTCCGCCCAGTGGAGGCCTACAACGGCTGGAAACTTAATAACGAAACACGTGGCGGCCACATTGCAGGAGCAAAAAGCCTGCCTGTAAAATGGCTAAAGTACATCGACTGGATAGAAATTGTCCGTCGCAAAAATATTCTGCCCGAAAATGAAATTGTCGTTTATGGCTATTCGTCCGAAGAAACGCAAGAAGTAGCCGAACGCTTTTTAAAATCGGGCTATGAAAAGGTTTTTGTTTATAATCATTTTGTGGATGAATGGGCTGTCAATCCCGACTTACCCATGCAGAAACTTGAACGGTACAAAAAACTGGTTTCAGCGGAATGGGTAAACCAATTGATTTCGGGAAGAAAACCTACTGAATATGAAAATGACAACTTTGTTGTTGCCCACGCACATTACCGAAATCGCGACGCATACCTAAGCGGCCATATTCCAGGGGCAATCGATATCGACACCAATGCTCTGGAAGCCGAAGACACCTGGAATCGCCGCTCGCCCGAAGAATTAAAAAAAGCGCTGGAAGAACACGGAATCACTGCTGATACGACTGTGATCTTATATGGAAAATACATGGATCCCGACAACGACGACCAATTTCCGGGCAGCGCTGCCGGAGATATTGGCGCCATCCGCAACGCCTTCATCATGTTATATGCCGGAGTGAAAGACGTACGGATACTGAATGGTGGTTTTCAATCGTGGTTAGATGCCGGTTTTGAAACTTCGTTTACTGATGAAATAAAAAAGAAGGCTGCCGATTTTGGCGCTTCCATTCCGCAAAAACCCGAACTGGCCGTGGACACACCCGAAGCCAAAGAAATGATTGCTGCTCCCAATGCCGAGCTGGTATGTGTACGCAGTTACCCAGAGTACATTGGAGAAGTGAGCGGATACAATTATATCGAAGCAAAAGGCCGGATTCCAGGAGCCGTGTTTGCTGATTGCGGCTCGGATGCCTACCACATGGAAAATTACCGTAATGTGGACCATACTACCCGTGAGTTTCACGAAACAGCAGAAATTTGGATAAACAACGGAATCACGCCCGATAAGCACCTGGCATTTTACTGTGGAACAGGTTGGCGCGGCAGTGAGGCCTGGTTTAATGCCTGGCTAATGGGCTGGCCGCGTGTTTCTGTGTACGATGGTGGTTGGTTTGAGTGGAGCAACGACCCGAAAAACCCGTATGAAACCGGTGTGCCGGAAGAAAACCTCACGCCAAGCTAAGAAAAAAGAAAAAATGTCCCGCCGATAGCGCAAATGAATGCAGAAAAAGAAAAGAATAAAGACTCTGCGAAAATCAGCGAAATCTGCGGGAGGAAAAAACAAAAACTTTGCGCCTTTGCGAGAAATATAAAATCATGGAACAAAAACTACTGCTCTCACAATTGGGCACCGATACAATACAAGGGCTTTCCTCAAACCCCAAATACCTCTTATCGAAATATTTTTACGACGACGAGGGAAGCCGCATTTTTCAGGATATCATGAATATGCCCGAATACTACCTCACCGATTGCGAGCATGAAATATTTTCATCGCAAAAAGAGGAAATCAAACAGGCAATCTGTCGTGGAAACAAGTTGTTTAACCTTGTCGAATTGGGCTCGGGCGACGGTCTGAAAACCAAAATCCTGCTGAAGTACCTGGTTGAGAAAGCTATCAATTTTCAATACAATCCCATTGATATCAGTGCAAAGGCCAACCACGAACTGGTACAAAGCCTGAAAACCGAGTTGCCCGCGTTACAAGTTGAAGCAAAAACCGGCGATTATTTCCGAAAGCTAAAAAGCCTGAACGGACATGCTGCCATTCCGAAAATCATTCTATTTCTGGGGTCGAACATTGGAAATTTTTCAGATGAAGAAACCACAGATTTTTTGAGCCAGCTTGCAGTATATTCTAATACCGGCGACAAAGTTCTCATTGGCTTCGACCTGAAGAAATCGCCCGGCATAATCATGGATGCCTACAACGACCCGCACGGGCACACGCGCCGTTTCAATCTGAACCACCTGGTTCGGCTCAACCGTGAATTGAATGCCGATTTCGATATTAAAAAGTTCGAACAGCAAACGACCTACAATCCGCAAACCGGTGAAGTAAAAAGTTTCCTGATTTCGAATACCGAACAAACCGTTCAGCTGGGTGCACTCGAAAAATCCTTCCGTTTTGCAAAGTGGGAAGCCATTTTCATGGAACGCTCAAGGAAGTACGACTTTCAAACCATTGAGAAACTGGCGTTAAATCACGGTTTTAAGGTGGTGCAAAATTTCACCGACCAACGGAATTACTTTGTGGATTCGTTGTGGGAGAAAAAATAAAAGAATATTCCTGCGGATAGCGCAGATGAACGCAGAAAAAGAATGAGGATAACAAATTAAACCTTCTGCGGAAATCAGCGAAAAAAAAGAACATTCCCGCGGATCACGCAGATGAACGCGGAAAAAGAAGAAATTGAACAATTAAAGACTCTGCGAAAATCAGCGAAATCAGCGGGAGAAAAAAACTTTGCGCCTTTGCGAGCAAAATTTTAGATTATGATACAAAAAACAAGCAACAACTGGCAATTGCTTTCCATTCCTTTTAATCAGGATTTGGAAAACGAACTTCTTCAACAGCACCTGGCCGCGCAGTTTATTGCGCTGACAGGCCGATACCTCATCCCCAAAAAACCCGATGGAAGCAACATCAACATGCAATATATTCCTGAAAAAGAGATGCTTCTCGGAAATGCTCATCCTGCCGGATGGACAATTGGAGTGAAACTGAGAAACCAAACGGTGCAGATTTTGGATGAAAACAACATTTCAAAACCTGAAATCTCGATTGAAGGAAAAACCTTTCAGGAAGCTTTTCAGGAGTTTAAATCAGTCCTTCAAAACCAAGAAATTGATGTTTCGCAGTTAAAAACCGAACAGCCTTACGAGTTGCCAACCGGAGGATTAAAAGAGGGTAAATATTTTGCCCTGGCAAGTGATGATGCCGTTTCTGAAAACATCCGCTACCGCCACAATTCCCGGCTGATCATCAATGAACTGGCTGCCCGTTTTTCAGATGTTGAACCGGTTCGCATCTGGCCCCACCATTTCGACACTGGGACTTTTGCCACTATTGGCCGGAATGAAAAAAACGCAGCGGTAAAAACCATCGGACTTGGTCTGGCCATTCCTGACAGCATGGTTCCCGAACCCTATTTTTACCTCAGTTTCTGGTCTGAAAATCCGCTTGACATTGAACCCAATCTGGTAAAACTACCTGCCGGAAAGTGGATGATGCCAAACTGGAACGGAGCCGTGTTGGGAACTTCAGAAATCATCAAAGAACAGTCTGCCGTAAATCAATATAACTTGGTGAAAGACTTTTTTGAAACGGGAATTGAGATTTTGTTGAAAAAGATGAAATGAAATTAGAAAATGTCCCGCAGATTGCGCAGATGAACGCAGATAAGAATAAAGAGTACAAATAAAATATCTGCGAAAATCCGCGAGATCAGCGGGAGAAAAAAAAATTTCCGGAGGATGACGCAGAAAAACACAGAAAAGAATACAGATTTCAATTAAAACCTTTGCGAAAATCAGCGAAATCAGCGGGCAAATATTCATACTATGAAAAATCCAATTAAACTCTTCGAAGTAAAAAACCTTCATGACCGGCAACCAGCTCATGCCATTGTGAAAGATCTTGACCTGGTGGTTGTCCGTTATGACGGAAATAACTCAGTATTGTATGGCCGTTGCCTCCACCGTGGCGCACTAATGGCTGACGGACATGTGGAAGGCCACAATCTTATTTGCGGGCTTCACGGCTGGGATTACCGGCTCGATACCGGCGTTTCAGAATACAACGACAAAGAGGCCCTTCACAAATTCACCACAAAAACTGAAGACGGTTTTGTCTGGGTGGATGAAGCTGAAATCGATGCTTTCCTCAAAAAACACCCGCAACCTTTTAACCGCCAAAAATACCAGGGACTTTATGCCGACACCCATCCCGAACCGACTGAACCTTATACTGCTTACATCAAGGAACTTTCAAAAAATGCCCTGAAAAATATTGGACATCATGGTTTTTCGGCTTCCATGGGCATTGACCGAAATACGCTTCCCAAATGGGAAGACATTCAATTCCTCCCGGCTCAGTTATGGAAACGCCCGTTAACCGACGAGATGGTTGTGGACACAAAAGTTACTATTGGTAAAAATGCCAGAAAGCCGCTTGCCCTCGAAATTCCAATATTTGTTTCTGACATGAGTTTTGGAGCGTTGTCGCGCGAGGCAAAAATTGCTTTATCGAAAGGAGCAGAAATGGCTGGAACCGGTATTTGCAGCGGCGAAGGCGGCATGTTGCCCGAAGAGCAGGAAAACAACTCCCGCTATTTTTACGAACTGGCATCGGGGAAATTTGGATTTAGCTGGGACAAGGTGAAAAAAGCACAGGCCTTTCATTTTAAGGGCGGACAAGGCGCAAAAACCGGAACTGGCGGACATCTTCCGGGAAATAAAGTTAGCCGTGAAATTGCTGAAGTCAGGGGGTTGAAAAAGGGTGAACCCGCTATCAGTCCGGCGGCTTTTCCCGATTTGTTTACTGCCAAAGATTTTGCTGATTTCGCCAATGAAGTAAGGCAGCAAACCGGCGGAATTCCGGTAGGGTTTAAAATAGCCGCCAGTCACATCGAGAAAGATATTGATTTTGCGCTCGAAGCCGGAGCCGACTACATCATCCTCGACGGGCGCGGCGGCGGAACCGGGGCAGCGCCAAAAATCCTGCGCGATAACATCAATATTCCAACCATTCCGGCACTGGCCCGGGCGCGCAAACACCTCGACAAAGTAGGCGCAAAAGATGTGGCGCTTATCATCACCGGCGGATTGCGCACCGCTGAAGATTTTGCCAAAGCACTGATGCTGGGCGCCGATGCCGTGGCCGTGTCCAATTCTGCATTACAGGCCATTGGGTGCCTCGGAATGCGTGCCTGTCATACAAACAATTGTCCGGTGGGGATCGCCACGCAAAAAGAAAACCTCCGCCAACGCATCATCATTGAAACTTCGGCAAAACAGCTCAGTACCTTTTTGCTGGCCGTTAACGAACTGATGAAAGTGGTGGCACGGGCATGTGGGCATGATGATTTTCGCAAATTTAACCGCGACGATTTGGTAACCTTTAACCGCGACATGCACTATTTAACCGGTATTGAATATGGCGGGATATTAAAATAGGAAAGGAATGTTCCCGCAGATGGCTCGGAAAAACGTTGAAAAATATAAGAATTTCAAAAAACATTGCGAAAATTCACGGTGATCTCAACAAGATCTCAACAAGAGAAGAGCTTTCGAAGATGTTGTAGGAATTAACTTCTTCAAAACGATTATGAAAACTACACTATTTTCAACCCTAAGCTGCCCCAATTGTGGACACCAAAAAACCGAAGAAATGCCCACCGACGGCTGTCAGTTTTTTTATGAGTGTGAAAACTGCCAGGCCATATTGCGCCCCAATCCCGGTGATTGCTGTGTGTATTGTTCGTATGGAACGGTGAAATGCCCATCGAAGCAGAAAGAATGAGATTTTCCTCAAAACAAATCAGATTTTTTTATCTTTTTTTTGTCAGGTTCGAGAAAATACTGCGACTAATTGGCTTATCACTAAAATTAGACGCGTATGAAAAATTCAGTATTTGTTAAAGTTTTAATGGCAGTTGCAATAATGGTATCGTTACAATCGTGCGGCGATGACGACGATGACGAGATCAAAGAAGAGTTTATTGCAACGGATAGTTCGTTCAGTAACTTTATGAGTTGGGAGCTTGAAGCTACCCATCAGGGACCAGATCCAGCCTTGGGAGGCGCACATGGCGGAAATGATGAAACTGTAACCCGTGAAATTTATTACAAAAACGGGCAAAATCCTGTCAGTGGTAAATTTCCTGTGGGAACAATCATCGTCAAACATTCCAAAAACCCAGACCTTTCAGTCAACGAATTTACGGCAATGGTTAAACGTGGGAATGATTTCAACCCAAGTGGTGGCGACTGGGAGTGGTTTATGCTGAATGCTGACGGCTCCATCGCAACTGACGGGTCATCTGGAATGAAAATGCGTGGAGCCGATTTAATGGGAGGCATGTGCCTTTCATGCCATACCGCAGGATCCACGGATTATACGTTTACCAAGTAAGCTCTTTTTCAATGAATTAACGCATGCTTTAGATGCTCCAAAAAGCTAACGGGCAGTTGAAAAGTCTGGCTGTCCGTTAGTTTCTTTTTTAAAACTGCATTCATAGACATCCCCAAGAATTAATTGTTCATGGAAGTGCATGAAAAGCCCGTCAAAACAGAACACCCTGAATGTTTCTAACGAATGACTTGCAATTAACTAAGCAGTTGCTTAGTTTTGTATCCTATTTAGAATCAATATGCCCAGGAATAAAACATACGACAATGATTTGGTGCTTGAAAAAGCCATGAATATATTCTGGATAAACGGTTACGAAGCCACTTCGGTGCGGATGCTCGAAAAGGAAATGGGTATCAACCAGTTTTCTATTTACGCTTCATTTAAGAATAAAAAGAACTTGTTCATTCAGTCCATTCACAGCTATAGAGAGTTTGTGAAGAAATACCGTTTTCAGGTTTTATTGCGGCATGATGCTGGTTTAGCCGAGTTAAAAGACTTTCTAATGAAATCAGTTACGGTAAGCGAGGCTGGTCTGTCGGCAAAAGGTTGCTTAATTGTGAATACTGCCGGCGAACTCGGAAGTAAAGACAAGGATATTGAACTGGAAATAAATCGATATTACGATTTCATTCGAGAAATGCTTGAGAATGTCATTCGAAATGCCATCAAAAAAAATGAAATTTCCAGGGACAATAATGTAAAACAACAAGCCAATTTTTTTCTGGGTGTGATGCAGGGAATTTCCGTCGCATCAAAAACAATGAACAGCAGCCAGTTAAATGATTTTGTTTCTATTGCACTGGCACAAATCAAATAAATTTTTTAATCATTTTCTAAGCGTGCGCTTAGAATTAAAAAGTAACAATTATGACAACATTCAAATTACACACCATTGAAACAGCCCCTGAGGGATCAAAAGCAATTCTGGAGGGAGCCCTTAAACAAAACGGTTTTATCCCCAATTTATATGGAATCATGGCCGAATCGCCCGAAGTATTGAAAGCCTATTCCCAAATGCACCAACTCTTCAACGAAACTTCATTTGATCCGGTTGAAAAGAACATCGTTTGGCTAACCGTAAGTTACAACAATAGCTGTCATTACTGTATGGCCATCCATTCGATGGTTGCCAAAATGTTTAAACTGTCGGATGAAATGGTTGAAGCCTTACGGAACAATACACCGCTGAACGATGCAAAACTCGAAGCGCTTCGCCAGTTCACAACCCTTCTGGTTGAGAAAAGAGGATGGGCTTCAGACGAGGATGTTAAAGCTTTCCTTGCTGCCGGATATACCCGGAAGCATGTTCTTGAGTTGGTGGTCGGAATCGGACAGAAAGTGATCAGCAACTATGTAAATCATCTTGCGCATACGCCTCTTGATGAACAAATTGAAGCATTCGAATGGGAAGCTTCCAGCATAAACCAAGAGTAACATCCTTTAAATTCGCAATGATGAAAAAACAATTCCTTCTCATTCTTCTGTTTGCCACAATCGTAAGCATTCCGGCTTTCGCGCAATTACCTGAAAAGGACGAAGACATTTCCCCCTTATTGAATGGTGAAACAATCCCGGATATTGCATTAAAAGCACCGGACGGCTCAACACACCAGGTGGCACAAATTATTGAAGAGAAACCCACCATCCTGCTATTTTATCGTGGTGGATGGTGCCCTTATTGCAATGCCCACCTTTCGGAAATACGAGAAGTGGAAGCTGAGATTATCAATTTGGGGTATCAACTGATCGGAATTAGCCCCGATTCGCCAGAGAATCTAAAGGTGACAGACGAGAAAAAGCAGCTGAATTATAGCCTATACTCGGATGCCTCCGGCAAATTCACTAAAGCGATGGGCCTTGCTTTTAAATCACCTGAAAAATACTCGGGCATGCTACGTGACGTATCCGACGGGCAAAACCAAGGCTTCCTGCCTGTTCCTTCTGTTTTTGTGGTTGACCAGTCGGGAACCATTCTGTTTGAGTATATTAATCCAAATTATAAAACCAGGCTAAGTGCCAAACTTTTGCTTGCCGTTTTATTAAATTTAGACGTTAAACCATCAAATCAATCGAAATGAAATCAATCCTGATTCTGCTAACAATTATTGTACTCACCTTTGGCAACTCAATAGCACAAACAGACGATCCGCAAGCAACGTCGGATAAACTCGTCATCGTTTGGACAAGCGATGATCCGTATGTTGCCGAACGCGTTGCCTTAATGTACACCCATGCCGCAAAAACTGCCGGCTGGTTTAGCGAAGTGACCCTGATCATTTGGGGGCCATCGGCCAAGCTAACGGCTGAAAACCTGAAAATTCAGGAAAAACTGAAGGCCATGCAAACCGATGGCGTTGTGATTGAAGCCTGCATTGTTTGCGCCAACGCCTATGGAGTAACCGACGACCTGAAAAAGTTGGATTTCGACATCAAAGGTATGGGCATACCACTTTCTGATTACCTGAAGAGTGGGGCAAAAGTATTGACTTTTTGATCGTTTTATCAGAAAACAGAGCCCGAAATCACACCATATCCATTTTTCTGATGATAACTTTGTTGGCAGCGATCTTTACAATCTATTTTCAGAGCGGTTTTGTGGTTGTGGATGAGTCGGTTCGATGTCCCGATTTATTGCCTGATTAGGAACCTTAATTGTCCACTCAGGAAATTTAAGCTCCGGTTCTGAAATCAGCCAAAAGACTACGGCATAAAGCCATTCATTTCAAAATTGAAAGAGTTGACTTCACCCAGCACTTAATGCCAATTTCAAAAAGACTTAACTTGCGTAAACTCCGGTTAAAACTTTTTGAAGCGCCACATCAACACATCCAATTTTTTCCATTCATTATTTTTTCCGTTTCCTTTTGTCCATTTCATCCCCTTCACTTCATGGGGTTCCTAAGCGTTCAATTAAGCTGAGCTTTGACAATTTTATGCGTTTTTTGATAATCGAATTTAAACGAATCAATTCGCACCAAAGACCTGCGGTGGGGGCAACTTTATATCCGAACCTGACTGTAAAACGGATGCTTTCAGAATTGGTAAAAAAAGAATTAACTGAGAAATTTGGAAACGGGAGAAGTACAGGAAAAATTATAAAAATCGTTTACTTTTGTCATGTCACGACAATTCTCAAGGAAAATGGATGCTACAATTTCCAACGCTAGATTTTATTAAGAAAAAGGCTTTAAGTAGATGGCCAAAGAAGAACTCATACAAAAACTCACATCCCTCGAATGGGAAGATTTTGAAGTAAAAGCTGCAAAAAGCGAGCTACCCAAATCGGTTTGGGAAATTGTTCCGCATGGTTAAACTCGCTGAGAATGCAGGTTTTGGTTTTGACAAAATAGAAGAGAACTGGAGAGCTTATAATTCAACGGTGCCGGAATACCAGATCGAATTTGATTCTGTTGTGGTTGATTTTAAGATGTCGGACGAAGAAAGTGTCGGGGAAAACTGTGGAAGAAACTGTGGAGAAAATCATTTCTTTAATCAGAGAAAATCCCAAGATTACAGCAAAACAAATTGAAGAAGTGACCAAATTGTCAAGGCGAGGCGTAGAATACAACCTTAACAAACTAAAAAAAAGAAGGCAAACTAAAAAGAATAGGTCCTGCAAAAGGTGGACATTGGCAAGTAATTGAACAAAATGACAATACAGGAGTTAATCAATCATATACCCTCTAAAATACTGCAACGAGGACAGAATTATTTCGACGATGGAAATATTTTGCAGCTGAACAAGGGTAGTAATGGAAGCTGGTACGCCGAAGTTGAAGGCAACTACGGCAACTATGAAGTGGAGCTTAAAGCAGACAATCACAATAATGTAACTAATTATTATTGTGATTGTCCGTATGATGGTGCTATATGTAAGCATATTGCGGCTGTTGCTCTGGCTATAAGCGAGAAAAACAGCATTTACATTTCATCTGACCAAAAACCACAGGAGGAAAGTTGGGAACAATTAATAACGGATGCCAAGTCCAACGACTTAAGAAATTTCATGCTCGATTATGGGATGAAAAATCAGGATTTCAGGCATCAAATTAAGCTTGCTTTTTCGAAACCTGTTTCGGTTCAGAATTCCGATAACATTCCATATTATCAAAGCCAGATAAATGGAATATTTGACAATTATGATGACCGAGGCTTTATTGATTATCGCAGCAGCTATAAAGCCATGAACGATGTTGCCCAATTTCAAATAAAGGCTGATGATTATTACTCAAAAGGTAATATGAACGAAGCGTTTTGTATTTCGGCTGCTATTGCAATGGAAAGTGTAAAGGCCATTCAACAGATGGATGATTCTTCCGGTGAATGTGGTGGAGCTATCTACGAGTCGTTCCAGGTCATTGGAAATATTCTTAACAACAAAATATCAGATGAATTAAAGGAACGAATTTTCGATTGGCTGCATGAACAGGTGCAAAATTCTGACTACAGAAATTATGGTGTTGGAGATCGTTTGGAACCATTATTTTTTGAAACAGCTGCATCGTTAAAACAACTGGATATTGCTTACGAATTTATTGATGATCAAATTATTCAGTTGGACAAGGAAGATGGTTGGAGTAAAAAATATTATTTACAAAGCTATCTTGGACACAAGATAGACCTTTTACAATCGGAAGGCAGAACAGCAGAAGCGGACAATATTATTGACACCTACCTGCACTTCGAAGATTTTCGTCAAATTAGAGTACAGCAAGCATTGTCGGAAAACAATCCTGACAAAGCAGAGAAGCTAATACTTGATGGCATCAAAGTAGCACAACAGGATGATGCTCCCGGCACAGTTCATCAATGGAAAGACCAATTGCTTGAACTGTACAGGCAACAAAAAGAAACCTTTAAATATCATAAATTGGCGAGGGAACTCTTTGTTGAAAACACCTCAAGTATAAATTATTTTAAAATCTATAAGCAAACAAGCCCCAAAGAGGGTTGGCCAGGGAAGAGAAATAAGCTAATTGCTGAATTGAAAAACACAAAACGAGGGTACTGCAGCGGAATATCCTTAGATGATTTAGCACAGATTTATATTGAAGAACAAATGATTGATGAACTGTTTGAAATCGTCCGTTCTTCAAATAGCATTCATACCATTATGAGATATACCAACCACCTTAAAGAGAAATATCCCGCTGAATTAGTGGAATATTATAGAGCAGCGATTGAAATTCAGGCTGAACGTACAGGGCGGAATGTTTATGTCGAGTTGGTGCAATACTTGAAACAAATGGCTAGACTGAAAGGTGGATTACCTGCTGCCAATGGGTTAAAAGAATCCTTGCTGGATAAATATAAAAATCGTCCGGCCATGAAAGAAGAATTTAGAAAATTGAGTTGGGATTAATGCTATTACTATTAGATGAGAAAGTATGAATGAAGTATGAAGAATCGAGCTGCATCATGATTTGCACTTCCATAGTGCGTTTTATGTAAATAATTGCACTTGGTTAGTGCAAATTGATTACTTTTGTAGTAAATAAAACGACTATGGACAAATTGTATGAACAGTTTCAGAAGCTTCTAAGAGAGACAGATACCAGTTTCTTCCGCTACAGCTATGCCGAAATAAACTGGAGAAGTCGTATGATTGGACTTACCGGCCCAAGGGGAGTTGGAAAAACTACACTGGTTTTGCAGCATATTAAAAAGAACCTGAATCCTGCTGAGACGCTTTATGTAACTGCCGAGGATTTCTATTTTGCCGACAACAGGCTGACTGATTTAGCTGGTAGTTTTGTGAAACAAGGCGGGAAATACCTGTTTATTGATGAAATTCACAAATACAAAGACTGGGCTAAGGAACTCAAACTGATCTATGATTATCATCCCGAACTTCATCTTGTATTTACCGGTTCTTCGGTATTGGATATCAACAAAGGAGTCTCGGATTTAAGCCGCAGAGCGGTCATGTACCACATGCAAGGTTTGTCTTTCAGGGAGTATTTGCAATTGTTTCATCAAATAGCTGTCCCAGCGTATTCTTTAGAAGAAATTCTGAGCCATAAAGCTTTACTGCCGGAAGTAAAACATCCACTACCGTTTTTTGAAGATTATCTAAAAAGAGGGTACTATCCTTTTGCATTGGAGGAAGACTTTGATATGAGGTTACAACAAGTTGTTAATCAGACTTTGGAGACCGATATCCCGTTGTATGCTGGCATGAATGTGTCCACTGGTCGAAAGTTGAAGCAATTACTGGCCATTATTGCTAAAAGTGTGCCGTTTAAGCCCAATATGTCAAGTATCGCAACTGCACTTTCCGCCAGCCGGAATAACATCACTGATTATTGCCTGTTTGTTGAAGAAGCCGGAATGATCGCACAACTGAGGGATTCTACCGGCGGAATAAGGGGGTTGGGTAAGGTGGATAAAATTTATCTCGACAATACGAATTTGATATACAGCTTGGCAAACGATCATTCAAATAGAGGAAATATAAGGGAGACGTTTTTTCTGAATCAGCTTAGAGTTAAGTATGACGTAGTCAAATCCCCAGTCGCTGATTTTGTCATTGACGATTACACATTTGAAGTAGGTGGAAAAAATAAAGGATTAAAGCAAATCCAGGGTATTGATAAAGCTTATGTCGTAAAAGACGACATTGAACTGGGATATTTGAACACGATTCCGCTTTGGCAGTTTGGTTTAACGTACTGACATTTGTAACCTATTTGTACCATAATCCTTTAATGTAGGGTTTGCTGATTTTCTCAAATCTTAGATATAATACACTGATTATCAACATTTATTTGTTCATATTTTCAAGGCTGATGATTGGCGTAAATGTACGGTTTTATATAAATTGGGTTCAAAACCCCTGCAGATATGATTGATTACACGCCGCAAAGCCAATTAAGTTTAAATATGTTCAAGCATCCTTTTGAACAAGAGTTGGACAAGGAG
>Ga0163223_100010_pt1 | contig 168239 bp, 143 predicted proteins | sample MSEWel2016_02_17_2_FD_113147 | JGI IMG/M metagenome (GOLD analysis project Ga0163223, IMG submission 113147) | Subsurface microbial communities from deep shales in West Virginia, USA - MSEEL Well Study Marcellus 5H_2016_02_17 ...
ATGAAGTGAGATTTGTGCGATACGCCGGATGTAATTCTCCAGGGTACTGCGGCTTTGTCCACGAAGGATGACCTGCTGCTGCAACAGCTTGTACACTTTCTCAAATCCATCAATAGTCTGGATTGCTTTCTCAACTAAGGTAGGTTCATTTCTTTTTTTTCATGATGTTGATATTTAAATGTGAAACATGGGCCCAATTTACCAATAATCAATAACTTTGGTTCCGGCTGTCCGCCGAATGGCGGATTTAGTTCAACACGCGGTATAGCTAATAAGGGTTTCAGTGGTTTGCGTGGCGCAGTTTCCCGCGCAAATTTCACCTGCAATCTGACAGGAAAGCAGCCCGCAATCCCTTACTAACCATACCGCCACCGTTACCATGCATTAAAACAAAGACACCAAATAACTATGAGACAAATTTATTTAATGATTTTTTTTATCACATTGTTTTCATGTTCTCACGAAAAAGTGAAGGAAGAAAAGAAAACGGAATCATATAAAACCGGAGTTTTTTATCCCGAAGTTGAAAGCCGATCTGTTATAGTTGGACAGATTGAAAATATGCAAGAATTTGCTGATGGATCTAAGACAATTAAACTTGTGCTTGATGAAATATCAGTTAACAGACAACTTTTGTATTTAACAGAAATTGATGAAAATGGGAAGTTCAAGTTTGACATTCCATTGAGGAACTCAATTAACACCACAATTAAATATTGCGATGGTTCTATTGATTTATATATTTTTCCGAGTGATACGCTAACAATTAATTGCAAAATTAGTAAGGTTGGCTCTTTAACCGATATTAACGCATCTTCATACGGTGAAAAACAAGGTGGTTTTCAAAAAGAATTTCAAAAATATGATCGTTGGCTCACCAAGGAGATTTATAAATTTGATGGAAGCTTTTCAAAAGATAAACCCCACGATGAGTTAAAGGAAATTTGTCTCGATTTTGAAAAAAGTCTTCAAAAAAGTATTTACAACAAGATTGAAAACGGACTTTCAAATCAAATAATCATCAATTATTTACGATGTTCAGCCACCTATTATTCTTATTATCGAATTTTCACTGTGGGAAAAGCAATTGAGAATCCTGATATAAAAGCTAGGTATTTTTCTTTTTTAACCGACTCAGCAGCCTTTAATGAAAAAGCATTTTCAACTTCATGGTATAGATTATTCCTCAATTATTATTCGAGCTATGTTGAACCTAGTTTACCCATTAAAGTCATTTCTAGTGAGAAAGCGGAAGACCAAGTGAAAAAGGAAATTCTTACTAAACGCATTGACAATAAATGGGGATTGCGTGAAGGTATTTGGAGAGATTTATTGATTGCTGCCAATATTAATAGTTCAGTTTTAGAAAAGGAAGAAGAGTTGTCTGCAAACTCAATGGACGCTTACTTCGAATTAGTTAGCGAAAAAATTACCGACAGATATATAAAACAATTCTTAACTTCTTTGCTAAACATTGAACGCTTATCAATACTCGAACGTGATAATTTGGAGATGCCTGTTTCTGAATTAAGGAATAATGTATTAGAATCTGGAGACAGTTTATTGAACGAAGTTTTGATGAAAAATAAAGGTAAGGTGATTTATATCGATTTTTGGGGAACATGGTGTAGCGGATGTATTGCCGAGTTTCCTAATGTTGAAAAATTGCATAATAATTTTGATGAGAAGGATGTCGCATTTGTATACTTCTGTTGTCGTTCAAGGCAAACTGCTTATGAAAATGTAATTCAGAAATATCAGTTAGCAGGACAACATTACCTACTTAACCATAAGCAATTGGAATTTTTTCAACGACAATTTCAATTCTCAACTTTTCCAAATTACGCATTAATCGATAAGAATGGTAAAGTATACAGTAAGAATGCACCAAGACCATCAGAAGCAAAAACAGTTACTTTGATTAATAAGTTAATAACTCAAAAATAACACATGGTAATAAATAGGGCTTTAAGCGGCACGTAGTGCCCAGCTTTGAGCCCTGGTTGAAAGATAGTCGGCTCATAATTTGTACATTTACGTGCATTAATTATCGGGTGGGCTGTCAGGCTCTACTCTATTGGGACCTACTCAAGCTTAGCATTTGCCCAAAAGCTATCAATTCCGGATTGATAACTATCTAAATTTCGGGCTTTCTTGGCCACTTTATAGGCTTTTTTGCCTTGCATGAACGACTGTTGGAAGTAGCTCCAAAACTGAATCATGCGATGAATCACAATTCCCTCGTCCGTCCAAATAGCCTGATAGTTTTTCAGGATCTCGTTGTGAAAAGCGATCAGCTTTTCAAGTTTTACCTCATCCGAGTGAAGCTCACCTTTTAGTTTGGCGGGTAAAAACGGGTCGTTTAAAATGCCGCGGCCAATCATCCATTCGCTTTGGTTGGGAACCTGTTGTCTTATTTCGTTCAAGTCATCAATGGATTGGATATCGCCATTGTAAACCAACGGACTTTTTGATTTGGCAGCTAATTCGGCAAAAAGTGGGCGGTTGGCAGCACCTTTGTATAGTTGCTTTGCTGTACGCGGATGAAAGATCAGCTTCTCGAAGGGATAGGCCTGTAAAAGTTCGAACTGATTAACAATCGTGCTTTCATCAGTTAAGCCTGCCCGAAATTTCACCGATACCTTGAAATCATATTCAGCAAAGAGGTAATCCAATACTTGTTTAAGTTGATCGGGATTTTCCAACAGAGCAGTTCCGCGGCCACGCTTAGTTGCCATGGGATAGGGGCATCCCAGGTTCAAGTTGATTGTTGTATAAGCCATTTGCTTGAGTTCGTCAGCCAATACCTTGAGTTCACCAACATTGGCACAAAGTATTTGAGGAACTACAGGTACATTTTCATTATTCTCGGGCAAAACATCGCGGTATTGGCTGTTTCTTATTTTTTGTCCCGGCCCAATGGCAATATATGGGATGTAGTATTCATCAATGGAACCGAAAACTTCGTGATAACAGCGGCGATAAACAAAATCGGTGAATCCCTGTAATGGAGCTAAGTAGAAAGAATCCTGTTCGGACATAGGTTGTTTATAACTAATTTAAATACAAAGGTAGCAAGCCAGTCAATTTAACCTTGGAAATCCTTATTTTTGTGTGAAATTTTACAACTGCCCGGAATGTTACAACGCACGCAACAAAACGATACGATATTAAAACAGCTTGACCAGGCAGTTGGAGCAAACACGATTAACACAGTAAGAACGTTGATAGAGCAGCAGCCTATTGAAACTGTAGATTCAACGACCGTGGAAATCCCGGGCATTAGCGCTCCATCCAATACAAGGGTCAATCAAAATTCACAATCGGTCAGCTCAAAACTTCCCCGAAACAATAGCCGCAAGTTGGATTCAGTTCAACCAATCCAATCGGGACAAGTCAAGGTTTTTACAGAAAAGGACTCGAAGCCCGGTATTGTTTTACCTGAAAAGTCTTTTGAGCGTGAACGACCAGATTGGTTGATTGGGATTTTTATCTTGATTTTTGTTTTACTGGCCACTGTGCGGTTGTTTTTTAATAAATACCTGAATCAATTGTTTCATTCCATCATCAATTATCCGACTTCGGCACGCTTGTTTCGGGAACGAACACTTAGTCTGACACATGCTTCTTTTCGACTTGATTTGATTTTTTACTTTACGTTTGGTGTTTTTGTTTACCAGTTTTTCGATTTATTTCACGTGTCTTTCAATCAATCAAGCATTGTTACTTATTTAATTATTTTGGGGCTGGTTATTGGCTATTATATCTTGAAACGGGTGGCTTATTCCTTCGCTGGGATTGTTGCCGGAAGTACTGCTGAAACAGCTGAATTTCTGTATAATATGCATTTGCACAACCGTATTTTAGGATTATTTCTAATTCCGGTAACACTTGTCATCGCATTTGGGGCATTACAAAACCCTCGGTTGATGGTATATGCAGGACTTTTTGTGGTGGCTTTTTTTTATTTGTTACTCATAATTCGTGGGGCAAAAATATTAATGACAAAACATTTTTCTATTTTTTATTTGATTTTGTACCTTTGTACCCTTGAAATTTTACCGTTGATTTTTATCTATAACATGGTATTGGTTAAAAACGGGATTAAATAATTTAAAAGTTTTACAACTTGAAAATCAAGAAAATATTAGTTTCGCAGCCAAAACCTGAATCTGCAAAATCACCATATTTTGACTTGGCTGAAAAAACGAACGTACAGGTCGACTTCAGACCATTCATTCAGGTAGAAGCAGTTTCTTCAAAAGAATTTCGTCAAACAAGAATTCAGATTCTTGATCATTCAGCTGTGATTTTTACAAGTCGCACTGCTATTGATCATTTTTTTAGAATTTGTGAGGAAACAAGGGTTACTGTGCCCGACTCCATGAAATACTTCTGCATTTCAGAAGCTACTGCTTACTATCTGCAAAAGTACATCGTTTACAGAAAACGTAAAATCTTTTACGGAAATGGTCGTTTCGACGACTTGATGGAGGTTATGAAAAAACATAAGGGAGAAAAATTCCTGGTTCCTCTTTCTCATATCCACAAACAAGAAATTCCTGAGTTACTTGATAAAGGCGGATACGACTATACGAAAGCAATTTTGTATAAGACAATTACAAGTAATTTGTCTGATTTGAAGGATGTTAATTATGACATCTTGGTTTTCTTTAGTCCCTCGGGAATCAAGTCGCTGATTCAGAATTTCCCCGATTTTGAGCAAAACACCACGATGATTGCTTCATTTGGACCAACAACTGCAAAAGCGGTGCAAGAGGCCGGCTTGCGTTTGGATATTCAAGCGCCAACAGCACAGGCTCCTTCGATGACGATGGCTTTAGAGCAGTTTATTAAAAAACATAACAAGTCGAAGTAGAAAATACTCAACATATTCAATAAGGAAAAGGGGAAGTTGTTTCCCCTTTTTTTATTGTATTTTCGATATCAAAATGAACAACCTCAAGTTGACAAAACAAGAACGGCTATGCAGTACCAAACTGATCGGGAAACTCTTCGATTTAGGAGAGTCGTTTTTCTGCTTTCCATTGAAAGTTGTTTACCTTGAAACATCACTTTGGGAGAATCACCCGGCGCAGGTTGGTTTTACAGTCTCAAAAAGGAATTTTAAGCACGCCGTTCAACGAAACTTATTGAAACGTCGGATGCGCGAAGCTTATCGATTAAATAAGCCTGGTTTTTATGAGGTAATTCCTCCAGGCAAACAAGTAGCTTTAATGTTTATTTATACTGCAAGAGAAGAGAAAGACTACCAGCTAATTGAGAAAAGCATGCAAAAGGCACTCGGAAAGTTAGGTGAACTTTTGCACTAAAAAAGGGACTGCCAGTGGCAATCCCCTCTATGTAACAATAAATAATCTCAGTCTACTCTTGATCCATTATTTCAGTCTGCATTCTTACCGAATCTTCGTGGATCAATTGGAAGAGAATTTGCACAAACGTCTTGTTCAAATTTAACTGTTCTCCAGTAGTAATACGCTTATTCATCAACTCAGTCCACCGACTCATCTGAAGAGCGGTAACATTATTGTCTCTTTTGTACCGACCAATTTCACGGACGATTTCCATTCGCGAGGACAGAGTCTCCATCAACTCCGAATCCAATGCATCAATGCGGTTACGAAGTAATTCCAACTGATTTTCAAATTGCTTATTTGCTGAAGTCGACTGGCGGATCACCAATTTATCCAGAATCTTTCCGAGCTCCTCTGGTGTCACTTGTTGATCTTTATCGCTTAATGCGCACGAAGGATCACGATGCGATTCAAGCATTAGTCCTTCCATGCCCATGTCGAATGCTTTTTGAGATACTTCCAACAGGTATTCACGTTTCCCGGCAATGTGACTCGGGTCGCAAATTACGGGTAGATTGGGCAATAATCGACGCAATTCTATAAAGGTTTTCCAGTTGGGGTAATTGCGGTATTTTGTTTCCCGGAAAGGGGTGAATCCGCGGTGAATTCCTACCAGGTTTTTTATCCCAGCCTGGTTCAAACGTTCCAGCGCACCCATCCAAAGTTGTACATCGGGGTTAACCGGGTTTTTTACCATCACAACGGCATCAGTTCCTTTCACAACATCAGCAATCTCTTGCACAACAAAAGGGCTGGCGGTTGATCTGGCTCCAATCCAAAGAACATCCAGTCCGGCGTTCAGAGCTTCTTCCGTGTGTTGTGCGTTGGCAACTTCAGTTCCCACCGGAAGTCCGGTTTCTTTTTTTACTTGCTGAAGCCATTTCAAACCAATAGATCCAACGCCTTCAAAACTGCCCGGGCGAGTACGTGGTTTCCATACGCCACCACGAAAGACAAAAACGCGTTTGTCTTTTTTTAACTGGCGAGCAGTTTCCATGGTTTGCTCTTCAGATTCTAAACTGCAAGGACCTGAGATTAACAGCGGATTATCCAGCTGTGGTAACCAATCTTTCATTGGTCTGATGTCTAATTCTATTCCCATCTTATTTTGTGTAAAATTTAATAATCTTTTCTTCGTTTTTTATTAATGAAGGGCTGTCTCCACCCAATATCGAGCGAATGTTGTTGGCATTTTTCATGAGCTCGTACATTCTGTCTTCGTCTTGTTCAATACTGTCTTTAAATTCGTTCAGGTGCTTGATGTAAACTTCAAGCGATTCAACAACGTAACCTTTATTTTGCTGAAAGATTGGTCCCCACATTGAAGGGGTACTTTTTGCCAGTCGAACAGTGGAGCGGAAACCACCACTTGCCAAATCAAATATGATCGATCGCTTTTCCTTATCCTGAACAGCGTTGGCCAGTGCGTATGCGGCGGCATGTGGTAGGTGCGAAATAAATGCGGTGCTGTGGTCTTGTTCGTCAGCCGACATGTAAGCAATGTCCATTCCCAGCGTTTGAAACATCTTCTCCATTAGTGCCAGGTGCTGTGGTCCGCTTTTTTCATGATCGCAGATAATCGTTATTTTGTTATTGAAGAGACCTTCCAAAGCAGCTTCAGGCCCGGAGTTTTCGGTTCCCGACATGGGGTGGGCTGCCACGTAGTTTCTACGTTTTTGATGGTTCTCTACCACACGGCACAATTCTTTTTTTGTAGAGCCCATGTCGGTAACAGTTGTGCTATCGGAAACCTGATCCAGTACTTGTGGAAGCACGACCTTTATTTTATCAACCGGAATGGCAATAATAACCAGATCAGCTTTTTCAAAAGCCTTTGGCATTGTCAGAATTTCATCGACCAGGCCAATTTCCTTGGCTTTTTCAGCATGTTTCCTGTTCGAGTCTACGCCAATAATTGAGGTGGCAAAACCACTTTTCCGCAGGTCTTTAGCCATCGAGCCCCCAATCAATCCCAATCCAATAACTGTTATATTCATTTTTCTATCGATTCGTTTATCTAAATCTCCTGTCTTCAAATACATTCGATTTAGTGTAAAAAAAAAGATCCCGATTTCTCGGGACCCTTCTGTAATATATTTTTGAATTTAAAGCAATACACTACTGTTCGACCCCGTTGTTTGAACCGAAATAATAAAACCAGTAATAAAAAGAATTGCTAAAAATCATGGTGCGCTGTGTTAATTCGGAAGCAAATATAGCCATTTCTTTTAAAATCAAAACTTAAGCGATTGTTATTTTTCGTTTTGCTTTGTTTTTTGTGAAGGTAAAATTCACCAAATGAATTAGTTGATAGTTTATATTTTGTCTAAATAAAAACGTCTAATTATCGTTTGACAAACTTTTTTGTGATTATCTGCCCGTTCTCAAATTGGAATGACAACAGATACAATCCTTTCTTTAAGTTCTCAACATCAATTGTTTGGTGAAGTTGATTCGAAGCCTGGGTAATCTCATTCAAGCGTATTTGTTGTCCATAGCTATTGAAAACAGCTATTTTAAGCTGACCAGCTTTCGATTTGAAACTGCCGTTAATGTATAGTTTGCTGGTTACAGGATTGGGGTAAATCATGACTTCTCCCGATGAAAAAGTAAGTTCACCATTTGCAGTTGGCGGATCCTGAATTCTTAAATCATCAATTGCCCATCCCCAGCCGTGCGCATAAGGATCAGAGAATAACCGAAACCGGACAAAGAGGGTATCCCCTTCAGCGAAATTACCATTTTCGGTCATCTTAAATTCACGGTTGATGTAATAGGTCGCTTTCCCTCGCGCAGCTGAATTGTTTCCAACCTGATTGGTATTGTAGTTCATCTCCCAGGTGGCGTTTGCCCGCGAGTCATACCCATCTATTAGAGGCTGCCAGTTGCTGTTGCCTGTTTTGGAGCCTTCAACGATTACATAATCCCAAAAATCGGAATCTCCGAATTCACTGCCCTTTTCGGCGGGTTCAACCAGAACAACTTCGTTAAAAGAAATCATGGCTCGATCATCAATGATGATCGGGTATTTTAGAAGCGCTGTAAAATTGTATTCCGTATCGTCTTCATCAGGGCTTGGGTATGGGTGCGGGCTTTGTAAAGCTCCATCGTCAAATAGATCTTCTATACCGATATAAAAGTCGGAGGAGATAAAATCTCGTGAATCGCTGTTGAAATCGTTCGTATAGGTTTTTACGGGGTCGTGTAGTCCATCGATATAAATGGTGTAATATTCATTTTCGGCAGGTAAAATTGTACGGTTGTTGTTCGAACCGCTGTCGGTGGCAATAATTTGGTAACGAATCGAGTCCCCGTCTGTCAATCCGGTAACACGAAGTGTGCTTTTATAAAGGTTCTCACCCTGATCTTCAAGAATCAAGGTTTCGGGGCTTCCTTCGTTGATGTTATATTGCATAACAACACTTGAAATACCAATGTTATCAGTTGCTTCAGCGGCTACCTCAACGTTAAGATCTGACTCTAGCATTGAACTTACCGGATCGTGAGTTAGTTCGGGTTTTATCAGGTCGGGGCCAATTGTAAATTCGAAATATTCTGCTGGAGCTTGACTAGGAAGATAGAATGTTTTTCCACTTGAATCATTTACCATCAGGTAATACTGATAGGTTTCGGCAAGCTGTGGAATGAGGTTGGCAACAAAATGATCTTGATCTGCGGAGTAGACAAGGTCTATCGTATCAGAAGTTAAAAATGAATCGGCGGAAATGACCATTGCTACAGAAGTACTATCGATTTCGGAATCAGTTTCAATGGTTGCTTCTATGGGGATAATCGTTGCCGTTTCCGTGTCGGGTATTGGAGAATGAATGATGGATGTATAATCCCAGCCCATATCCGAAAATATTGCCAACATTAGCGGGCCCGGATCATGAATCGCTTCAGCCTTATCGAAGAATGGAGTCATCAGAGAGTTTGTATCTCCAACGTTATAGGTGAATTCATTCAAATGGTAAATACTGGATCCTTCATCAAAGCTGGATGGCGCATACAAGCGCGGATAGGAATCAGAAGGATTGTTTGATTTCACCGTTTGACTTTTAAAATATAAATTATTTGAGCGCATTTGCTCATACAATGCAGCCGATGGATTGGCAAATTCACTCGTGTCAATCAATTGTTGTCCGGAACCATTAATGACAAATTCATCAAAAATCCCGGGATAAGGGAGCACATCGCCATAAGTCCCTAAACCACCTTGTTCGTAGAAAAAACCTGTAAACCCCAAACCGTGCCCTATTTCGTGCAAAACCACCGATACGAAGTCATATTCTCCTCTCGGAGTATTGCCATCAGTACCAAAATACCAAGAGTCATTGTCGCTGTTAAACTGAGCAATCATGTCTGGAACACTTTCATCCGTAATTTCTTCACCCTCTAGTTTTTCAACCAAAGCTACGGGGTAATAGCGGTCTTTGTAGGGAGCAGAGTCAAAATTTTCAAAAAAGATATAGGGGCCACAGCTTCCCAAGACTCCTTCATCGAGCGCAGTCCAGCGGGCAGTTAGGTATATCGGTACAGGAGAAGCGACCAGGTGTTCCCAAATTTCAACTGCATATTGAAAGGCTGCTTGTGGGGCTGCACTAAATCCAATATAATCAACAATGATTGAAGATTTTTTTTGATGGGTCGATTTCAATCGTTTTAAATATTGGTCGGGAGCATCAACAAAGCTTTGATGCACCTCCTCGGAGCCGTAGCAAATCGGAGCCGGAAATTTCACACCTTTTTTTTGCCACTCTTTTTGCGCAAAAGACGAAAAAGTAGTCGTTAAAAGAATTAATGTCAGCGTTATTTGTTTCATGGATAATGGCGTCAATATTCTCTTCAAAATTAAAAGAATTCTTGTCTGATTTTTGTTAATTTGTGTTATCTATATATTTTAACAAACAAGGCATGAAAAGTTTTTATAACCTGTTCATCTTATTTAGTTTAGTTGTTTTAAGTCCGATTTTAAGTGCGCAAAACCAATTGATTGATGAGGTTTATCGACCGCAATTTCACTATACTCCTGCCGAAAGTTTGTTAAGTAAGCCCAACGGAATCGTCTTTTTAAATGGGAAATACCATCTTTTTTATCCTCAAGAGCTAAAAGGATTGCAAAATCGTCAGGTATTGTGCAATCATGCTGTTGGAACTGATTTGGTCCATTGGCAGCATCAGCCTGCTATTTTACTTCCTGCCCCGGATGACGAAAAAGACGAATTGGTCGCTGTAGGATCAGTTCTTGTGGACGACCAGAATCTGCTAAATTTGCAAAATGGCGGTGAAACATCCTCGTTACTTCTTTTTTGTTTAAACGGAAGGTCAGAACTAATTATTTTATATAGCGTTGATGAAGGCCAAAACTGGACGCAATACCCTGGCAAAATTGATCTATCAGTTGCTGAAGATGATTTAATTGATGATCCGAAAGTTTTTTGGGATGCAGATAGCAAGAAATATATTTTAATAGTTTATCGGGTGCCCGGCCGGGATTTAAGCTCGCAGGGGGTTTCGTATTATTCATCAGAAAACCTGATTGACTGGAATTTTGAAAGCCACTTTGCCGGACCTGGTACTTGTGTCGACATGGTTAAGTTAAAGGTTAACCGAAGAGATGATGATACCCGATGGGTAGCTTTTGAAGGTGATGGCTCCTACACCATAGGGAGTTTTGATGGTAAGAAGTTTGAACCTGAAACAGCCAAAGCGCAAGGAGATTTTGGTAAGAACTATCAGGGACCGATTACCTTCCAAAACGGTTCAGACGGAGATGACCGAATTTTTCAATTAGCTTTTATGGAAGGTGGAGAGTATCCAGAGATGCCCTTTGAAGGGCAATTAAGCTTTCCGTGTGAGTTGGGCTTAAAAAAATACCTTGATGGCGTTTATCTGATGCGCAAACCTGTAAATGAACTGGAATTGCTTCATGAAAAAGGAGATACCTGGGAGGAGAAGAATCTTATCCCGGGATTAGGCAAGAACTTAACTAAAAAGGTAAAAGGCGATTGTCTTCATATTCAAGGAACTTTCGATTTGAAATCAGCGAGTAGTTTTGGTTTTGTCGTACGAAATTCGAAAAAAGCCGTGGGTGTTGAAATCCGTTACGATGTAACAAAGGGGATTTTATCATGTCAGGGTAAAGGAGCTAAATTAGCACCCGAAGATGGAAAAATTGAACTTGAGGTGTTGCTTGACCGCACTTCCATTGAGTTGTTTGGGAATGGGGGCAAGGCTGTTTTAAGTTCTTGCTACACGGCTGAACCAGATGCCCGGGATCTTGTTTTATATAATACAGGAGGTGAACTTTTTGTTGAAAAACTTGAAGTTTATCCGATAAAATCAATGTATGAGTCGAAGTAAAATTAGAATACAATAAAATAATATTAAGAGGATTGCGAATTAATGCGTTCCTCTTTTTTATTATTAATGAATAGGCTAACTTCAAAAAAATATTTTATTAAGAATGGCTAAAAAGAAAAACAAGAAAGATAAGACGAAGAAACTTTCGAACTTCAATAAGCGGCAGCTAAAAACTTCCATCCTGGAAATATTTTATGGCGACACTCAAAAAACATACAACTACAAACAGTTAGGTAGCCTTCTTGGGGTGAAAGATATGGAAACCAGAAAGCTTATCAATGTTGTTCTGGATGAATTGACTGAAGATGAAAAATTAGAACAGATACAACGAGGTAAGTTTAAGTTAAAGTCGCGTGGCGGATATGTTCTCGGACGCGTGGAGATGCAGCGTCAAGGATTTGCTTATGTTGTGAGCGAAGAAGTAGACCAGCCCATATTGGTGTCTCAAGGAAATTTGAACCATGCCATGGGAGGCGATAAAGTTCGCGTTTATCTGTATGCCCGACGGAAGAAACATCAAATAGAAGGAGAAGTTTCGGAGATTGTTGAACGCGCCAAAACCACTTTTGTAGGTACCGTTGAACGCTCTCGTAATTTTGCCTTTTTGGTTCCGGTTGGTAAAGTCGGGTTCGACCTTTTTATTCCGGCCGAAAAACTGAATGGAGCTAAAGACGGGCAAAAAGCAGTTGGCAAAATTACCGAATGGCCGCAGAAAGCAAAAAACCCCTTTGGCGAAATCATTGAAGTTTTAGGCGATTCGGGAATTAATGAGACCGAGATGCACGCTATTTTAGCTGAGTATGATCTTCCACTTCGGTTCCCGGAAAACGTATTGAGTGCAGCGGAGAAAATTCCACTTGAGATTCCGAAAGAGGAGATCAAAAATCGTCGGGATATGCGGGAGGTAACTACATTTACAATTGATCCGGAGGATGCCAAGGACTTTGATGATGCCTTATCGATTCGCAAACTGGATAACGGGCTATGGGAAGTTGGTATACATATTGCCGACGTGAGTCACTACGTTCGTCCGAATACGATATTGGATGACGAGGCTTTTTCAAGAGCTACCTCGGTTTATTTGGTTGACCGGGTGGTTCCCATGTTACCGGAACGACTATCAAATGGAGTGTGCTCGTTGCGCCCAAACGAAGATAAATTATGCTATTCGGCTGTTTTTCAGATGGACGATAATGCTGATGTCAGCAACGAATGGTTTGGACGAACAGTGATCCATTCTAATCGCCGGTTTACATACGAGGAGGCTCAGGAGATTATTGAAACCGAAAAAGGCGACCTAAAAAATGAAGTATTGACCTTGCAGGACTTGGCTGTCAAATTACGAAACAGGCGATTCAAAGAAGGTTCGCTGGCATTTGATCGGATTGAAGTGAAATTCAAAATTGAAGAAGAAACCGGTAAGCCGCTTTCTGTATTCTTTAAAGAATCGAAAGAAAGTAATAAGCTGATTGAAGAGTTTATGCTGCTGGCAAATAAGAAGGTAGCAGAATTTATTGGAAGAGAAAAAAACAAAAAGCAGGCGAAAACTTTTGTGTATCGAATTCACGATAAGCCGGATCCCGAAAAGCTGGAAAACTTCAATCACTTTATCAAGAAGTTTGGTTATGGTATTCAAACCACCAGTTCGCGAGCTATTTCAAAATCGATGAATAGCCTGATGGAGAGCGTCAAGGGAAAAAATGAGCAAAATGTGATTGAAACGCTTGCGATTCGGTCAATGGCAAAAGCTGAGTATTCGACCCGCAACATTGGGCACTATGGGCTTGGTTTCGAATATTACTCGCACTTTACGTCGCCTATTCGTCGTTATCCCGACATTATGGTGCATCGCTTATTGGAGCGCTATTTGGAGGGAGGGCGATCGGCAAACGCACAGAAATACGAAGATATGTGCCAGCATTCCAGCGAAATGGAATCTCGTGCGTCCCAGGCCGAGCGCTCGTCAATTAAGTATAAGCAGGTTGAGTTTATGAAGGATAAGATTGGCGAAGTTTTTCCCGGAGTAATTTCGGGTATCACTGATTGGGGAATTTATGTAGAGCTGGAGAATAAGTGCGAAGGCATGGTTCCAATTCGGGAGCTGGATGATGACTTTTACATCTTTGATGAGAAAAATTATTGCTTGGTTGGTAAGCACGGAAATAAAAAGTATCAGTTGGGTGAAAATGTGAAAGTCGAAATTTCGAGAGCAAACCTTGAGAGAAAGCAGCTTGATTTTAAGCTTATTGAGGAGTGATGTCTGTTTCTTGTAAAAAACAAGGCCGTTTTATTCGAAAAATTGAATATCTTTAAGCACTCAAAAAAAATCAATAAGCGATGGTGATGAATCTGCAAAACGGGGTGAATAAAAGAGATGCCAACCGGGAAAATATCTTAAAGATAGCTCAGGATATCTTCAGTAAATATGGTTATAAGAAAACGACTCTGGATGACATCGCTAATGCCGTTCGAAAAGGAAAGAGCTCTTTATATTATTATTTTGAAAGTAAAGAGGATCTGTTTCAGGCAGTTATCATGAAAGAAGTTGACGTGTTAAAACGTGAGCTTGAAAAAGTAGTACTCCGAAACACAGATCCGGTAGAAAAACTCAGAGAATACATTTTAACAAAGCTGACGACCTATCGTGGGTTGGCTAATTTTTATCATGCGCTGGAAAACGATGTGACAGCCATCGAATTTATTGACAATATCAAAGACAAATACGATCAGGAAGAAATCCGAATGATCAAACGTATTTTGATTGAGGGGGTTCGTAAAAACGAGTTTGAGATTTATGACTTTACCTTGGCTGCCATTGGAATTACGACTGCTATTAAAGGATTGGAAATGCCAATGTCCGCCGGAAATTATGGCGCAGTAAATTTAGAAAAAGGAGTCGACAATATTTTAAAAATATTGTGTTACGGTATTATGAAAAGATAGTATCGTCGCAACACGAAGCAAAAAAGACCAGCATCCAAAATCGATGCTGGTCTTTTTTGTTTATTAACTCAATTTAGAATGTACGCTCACTGATTAACTCACCAACTTCATCGTACTTTTTCCAGGTTCCGACTTTATTTCCTTCGGCATACATCATTTCATAAATCAGTTTGCCATTGTCGTTCCAAATTAACCATTTACCATTTTTAACACCTTCTTTGTAATTTGCTAATGCAATTTTTTGGGCTTCGTCGTTATAAGTGATCCATGTTCCATCCATTTTACCATTCTTATAATTCCTAATTTCGTTTAGTTTACCATTTTCGAAATAGATTTTTACTTCACCATCTTTTAATCCATCCTTCAGGGTCATTTGTACATTTGTGTTCCCATTTTCGAAATAAGTCGTGTACTGGCCGGTGTATGGTGTTGAATCGGCATAATAGACACCATTAATTTCGTTGATGTTTTGTGAGCTGGTATATAAAGCAAAAAACATTAATAAGCTGATAATTAAGCTGAATCGTTTCATTGGGGCTCCTTTCTTTATTGTTATTAGTACTCTTTTCGTTTGTTAAGACAAAGTTAAGTCGAATGATGTGTGATTAACAAATATTTAACGTTAAATTTAGAATAAATAAATGTTTGCTGAAGATCCCAGTGAGCTAATCCAATCTTGAAGATAGGTTTTTGACCGGATACCAGGCAGCAAAAAATCCGATACTTAATACGATTAGGAAAGTAGCTAAAACGTCGAAGAATTGCAAATTTACAGGGTAAGCCGATAATGCAAAAGAGCCATTGCCCGGAAGTTTTAATAGCTCGAATTCTGTTTGCGCCCAAACCAGAGCAATTCCTGACAGCACTCCTAAAATAGCGCCTGAAAACGAAACCAACCATCCTTCGAACAGAAAAATCTGCCGAATCAGTTTTCTGTTGGCTCCCATGCTTTCCAGTATTTTGATATCGTTTTTTTTGTCAATAATAATCATGGTTAGTGAGCCCAGCAGGTTGAAAGAAGCGATAACTAAAATAAAACTCAAGATCAGAAAACTTGACCATTTTTCTGATTGCATTACCCGGTATAGGAATTCGTGCTGTTCAAAGCGATCTTGCACCACAAAGTCATCACCCAATAGTTGTTTCGAAGCTGACTTTGCCCGGTCGATGTCCGCCTGATTATCGAGCTTCAATTCGAGTGAAGAAATTCGCCCTTCCATTTCAAACAAGGAGCGGGCAAAATCAATGGGAACCAAAATGTACTTGCTGTCGATTTCCTGCTCAACAGAGAAAACACCGGCGGTAAAAATATAATCATGATTGAGTGCTTGCTCCAGATTTATCAGATTTTTAAAATCTTTGCGCGGAACATACACATGAATAGGACTGATGAAGGATAATCCGATCGAAAGGTCATGCCGCACACCTTCGCCTATAAGGGCATAGCTTTGCGAACCTTTTTTTAAAAAGAAGTCGCCTTCCAGTAAAACAGAATCCAATCCTGAAAAGTTAACGTAGTCGTTCGGAACACCTTTAACAACGGCATATTTCTGCCGATCTTCGTAACGAAGAAGTGCATTTTCTTCAACCACCTCAGCATAATCAACCACTCCTTTCAGGTTTTTGACTGATTCGAAATCAGCATCTTCCAAAGTAAAGCTCTTGCCTTTTGCAGCGGTAATTTTAATGTCAGGATCAAAGTTGGAGAGCATGCCTCCTATAAAGCTGTCGATCCCGTTAAAAGCTGATAGGACAACAATTAAGGCGGTGGTTCCAACAGCGACACCAACCATTGAAATCGCAGAAATCAGGTTAACAATATTGGCCGACTTCTTTGATATCAGATAACGGCGTGCTATGTAAAAGGCAAGCTTCAATTATTTGTAGGCTTTAACAATCAGTCCGGTTCCGGTTTTATGCGTATTGCTGACATCTAAATAATTCAGCACAAGTGAAAGCGGAAATACAACTAAGTAGTAGAATGGAAGCAAAATGAAAAACAATTTACTGACACCCAATAGCAAAATGGGATATTTCATCGACAGTTTCCAGGAAATTTTTCCGGGAGCTCCATACGAATAGCGGGCTTCGACTTTGCTAAACCCGGCATTCTTTAGTTTGTCTTCTATCTCATTGATATTGTATCCGTCGCGAACATGCTCATCAATAAAGCCGTGTACGCCTTCTTCTTCATGGTCGTGGTGCGAATCTGATCCTCCCTGGTCTGAAGGGGTTGAAATTAACAGAACACTGCCTTTCCTCATTGACTGGCAAAAGTTTTCAAATACCTTGGTGTCCTCTTCAATATGTTCCATTACGTCAATGGAAATCACTAAATCGTACGCTTCTTTGTTGGTATATTTCGTCAAATCAGCATATTGAAATTTAACCTGCTCTTCTTTCCCTATTTGTTTGAAAAACTGGTTGCAGTCTTCAATTTGTTCGGGTTTAATATCGGCAGCTGTAATTTTAGAACCCGGAAAAAGCTTCGACATACGATAAGTGTATTGTCCGAATCCTGAACCGGCATCTAAAATTGTTGGACTAGCCATTCCCTGTTTTCTTAAAACCCGCAACTCCTTGCGAATATGCCAGGAACGCAGCAGTAGCCAATCGAGTAATTGATAAAAGATTTTCCGAAGAAATGGGTTTTGGTTAAAAACCTTGCCTAGCGAGCGCTTAATTGGGTCGTACTGCATGTTTACTTATTTAAAAGGCGGTCGATATTATCAATGTAATCCAAACTGTCGTCGATGTAAAATTCCAACTCCGGAATCACACGTAATTGTTTACCAACTTTGCGTCCAAGTAAGCCTCGAATTTTTGGATTCGCAATTCTGATTTGCTTTAAAACTTCTTTGCGATTTTCTGTTGGAAAAATGCTGATATACGATTTGGCAAGACCAAGGTCAGGGCTTACGCGTACCGTAGTTACGCTGATCATTTTGCCCATAAATAGGTTGCGGCTTTCCTTCAGAAAAATGTCTGCTAACTCCTTTTGCAGCAGTCTGCTTATTTTTTGTTGACGAGTTGATTCCATGTTAAATTGAATTTCCGGCAAAGTTACAAAAAAGTCCCACCAAAATGGCAGGACTTGATTATAGTAATTAAGATAAGTTTATCTTCTACTTTGGAAGTGGATATCCCTTCAGTTTTTCCAGATTTAGTGCAATTTCTGCATCTGGGTATTCGTAGTCGTGTAATTCTCCGTTCAGGTATTTGTCGTAACCAACTAAGTCCATTAAGCCATGACCACTAAAGTTGAAAAGAATGGTCTTTTCTTTGCCTTCTTCTTTAGCTTTTTTGGCTTCGCGAATAGTGGCAGCTATGGCATGTGTTGTTTCTGGTGCTGGAATGATGCCTTCTGTTTTTGAGAATAATAAGCCTGCTTCGAAACACTCACTTTGGTGAATGGCTTGAGCTTCCATCAGGTTGTCGCGTAAAGCGGCACTTACTAAAGGAGACATTCCATGGTAACGCAAACCACCAGCATGAATTGGTGCAGGAACAAAGTTATGTCCCAAACTGTGCATCGCCATGAGCGGGGTCATTTGTGCCACATCACCATTGTCGTAAATAAAAGGAGCTTTGGTCAAAGTAGGACACGAAAATGGCTCAGCTCCAATGATCTGGATGTCGGCTCCATTAATTTTGTCGTAGATGAACGGGAATGAAAGTCCGGCAAAGTTACTGCCGCCTCCGCAACAACCGATCACAACATCAGGTTTATTGATTCCCACTTTAGCCAGCTGTTTTTTAGCTTCTAAACCAATAATGGTTTGGTGCAACATCACGTGGTTCAATACCGATCCCAATGCGTAGCGGGTTTGTCCGGTCGAGTCGCCCACGGCGGCTTCAACAGCTTCCGAAATGGCAATACCCAGTGAGCCCGGAGTGTCCGGATATTGAGCCAATATATCACGTCCAGCCTTGGTTTCCATACTTGGGCTGGCCACACATTGTCCGCCCCAGGTATTCATCATCATTTTGCGAAAAGGCTTTTGGTCGAAACTTACCCGAACCATAAATACCTTGCATTCTATTCCGCCAATAACCGAGCAGGCAAACGACAAGGCTGATCCCCATTGTCCGGCACCTGTTTCAGTGGTTAATTTTTTAATACCAAACTGCTTGTTGTACCAGGCTTGCGGAATGGCTGTGTTTGGCTTATGGCTTCCTGCAGGCGAAACACCCTCGTTTTTGTAGTAGATTTTAGCTGGAGTTCCCAAAGCTTCTTCTAATTCGTAAGCACGAATCAATGGACTGGGACGCCAGCGAAAAAGATGCTGACGAATTTCTTCCGGGATGTCGATCCAACGCTCCTGGCTCACTTCCTGCTCAATCAGGTTCATTGGGAAAACAGGTGCAAGCATATCCGGACTTACTGGATTTCCATCCGGACCTAGTGGCGGGTTTAATGGCGTTGGTAAGTCGGGAGCTAGGTTGTACCATTGTTTGGGCATATCAGCCTCATCCAAAAAGATCTTCTTTTGTCTGGTCATGATTTTATCGTTTTATTTAGTGTTTTTAAAAAATAGAAAAGGGGCCTGCTGTGTAAACAGCAAACCCCTTCCCCAACCATTAATATGGTCGTACAATATTATTTTGCTCACGTGCTTCCATTTTCACGTTACGCTGATGCCATTCTTTACCAAATTGTGGAATTGTATGCATATCTTCATTTTGCGTGCCTAAAACTAATTATTATTTTTTAGTTTTCAAGAGCCGAAAACAAGGAGGCAATATTTTATAGTGATTCTTGATTACGATTGCTAAGTGCATAGTTTTCTCAATATTTTTATGATTTTCTGTAAAAATGAATGATTGATTACCATTTCTTTTTCAATTAGTCAGGAAATGAACGTCCAATATTTATGGATAAATTCTTCAGGTCTAAAATAAATTTTTGTGTTTCAAGGAATCAGCGTATTTTTGCAGCTCATTTTCATAGAAGATTTACCCAATGAATAAACCGACCGTTGTAAGTGGCATTAGGCCAACAGGATTTTTACACTTAGGAAACTATTTTGGAGCAGTACAAAACTTTTTGCGTATGCAGGAAGATTACAACTGTTACTTTTTTATTGCCGATATTCACTCGCTAACAACGCATCCTACGCCTGAGAACCTTCAGGCTGGGGTTAAACAAGTGCTAGCCGAGTATTTGGCTTGTGGTATTGACCCTGAAAAATCAACGATTTTTATTCAAAGTGATGTGCCGGAGATTTCAGAGTTATATACCATCTTGAATATGAATGCCTATTTGGGGGAATTGGAACGTACTACTTCATTTAAAGATAAAGCCCGCCAACAGCCTGAGAATGTGAACGCCGGTTTGTTGACCTATCCGGTGTTAATGGCTTCGGATATTATTATTCATAAAGCGCACTTTGTTCCGGTTGGGAAAGACCAGGAGCAAAATCTGGAAATGGCTCGAAAGTTTGCCAAGCGATTCAACCGGATGTACAAGTCGGATGTATTCCCGATTCCAAAGCCCTTTACTTTTGATGGAGCTGATTTGGTGAAAGTTCCCGGATTGGATGGCAGTGGGAAAATGGGAAAATCAGAGGGCAATGCGATTAACTTGTATGATACGGAAAAGGAAATTCGCAAAAAGGTGATGCGTGCGGTGACTGATTCCGGACCAGCAGAAGTGAATGCTGAAAAACCGGAGGCAATTCAGAACCTGTTTACCCTCATGAAAATTGTTTCGCAGCCGGAAGTAGTCGCTCAATTTGATGACGCCTATAACAAATGTGAAATTCGTTATGGCGATATGAAAAAGCAATTGGCTGAAGATATCGTGAAATTCACTAACCCAATTCGTGAGCGCATCGTTAGCATTTTGGAAGATGATGCTTACTTAGCTAAAGTGGCTCAAATGGGTGCAGAAAAGGCTCGTGAATCAGCTGTTACTACCTTGCAGGAAGTGAAAAAATTGGTTGGATTTCGTAAATTCTACTAAGCCCGATTAAGTAGGAGATATCTGTTATCTCTTCAGCCCAGTCGACACTCCCATCGAACCGGGAGATTTTACCATTGAAGTTGGTAGCAATATAGAGTTAAGGTTTTTCTCAGAGCCGTGTTCCTGAAAAATTAAGCATAAAAAAACCCCTTCAAAAAGGGGCTTTCATTTATCTTTTAACGTAAATCCATACTCCCGAATCGGGCGATTCCGTTCTTAGTTTTGCTCGAAATGTTTTCGCTTCTCGCATGGAGGCGAAGCTGTCCAGTGCAATGTAGTTCAACCCTTTTATTACACCAATATTACGTGCGTTAAAACCTTCGTCTTGTTTTTGTTGTACAAACCTCGCAGCATTGGCTGCACTTCTGAAACTACCACCAATAAGGTAGTATGCATGATCAAGAGCTGGTTTTTCAGTCATAGCTGAAGCTTCAACAACAGCCGGACGAGGCTCGATCTTCTGAACTACTTCCAGGCGTGGCATCATCTCAGTCAAACTTGTAATGTCGGACTTTTGCAGGTTGCTGTTATTGTTTTGAAACGGCACGAGTGCCAAGGTAAACAACAATGGAATTGCCACTAATACCTTTTTCAGCGTGCGTTTTTGGAAAAGTACCTGAACGGCATCGCGTTGTTCCTGCGAAATTGGAGTGCGAACGGTGTTTTTTGCGTACAGTGTTTCGTACTCAAAAGCTCCCAGTCCATAGGCGTCCAGGTTCAGGTTTTCAATAATCGCCGGATTAAATACCAGGCTTTCATTTTCATCATATACCAATTCGCCTATACCTTCAATGTTGATGGTCTCACCATCGGTTAATCGGTAGTTCATTTCCTGAACCAGCAGATCAACTTTACGACTGGCTGCGAGATAGTTGTCGCCTTCTTTTTCAACAAGATAATTAATCAGCAAGCCATCGTTAAATTTCAGCTTTTCGTTAAAGCTAATGGCTTTTGTAGGAGGTGCAAACTGTGCATTCTGATGTGTGGCCGGTTTGTAATTACTTACAAATCCTCCAAACTCAGGAATGATCACACAGTCATTCAACAATAAAAGTTCTTTGATGTAGCTTAATATTTCCACTGAATTTCAATGTTTGCATCAAAAATAAAGAAAAATTAATACGTTAACAAGTCAAAGTTTTCAACATTTATCGGGAGTTTTCAAGGGTGGAAGATTAAGATGTACTTCGATGGTCCATTATGCACTGCTGAAAAAATTGTAGTTTTGGGGAAAATACTCAATCAATTACTATGACTCAAAAAATTTTAGTGACCGGAGGAACCGGCTATATCGGATCTCATACGGTTGTTGAACTGCAAAATGCAGGATATGAAGTGATCATCGTGGATGATCTTTCCAACTCCAGTGCCGACGTTCTGGAAAACATCGAAAAGATATCGGGGAAGAAACCGGCTTTCGAACAATTTAGCTTGGCTGACTACAACAAAACCGAGGATTTTTTTAACCGCAATCAGGATATTGCGGCCATTATTCACTTTGCAGCTTCGAAGGCTGTTGGCGAATCGGTGCAGATGCCCTTGCATTACTACCGCAACAACTTGGTTTCGTTGATGAATATTTTGGAATGCCAGCGAAAGTTCAACATTGCCAACATCGTATTTTCTTCTTCCTGTACTGTTTATGGGCAACCGGATCAATTGCCGGTAACCGAAAATACGCCTCGAAAAGATGCGGAATCACCCTATGGAAATACCAAACGGGTGAATGAAGATATTTTGCAAGACAGCATTAAAGCTTATCCTGAAATTACGGGAATTGCCTTGCGTTATTTCAATCCAATTGGAGCGCATCCAACAGCACTGATTGGTGAATTGCCTTTGGGAGTGCCGCAAAACTTGGTGCCTTTCATTACCCAAACGGCTGCCGGAATGCGCGAAGAACTCAGCGTATTTGGCGATGATTACGACACGCCTGATGGATCGGCCATTCGCGATTACATTAATATAGTAGACTTGGCCAAAGCTCACGTTATTGCAATTAAACGGTTGCTTGAAAGTAAGAATAAAGCCGGCTACGAAGTCTTTAACCTTGGAACAGGAAATGGCTACTCGGTGCTGGAAATTATCAATGGTTTTGAAAAAGCGACTGGCATAAAACTGAACTATAAAATTGTACCTCGCCGTGCCGGTGATATCGAAAAGATTTGGGCCGATACTACTTATGCCAACGAAGAGCTTGGATGGAAAGCTGAAAAAGGGCTGGAAGAAACGCTGCTGTCTGCCTGGAACTGGGAAAAGCGAGTTCGGGATATTGAGTAGTTGGAAGAATAGTTAAAAAATAATAGATGAAGGCTTTTCCCGACTGGGAAGAGCCTTTTTTCCGATCATTTTTTGCAAATCATCTTGGGTAACATAAACTTAACATTTCCTTTCTTGTATACTTCTGTAGGCGCTGTTATTGTTATTATATGCTGAAAATAAGAGGTTTAAGTCTTATTTTAATTCTCCGCTAATTCTCGCTTTAAAATCATTTAAATCCAATTAACAAACATTTAAAAATATAAACATATAGAAATATAGATATATAAATGTGAAACCATTATTTTTGCTTCCAGAAAACAAATCAGAAAGAATAGATATGCAAAAACAATTACACATTTATTTACTGCTATTAAGCTTTACGATTTCTCTGATAGGAATGGGGCAGGTGAAGCAGCTGAGTTTGGAGGAGGCTTTGCAGCTGGCCGGAGAAAACAATCGGTCGGCAAAGGTTTCAGAAGCCCGGCAGCAAGCAGCTCGCGGGTCTTATCGAATGACCAATTCGTTGTTTTTACCCGGCTTATCGGTTAGTCATACCGGAGTGTCAACTAACGATCCGTTATCGGCTTTCGGCTTTAAGCTTAAGCAGGAGGTGGTCACTCAGTCTGATTTTAACCCCGCTATGTTGAACGATCCAGACGATATTGAGAATTATAGTACAAAAATTGAGTTGCAGCAGCCCATCCTCAACGTGGATGGTATTTACGCCCGCAAGGCAGCTAAAAATCAATACGAAGCAGTATCGCTTCAGGCCGAGCGCACGCGTCAGCAAATTCAATACGAAGTCAAGAAAGCTTATTTCCAACTGGAGTTGGCACAGTCAGCCGTTGAGGTGTTACAACAATCGGTTAACGTAGCCAAGGAAGCACTGAAGCTAACCAAAGACAATGAAGCACAAGGCTTTGTTAAACATGCCGATGTTCTGGAAGCCTCAGTTCGTATGGAAGAGCGCCAAAACCAGTTGCGCGAAGCCAACAATCAACTGCAATCAGCCAACGAGTTTTTGGCTCATCTGGTGGGATTGGACATAAACTCCCGCATTGAACCAACCGACTCAATGGTGGAAGATCCAACTCAATTCACGGTAAATTACAATCCGGGAGAATTGGAAAACCGGTCGGACCTTAAGGCTGTGCAGAAGCAAATTGAAGCAACTGAAAATATGCTTCGTTCAGAAAAAATGAAATTTGTTCCTCGGGTAAATGCCTTTGGAAGTTACGAATGGAACGACAAAGAGATACTGGGAACGTCGGCCAATAACTACATGGTTGGTGCCAGTTTAAGCTGGGATTTATTCAGCGGGTATAAAAATGTGGGAAGCGTACAAAAAGCCAGTGCGCAACTCAATGAAGCCCGCTATAATTACGACGATTATCTGTCTCAAAGCCAAATACAATTAAACAGAGCCAAACGAAAACTAGAATTAACTTATCAACAGATTCAGTCGGGTAAACTAGCCAAGGAGCAAGCCGAAGAGTCGCTTCGAATTCGCACCGACCGGTTTGAGCAGGGACTGGAGAAAACCACTGACCTGTTGATTGCCGAAGCGCTGGCTTCGAAGAAAAATCTGGATTATATCCAACGTATTTACAATTATAAACAAGCAGTATTCGAACTGGAATTATTGCTTGAAAAAGAGATTAACGAATAAAGCCAAGATAACGATGAAGACAAATTTAGTTAGAACAAGCCCATTTATAATAGCTCTGGCACTAGGGATTTTGATTTCCTCGTGCGGCAAAAACGATAAACAAGAAGCCGTGCAACCAGCAAAAGTAGCTGCTCAAATAGCTGTTGCCAAGGTAAAAGATTATCCGGTAGTACACAGTTTTTCCGGAAAGCTGGCGGCTGAAAAGCAATCGAATTTAAGTACCAGAATGATGGGTCAAGTGACCCGGATTTATGCTCGCCCCGGGCAAAAAGTAAAGCAAGGCGATCTGTTATTGCAAATTCGCAACCAGGATATTCTGGCAAAAAAAGCTCAGGTGGAAGCCAATAGAGTTGAAGCCGAAACCGCGTTTGAAAGTGCCGAAAAAGATTTGAATCGCTTTGAAGCTTTGTATCAATCGGGAAGTGCATCGGACAAGGAAATTGAAGACATGCGTTCGCGTTATCAAATGACTAAAGCTCGTTTGGAAGCCGTTAACCAGCTGGAAAAAGAAGTAGAAGAATCGCTTAGATATGCGTCGATTCGTGCACCATACAGTGGAATTATCACCGGCAAATTTGTACAGGAAGGCGACATGGCCAACCCCGGAATGCCTTTACTGAGTATTGAAAACCCTTCGCAATGGAAAGTGTTGGCTCGTATTCCGGAGTCAGACATTGGCAGGTTGGCTCTGAACGATTCAGTAAAAGTGCATTTCAATGCAGCGGATGGTCTGGCACTGAACGGTGTGATTGCCGAAATCAATCCATCATCGGCCAATACTGGTAACCAGTTTGAAGCCAAAGTGCTGTTGGCCGACAATAACGAGCAATTGTACTCAGGCATGTATGCCACGGTGTTGTACGAGCATGGTACCCGGCCACTGATCATGGTTCCGAAAACGGCCTTGATGCAGAGAGGTCAATTGGTTGGTTTGTATGCCGTTAGCCAAAACGGCAATGCGTTACTGCGTTGGGTGAAAACCGGTAAAACGTATGACAATTCAATTGAAATTCTTTCGGGTCTGACAGATGGGGAAAGCTACATTCAGATTTCAAGCGGAAAACTGTTTGATGGTGCCTTAGTTGAAAACAAATAAGCAGAAGAAACATGAAGACAGGATTTGCAGGCGGTATCGCCAAACTATTTATAAATTCAAAACTGACTCCGCTGTTGATGGTTGCATTTTTGGCAATCGGCATCTACAGCTCTTACTTAACGCCCCGGGAGGAAGAACCCCAGATTGATGTTCCCATTGCGGATATCTTTTTTCGGTATCCGGGAGCCAGTCCTCAGGAAATTGAATCACGCGTGATGCAGCCACTGGAAAAAGTGGTGGCTAATATTCCGGGCGTTGAATATGTATATTCCACGTCCATGCCGGGTCAGGCCATGTTAATTGTTCAGTTTTACGTAGGTGAAGATGTGGAGCGCTCGTTGGTAAAAATGTACAACGAGATTATGAAACACATGGACCAAATGCCTAAGGGAACGAGTTTGCCTTTAGTGAAAACACGGTCGATTGATGATGTGCCGGTGTTGGGGCTGACCTTTTGGAGCGAAAACTACAACGATTTTGAATTGAAACGAATTGCTCAGGAAGTGAACAACGAGATTGAACAGGTGAACGATGTTTCGGAAACCAAAGTTATCGGAGGTCGTTCGCGCCAGATTCGTGTGGTGTTGAATAATGAACAGATGGCCGGATTTCATGTGGATGCCCTGAGTATTGCGCAGAAAATTCAGTTGGCCAACGAGCAATTCAACGCCGGATCATTCAATAATAACGATAATGAATACCTGGTTGAAGCAGGTGAATTTCTGAAAACTTCGGATGATGTTGCTAACCTGGTGGTCGGCATTCACAATGGTAGTCCGGTGTATCTGAAGCAGGTTGCTGAAATTTTGGATGGTCCACAAGAACCCATTCAATATGTGAATTTTGGTTATGGAAAGATTAATGAGCAAAAGGAAACATTTCAAGGTGAATATCCGGCCGTAACCATTTCTGTAGCCAAGCGCCGCGGAGCCGATGCCATGAAAGTCTCGGATCAGATCCTGGAGAAAATCAGTCACTTGGAGCAAACACTCATTCCATCGGATGTGCATGTAGATGTAACCCGAAACTATGGAGAGACAGCCTCGCACAAGGTGTCGGAATTACTGATGCACCTGATGGGAGCCATTGTTGCTGTAACCTTTGTAGTGATGTTGGCCATGGGATGGCGCGGTGGGTTAGTGGTTTTTCTTTCAGTACCCATCACCTTTGCACTCACCATGTTTGCATACTACTTTCTGGATTACACCTTAAACCGGATTACACTGTTCGCGCTGGTATTTGTGACCGGAATTGTGGTGGACGACTCCATTATTATTGCTGAAAATATGCACCGACACTTTAAGATGAAGAAACTGCCTTTTATTCAGGCGGCTATTCGATCGATCGATGAAGTGGGAAATCCAACTATTTTGGCCACATTTACAGTAATTGCTGCGGTTTTGCCGATGGTTTTTGTTTCAGGTTTGATGGGACCTTATATGAGCCCAATGCCCATCGGAGCATCCATTGCCATGATTTTCTCTTTGCTGGTTGCTTTAACGATTACGCCATTTTTAGCCTATCGCTTACTTCGATTTAACGAAAAGGAAGGCGACCATAAAAAGGAATTCAAGCTCGAAGATTCGCTAATCTATCGCATGTATAGCAAAACCATGAAACCCATGTTGAACTCAGGTTTTAAACGCTGGGGATTTATCATTGGGGTGACGGTGCTGTTGCTGGGATCAATGACCTTGGTGTATTTTGAAATGGTGACAGTAAAAATGCTTCCATTTGATAATAAAAACGAGTTTCAGGTAATTGTTGATATGCCCGAAGGAACTACACTTGAGCGCACGGCTGCTGTTGCTAAAGAATTGGCAGCCTACATTGCACAGCAGGAAAATGTGGTGGATTACCAGACTTATGTGGGAACAGCTTCTCCCATGAACTTTAATGGTTTGGTTCGTCATTACGACTTACGCAGTGGTTCAAACGTTGCCGATATTCAAGTAAATCTCACCGATAAAGGAGACCGCGATTTGCAGAGTCATGATATCGCAAAGATCATGCGGCCAGAGCTTCAAAAGCTGGCGAAAAGGTTTAATGCCAATGTGAAAGTTGTTGAGGTACCACCGGGTCCTCCAGTTATGTCAACATTGGTTGCTGAAGTGTACGGACCTGATTATGATACTCAAATGGATGTCGCTAGCCAGGTGAAAGACTTATTTGCTCAAACAGCCGATGTGGTTGATATCGATTGGCATATGGAGAGCGATCAGGAAGAATATAAATTCAATGTACAGAAAGAAAAAGCAGCTTTGATGGGACTATCAACCCGGCAAGTGGTTCATAGTTTACAAATGGCTTTAGGTGGTCATGAGGTGACACAGCTTTATCAGGAAAAAGAGCATGAGCAAATTGGTATTGTCCTTCGCTTCAAAGAAAATGAGCGTTCGAATATTGAGGATCTGAAAAAGGTCAATATCATGAGCCAAACCGGGCAAATGGTTGCTCTGGGAGATGTGGTTGATATTGAAAAAGGGATACAGGATAAAAGTATTTATCGCAAAAATCAGAAGCGGGTGGTTTATGTAACGGCCGATATTGCCGGAGAATTGGAAAGTCCGGTTTATGGAATTCTGAACATGTCTGATCATTTGGATCAAATTCAACTGCCGGAAGGTTACACGCTGAATGAAGAATTTACACAGCAACCTTTTACACAAGACGACTATAGCCTGAAATGGGATGGTGAGTGGCAAATTACTTACGAAGTATTTCGCGATCTGGGAACTGCCTTTGCCGTGGTACTACTGGTTATTTACATGCTGATCATTGGTTGGTTTCAGAACTTCAAAGTACCTTTTGTGATGATGGTGGCGATACCACTTTCATTGGTCGGAATTTTAATTGGCCACTGGATGATGGGCGCTTTTTTTACCGCAACATCCATGATTGGTGCGATTGCCTTAGCCGGAATTATGGTTCGAAACTCCATCTTGCTGATTGACTTTATCAATCTGCGGCTTAGTGATGGCGTACCGCTAAAAGAAGCAGTGCTTGAGGCGGGAGCAGTACGAACAACACCAATTCTGTTAACTGCCGGAACGGTTGTGATTGGAGCTGTTGTTATTTTATTCGACCCAATTTTTCAGGGACTTGCCATTTCGTTGATGGGTGGAACCATTGCTTCAACTGTGCTGACACTGGTAATCGTTCCGCTGATTTATTACATGACGGAGAAGAAGAAATATCCGGTGGAGGAAGAAGAGGTTGTTACCGAATCAGATGATGAAATTTCTAACGAACCAATAAAATAAACAAGTATGATGAAATTTGTAATTATTCAATGTGTAAAGGCCTACCACCATGAATTGCAGCAGATTTTTAAATCGATAAAGATCAGTGCTTACAGCGAGATGGATGTGGAAGGTTTTATGGAGCAAGCCGATGGCAATACTGATTTTGCAAACTGGTTTGGCTCCCGGAAAAACCCATACAACTATATGGTTTCGTTTACCTTTTTAGCCGAAGACAAAGCGAATAGGCTGTTGGAACGGATTGATGAATTCAATCACAGTATTGACGCAATGAGCCCGATGAATGCATACATCGTTGGAGTGGAAAAGTTTGTATAATTTTTAAAAATGAAACGGATATGAGAGAACGAATAGTACGGGCTGTTGCCGGTTTTATGGTTTCGCTGAGCTTAATTCTGGCCATCACAGTTGATATCAACTGGCTATTTTTAGCGGCTTTTGTGGGACTAAACCTGTTTCAGTCGTCGTTCACCAAATTTTGCCCGCTGGAGATGATTCTGAAAAAAGCGGGGGTGAAAGAATAGATTCATATAACTGAGATTTTAAGAAAGCGCGGATGAAAAGTCCGCGCTTTTTTTGTGTCGGGGGTTCGGGGATTTGTAGCTGCTTTGAGTTGAGATCGGCTCCTGGCAAGTGGCCCGCTAGTTTCTTTTATCCCCAATCATTTGGATCTTACCGATTCAATAAAGCCAATCGAAATCCTTAAAAATAATGATCAGCGGTTGTAAAGGATACTCTTTCAGCATCGCAATCGCTTCTGCAAGATGGATTTCTCACATTTCCTATTCGTATTTTATCTGCATAATTAATTCATTATGAGGTGGTAAGTGTGTGTTTGTCCTAACATTCCTGTATCCTCACGCGATAAAATCCCAATTATTGGGGATTGTCGACCATCTCAGATACCTCTATTTTTGACCCTAGAAAAATTCATCAGCAACTTGACATCTATGATCAGAGGAGGAATTCAGTTAATTGGAATCTTGTTGGCTTTATTCATTAGCAGCATGGCTTGGGCACAAAGCCAGCCAGCTATCATTCAGGGCTTCATTGCCGACAGCCAGGGGGAACCTTTGCCGTATTCGTCTGTGGTGGTAAAAACCCAGTCGCAGGGAGCGGCTGCCGATGAGCAAGGGCATTTTTTTCTCCGGTTGCAGCAAAGTGGGCTGATTACCCTGGTTATTCAATCCATCGGCTACGAAACAAGGGAAGTGGAATTATTCCTCTCACCGGGAAAAACCTATACGGTAAATGAGCAGCTTGTCGAAGACCAGGTAGCCCTGAACGAAGTGATGGTCTCAGGTAAAAGTAAAACCACCTTGCTGCGAGAACAGGCGTTTACCATTGCCGCCATCGATGCCCAACCACTGAAGATACAAAATCTGGATGTGAATCAAGTACTGGGACGAATTTCCGGAGTGCGCATTCGTGAAACCGGAGGATTGGGAAGTAGTATGAGCTTTTCACTGAACGGCTTCACTGGTAAGCAAGTCAAGTTCTTCCTGGATGGTATTCCCATGGATCATTTTGGATCATCCCTTTCGCTGAACAATATCCCGGTGAATATGATTTCCGGTATTGAAGTGTACAAGGGAGTGGTGCCCATTCATTTAGGGTCCGATGCTCTGGGGGGAGCCGTTAATATTACCACGCAACAGAATGTGAAGGATTATCTCAATGCGTCATACAGCTTCGGGTCGTTCAATACCCATCGGGCATCCTTACTCGGTGGTGTTCACTTTCCAAAGTCAGACATATTCTTAAGAGCCAGCCTGTTTTTTAACTATTCTGACAACAACTATGTGATGCATGACATGGAGGTGATCCGTGCCGGCAATACCACCGGGAAGGCAGAATTGCTGGATGTACGTCGTTTCCATGACGCTTACCAGTCGCAGGCCGGAACCGTTGAGCTGGGAATCAATGACAAAGCTTTTGCCGATCAATTGTCACTGGGCATCACCTTGTCATCCAACGATAATGAAATTCAGCACGGCTACAATCTGACTAAAGTGTTTGGTGAAGTACGTGATGAAGAGCAACTGGTTATGCCTGTATTCAAATACAAGAAGCAAAACCTGTTTACGGAAGGGCTGGATGTAACAGCTAACGCCATGCTGCTAAATCGGCAGTTAACCAATATTGACACCGCTTCGGTGGAATATAACTGGTTGGGTGAAACCACCGAACGTATTGATGCCAACCACGGCGAGTTCAGCTATTACAAAACTTTGCTAACCTATGATGACTGGGTTACCCAATCGTCGGTCAATCTCAGATACGCTATTAGTCCAGCGCAATCGGTTTCGCTTAATAACAGCTATCATTATTTCAGTCGGCAAGGAGAGAATCCCTTGGTCGACCGCGAATTTACACCGTTTTACAAACCCAATACCATTGCAAAAAATATTTCGGCAGCAGCCTATCAATTCAGTTTATTTCAGCAAAAGTTAAAAACAGTGGCTTTTTATAAGCTGTTTGCCATTCAGTACCACACGGTGATTGAAGATGAAGAAACGGAAGATTATACCCTCGAATACGACGAAAGTCAACTGAAAAACGGATATGGAGTGGCCTCCACTTTTCATTTCAATGAGTGGTCGCAGATCAAAGTGTCGTACGAGCGCACCTACCGCCTGCCCGATGGGGAGGAGATTTTTGGTAACGGATTGACGATTAAGCCTAATACCGAACTGAAACCCGAGAGCAGCAATAACCTGAATGCTGGGTTCATTGTCTCCAAGCGGGTGAATGAGCACCTTTTCGGTTTGGAGGGAGGCTATCTCTACCGGACTGCCAAGGACTATATTCGACAGGACGCATCTAATCCGGTCAATTCCAATTACATTAACCAGGAGGCTGTTAAGCTGAGCAGCGTTGAGATCAATGCTCAGTATCATTACAAACAGCTAATCAACTTTTCAGGAAGTCTGACCCGCCAACACAACACCAACAACAATAAAAACGATCATCTGTATCGCGACCTTTTACCCAACCAGCCAACGCTGTTTGCGAATGCGAACCTGGGCTTTCAATTCGACAATGTTGGTGTGAACCGCAGCCGCTTGTCAGTCACGTGGAACACCTTGTTCGTGGATGAGTTTTATTGGAAATGGCCCAGCCAGGGTAACGCCCGTTCCAAGTTCACCATTCCCCGGCAATTGCTGCACGACCTCTCGGTTTCCTATCAATTGGATAACGGCCAGTATAACATTTCGCTGGCATGTACCAACCTGACTGATAACCTGGCCTACGATAATTTTAACATGCAAAAACCGGGTAGGGCTTTCAACATCAAGCTGAGCTATTTCTTAGACAAATAATAGAAACAAATAAATAACCATTAAAAATTAAAACAAGATGAAAATTTTAAATACACAACAAGCCATTTTACTATTATCGCTGCTGTTGGGAACGATGGGAATGACTTCCTGTACAGAGGATGATCCGGTTGTCGATGAACCGGAGGAGGAAGAGGAAGCAACCGGTTATGTGGTTGCCTTGCGGGCCAGCGATGGTGATGCCTCGGCTGATTACTTGTTGACACACGACGATTTGATGTCGGGAGTGATTTCTGCAGATGGGCAGGGTGAAGAGCAATCCGGATGGTCGTATTTTACTTCGGCTGGCGACAAATATTTCTCCGTAGGCTATACGCTAAACGAGGTCATGTCCTACCAGGTGCAGGATGGTAGCCTGATATTCGATGACAAGCTATTGTTTGACCGGCTAGACATGCTTTCTCCGGTAGATGATGACTACATTATTGGTATTGGAGCTCCCTGGGGTGGTGGCTCTTACGATTGTCAGATCCAGCTGATTGATGCCAATAATGTGGCGATTGAAAGGAATGTCTCGCACCCGATTTATGAATCATACGATGAAGAAGGAGTACAGCTGAATGCCTGGCCAACGGGCGCTTATGTGGCGGGAGACAAGTTGTATGTATCTAGCTACTCCCTGTACGGCGACACCTGGGGAACACCCAATACAGACTCGGCTATCGTGAGTGTGTTCTCTTACCCTGAGTTTGAATATCAAGGTTACTTTTCCGACGACCGCACCGGATCTGTTGGCTACTATGCTTCTCAACCGGCTATCCTTGAAAATGAAAACGGAGATCATTACACGCTTTCCTCCAGTTCACTGGCTGCCGGCTTTACACAAACAACCAAGCCGTCAGGAATCCTGAAGATCAATGCAGGCGAGCAGGCTTTCGACAGCGATTATTTCTTCAATATCGAAGAACAGGGTTACAAAGTATTGAGTGGTGTCTATGTAGGAAACAACAAAGCGGTGGTTAAGGTCGTGAGCCTGGAAAACGATGCCATTGATGCTTCGTGGGCTGCTTTTGGAGACTACCTGGTGATGGAAACAGCTGTCATCGATCTGGAAGCACAAACCTTCGAGTTGGTTGAGTCGATCCCTGTTCATCGTGGTCAGTACATGACTCCTTACTATGTTGAAAACGGCTTGGTTTATCAGGTTGTAGGCACTGAAAGTGAATGGTACATCTACCAGGTTGATCCTGAAACGGTAACAGCTGAGCGGGGAGCCCAAATCGAGGGTATCGACGTTCAGGGAATCTTCAAATACTAAAAACACTTTTTCATATCATCACTAGTTAGAGAATTCTCATATCAATTCATAACACCCGGCAACAATTAGGGCTTATCCCTTTTTGTTTCCGGGTATATGAGTCAATAAACCCAATAGATCATGGGGCAATTATTTCGAAAAATACATTTGTGGTTGGGACTCACCTCCGGCATCCTGATTTTTCTGATCTGCATCAGCGGAGCCTTCTATGCCTTCAAGGAAGAATTGTTCCAGGCCATCCATCACGACCAGTTGTACAATGCGAATACCAATGAAATAGCCCAGCCGTTGCCATTGAACGAATTGTGGGAGAACGCCCAGAAAGGCCTGGGTGAAGAATATCCTATCAGCTATGGTACTTGTTACAAGGACAAAAACCGCAATTGGTCATTTAAAGCCTACCACTACGACAGCGAAGGAGTGACCTATAATCAATGGTTGAAATATGATTACATAGCCTATGTGAATCCCTACTCGGGGGAAGTCGTTGATGTAATGAATCACAAGTGGGAATTTTTCCATTTGGTCAAAATGTTTCACTGGAGCTTCTTGTTGAATACGGAATACGGTCAGCCCATTGTAGCTTTTACTGTGGTGGTCTTTTTGATTAGCTTACTTACCGGGCTGTATTTATGGTGGCCCTTCCGCAAGGGAAAAAAAGGATATGCCATCAATACCCGGTCGAGCGGCAAAGTGTTGAATTACGATCTGCACAACGTATTGGGATTTTACATGCTTCCGGTTAATATTATTCTGTCTCTTACCGGTATGGTGTGGGCGTTCAAATGGTTTATGATGTTGGTGTATGCTGTAGCCAACCTAAGCACGGCACCCCCTGAAAAAGTAGCGGTAGCTTCTGCATTTGATGATCAGCAGTTTCGTCCCCAGACCTATTCTACGGTTTATCAGCAAGTCCGAAAAGAGCACACTGAGGCATATTCGGTTAATGTCTACCCGGCTTCGCCCGACAGTGCGGGTGTCATTCGTGTTTTTGTGAAGAACGAGTCTTCGGTGTATTACCAGGCCTATCAGGAGCAGTACGATAAATATTCGGGTGAGTTGCTCCATTCCAAGGGCTTTGCAGACCTGAGTCGGGGAGAAAAACTCATCGCCATGAACTACGATATCCATACTGGCGCGGTGCTGGGTAAAACCGGAAAAATTCTGGCTTTTATTGCCGCCCTGATTGGTGCTTCACTGCCGGTTACCGGTTTCATCATCTGGTACAAGAAACGCCGCAAGAGCAAACAACAACGGTTACGTTTATCCACCCGCTTATCCGATTCATGATGCGTTTTTTAATCAATAGAAAAAAGAAGCTATCACCAGACACGCTGCTGATCTTGTATGGGACCAAATCCGGAAATTCTAAACAGGTAGCGCAGGAGATGGAGAAACAGCTGAATCATCGACAGCTGAAGACTTACTGCACCAAGCTTTCTAATGTCAGTCCGGTTGTCCTCCAGCAAGTAAGCCGGGTGCTGATTGTCATTAGTACCTACGATGATGGAGAGCCACCGGTTAGTGCCCGAAAGTTCTTCAGGCAATTGCATGCTGCCGACCAACCCCGGTTATCAGAACTTCAATATTCCATTTGCGCTTTGGGCGACACCAGTTACGAGCAATACTGTGAGGCCGGTAAAATCATGGAGCGCCGGTTAAATAATCTTGGCGCCACGGCTTTCCATCCTCGTGTCGACTGCGATGAAGCTTTTGCCGATCCCGCAGCAGATTGGATCAAGCAGGTAACTGAGCTGGTAAGCGGGAAAAAATCCTCCTCGCAACAGGAACAGCTCGTCAGTCTGAGCCAGAAAAATGCCAACACGGGTACCATCAAACGAGCCATATTATTGTCTACCGATGCTGACGATAACCCGACCTACCACATCGAAATCGGAATGGAGGATCAACCATTGGAGTTCATGCCGGGCGACCTGGTTGAGTTGCAGCCGCAAAACCCGGTCTGGCTCGCCATGTCCATCAGCAAGCAATTGGACACCACCGATTTTCAATCCGCGCTGGTTAATGAAAAAGAGATTTGCAGGCTGAGCATAGCAACCTTTCAGGCATATGCCCACCAAACAAACCAGACAAAGCTGCTGGCTTTTCTCGATCAAAAAGAGGAGCTTGGTCGTTACCTGCAAAAAGCCAATGTGCTGGATATGCTGATGGACTTTCCGGCAGCAATTAATGCTTCCACCTTGATTAACCTGTTACCTCCCATTCATTACCGACAGTATTCCATTTCAAACTGCCAGTACAAGGGAACTCATCAATTGGATCTGATTGTTAAATCTGTTCGTTTTGAATTCAACGACCGGGTGCATGTGGGAGCCGCATCGGCCTACACGAACGAAACGTTGGCAGTGGGCGATTCCATCCGGTTCAGGCATGTCAGCAATCCGGATTTCTATCTACCTCAAGACTCCCAAAAACCGTTTTTGTTTATCGGGGCAGGAACGGGGATTGCCCCTTTTCGCGCATTCTTACAACACATACAGCAAGAAAAGTCACCGGCAAAAGTATGGATGATTTGGGGAGAACAAAACCACCACTCCGGGCATCGGTATTATCAGGAGTTTCAGACCTATGCCCGTGAGGCTGCTTGCTGCGAGGTCGATTTTGTGTCGTCACGAACCGGCGCCAGTAAAAAGTACGTCCAAGATGTGTTGCTGGAAAAACAGCAGCAAGTGTCGGAATGGCTCAACCAGGAGGCTCACATTTACGTGTGCGGTTCAAAAGGCATGGGCAAAGGGGTGCGGGAAACTTTGAAGCAAATTCTGGCACAAACAAGCGATCAGCAACCGGAAGCGCTTTTTGAAAAACTACAATGGTCTGGCTGCTATCGCGAAAGTGTGTATTAATCCATAGAGACTCTAAGAGAACGCGAACGAAAAGTCTTCGCCTTTTTCCTGGGTTCGGGGATTCCGACTGCTAATTATTCAACGCAAACAGCCGGAATTGTAAAAGCGAATCGTAAACCACTAAAAGAATTTAATGAGCCTCCATCCAATTGGCTCCTGCATCCATTTCCACGGTTAGCGGAAGTCCAATCTCCACGGCATGCTCCATTTGTTGTTTTACAATTTCTTTCACCTGATCCAGTTCATCTTTAGGTACGTCGAAGTTCAGTTCATCATGTACCTGTAAAATCATTTTAGCTTGTAGTTTTTGTTCGTTCAGTGCGTTCCAGATGTTGATCATGGCCAGTTTGATGATGTCGGCGGCCGATCCCTGGATGGGAGCATTGATGGCGTTTCGCTCGGCAACACCCCGAACCACCGCATTGGCCGAATTAATATCTTTCAAATATCGACGACGACCTTTGATGGTTTCCACATAGCCGTGATCACGAGCCACATTAATACTTTCGTCCATGAACTCTTTCACGCGGCTGAAGTTTTCAAAATAGCCATCGATCAACTCCTTGGCCTCGGTGCGCGAAATGTTAAGACGTTCAGACAAACCAAAAGCTGAGATGCCGTAGATGATTCCAAAGTTGGCAGTCTTGGCTTTTCGCCGCATATCGGAAGTCACTTCATCCAAAGCAACTTTATAGATTTTTGAAGCTGTTGTTGAGTGAACATCCTGCTTGTTATTAAAAGCCTCCAACAGATTTTCATCTTTGCTCAATGCAGCCATAATGCGCAATTCAATTTGCGAATAGTCGGCCGACAAAAACACATGGTTTTCATTTGAAGCAGTAAACGCTTTTCTGATTTCACGACCTTCTTCGTCCCGAATCGGGATGTTTTGTAAGTTCGGATTGGTGGAACTCAATCGCCCTGTTGCAGCAATGGCCTGGTTGTAGCTGGTATGGATCTTTCCGGTGCGGCTATTTACTAATTGTGGCAAGGCTTCAACGTAGGTTGAAAGCAATTTTTTCAATCCACGAAATTCCAATATTTTGGGAATAATCGGATGTTTGTCAACCAATTTGCTCAGCACATCTTCGGCGGTGGAATATTGCTTGGTCTTCGTTTTTCTGGCCTTGTTAACGATGTTTAGTTTTTCAAACAGAATGGGTCCCAGTTGTTTTGGCGACGAGACATTAAAATCTTCGCCTGCCAAATCTTTAATGTCTTTTTCAAGGGTAATTAGCTGTTCGCGAAGCTTGTCTGCAAAAATATCTAATTCTTTGGTGTTGAGCGTCACACCGGCCATTTCCATGTCGGCCAAAACAGGAATCAGTGGCATTTCAATTTTTTCGAATACCGAACGAACGCCGGTTTTATCCAATTCAGGATCAATGGCTAGTTTTAGTTGCAGGGTCAAATCCGCATCTTCGCAGGCATAATCCTTCAGCTTTTCAACCGGAACTTGTCGCATGCTCTGCTGCTTTTTGCCTTTTTTGCCAATCAGGTCTTCGGTTTCTACTTTTTGGTATCCCAGATAAGTTTCGCACAGGTAATCGAGGTTGTGGCGCAATTCGGGTTGAATAAGATAATGTGCAATCATGGTATCGTAAATCGGGCCTTTTACTTCAACGTTGTAGTGCTTCAACATCAGGATATCATACTTGATGTTTTGTCCGATTTTGCGCACGTTTTCATCTTCAAAAATCAAGCGGAATTCTTCAACTATTTTTTGAGCATCTTCGCGCTTTGTAGGTAAAGTCACACAATACGCTTCTCCTTTTTTAAAAGCGAATGAAAGACAAACCAGTTCTGCTGTATGCGTGTCCAATCCTGTTGTTTCAGTGTCGAAACAAAACTCTTCCTGCACTGAAAGTTCGGCGCGCAGGCTGGCGCGCTGCATGGCATTTTCAACCAAAAAATAGTTGTGGGGTGTGTTTTCCAAATTCACTAAATCCTGGCGAACAACTTGTTCAGATCCTTCGCTTCCGCCAAATAGTGTTCCCTGCTCAAAACTCGGTTCTGCCTTTTGCTTTGGCGCACCAAGTTTTTGTGCCAATGCCTTAAATTCAAGTTCGTTATATATATTCCGAAGTTCTTCAATGTTTGCCTCATCTTTAGTCAGTGCTTTTTCGTCGAACTCAACCGGCACATCCTGAATAATTTCAACCAATTTACGCGACAACCTGACTTGTTCCTCGAAGTTTACAAGGTTCTCTTTTTGCTTGCCTTTCAACTCATCAATATGCTCGTAAATGCCATCAACAGAGTGATAAGTAGAGATCAGTTTCATAGCAGTTTTCGGTCCTATTCCGGGGCACCCGGGGATGTTGTCTGAACTGTCGCCCATCAAGCCTAAAATATCGATGACTTGCTCCGGACGTTCGATCTCAAATTTCTTTTTCACCTCTTCCACTCCCCATACTTCCACGTCGTTTCCGGCGCGACCCGGCTTGTACATGAAAATATTTTCCGAAACTAGCTGTGCATAGTCTTTGTCGGGAGTCATCATGTAAGTTTTGTAGCCTTCTTTTTCGGCTCTTTTAGCCAATGTTCCAATAACATCATCAGCCTCAAAGCCTTCTTTTTCGAGGATTGGGATGTTGTAAGCTTCAATAATTTTTCGCACCCATGGAATAGCTGTCCGAATATCTTCCGGCATCTCATCGCGGGTACCTTTGTACTCGGTGTACATTTCGTGCCTGAAAGTGGGGGCATGCACATCAAACACAACGGCGATGTGTGTCGGGTTTTCTTTATTGAGCAACATCTCCAGCGAATTGACGAAGCCCATCATGGTCGAGGTATTCAATCCTTTGGAGTTAAATCGTGGGTTTTTGATAAACGCAAAATACGAACGATAGATTAACGCATAGGCGTCGAGCAGAAAAAGGCGGTGGTTATTGTCGTTTTGTTCAGGCATGATGTTCTGTTTTACTGGTTATCGGAGGCAAACCATTCGGCAAATGAATTGGTGGTTTCATAAAGTCGAACGCTAAATAATTCAAGATGTTCAGGCAATAGTTTTTTTAGCTTCTCGGCTATAAAAATAACCATATTTTCGGTCGTTGGTTGAAAGTTGACCAAGTGCTGACGTTCGTACATTTCGCCCAGTTCAATCAGCTTATCGTGTGCTGCGAGGTTATTAATCATGAGTGAATGATCAAAGGGTTCCACAATGTGCTTTTTAACCAGCTTTTTTAAGATACTAAAATCGATGACCATTCCATCCTTTGGATCTCCTTCTTTATTAAGTGGTTTGCCGATGAGGGTAATTTGTAATTTATACGAATGCCCGTGAATATTACGACATAAGCCATCGTAATTGGATAGTGCATGAGACATTTCGAATCCAAATTGCTTGGTAACTCTGATTTTTGCCATGATTCAAATTTGAGAGGGTGAAATTAAGAACTTCCCTCCAATAAATAAAAAAGCCGACAAAAAGCCGGCTTTCCAAAATATGTTGTTTGTCGCTATTATTCTCCACAGGTACAGCGTTCCAGGCAGTCAACAACCTGACTTAGAACATCGTGCTTCAAGTAGTAGAAAGTATTCTTACCTTCGCGGCGCGAGCATAAAACTCCTTTGTCTTTTAAAATACCTAAGTGATGCGACGTCGTTGACTGCTCAATCCCTAAAAGTTCATGGATTTGGGTAACGGTTAATTTTTTACCCCCTTCAAGATGCTTGAGTATAGCTATACGCATTGGATGCGCAATCGCTTTTAGCATATTGGCAGCGGTGTCAAGCCGATCAGCATCTAGTTCTTTAAACTGCATTGTATTATTTATTAATTACAAATGCAAATATATAAATATTTAATTTCTTCTAAAATAAAAATTTAGGTGGTTTTATTTTTTAGAATGAATACAAACACTTGATAGCTAACTTTCCGATGAACAAAGACCTTATTATTTTGTGTATGACTTTAATATATTAGCCGAAAACCTAATTAATTTGCTATTTTTGAACGGTTCAAAACACGGAACAAATGACCTCTTTGGATATCATTCAGAAACCCATAAAAGATGAGTTGAATCAATTTGAAGACTACTTCAAAAAGACTATTCAAAGTGATATCCCCTTGTTATCATTGATTATCAATTATATTCTGCGGAAGAAAGGGAAGCAAATGCGACCGATGTTTGTTTTTCTTTCGGCTAAAATGACTGGTGAATTTAACGATTCAACATACATGGCTGCCTCGTCTATCGAGTTGCTGCACACGGCTACCCTGGTGCACGATGATGTAGTCGACGAATCGTATGAACGTCGCGGTAGTTTTTCGATTAATGCTCTCTGGAAAAATAAGCTGGCGGTTTTGGTGGGCGATTATATCTTGGCGAAGGGAATGTTGTTGAATATTGATAATGAGAACTACAATTTCCTGAAGCTGATCAGCCGCTCTGTGAAAGACATGAGTGAGGGGGAAATACTGCAATTGCGCAAAAGTCGCAAACTAGACATTGATTACGATACTTATTTCGAAATTATTGAGAAAAAAACAGCTTCGCTAATTGCAACCAGCATGGCAATGGGAGCAGCGTCGGTATCGGATGACGAATCGTTGGTTGAAAAATTGTTCCGGATTGGGATTGATGCGGGGATTGCTTTCCAGATTAAGGATGATATTTTTGATTATCAGGCGAAAGGATTGCTGGGAAAACCAACCGGGAACGACATCAAGGAAAAAAAGATTACGCTGCCTTTACTTTACGTGTTGAGCAATTCAGAAGAAAAAGAAAAACGTCGCATTTTGCGTGAGGTAAAGCGTAAAAACAAGAACACCTCAAAAGTGCAGGAATTGGTTAATCTCGTTGTTGAACGTGGCGGACTGGAATATGCCACCGAGCAAATGAATTTTTACCGCGACCGGGCGATATCCGAAATCAACAATTTCCCGGAAACCGACTCTCGAAATGCGATGATTGAGCTGATCAATTACGTGACGACCCGCAAAAAATAATTTGTGCTGTATTGGTGTGTTTAGGTTTTTATTAAGTCCGCTTTTTTACTCCAATCCCGGGTTTGTTTAGCAGGATTACTTTGCCATCTTTAACTTTTACGCCGATAAACGGATCGTTGCTGATCAACAAATTTCCATCCAGATCAGCCCAGTCCGCTTTTGGTGATAATTGGGCTGCCGCTGAAATACCACATGATGTTTCGGTCATGCAGCCAATCATTACTTTCATGTCCAATTCCCGGGCGAGCGTTATCATTTTGTGCGCTTCACGCATGCCCGTACATTTCATCAATTTGATGTTGATTCCGGAATAAACACCCTTTATTTTCTTTAGGTCATTTAATCGTTGTACGGCTTCGTCGGCAATAATTGGCAATGGGCTGTTTTGGCTGAGCCAAGCTGTTTCTTCCAAGGCTTTTTTGGGCATTGGCTGTTCAATAAAGATAACTCCTTTTGCTTTCAACCAATGGGTCATGTCCAAAGCTTGTTGCTTGTCTTTCCAACCCTGATTAGCATCAACACAAATTGGAACATTGGTCATCGAACGGATGGTTTCAATGATTTCCTTATCATTATCGAGGCCTAGTTTTATTTTCAGAATCTTAAATCCAGCAGCCTCCTTTAGCTTTTGCTTAATGACTTGCGGCGTATCAATACCTATTGTGAATGATGTATCGGGAGCATCTTTTGGATTGAATCCCCAGATTTTGTAATACGGTTGATCCTTCATTCTTCCAATCAGGTCGTGCAAAGCAATATCGATGGAGGCTTTGGCAGCACAATTACCTTCAGCTATTTCGTCTACATAGCTTAAAATATCTTCTAGCTGAAAGGGGGCTTTGAACTGATCCAGTTTAAGAGATTGTAGAAATCTGGTTGCCGTATCATGGTTTTCACCTAAGTAAGGAGGCATGGAAGCTTCACCATATCCCACCATCCCATCGTAAGCGATTTCCGTTAACATGGTTGGTGTGGACACGCGCGTACTTTTAGCAAGTGTAAACGTATGTTTTAACTGGAGATGATATGGTTTAAACCGAAGTTGTAGACATTTGTCTTGTTTGCTCATTGCTACACATTGTATTTTGCATCGATCTTCATCAGGATAAAGAGAAACTGCACGAATATAATTCTTTTTGGCGAAGTGGTTTTCAGTTCTGCCATGGGGATAGTCTCAGCTTTAAGAATTTTCTTTAAGTGCTACAAATAAAACGCTATCCTGAAAATCTATTCTTCATTCTTTAAATTTGAAAAAATTAGCATCCCCAGAAATGTGAGTGCTCCATTGAGCCAGAGTAGTTCAAATCCAAATTGATAACCTCCAAACCAAGCCTCCGAATTGATGTTGATGACATAAGTTATTAACGGAGAAGCTAATCCGATAGCGGGAACTAGCCGGTCGTATACTTTCCGTTTAGTTAAAATACCGAAGGCAAAAAGCCCCAGCAATGGACCATAGGTATATCCGGCAACACGAAAAACAGCTGTTACCACACTGTCGTTATTGATGATTCTGAAAAGAACAATAACGACAAACATTAACAGCGAAAATCCAATGTGAACAAAGAATCTTGTTTTTTTACTTTTTGGTTCTTTGGCATCAATATTTAAAAAGTCGATGCAAAAAGACGTGGTTAAGGCGGTCAGCGCTGAATCGGCGCTTGAGTATGCTGCAGCTAAAATGCCAAGAAGGAATAAGGCACCGGCAAAAGTTCCAAAATGCTGTAAAGCTAAAAAAGGAAACAAATCATCGCTACGATCAGGAATAGCAATGCCTTTTTGTTGAGCAAAGGCGTAAAGCATTACACCCAGACTGAGGAAAAATATGTTAGCAATGATGAAAGCAAAACTAAACCAAAAGACATTTTTTTGTGCATCTTTTTGTGTTTTGCAAGTTAGGTTCTTTTGCATCATATTTTGATCCAGCCCGTTCATTACCAATACAATGCCTAGTCCGGCAAAAAACTGCTTAAAGAAATTTGTTTTCGATTGCCAGTCCCAATCAAATATTCGGCTATATGGGTGATGCACAACAGTATCTACCAGCTCCTTCGAACTGAGATCAAGTTGCTTTGAAATCATAAAAATTGTAATTCCAACGGCTCCTAAAATAAATAGAGTTTGGAGTGTATCGGTCCAGACCACTGTTTTTATTCCGGCTTTGTAGGTGTAAATCCAAATCAAAAATAAAGTCATTAATACGGTGAGCCAGAATGGAATTCCAAGCGCTTCGAGAAAGCCAATTTGCAAAACCCCCGCTGCAAGATAAAGCCTAAACGATGCTCCGATTGTTTGCGATAATAAGAAAAAGAAAGCTCCGGTCTTGTATGAGCGGACACCAAAACGCTGATCAAGATAGGTGTAGATTGAAACCAGGTTTAGTTTGTAGTAAAGCGGAATTAGAACCAACGCGATGAGCCAATATCCGAAGAAGTTTCCAATTAAAAACTGGAGATAAGTCCACGCGCTGTTCCCAACTTCTCCCGGCACAGATATAAAAGTAACACCGGAAATGGTGGAGCCAATCATTCCAAAAGCAACAAGGTACCAGGGCGAGCACCGATTTCCGGTAAAGAAAGTGTCGTTTGTTGCATGGCGCGATGAGAAATATGAAATAGCCATCAGCAGGGCAAAAAACGACAGGATGATAATAGAAATCAAAGTGGTACTCATGGTTTGGTCTCTGTTTGTTTACCGTGTGTTTCTTTTATTTTAGATCCAACGTACGAAATCCAATTCGATTTATCTTTTTCAGCTGGAAATTGAATGTTCACCGCTAAGATACATTTTTGACGGAAAAAGTTTTGGTGTTTAATTCGTATTTGCAGCTATTTGAATAGAATCAAAATCGATCATACATGTTTTGTTTGATTGATAGCATCTGCAGTAAAATTACTTACATTTGTTATATGACTCTATTAATAGCAGATAGCGGATCAACAAAGACTTCCTGGCTCCTCATCACTGAAAAAGAAGAGGAGTCTTCTTCCATTCAAACAACTGGGATTAATCCATTTTTCCGATCAGCTGAAGACATTTATTCAGAGCTTAAAACGGATTTATTGCCAAATGTTTCTGACAAGGTCGATGCCATTTTTTTTTATGGAGCTGGAATTATTAACCAAGAGCGAGGAAAGGTGATTCAGGATGCGCTTCAAAAATTATTTCCGGAGAGTTCAGTTGAAATGAGTAGCGACTTTGTTGGAGCTGCCCGTGCTTTGTTTGGAAACGATGCAGGAATCACCTGTATTATGGGAACCGGATCAGGGGCGTGTTTGTACGATGGTAATGGGATAATTGCCCGGGTTCCATCTCTTGGTTTTATTTTAGGTGACGAATGCAGTGGAGCATTTTTTGGTAAAAAGTTGTTAAGCGATTATTTTAAAAATACCATGCCACTGGATGTTCAAAACTTGTTTGAACAAGAATTTGACTTTACAGAATCTGAAGTTTTGAGGCGCGTTTATAAAGAGGAAAGACCGAACAAATATTTGGCCGAATTTGCTCCATTTTTATCCAAATATATCGAAAAGGACTATTGTCACCAGTTGGTGATGACAAGCATGGGAGAATTTTTCGAACGCAATGTGATTCAATTACCAGAATATTCTGAATTTCCGATTGGGTTTGTTGGTTCGGTAGCTTGGGGCTTTCGAATGTTTATTAACGAGCTGGCAGAAGAATACGGTTTTGACAAGCCCGTGATTCTAAAAGATCCCATCGAGATGTTGAAGAAATTTCATACGAGCTAAATTTAGGAGTAATGAGTTCAGACAGTATTACCGAATCAGAATCATTATACGACGACCTGGAACAAATGTCGGTTCGCCAGTTACTCGAAAGTATTCATGCCGAAGACCAAAAAATACTTCCGGCGGTGGAGAAAAACATCCCGCAAATTCAGCGGTTGGTTGAGCAGGTTGTCGAGCGTATGCAAAAAGGTGGCCGCTTATTTTACATCGGTGCAGGTACCAGCGGGCGACTTGGAATTCTGGATGCTTCGGAGATTCCTCCAACTTATGGGGTAGGCGATGATATGGTGATCGGCATGATTGCGGGTGGTGATCAGGCCATCCGCAAAGCGGTAGAAAAAGCGGAGGATAATGCAGCGTTGGGGTGGCAGGATTTGCAAACCTACAATATTAACAAGTTAGATACGGTGGTTGGCATTGCTGCTTCGGGACGTACGCCGTATGTAATTGGAGCTGTGAAAAAGGCTCATGAGAATGGTATCCTGACTGGTTGTATCGTCAACAATCCGGAGAGCGAATTGGCCAAACATGTGGATCTTGCTATTGAGGCCATTGTTGGGCCTGAGTTTGTTTCGGGCAGCACGCGAATGAAATCGGGTACAGCTCAAAAACTGATCTTGAATATGATTACCACATCGCTAATGATTAAACTGGGGAAAGTAAAAGGCAACAAGATGGTCAATATGCAGTTGACCAACCAAAAATTGATTGCCCGCGGTACTCAGATGATTGTGGATGAGCTTGGCTTTGAAGAAGCTACCGCCCGCCGATTATTGCTATTGCATGGCTCTGTTAGTAAGGTGTTTGAAGTGGAAAAAAGGAAATAGCCCGGTACATCCGGCTAGAAATACTTCACCTTTTCATCCAAAAGATCACTCAATAAATTATTCGCCAAACGGCTGGCTCCAATGCGAAATAGGGAAGGAGTCATCCATTCTTCACCTAAAATTTCTTTAACAATAGTCAGGTATAAGATGGCATCCCCGGTAGATGAGATTCCACCTGCCGGTTTAAATCCAATTTTCTTACCTGTTTTCTTATGGTAATCTTTGATGGCCAGGCACATTTCCATGGCAGCTTCAGGTGTTGCTGCAGGGGTAATTTTTCCGGTTGAAGTTTTTATAAAGTCGGCACCTGCTTCCATGGCTAAAAACGACGCATGACGAATTTGCTCCGGTTCGGCAATGGCTCCGGTTTCCAATATCACTTTCAAGTGTGCGTCTCCAATGGCTTGTTTGATGGTTGTTACCTCTTCACGACAAATTAAGTCATCGCCATCCATAAAAGCCCACAGAGGAAGAACGATATCAATTTCATCAGCACCGTAATCAACAGCCATTCGGGCCTCCTTCACTTTTACTTCAATAAAGCTCATCGATCCGGGAAACCCACCGGCCACAGCGGCTATATTTACATTGTCGTCGTTTAAGTTCTCCTTAACGGTGCGCACCATGTTTGGATAAACACAAATAGCAGCCACATTGGACAGGCTCGGATAGTCGTTCTCAAAATCATTCACCCGCTCAGTAAAAGCCTTTACATGGCTAACGGTGTCTGTCGAGTTTAATGTCGTTAAGTCAATGCAAGAGAATGCCAGCTCTTGCCAGTCTGAATTGGAATTGTTTTGTGCTGCGACTTTGATCTCTGCTAAGCTTCGGTGGATTGTTTCCATTGGAGACTATTTTAGTTTCGGATTATTTTGATGGCGGTTTTCATCCCGCTTGGTTTTCTTTTCTACGTTATTTATGAATGCTTTGTTTAGGTCAACCCCGGTTTGATTGGCCAGGCAGATTAAAACCCACAATACATCGGCCATTTCATCAGCCATTTCATATTGTTCATCACTCTTTTTAAACGATTGGTCGCCGTATTTTCGTGCCATAATACGAGCCAATTCTCCAACTTCTTCCGTTAAAATAGCCATATTGGTTAATTCGCTGAAGTATCGGACGCCTATGGTTTTTATCCATTGGTCAACCATTTCCTGAGCTACAGGTAAACTTATGACTTCGGGTTTTGTGCTCATGTTAGTTATCATTGATCATACATTAGAAACAAACGCCAGCTGCTTTTTATTGTTAAAATTGCTTGTTTTTTGAGTCGATGATGATGGTTACCGGACCATCGTTGAGCAAGTCTACTTTCATATCGGCTCCAAACTCACCGGTTTTCACTTCTTGCTGAAGAGTTGCTGATAGTGTATCTACGAATTGCTCGTACAATGGAATGGCAATGGGCGGTTTCGAAGCACGAATGTAGGATGGTCGATTGCCTTTTTTGGTGCTGGCATGCAGTGTAAACTGACTCACAACCAGCGCTTCTCCATTTACATTCAGCAGCGACTTGTTCATCACACCATCTTCGTCATCAAAAATGCGCAACTGACTGACCTTTTTCACCAGGTAACTAATGTCTTCGCTAGTGTCGGCATCTTCAATTCCCAATAGTAGAAGTAATCCGTGTCCAATTTTCGATTTTATTTCTTGGTTAACAGTAACTGAGGCCTTGGAAACCCGCTGTATTACAATTCGCATATTCGTGCGCTATTTTATTAAAAACATTGCTCAATCGAACAAGCTTTCGTTATTTTTGTTTAACTAATTCAGCGATCATTTCAACAGATTTTGCTGAATAAAAACTGAAACATCAAAGATAATGATTCAAAAACCGACCAGAAACAAATTTTTCTATATCCTCATACTAATATTGCTATCGATTGGGAATGGAGCAATCGCGCAGCGCGCCGCGGTGCATGGACGTGTTTATGATGCCGATAGTAATGAGGGACTCCCTTTCGTGAATGTGGTGGTTGCTGGAACAACCATTGGCACAGTTTCCAAAGAGGATGGAACCTATCATATTACCGGACTGAAGCCGGGATTCGTGCGGTTGGAAGTGTCGTTTGTTGGGTATGAAAATACGATTTCACCCGAAGTAGAAGTGAGTAACTCAAAACCGGTTGATTTAGATATCGCACTCGAAAAAAGCAATACCGAGTTGAATGAGGTGACTGTTTCCGCTTCACTTTTTCGAAAGACAGAGGAGAGTCCACTATCGTTGAAAAATATTGGGATATCTGAGATAGAAAACAGCCCCGGAGCCAACCGCGACATCAGCAAGGTGATCCAGTCGTTTCCGGGTGTGCAGTCAACACCTTCGTTCCGCAATGATATTATTATCCGGGGTGGTGGTCCGGCAGAAAGCCGTTTTTTTTTGGATGGGGTTGAAGTGCCCAATATTAATCACTTTGCCACTCAGGGGGCTTCCGGGGGGCCGGTAGGAATTATAAATGCTGATTTGTTGCGTGAGGTCAACTATTATTCGGGAGCTTTCCCGGCCGATCGCGGAAACGCATTAAGCGGAGTTTTCGAATTTTATCAGGTTGATGGAAATACCGATAAATTACGGGCGCAGTTTTCAGTTGGAGCCTCAGAAGTTACCGGCACTTTTGATGGGCCAATTGGCGAAAAAACGACTTATATTTTTTCAGCCCGGCGTTCGTATTTGCAGTTGCTGTTTAGCTTATTTGAGTTGCCTTTTTTACCCACCTTTAATGATTTTCAATTTAAAGTAAAAACCAAGCTCGATCGGAAGAATGAAATTTCGTTTATTGGACTGGGGGCGATTGACAAGTTCGACTTAAATCTAGACATAGAAGATCCTGATGATCAGCAACGGTATATCTTGTCGACAATACCAGAAAATGAGCAGTGGAGTTATACGGTGGGAGCCGTTTATAAGCATTATCGCGAGAATGGTTTTCAGACCGTTGTTGTTAGCCGCAGCCACCTGAATAATTCGGCTGTGAAATATTTAGACAACGATTACAGCTCGGAGGCCAATAAAACGCTGGATTACGTTTCCGAAGAAATTGAGAATAAGTTGCGCTTTGAGAATTCAACACGAGTTGGCAATGTGAAGATTAACTTTGGAGCCAATGTTGATTTTGTGACTTACACGAATTCAACCCAGCAAAGGCGTTTTTATTCGGATGGTATTTTGGATGTTAACTTTGATACCGACTTGAACCTCATAAAGTGGGGTTTGTTTGGGCAGGCGAGCAATAAAATTTTGGATGAAAGATTAACACTTTCATTGGGTATCCGGCTTGATGCCACCAACTATTCTTCAAGTATGCAGTCGCCCTTCGACCAGCTTTCTCCACGACTATCAGCTTCGTATCAGCTATCGCCAAACTGGAGTTTGAATTTTAATACTGGTCGCTATTTCCAGCTGCCACCATACACAGCACTTGGTTATAAAGAAAATGGCGTATTGGTGAATAAGGAGAACGATTTAAAATATATTCAGGCTGACCATTTGATCGCTGGTATTGAGTTTCAACCACAGCAAAATGTTGTTTTTTCGGGCGAGGCGTTTTATAAAAAATACAGCGACTACCCGTTTTCGGTGAACGACTCGGTAAGCTTAGCTAACCTGGGTGCTGATTTTGGAGTGATTGGAAACGAGGAAGTCCGATCAATTTCGGAGGGGCGTGCCTACGGTATTGAGTTACAAACTCGGATTGCGTCGTCCAATAAATTCAACCTGAATTTGTCGTACACCTGGGTGCGGAGCGAATTTCAGGATAAAAATAACAACTACATTGTTTCGAGCTGGGATAGCCGACACTTATTGGTGCTCACTTCGACCAAAAAGTTAAAGCGCAATTGGCGTGTGGGAGCTCGCTGGCGGTTTGTTGGTGGTTTACCGTACACGCCTTACGATGTGGAAAAGTCGGCTTTGGTTGAGGCCTGGAATGTAAATAACGGCCCGTATTTGAATACCGACCAGTGGAATACCAAACGATTTGAAGCCTTTCATCAACTGGATTTACGGATTGATAAAGCTTACTATTTGGATAAGATTACAGCCAAATTTTATATCGATATTCAGAATTTCTACAATTTCCAAAATGAAGATCAGGACATTTTGGTTCGGCAGCAAAATGAAAATGGCAGTTATGTGACTACCGACGGAGGATCCCGGTATGTGCTCGATCGGGTTGAAAACACTTCGGGAACAACGCTGCCTACCATCGGGATCATTCTGGAGTTTTAATTACTTTTGTGGTCTATGACTGTACTTTGCATTCAACAAAAAGGGCTGGATCCATATTTTCATCTGGCGGCCGAAGAATATTTACTGAAGAATTTCGACGAAGATGTTTTCATGCTTTGGCAAGGTGAAAGTTCCATTGTGGTTGGGAAACACCAAAATGCGCTCGCCGAAATTAATCATCGTTATGTGGCCGAAAATGGAATTAAAATCGCCCGCCGACTATCGGGTGGGGGCACGGTATTTCACGATCCAGGAAATTTGAATTTCACCTTTATTAAAACCGTTGAACGGATCGATCAGGTTAACTTCAAGGTGTTTACGCAGCCTATTGTTAAAGTGCTGAAGAAGTTGGGTTTGGATGCTTATACCACTGGCCGCAACGACTTGATGCTGGATGGGAAAAAGATATCGGGCAATGCTGAGCATGTTTTTAAAAAACGGGTGCTTCATCACGGAACTTTGCTGTATAATAGTGAATTAGGTAAGTTGAAAAACGCGTTGAAAGTCGATCTGTCGCGTTTCGAGGATAAGGCTGTGCAGTCGAACCGAAGCGAGGTAACAAACATCGCGAATTACCTGGATCGGGAGATGAGTGTGAACGATTTCTCTGACTTTATTTTTGAGGGGATTCGAACCAGTTATCCGGAACCGAAGGTTTTTCAATTTTCGGAGGACGATATTGAAAAAATTAGAAAGTTGAGGGATGAGAAATATGCAACCTGGGACTGGATTTACGGCTATTCTCCAAAATACAAATACAGCAACCAGGTTGATGATCTGGAAGGCAATTCCATCCAGTTCACACTGGAGGTGGCCAAAGGTGTTATACACACAATTGATCTTCTCGGTAAGATATCCAATGAACAAGCTATTTTACTAACAAATGCGCTGCTGGACGCTCGACATGATTATCAGGAGTTGACGCAACGACTCAAGAAAATTGAGATTGCGATCAGACCAATTTCGGTGGAAAAACTATTGACTGTTTTGGTTTAGATTATTCCACCTGATAGTTGTAAAAACTATTGTCTTCGTTACCAACCACCAAGTTGAAAAAGGGATTTGAGTGGTTAAAAAAGCCAATCGTAAAGTCGGTGTTTCCATGCAGCGGAAACCCATCATAAACAGAACCATCGGAATTGATTAGATATACCCGGTTTTCAGTTCCACAAACAACACCAATTTTTCGGTCATTATTTGAAAACATGTAGCTGTTGGGCTTGCTGGTAATCGGACTGTCAAACTTTCGCTCAAAAATCTGTTTCCCCCCATCAGTATATGCAATCAGCTGTTTTTCGTCAGCGAGTATAAAATCAGATTTTCCATCCGCATTTATATCTTCGGCTTCGAAAAAATGGTTTTTACTCAAGTTGGTTGTTTTCACAGTTTCTTCTTGGCCATTAAAATATTGTAAATGAACAACACCATTAATATCGGTTGAGGCGATCGCTTGCTGCTTGCCGGTTACCAAATAAAATTCATTGTCAGAATGTTCAAAGCCGGCTTTGGTACTCACACGTGTGTTTCCTCTCCGGTCAAGAATGTAGGTTTTATACTGATCGGCACAAACGATGTAATCTTTTCCGGCTACGCGGAAATGTTTTACGGGTGAAGTCACTTTCCCGTCAGTACCTTTAAAATCCCAGCCACGAACCACTTTGCCTTCGTTGTCGTAGGCATAAACTTCTTTATTTTCGCAGGCAATGAAAAAACGATATTTGCGGTTATTATCGTAGTCGAAAACAGCCAATCCATTGCTTGCCGGGGCTCGCAAATTGATTGGGTAGCGAGCAACATTATTTCCTTCGCGGTCAATTAAATGAAGCTGGTTCTTGGTGTTGAACAGGTATTGTAGTTTCCCGTTTTTGTAATAGTCGATCTGGTAAATTTTGCCCATGATTTGACCGGGGAGTTTCACTTTCCAAAGGCTCACCCCTTCTTTGTTAATCAGGTAAAGGTTGTTCTTGTTATCCTGAATGATGACTTCTTTGTTGGCTTTGTCGTTGTGGTTGATCACCAGCTGTGGCTTGATCGCAACCGTTGAGTCCAACTTACTTTGCCAAACCGTTTGCGGCTCTTCTTTCAAAACCGGATCAAATTTCAGGTAAACACTATTTAGAAATTGTTCGTTGCTCGGTGAGATTTGCCATCCCAGAGCCTGAAATTTCCGAATGGAAAGTTCATTTTCCCCGATTGATTTTGAGATGTCTTCATCTAAATAATGGTTACTTAAATAGAATGATTTTGAAAAATTAAGGTAGAAATAAATGCTTGACCTACTCGTTAACTGACTATTAAAACCCTGAAATTGAGTATCATTTTCCAAGGTTTCAGAAAGCACCAGGTCATGGATGTAATTTTTCAGTGCCGCTGCGTTATCCGCAAAAATCAGATAGTTGTCGTAAAAGCACATGAAGTTACTTTCGACACCTGAAAAAGCTTGGCCAAATAATAATTCAGGCAATTTTTTAAACGGAAATTGATAGATGGAGAACGAACGGTCATTTTGAATTTGATAGTCGGATCGCATTGCTTCAAGCGTTGTTTTTTGCGCTTTAGCATAGTTTTGAAGTATGGGCAATAATTTTTCGCGGGCAACCGACTGCCCTTTCACTTGGGCAATGAAAAAGCGATTTTGTGTTGGATTGTTTTGGGTAATAGTCCCAAAGGCTACGGCAAATTCATTTTTTCCAACCTCCTGAAATAGTTTTGTAAAAGGTACTTTGCTGTACCGCTGAATTTTTGATAATTCAGTTTCCCGAGAGTAATACAATCCCTGCTTTTTCAGGTACTCCTCATAGTCGGTATTGAATCGTTCCAGATTTTCGATGGATAAATTGAGAAACAAACTGGTGTTGGCTGAAAGCACTTCGGGAATAGTAACCCGCTCCGCTTTTTGCCTGCGGAAAATATTGAAGTAGTTGTTGTTTGAATCGTTGGAAAAGCTAAATCCGTTCAACAATAATTCTGACTTTTTGATGTTCACATCCAGTTCCGTCCAGTCGGACAAACTGCCCAGCAACTTTATCTGTTTGCGGAAATCGCGTGGAATAGCTTTTGAAATAAAGCTTGGAAAATGATTGTGCTGCACGTAAATGTTGAACTCCGAACCTCCGCTGGCAGTTTTGTGCAGTTCGGTAAGTTGTTGGTCGCCCGTTAAGTTTTCAGCTGAGATTTGACGGATGGCCTCATCAACAAAAAGCGGATAACGGCTGAACAGCAAAATACCTTCTTTAAATGCAACGCTGAACTGGGAGGTGCCTGATTTTAACTGATAAATATCTGTGTTATCGTATTTTCTGGAGCCCAATTCAATTTCATTATTGGTTGCGAGTGAATTGAAATAATCAATCAACGCAGACCTTTCTTTGCGATTGTCTAAACTGGTCGCAAAAAGACAACCGATGTTATTTTTACCTTCGGGGTTGAAGGCGACTAAAAGGGTTTTGTCCGCAATGACATCGCGCAGCAACTCGTGCGCTTTAAGCTGCTCCTTCAAGTCCCGAATGTCCGTAAAAAAAGAATTCAGATCTTTGATTTGTTTCAGCTCGTTAACAAGTGGATTCTGATTGTCGATCTCGTCGAGAAGTGATTCCAATTCCGGCACTTCAATGAAGAGGGGGGTTTTTACAGGAATTGCCCGAAAAGCCGAATTCTCGGAGTAGCCTTGGGTTTGTCCGGCAAAGAAAAAGAAGGCAGCTCCGGCAATCACAATCGAAACGAGAACAAGAGGAAGTATTAGCTTGCGCATAAGTTGAATTTTTATCAAAAATAAGAAGAAAGTCAAGCTACTGCTAAATAAATTGAACTTGAATTTAGAATGACTTATTAACGATGCATTCTTAATTTCCAGCTCGATGTTGTTTATTTTCGCTGATGCACCTCGTCGGAATTGACAATTTTGTACAATTTATCAGATCGGCGAATGGTTTGATCGAGCTTGATGGAGAACCGTTCTCCTTTTTGGGTTTCATCCACCGGTTTCAGGTCGACACGTATTTCGTCTACCTCGGCTTCCACCACTCCGGTTGTCGGTCCGGTAATCAATATTTTATCACCTACCTGAAGTTTGCCGGTTTCCATCTTAAATTCGGCCACTCCAATTTTTCCGAAATAGTTCATGCCTTTGCCAATGTAAAGTTTCCGTTTTGTGGCTACCGAGCCGTAGTTTTTACTCCATTCCCCAAGCCTTTGTCCGAGGTAGTAGCCATCCCAAAAACCGCGATTGAAAACTGTTTTTAGTCGTTCGTCCCAGACAGCTATTTTTTCATCGGTAAAATCACCATTAAAATGAGCATCGGCTGCTTCGCGATAGCATTCAACTACTGTTTTTACATACTCGGGAGAACGTGCTCGTCCTTCAATTTTAAGGACTGTGATGCCCGAATCAAGCACTTTATTTAAAAAGTGAATGGTTTTTAAATCTTTGGGCGACATGATGTATTCGTTGTCGATATCCAGTTCGGCTTTCGTTTCGTTGTCGATAACCGTATAGGAACGACGACAGGTTTGCATGCAGCTTCCCCGATTGGCTGACGAGTTCATTTCGTGCAAACTCAGGTAGCACTTGCCCGATACGGCCATGCACAAGGCGCCGTGCACAAACATCTCGAGTTGAATTAGTTTGCCTTTTGGACCGGTTATATTCTGCTCTTGAATTTGCTTTCTGATTTCCCAAACGCGACCCATATTCATTTCACGGGCCAGAACCATTACGTCGGCAAATTGGGCGTAGAACTTTACCGCTTCAATATTGGTAATATTTACCTGAGTCGAAATATGAACTTCTATACCGATGCTACGGGCGTAGGCGATAGCCGAAATATCACTGGCAATGATAGCCGAAATACCGGCTGCTTTTGCGGCATCAATCACCTCGTGTAACTTGTCCAGCTCATTATCAAAAATGATGGTGTTGACGGTGAGGTAAGTTTTCACTCCGTGGGCTGATGCTTTTTCTGCAATCTTTTTTAAATCATCCAGGGTGAAGTTGTTGGATGAACGGGTCCGCATATTGAGTTGTTCAACCCCAAAGTAAACCGATCCTGCTCCTCCTTGAATAGCAGCTGCCAGCGATTCGTAAGAACCAACCGGAGCCATAATTTCGATATCTTTTCTTTCCATTTCGGCATTCAAATTATTGGGGCAAAAGTACTAAAAAATAAAACTTGTTTATTGTGCCAGAGTAAAGCGGAAGCTCAACCCAAAGTTGGAATTGGACGTTGGATAAGACAAAGAGGTGAATGGCTTGTTAATCACCTTGTCATAATAAACCCTCAATTGAAAACGATCGCTTAGCATATAATCAGCTGTTGTTTTAATCGTAATAGCATTTTGTCCTGCTGTGAGCTGGTCATTGCCTTCAACCAGTTTACGGATGAACGTCTTGTTTTTACGGAATGAAACGTCGGCCCGGATATTCAAATCATTTGAATATGCTTTTTGCGATCCTTTCGTTTTAATGATCAAGTCCATGCGTTCGAAACGATAACCCAATCCGAAAGTATATTCGTTGGTTAGCACTTCGGTTAGCTGATTGTTGGCAAAGTTTAATGTCAGGTTCCGGCTTCGGCTAATTTCAGCAGTTGTCGTTAAATCGTTCAGCCAGGTTACGTCCATATTGATCAGCGGATTGAATTGCTCATTAATGCTCACCGCGTTAATGTCGTATCTGCTCACAAAGTTTCCGCTCAGCTCATTCATAACATAGCTGAACCCGTCACCAAATTCATTGTCGTTATACCTTAAGTTGGTAATATAAGAGCCAACGTTGTAGCTTGAACGATAGGAATGACTGATGTTCAGCGTTTTCAAATATTTGTTCAAACCCTCAATTTTGGATACAATACCGTCGTAGGTAATTCGCCAGTTGGGGCGCATGTATTTGATGGATGGGAACGGTTCCAAGGATACTTTATCAGCCGATTGGCCGGTGTAGGCCGCAATAAAAGCAGGAACCAATACTTGTTGCGAATTTGGACCGTATCCTGCGCGATATCCATCAACCTGACTATGCGAGTCGGTTGGTTTATATCCGATGTCAGAGTTTGCTATTCGTTGGCTTGCCAATCGATCAGAAATAATACTGCGGTTATCCAACATGTTTTGGAAAGCTGATGATTCCGGCACTTCGGCTTCCCCCATTTTTGTAAATGCCGTGCTCCAGGTATTTATCGACATGGTAAAGTTTCCTTGCAGGGTTTTGCCTGAAGTATCAAAATTACCTGATTCACCATCGTAAATGTAATATTCTTTCATGTTCTCCGAAAAGGAGCGGTTGGCGTTTAAATCAATTCGCAGGAATGGAATTGGTTCAACACTAGCCCTGACACTGAACGTTTCATTATGGTTCATCTGGTAAGCCGCATTTAATGCGGTATCTTTCGTGTACCACCCTTTGCTTATTGCCTTGCGGGCAAAAGTTTCATCCTGCCATCCAAAAAGGAATGGAAATCCCGGAGCATTGCTGCTGGCGATGTTTCCAAACATAGCCGGGTCGGGATTGTATGACCCTGATCCAAAAATGGTAGGTTCAGGCATGAATCCTGGCATAATGGTACCATCGGAGCTGGAATAGGAGAGTGATACATTTTTTACACTCATGAGCGTTCGGGCCGTGTATTGGGCAATCTTCAGAAAAATATTGTCTCCAACTTCACGCTTCCCGGTAACCGTAATTATTGCCTGACGAACATTGTTTGGTACAGATACCGTTATCCGGTTTTCATTTACTACTTCAACTTCACCTTCTATTTTTTCTCCTCCCGAATTTACAATGTTGACATCTACACTTTCCGTTTTCAACTTGTGGTTGATTGACTTGTTTGTATTTGCTTTCAGGTTGGTCGGTGAGCTTTCGTAGGTAACCGTTTTATATTTTGGTTCGCTGGCTTTTGTGTTCGAACGGGAAACTGCTCGTGCCCGGCTACTCGAACTTCGTGCTGAGCGGGTGCTTGCACCATATTTGCGGTTCACTTCTTTAAGGAAAGGAACTTTATTGTATAAGTTGAGCAAATTCAATTGGCTGTTTACCTGAGCTACGCGAGCATTCTCAATGGTGTTTCCAAGTACGATTGATTCGTCGGTAATTGCTCCCGCATACCAATCATATTGTGCCTGGTAGCGTCCGGTCATGCTTACCCAGTTTAGTAGCGGTATTTTGTTGATCGGAGCAATGTACGAAGCATTGAAGGTGTGATGATAAAGAATCGGCCGACCTAAATTAAATAAATTGGTCAGGATCGAATCACGCTTCATTTCATAGTCGTCATCTGATCGGTTAATTCGACCTGCCGGTTCATCAATTCGCGATGTCCCTTTTGAAGAGAAATCGAGTTTCAGCGATCGGGTCAGGTTATAGTTGAGATCAAAATATTTGTTCCAGATGAAGTCTTTATCAAAGGTTCGCGGAATGATCATGTTTGGATTGGTCAGGTTGCGCGTTTGAACCTCTTTGTAATGCCTATACAAATCAGTTCGGTAAGAGATCTGAGTTGGCAAAAGGTAGAAGTTGAAATCCTTTAAAAGTCGTAAAGCTTTTCCGTTAACAAAGTTGACCTTTTTTAAAGGCTCTATTAATTTCGGGCGGTTGTTGTAATTATAACTAAACAATCCACGATAGTTTTTCTCGAGGCTGTATTCGGTATTTACATTTCGTCTTTTCAGTTCGTTGTATGAATAGGTTACTGAGAAGTTTGTCGGATCCCATGGTTTTGGCTTTCCTGACTTACTCATCTTGTCAACTTTTACATTAGTCAGGTTGATGCTTTTGCGGCTCATGTAATCCTGAGCAAGGCTTTTCAGAGAGTCTCGTTCCGACTTTGTTTCCAAATTATCCAGCGCTTCGTCCATTTCAATATCCGCATCGAGCGGATTGTATTTCGGATTGCTGATGCTTTTGGACACGCCAACATATAATGGAATGCGCACATTAGCTTTCTCGGGGAAGAACTTGCCCAGCTCAAAGTTTGACGAAATATCGTATTCAACTAAATCATCCAACGCCCGCTCGTTCATGGTTTGGTCAACACTTCCGAAGCCCGAAGAGCGTGTACGCCCGGCCACAACGACTGAGCCAAAATCGGCTAAACGTGCTGAAACTCGTGCATTGGCGGCCCAGCCACCACTTTCATCAAAATCGGTCAATCGAAGTTCATTGGCCCAAACTTCAACCGACAATGGTCCGGGGTTGAAGTTTCCTTGTTTTTTATGACGAATACCCATCAATACAAGATCAACCTCGGCAAGGTTTGGAGTTCCTTTTACCTTGACCAGATTTTTATTGCTGTTCCAACCTTCATGTGGTAATTCGTAAATGTCGTTGGTCGAAATGCTTGATCCGGCTTGACGAATCAAAGCGTTGCGTGCCAGTTTCGCATCTGTAAATAAGTCTAGTGGGATATCAATTCGGTTATCATCGGGCCAAACCAAATATCGTTGGCTTTCAATATCTCCATTGTAATTTCCATAGTCGGTTAAGCTGAGCGGGACTTCGTACTCGTAATAGTTATTTTCATCGGTTCCCAAACGCACGAAGAAGTGCAGTTGATCATCGCTTAATGGGTAGCCCTCAATTTCCTCGGCATGAACCTCCAATTTCAACCTTTTATAGCGACGAAGATCCATCCCCAACGTTTTGTAAGCTGCCCGGGCATCACTCTGCTGCAAATCGATGGCTCTTAAAACCAGCGATTGTTCGTTTAGTTGCAGCAACTGTGGATTCGCAGGGTCAATTACCCGGTCGATTCCAGGAGGAAGAACATAGTTGACTGGTTCTCGCCGGCTGTTTTCTTCAATGTTAACAGCCGAAATTTCAAACTCAGTCTGATTGCTCGGAGCAACATCTGTTTCATCAACGTTGTCGGTAAACTTGCGCCAGTCAGAACGAACAAGATCAAGTGTCGCAAAACGCAATATCGTCGTATCTTCAAAGCCCTTCAGGAACATTCGCATAAAACGAATAGAGGTGAAGTCTTCGATATCAAATTTTTCTTTGTAGTCGGAAACTGGAATTTTAAACTGGTACCAGTTAACTTCCTGAATACCTCCCTGCCCATTGTCACTCGGTCCAACGCGGATATCGGTAATGTAGTTTTGTCCCAGCTTCATCTCATCAGGACTAAGCTTAACCTGGTATTGATAGTATCGTTCGTACTCGTTCAGGGTATTATCGCCGTTGATATCTTCCATATTTGGAATAGTGGTAGCGGTTGTTGAATACGAATTGCCAGATGCTTCGGCCGGAGCTGAGTTTCCCTCAGGTCCGTTGTAGTTTTTATAGCGTTCTAAAATAGTTGCTTCGGCTTGGTCCAGATCTCCTCCCCGGTAATAATGGTAGTTATCACCCGATGGGTCATTCAAAAATTCATCCAGTACATTTTGATTCAGGATATTTTGCAGCGCCTGTGTGTAACTACCATAAAATGACTGCTCGTCGGTATCCACTAGTCCGTCGAACCCAATATCCTGGAATTGACGCGAAGTGGCATCGTTGGCAAAGGCATCAACTACCGATTGTTTAGTTGAAACCCGCCCCCAGATTGTAGTATCAACATCTTGAACGATCTCTGTTTCCGGAAGTCCGTTTTCAAAAGATTTCCGGGAATCTTTCAGAACATCTTCCGAGATATCTCCGAGGTTGAAGTAGAGACTTCCTCCCTCAACAGGATTCCCATTTTCTTTGTCGTACACAAATGGATCCATCATCCAGAATTCGATGTATTCGATATTGGCCGCTTCAAAATTCGAAGTTTCAATTTTACGCATAATACCAGCCCAGCGCGATTCAGGATCGTTTAGTTTACCATCAGAATTAAGTCCTGCTGAATAAGTCGAAGGATTCGTATCGAAGTTATACGGGCCTCTTTCTGATGGATAATAAGCCAAATCAAGAACGGAAATATTTGTTGGTTGCCCTGTGGCGGTTTCCTTATCAGGGAAGATCTCTTGCTGAAAAACTTCACGCATGAAGTGGTTGTGCTGCTGAGCGCTGTTTTTAATATGAGCGGGAGTTTGCGAAGTATTTCTCAAAAATAAGGGGTCGATGATATACCAGGCTAATTTTGCCCGGTTGTAGCCATACGCCAAATCTCCATTTAGATTTCCTTCGGGGAATAAGTTCTCCTGGTTTTGCGGTGTACTTGCCAAAACCCAGGCTTGTCGGGCCTTTAGGCTTATTGAAGTTTTTGTAGCTTCAAAATCATCAATGTATACTGTACCTTCTTTGTCAATTACACTGGAATGTCCGGGTACAAGTTGCGCAAATTCAGCTTCCATTGAAATAGAGGAGCGCTCTTTGGTTTCAATAAAAGGCAGCTTGTCAACCAATGTTGTTAGCAAGTTTGACTCGGTGCTATAATTGGCATCAAGCCCCCAGATGGTATTTGAAATTGGATCTTCCCCGTAGCTTACCTTTTGAGTTAGCGGGCGTTCGCTCATGTGCAGAACAGTTGCTCCAAGGTTGAAATTATCGGAGAATGCGTAGTTTGCATGCGCCCCCATCAGGGTTTTGCGTTGCACACTAAACAGGTCTTCACTTTCGGTACTGATCTGGATTGGCGTACCGGATTCCAGCAACGCATCATTAATAATCTTTACCCGTCCTAGTGTGTAGTCTACCGTGTAATCGATATACTCTTGCAGTTCCCGGCCTCCGGCTGTTACTCGCACTGATCCCTGAGCTACATTTAATGTTCCCAGTGAAATTTCAGAACTTGAAGACCCTTCGTAACTCCCTTTCAGAATAAACTTGTTATGCTTGGTGTCCCGCTCGGCATCCGTTTTTGTGGAATCGTATAATGATTGGTAGGCATATTTTTCAGCTAAAGCCGGATCGCTAATGGAGTCTGTCAGGTTGCTTCCAAAAGGTTCCAACACCGGGAAAATAATTCGTCCGCTTGATGGTAGAACTGTTACGCCTGATATGTAGTCGTAAACCCCGTCGCTTCCCGGGTCTAACTGTGAGTTCAGATTATCGACGTTCAGTACATTGAGCAGAATATGTCCTTCAATGTTCGATTCAGGTAAATAGTTGATATCCGTTCCTGAGTCGTTTTGATACATGACGTCCAGAATAAAATTTTCGTTCGAAAGCTGGTAGGCATTCAAACTGTAAACGTTTTTCATCATCAAGTCCCAGGTTGGGTAGCGGGTTGAGAGGTTGGTTCCTTTCAACAACTTCATGATCAGCGTTGCCGGAGCCTGCACTCCGTCGGTGGAAAACTCACCAACCTGATAGGTGTTTCCATTTGCTGTATAGTTGTAGGCAACCATCAGTACTTCGTCGGTGTTTAATGATGAGTTGAGGGAGATATATCCCAGGTTTTCATGCACCGTGTATTCTGACGGATTTAACTTGCGGGCCTGCTCAACTTTCTCAAAATCCTGACCTCCTTTGAAGTTTAGTGACGAAAGCGGTTGAAGTGTCTCATTAATTTGATTGACCTCGCGAATGGCATTATACGAAGTGGTTAACTCGTTGTAGAGGGCGTTAGCGTCATTAAACGGGTAAACGCTTTCCGGGTAGCTCCAGGAAGAATTTTCCTGAAAGGCCGGAATGGTGTTGTATATGTTTGGTTGATGCTCACCAAGATCCATAAAAGCAATAATATTCCTTGATTCATCGGTTGAGTTGGATTTGTTGGTTACCCAAACTTCAATTTTATTTATGGTTACGGATGAGTTAATTACAGGAAGATTCGCTAGCGCATCGTTGTAATGGTCGCGAAAATACTGCGCCAAAAAGAAGTGACGATTGGCATCGTAGTCCAGTGCTTCAATTTCGAAAGTTGATTTCTGAGCTCCTCCCTCGGTCTCAATCACCTGGGTTTCTCCTTTGTTTTGTGAGAAAACCGTGGTTAAGTTTAGTTTTCCGAATTGCATTTCGGCTTTCACACCAAATAAGTTTGTTCCGCCGGTAATCAATGAGCCATTCAACGGAAGTGAAACGTTACCGGCCTCAATCTTTTTCAGAATTTCATCTTCATCGCCTGTATAATCGATGTTCATTTTATTTTCGTAGTCGAAAGTGGCTTCGGTGTTATAGTTCACCCGCATCTTCATTTTTTCGCCAATATTACCCATCACATTCATCTGGATCTTTTGGTCGAAATCAAAATTGGTGGTTTTCCGAAGACGCTCCGGAATAGCCGGGTTTTCTGTTTTATTGACCTGTGCGCCGAAGCTTACTTCAACATATCCTTGCGGACGAATATCAATGGTGTTACCACCAAAAATTCGATTAAAAGCTTCTCCTCCAACGGTCAGGCTTGGGATAAATGATCCCTGATTCTCGAAATCCATTTGATTACCACGCACCCGCCAATAGTTGCGGACCGAGTTTTTAAAGTCATAATCGACGTACTCTTCGAGCGACATTGTTTTTGGCAGTCTGTAATTGAGATTGCCAATTTTTTCATAAAAAATATATTCGCCAGTTACCGGATCATACTCAATTTCGGTATTGATATTGGATGGGCGGCTCAGAAATAACTCAGAGCTGTCTTTGGAATCGGGGTAGCTAAACTCTTGCTCATCCTTAAAGGGATAGGGGAGAACGCCTACCGTATCAATTTCCAGTGAGTCGTTTGTTGAGATGTAATTTGTTTCGGGATTTGCTACTTCCTGACCTGGAATGGTCATCCATCCCATGCTTAGTAATCCCGGAAAAACAACTGTGATAAGGATATTTTTCAAGCTTTTTTTCAATGCCAGTCTTTTTCTGCGTTATAGCCCTTTCAAGGCCTTTTTTATGGTTTCTTCTACCGTTAGGTCAGGATTTGCCTTCATCAGTTTATCCAATTCTTTTTCAACATTCTTCTTGGCAAATCCCAGCATTACTAATGCTGATAACGCTTCATCTCGGATAGTATTGTCTGCTGACGACATTAAAATTTGATCGCTGGCAGCTGTCTTTCCAATTTTATCTTTCAGATCGATAATGACCCGTTGAGCTGTCTTTGCTCCAATTCCTTTGATGCTTTTTAAAAGCGTAACATTCTCTTCCAGAATCGCTTTTCGAATTTCATCGGGCGAAAGTGACGAGAGCATCATCAGTGCTGTATTGGATCCAATTCCGTTGACCGATATAAGCAAGCGGAAGAGTTCTCGTTCGGCTGCTTCAGCAAAGCCATAAAGCAAGTGTGCGTCATCTCTGACTACCTGATGAAGGAACAGTTTTGCATGCTCTTTTCCATTAATCAGAGAATAGGTGTTGAGCGAAATATTGATGAAATATCCTATTGATGAGGCTTCTATAACTGCATAGGTCGGGGTGAGACCGGTTATTTTGCCATGAATATATTCGTACATGATAGCCTGTCGTTAAATTTCCGGATCATCGTTCGATTGTAAATCAATCGTTTCATCAACCTGGTTGGGATTGATTTCGAATTTCTTCAATGGATTTTTACTGATTTCCTTGTATAGCTCACGGCTTTTATGAACATCAATAGCGAGGTACAGCGCTTGACGTAATGAGTCGGGAGATGCTTTATCTTCTCCGGCAATATCAAAAGCAGTACCGTGTGCGGGCGATGTGCGAATAAAGGGTAAGCCGGCGGTGTAATTAACTCCTTTGTCGAAAGATGCCAATTTAAACGGCGTTAATCCCTGATCGTGATACATGGCCAATATGGCATCAAATTTTACGTAGTCGCCTGAGCCAAAGAATCCATCACTGGGATAGGGTCCCAGTGCCAAAATACCTTCATTTTTAGCTTGCTCAATGGCCGGAATAATAATTTCTTTTTCTTCGCTGCCAAGCAAGCCACCATCTCCGGCATGTGGGTTCAATCCAAGAACTGCGATGCGTGGTTTCTTGATACTGAAATCCTGCTCCAATGAACTGGAAATAATGCGAAGCTTGCTGAGAATTGCCTTTTTCGTAATACCCGCTGAAACTTCAGAAAGAGGAATGTGCGTAGTAACCACTCCGATTTTCATCATTTCGCTCACCATTAACATCAGGTAGTTATCCGTTTCAAATTGTTGAGCCAGAAATTCGGTATGTCCCGGGAAGTTAAATTTGTCAGACTGAATATTGTCTTTGTTGATTGGAGCGGTAACCAATGCATCGATTTCTCCGGCTTTTAAATCATTAACAGCTCTTTCTAACGCCATGTATGATGCTTCACCAGCAATTCCTGAGGATTTGCCCAGCTCAACACGAATATTGTCGTCAATACAATTGATGATATTGGCTCGGCGAGGATCAGCTTCGTTTGCGCTTTGAATGTTGTTGAAGTTGAAATTGTTTAAATTGAGCGCTTTTCGATGATAGGCAGCTACTTTGGGTGAACCATAAACCACCGGAGTACACATTTCCAATATTCGTGCATCCATTAAGGTTTTCATGATCACTTCGTAGCCAATGCCATTGATGTCACCATGCGATATCCCAATTCTTATCTTGTGTTTACTCATCTCTTCAGTCTGTTTAATGGTAGTGAGAAATTAATGAAAATCTCTTGTTCACAGTTATTTTCTGCGACGGGCAAAGTTAATTCTTTATCTGAACTTTATCAAAACAGATTAGGATTCACGTTGATTGAAATTATTCCAATGAATTTTATCCTGCTGCAATTCCTCAAAAGGCTTTCCTTTGCGATCTTTTGCCGGATATCCGATTGCAATAACACTCAGCACCCGGAGGTTTTCAGGAAGGTTAAAAAGCTCGCGAATGTATTGTTCTGCGGTTTGATTTTCATCATGCGGGCGTTTTCTAATCTGCACCCAGCAGCTTCCCAATCCGAGTGATTGAGCGGTAAGCTGAAGCAGAATGCTTGAAATAGAGCAATCTTCAACCCATACGTCACCTTTGTTTTCGTCGGCCAAAACAACTACAGCTAAAGGAGCGTTTGCCAAAAAAGCTGCACCATGTGGTTTTGATTGACTTAGTTTTTCAATGATGGCCGGATCGTCAACAAAAAGAAACTCCCACGGATTTCCATTTTTTGATGAAGGAGAGCGTAAGGCTGCTTCTTCCAAAAGGTTAATTTTTTCTTGTTCAACTTTTTGCTCCGTAAATTTTCGGATGCTTCTTCTCGATCGAAGTAAATTGATCATGATTCTCTTTTTTTAGGGTGTTCATTCAATATTGAAATGGAATTCGAACGCTTAGATTATGAAAGTCCGAAAAGGCAAGCAAAAATAACAAACGAAAAGAAATTAAATAACAACCAACAGAACGATGAGCAGCAGAAGTAGCATAAAAAGAATTAATTGATTGCGAATAAAAAGTCCCATCAATATTAAGATCTCCAATTCTTCGGTGTCGCTCGAGTAAATTTCAATTTGCCCTTTGTCTTTCGACAAGAGTTCGTTGCTTTGAAAGATCACGATTTCCTGTCCATTGAATTTCCAGGCCCATCGGGATTGCCAGAAGTTTTTAATTTCCAGCTCAAAACGCTTTCCATTAATTACAACGTCACTTTTGGGGTTGAAAAGGTTAATCATGATGGAAGCTAATAACGATTGATTATTGGCATCTGAAATTTCCAATTTTGACAAAAAGAAGTCGCGGTTTAAAATAAATCGTCGCCCTTTTAATGTGGCAAGTGCTTCGGAACTGAACATGCTTTTCCATTCAATAGCCCCAATTTGTTCTTTGTTTCGGGTAATTTGCAATTGGTTTTTGAAGACCCCTTTTGTCCAGAGCAGTTTTTCCATAACAGTAGAAAATAGTCCTTGCAAGTTAGAAAATTTTGATAAGAAAACTAAGTGAAGCATCGTCAATTTCGGTTGAGCATTTGCGGCAAAGTTTGAAATTGGGTGAAGTTGTCGATGCGATTATCATCAAGCTCTTTTTTTTCTTGTAACTTGCATAAAAAAGAACAACATGAAACGTTCAACAACCCGACTATTGCTGGAAGAAATTACTAAAAACGATTTGCAGTTGGTTCATGAATTGCATTCCATTCCCGAACTAGATGAATTTAATACACTTGGTATTCCTAAAGATTTGGAGGAAACAAAAAAGGTCATTCAATCTGGAATTGACGATCAGAGTAAAAATCCTCGTTCGGAGTTTGCCTGGAAAATTAGTTTGAAAGAATCGGGAAAAGTAATTGGACTGGCTGGCATGTTCCCGTCCAATGATCGCTTTCGGTTGGCTGAAATTTATTATAAAATTCATCCTGACTTTTGGGGACAAGGTTTTGCTACCGAAGTTGCCAGAGAACTTGTTCGGTTTGGATTTGATGAGCTGAAGCTACACAAGGTGGAAGCCGGTGTTGCCAGCGAAAATAGCCGCTCAATTCGTGTATTAGAGAAAATTGGCATGACCAAAGAAGGACTGCGCCGCAAGATTCTACCCATCCGCGGTGAGTGGAAAGATAACTACCATTTTGCTATTGTGGAGGATGATACAAGGGATTATTGAGCTTATAAAGATCAACAGCTAAAAGAGTCCGTCATCCCGAATTTATTCGGGATCTGTCAGATATTTATTGCCTTTCCGTTGATCAATGGAGATCCTGAAACAAGTTCAGGACGACTTTGATGCAACAGGTTTTTGTCGGATTACTCTTTATTTCACCAACGCCTTTGTAGACAGCAACCCACAGGCCGCATAAATATCCTGCCCACGGGAAGCACGGATAGTTGTGGTGATGCCTTTTTTCTCCAGACCTTCTTTGAATTCGACCAAGGTTGCTTCGTCGGTGCCTTTCAGTGGGGTGTTTGGAATCGGATGGAAACGAATCAGGTTTATTCGGCATTTGATGCCATCCAGGAGTTTTGCCATTTCGCGGACATGTGCCGGGGTGTCATTCAATCCGTGAAATACAATGTATTCGAACGATACACGACGTTGGCGACCAAAATCCCAGTTGCGAATTTCCTCGATCACATCTTCCAAAGGATAGGCAATTTCTACAGGCATCAGTTGCTGGCGTTCTTCATGAAAAGGCGTGTGTAAGCTAATAGCCAGATGAGCCTCGCTTTCGTTTAAAAAACGCACTAGTCCCGGAACAATGCCAATAGACGAAACTGTAATTCGGCGCGGACTCATGGCAAATCCCCATTCGGAAATCATAATTTCGGTGCTTTTCAGCACTTCATCCAAATTGTCGAACGGCTCGCCCATCCCCATGTAGACAATGTTGGTCACCTCCTGCCATTCGGGAATGTTCCGAATTTGGTTGACAATTTCACCGGCTGTCAGCTGCCCTTGAAACCCTTGCTTGCCAGTCATACAAAACAGGCAGCCCATTTTACAACCTACCTGCGACGATACGCAAACTGTTTTGCGGTCTTTGTCAGGGATCATGGCTGTTTCAATAAATTTTTCATTCCCGGTTGGGAACAGGTATTTTTTCGTGCCATCGGTACTTTCCTGCACCTTGGTGGAGTTGATTAATCCAAACGAATATTTTTCAGTTAGCAGTTGGCGAGCTTTTTTCGACAAGTTGGTCATTTCTTCAATCGAAGACACTTCTTTTTTATACAACCAGTCGGTGAGTTGTTTGGCGGTGAACTTGGGCAATCCCAATTCCAATACCAACTCCTGTAATTCGCTCAATGTTTTTCCAAAAAGTACTTCTTTGACCATCGTATAAATTTTCTGCAAAGTTATAAAAGAGAATTAGATCCGAAAACAGTTGAAGACAATGGAAAACTGTGAACACAATCGTTTCCATTCTCGGTTAAAAGTAAATTTCGGCAACAATGTTTTCGTACGGAACGCCTTTTTCAATCAGTAAATCGCGCACTTCGACAACCATTAAGGCTTTTCCGCAGAGGTAGTATTTTTGGTCTGCCGGGAGCTCGTTCAGCGTTTTCAGGTAGTCGGTTACCCGCCCCGGAAAAACATCACACGACTGTTCCTGTGAACAGCACCGGATATAATTTTTACCCAATGCCCATTCCAGATCATCTTCAAAATAAAACTGGTTTAAATGGCGGGCTCCGTGTATCAAGGTTTTGTTGTCGAATTGTCCCGATTGAAACATGCTGTAATAGGGAGCAATGCCGGTTCCGGTAGCAATCCAGTAAGCAGGTTGATCGGTCCCCAGGAAACTACCATAGGGTTTTGATACAAGCAGACTGTCGCCAGGAATCGTTGTTGCCAACTTTGGCGTTAGGAAGCCATCGTCTTTGATGTTGAAAAGTACTCGAATTTCATTTTCGTGGTTGCCACTGCAAATACTGTAAATGCGCGGAGGTTGCGTCTGGTCAATTGCGATTTTTATGACTTGCCCCGGACTAAAATCATGCTTGCGGGGGTACGAAATAACAAACACTCCGGACGAAATTTCTTCATTGCCAATGATCGTTTCCTTGTAGAGCTGAATGTCTTTTTTTTGATATTCTTCTGCTTTTGGCATTTGGGGGTTGTTTATTCAATCAATTAACGCAACCAATTGCATTTGGTTTTCGTCAGATTAAGAAAAAACCATGAAAAACCGAATTCTCATTTTATTACTTCTTGGTTTGTTAATGGTCACTTGCAAAAAGGAAGAGGCGCAGGCAGAGTTTCCTGTCTGGTTGCAAACGAAAATTGATGAAGTGACCGCCAATGAAAATATGTGTGATATTTGCCATGTGACCATTTCCGAGTTTGAAGGGAAGTTATACTATAATTTGTATTGTGATTTATGGTCATGTGCCTATTGCCACTTTTATGACGAAGACGGGACTGTGCCGGATTGGGATGTCGATGACTGGAATAAGTATTTCAATGAGAAAAAGGAAGTTTCGACTGTTTCTGCTTGCCCTTAGCTCAAACGCTTGGAATTCAAATCTTATTTGATATCAATAGTTGGTGCTTTTTTGATTAATTTTGTTCCCACCAAAGGGGATTGTTTGTATGCGTGATTTTAGAAAATGGATATTGAAAGCTTTGGGCTGGTTGCTATTGCTACCAGTTTATTTCTATAAATATGCTATTTCTCCATTTACCTCGGCTTCTTGTCGCCATGTTCCTACCTGTTCTCAATATGCTGTTGAAGCCATAAAAATTCATGGACCATTTAAAGGTTTTTGGTTGACTGTCAAGCGAATTTCCAAATGCCATCCTTGGGGAACGCATGGGTATGATCCGGTTCCGAAGAAAGATCAGATTAAAACGGAGAAGCTGAATCTTAAATAATCGTAAATAGTTGTCCTTGTCGAAATCTTTTTCACGAATTATTTGTATCAGTTTATATACGCATAAGACGTACGTATTTATACTTATAGTTTCACCCTCAAAGGAATTACGATGGAATGGTTAATTAGTGCAGTAGTCGTTTTAATGGCAGCCTTATTAAAAGGAATGACGGGATTTGGCTTTGCTCTGTTGGCTGTTCCGCTGCTTTCTTTAATTTTCCCGATTCAGTCGTTAATTCCCGCCATGACAATTTTCAATCTGCTCACGTCGGTTTATATCTTAGCATCCATTAAGTTGAAGGTAAAAGCAAAGTATTTTTTACCAATGTTATTGGCTAGTTTTGTTGGCATTCCGATTGGTGTTTACATTTTGACGTATTTTCCAGAGAAAACTCTGGAATTGGCAGCCGGGATATCTATTTTTTCTATTTCCATGGTGTTTTTGTTGGGCGGCAAACATCCTATTCCGGAAAGTAGAAGGCGTAAGCCTATTGTTTTTGCGGGCTTTTTAAGTGGATTGTTAACATCCAGTATGTCAATTGGAGGTCCGCCAATCGCATTGGCAATGAACCGAAAAGGCTATTCAAAAGAGTCGTTTCGTAAAATATTTGCCTTAGTGAGTGTGATTAATGCCGCTCTTAGTTTCATCTTATATATCATACATGGAGTTACATTGGGATTTTCGCTGAAGTTTGCTTTATATCTTTTTCCGGCCATTATTATTGGGTCGAAAATTGGAGACATGCTTTCAAAAAAAGTAGACCAAGTCTTTTTCAAAAAAGTCGTTTTGTATATCAATCTTTTTCTCGGACTTTTTATTATTGTGCACACCCTTGTAGCATATTAATTTCGCTTCTGTCAACAAAAGGTACTCACCTTTGGTTACTTCTTAAGTTGTAGTGAAGTTTAATTATCTTTGACAAAAGATACAGATTATACATGTTATGAAGCGATTATTATTCTTGTTACTTATAGTGGGTACGGCGTGTTCCTCTCCCAAAAAAACAAAACAAAATTTGATTACCGTGAGTGTGCTGCCGCAAAAATATTTTGTGGAGAAAATTGCCGGTGATTTGGTTGAGGTTCAGGTGCTGGTACCGCCCGGCGCAAGCCCGGCTACCTATTCTTTGTCGCCTTCTCAAATGAAAGACCTGTCGGATTCGCGGGCGTGGTTGCGCATCGGAAAGATTGGTTTTGAAAATGCCTGGCATGAAAAGATACAACAAAGCAATCCAAAGCTGGAGATTTTCGATACCTCCGATTCTACACAGTGGATATATGGAGAAGAAGAGGTGCACGGTGATCATGTCCATCAACACGGAGTTGATCCGCACAATTGGATGTCGCCGAACGAAGTGGTAAAAATAGCGGAATTGACCTTTCAGGCGTTGATTGATCTATTTCCGGAACACGCTCAGGCATTTGACACAAACTTTAAAGCTTTTCGGTCGGAGATTGAGCTGCTGGATCAGGAGTTAACTGTTAAGTTTGCTCGCTTGGCGAACCGAAAGTTTTTGATTTTTCACCCGGCTTTGACTTATTTTGCACGAGATTATAATTTAGTGCAGGTGCCAATGGAAGTTGAAGGGAAAGAACCCTCTCCGAAATACATGAGCGCACTGGTGAAGCATTCGCGGGAAGACAGCATTCGCGTGGTTTTTATTCAGAAGGAGTTTGATTTGGAAAATGCACAGCAATTGGCAAAAGAATTGGATGGGAAAGTGGTTCAGATTGATCCGCTTAGTGAGCATTGGGAAGAACAAATTCGTGAGATCGCAGATAAAATAGTAGCAGCATCAGAATGAACAACAAGCTGGTTGAAATAAAAAACCTGTCGGTTAGTTATGACCAAAATACGGTTTTGGAACAAGCTAATTTGGATATCTTGCCCAATGATTTCCTGGGGGTGATTGGTCCGAATGGAGGCGGTAAAACCACTCTTATTAAAGCATTGCTTGGGTTGGTGAAACCGGATTCCGGATCGGTTAAATTTCATATCCCGCTGAAAAAGGTGGGCTATCTGCCCCAAATCAATCAAATAGATAAGCGATTTCCAATTACAGTGATTGATGTCGTTCGGTCAGGAAAAACAGGGAGTCAATCATTCAGTATGTTTTCGAAAAAGCAAGATGATATCAAATATGCGGAACAGTTAATTCAAGAGATGGGCATTTCAGGGATAAAGCACAAGGCCATTGGGGAATTGTCCGGTGGGCAAATGCAGCGTGTATTTTTATGTCGTTCGTTGATGAACAACCCGCAATTATTAATCTTGGATGAACCGGGAACTTACGTTGACAGCCAGTTTGAAAGCGAGTTATACGAAAAACTGAAAGAGCTGAATAACCGAATGGCCATTTTACTGGTTTCGCACGATGTGGGGACCATTTCCTATTATGTGAAGACGATAGCCTGCGTGAATCGGCAGGTGCACTATCACCCCAGTAATGTGATCAGCACGGAGCAGCTGACTTCTTATAATTGTCCGCTTCAGATTATAACACACGGAGATATTCCACATACGGTGCTCAGTCAGCACGAAAATGATGATCATCACCATGGGCACACTCATTGAGCTGTTTTCATACGACTTTTTTATGCATGCCTTTTGGGCATCGCTTTTTGCTGCCATCAGTTGTGGCATTGTGGGAACGTATATCGTTTCGCGGCGCATTGTTTTTGTAAGTGGCGGGATTACTCACGCTTCGTTTGGAGGGATTGGCATTGGTTACTTTCTGGGTTGGAATCCTTTGGTTGGAGCAGCGATATTTGCCGTCCTTTCCGGTTTGGGCATTCAGCTATTCACTCAAAAAGCGAAAGTTCGCGAAGATTCATCCATTGCCATTTGGTGGTCGTTGGGAATGGCCATTGGCATTATTTTTATATACCTCACGCCAGGTTATGCACCCAACTTAATGAGCTATTTGTTTGGCAGCGTGTTAACGGTTTCCGTCACCGAGCTCTGGCTAATGGGGGCTTTGTCTCTGGCGCTCATTCTATTTTTCATTCTATTTTATCGGTTGATATTGTATGTGGCTTTTGACGAAGAATTTGCCAAAACGACAGGTCTGCCGGTCAACCTGATTAATTATTTGCTGATTAGTTTAATTGCTATCACCATTGTTCTAAATATTCGGGTAGTTGGCATTATTCTCATTCTTTCACTGCTTACTTTGCCTCAAGCTACTGCCAATCTGTTCACCAGAGATTTTAAGCGGATGATGCCGCTGTCGGTGCTGTTTGCTTTTATTGGTTCGTTTGTTGGCTTGCTGTTCTCCTTTTATGTCGACATCCCTTCGGGTGCATCTATCATTTTCACCCTTGTTTTACTTTTTGGTTTGATGAAGCTGGCTTTTTTTATTCGACAAAATATAATTACCCGTGACTGATCAAGGCAACCAGGTAACTTGCAACAGTTGTGGCAATTCATACTCCAAGGATGACTTGCAGCGCGATTGTAGCAACTGCTTTGCTTGCACCGGCTGCGAAATTTATATTTGCCCCAGTTGTCGTGGTGAAATTGTGGTGAGGCCGGTGAAGAGGCCGGATATAAAATAAAGCCTCTGCAATATAGAATTGCAGAGGCTTTATTGTCACAGAATATTATTTTTCAAATCAAGCACCAGCGTATTCGCTAGAAAAAGATTCGGTTATTGAATGGCTTTTTGTTTTTAGGGTTTTCCAATTCATTGATATGATTTTCCCTTTGGTAAATACGGTACTAAAAGCTTGCGGATTTTTTAAGGTCTCTTTTGCTTTCTCAAGCCCCTTGTCGTCTTTTAAAGCCGACTTGATGGCTCCTTTCTGATAATAATAGCGGGTAACAATTTCGTCGGTCAGCATTTCTTTGATTTCTTCTTTGAATGACTCCAGATCCTTGTTTAGCTCATGTCCAATTTTGACTTTCAAGGCTTCGAATTGTTCCTCAGCTGCATCGTAATATTTTTCGCTTTTGGCAGTTTCCAATAGCTCACTGAAAACCTCTTCGGTTTCTGATTGATACGAGAATTTTCGCTCTTTCACAAAAGTTTTGAAATCATCGAATATCTCATCGGAAATCTCAAATTCTTCGGGAGAAGGAATAGACTCCTTTTCATTCGCAAATTTAGTCGCATAATCAAAAATCATAAAGTCGCGAACAAGGTTAATGCTCAAGCTGCTCAATCGATCCAGATCAATTTTCAGATCCGGAACAATTCCTCCGCCGTCATACACTTTTCTACCTTTCTTCGTTGTGAATTCGGTGATTAATGAATCCGGGATAGTGCCCACACTTCCATCTTCATTTCGGTGGGCGTAATCCAATGCCTGAATGCAACGTCCGCTGGGAATGTAGTATTTGGCGGTGGTTACTTTTAATTTCGTATTGTAGCTCAAGTCGCGGGTTGTTTGTACCAAGCCTTTCCCAAACGTGCGGCTACCAATAATAACAGCCCGGTCAAGATCTTGCAGCGCGCCTGAAACAATCTCGGATGCAGAAGCCGATCCGCGATTAACAAGTACAGCTATTGGCATGATGGTGTCTATCGGGTTTTCAGTTGCCTTGTAGGTTTTATCCCACTGTTTCACCTTCCCTTTTGTACTCACCACTTCCGATCCTTTGGGTACAAACAGGTTAACGATTTTTACGGCTTCAATTAGCAAGCCACCGGGATTCGAGCGTAAATCCAAAACCAGCGATTTGGCTCCTTTCTGCTTTTTCAGTTCGGTGAACGCTTTTTTAACTTCATCACCGCAGTTTTGGGTGAAGTTGGAAAGTCGAATGTAACCGATTTCATCGTCAATCATTCCATAATAAGGAACGGCATCAATCTGTATCTTTTCGCGAACGATGTCTATTTCAAGATTCTTTTTTTGTCCCGGACGGTCGATTTTTACGGAAACCACTTTATTGGCAGGGCCTTTTAATAAGTTACTCACATCTTCAGTAGACATCTTTTCAGTCTCTTTTCCGGCAACTTCAATAAGAATATCGCCTGCTTTCAGCCCTGACTTCTGAGCCGGAAATCCTTCGTAAGGCTCAGCGATTATTACCTGATCACCATGTTTGCTAATCATCGCTCCAATTCCGGCATACTCTCCGGTGGTCATAAACCGGAAATCCTCCATGTCCGATTCAGGAATGTAGTTGGTATAGGGATCCAGCGATCCCAGCATTTCGTCGATACTGGTTTTAACTAAGTCGGTCGGGTTAATTTCATCGACATAAAACAAATTGAGTTCGCGAACCAGTGTGTAATAGATATCGAGGTTTTTATCAACAAGAAATAGTTTTTCATCCCGGTTAAACCCGGTCATTACGATCGACGCCACCAGAAAAAGGCCTGCTATTGAAAGTCCTATCTTCGTTTTTCTATTTTGTTTCATCATTAACTGTTTTTATTGACAATCGACAAAAATAGTAAAGCTTTGTTTAAAAGCTGTTGTCATTTTCAAGATATTAGTTAAATATTCTTAATTGGCATTACAGTAAAACTCTTACTATTCTTCAAGGTTTTACAAATTTCTTAGCATTTTTTGGATGCAGCGTATTGATTGTTTTTTTAATGAGTCCAGCTAAAAAAAACGGATAAAAAGATATGAAAATACACGACGATTTCATAACTTAGTATTTGTATATAATTGGTGGTGAAATGATTAGTCTCTATTGGTAAGCTTTTATTCACTTTTAAATTTTGAGGTTATGGTGCTAAAATTGTCTCTCAGGCCATTTTATTTTGTGATTCTGGTACTATTATTGGGATCGGCGACGAACCTGAAAGCCCAGGGCGGTTCAGATTCACTCGCTCGTTTGATGTTGTTAAATGACAGTTTACAGGGGCAGATCAGTAGGTTGGAAATGGTTATTGATGAAGGTTCTTATACCAGAATACCCAACGAGGACTTTGAGGAAATATTAAATGCAAAGATTCAAACATCGATGCGCGAGATCGCCAATTGGTGGTTGTTTGTAATTGCAGCCTTGATTTCGCTGCTTGGGTTTTTGGTAAACCGATATGCGCGAAGCTATCTGCAAACGACCATCGAAGGAAAGGTAAACCAGTTGAAAACTGAAAATGAGGACCGGATAAAGGAAATCGGTAATCAGTACTTTTCCAGTGTGATCAATAGTTTGCTAGATTTCAAAATAGACACCATTAAGAAAAACAAACACCGTGTAAAAGAAGAAGAGGTTGACGAACTGAAAAGCTACCTGAATGATGAGACCGTAACCATTCCCGAGCATAAAAACGTAACGCTTATTGATACGATCATGCGTTGTTATTACTATAGCAGCTTTCCTCAACGATTGGAGAAGATGATTGGCTTGATTAAAGAATATGAAGAAAGATATATATTACTGCATACAACTTATGCAAATTCAGCCATTGCATTTAACGACATGTATCACCTCTATGGGGCAAAGCATTATTTAGATGATGCGATCGAGAACTGCGACAAATCGATTAAGATACTTCCTGACTACGGGTTAGCGTTTGCGTTAAAACTGGAGCTTTATATTATGGGAATAAGCAAAGCTTTTAATGAGGAAGAGAGAGAAACTTATGAAAAGGATCTGATGAAAGTATTTAATGATATTGAAAACAATAAAAGCACCTATTTGTGCAAGGAGCTCATTAAGCGGTTTGAAGTGGACATGAAAAACTTTATGCGACCATACTTAGAGAAGTTGTATGCTGAATACCCCAATGAGATTGAGAAAATACGAAATAGAGCAGTTGCCGAAACGCCGCCAGCTAATTGATGAAGTGTTAGTGGCAGGCACAGTTCAAGGCAGACCCTATTTAGTCAGCTTTATAGAGCCATAATTTGCTGATCCAGGGTTCGCCGGCATAGTGAATCCCAACCCGTGGATGCTCTGAAATCTGATTTACAGGGTTGGCATTTTCCAGCCAAATCCGGGTGGAGCTTTCCAGGTTTTCGCCGTAAAAGGATTTGTTTAGTTTAAGTTCGCGGCCAAGTTTGCCTGGGCCGTCATGCCCTTTCAAGCCACGGATTAGTACTGCGGATCCACTTCCTTCTTGCTCGGTTACAAAATTCAATAACCAATATTGGCCGTAAATTAAGTAGACGTAAACTAATCCACCAGCTTCAAACATCACTTGCGTTCTCTTGGTGCGTCCTTTACTGGTATGGCAAGCCAAATCGCTTTGTCCACAGTAGGCTTCTGTTTCGGTAATTACATAGCGGCGCATTGTTCCATCATCAAACACCCGAGTAAGTGTCTTGCCGATTAATTCCCTCGCGACCAAAACGGTGTCGCGTCTGAAGAAATCAGCTAAAAGCCTATCGTTTTTCAACTCCATGCAACAAAGATATAAAAGAGCCGGAAGTTTGAAGAGGGCGGAAAAATGAGAATGTTTGAATGTGAAACGATGGATTTATCATTTCTGTGCATTCTCGCTACTCCTGTCTTTCGTTCCTGCTTGTAAATCTTTGTGTTAATTTTGTTTTTGCTGTCAATTTCTGTTTGCTTTTTAAGAAAAAAGAAATACTTTTGCAGTCCCGATTATTGTCCGTACTTGCAGTTCTTATAAATGATTGAATATGTTGATGGTAGAAAGCTTATTAACATGCCCGGTGTTAATAACGTGGAAAACCACGCAACCAATTGAAATGTAAGTTTTTGCAACTTTTAGTGTTAAATTTAAAAATTAAAGGCAAGTGGATACTTTATCTTACAAGACCGTTTCGGCCAACAGTGCCACGGCAAATAAGGAATGGGTTGTTGTTGATGCAGCAGATATGATCGTTGGTCGTTTGGCCAGCGCTGTCGCAAAAATCCTTAGAGGAAAACATAAACCCAACTTTACACCTCACGCAGATTGTGGGGATAATGTAATTGTGATCAATGCAGAGAAAGTTCGTTTCTCAGGTAAAAAAATGACCGACAAGATTTACTTGCGTCATACCGGATATCCAGGTGGACAACGTTCACAGAATCCGGCAGACGTATTTGCTAAATATCCAGAGCGTGTTGTTGAGTCAGCTGTTAGAGGTATGCTTCCAAAAAACCGTTTAGGACGCAAGGTTTTTGGAAACATGAAAGTGTATGTTGGTGCTGAGCACAAGCAAGAAGCTCAAAACCCAAAAGTAATTGATTTAAAAAAGATTAAATTGTAACAATGGAAGTAGTAAATACCCTAGGACGTAGAAAATCTGCCGTTGCTCGTACATACATAAGCGAAGGCAAAGGAAATGTTACCATTAACAAAAGGGATTTAAAAGAGTATTTCCCAAATGGAACACTACAATATGTTGTTATGCAACCCTTAAACTTGCTTGGTGTAGCTGATCAGTATGATGTGAAAGTTAATCTTGACGGAGGTGGTATTAAAGGTCAGGCTGAAGCATTGCGTTTAGCAATCTCAAGAGCTTTGATTGAAATTGATCCGGAAGCAAGAGCAGTATTGAAGGAAGCAGGCTTTCTGACTCGTGATCCACGTGAGGTGGAGCGTAAGAAACCAGGACAGCCAAAAGCAAGAAAGCGTTTCCAGTTCTCAAAACGTTAATCGAAATTTTCAAACTAAATATGACTGTGGATCTGAAATCACTGAGACTCCCGGCTTTGGGTTAGGGGCTACTCAGCGGTTGCTTTTCAGCAAATTATTTAAAAAAGTCAAAAGATGCCAAGAACAAATTTTCAAGAATTATTGGATGCAGGTGTACACTTTGGTCACCTGAAAAGAAAGTGGAATCCAAACATGGCTCCATACATTTTCATGGAGAAAAACGGAATCCACATCATCGATCTACAAAAAACAGTAGTGAAAATCGATGAGGCCGCTGCCGCCTTGAAACAAATTGCCAAATCGGGTCGCAAAATACTATTCGTAGCAACGAAGAAACAAGCGAAGGACATCGTTGCCGATGCTGTAAGTGCTGTAAACATGCCTTACGTAGTTGAGCGTTGGCCAGGAGGTATGCTAACAAATTTCCCAACGATCCGCAAAGCGGTGAAAAAAATGATTTCCATCGATAAGATGACGAAGGATAGCAGTTGGGATAACTTGTCAAAACGCGAAAAGTTGCAAATTACACGTCAACGTGCCAAGCTGGAGAAAATCTTAGGTAGTATTGCTGACCTGACTCGTCTTCCTGCCGCACTTTTTGTAGTTGATGTGATGAAAGAGAAAATCGCAGTGCGCGAAGCTCAAAAATTGGGAATTCCTGTATTTGCAATGGTTGATACCAATTCAAATCCAGAAGGACTTGACTTTATCATTCCATCGAATGATGATGCTTCTCAGTCAGTTCGCCTAATCGTTCGATTAATGTGCGATGCTGTTGGTGAAGGATTGAATGAGCGTAAAGTTGAGCGTGAAAACGACGGCGCAGACGAAAAACCTAAAAAAGCGAGAAGTAAAAAATCAGCTGCTAAAGCTGATGTAAAAGCTGAAAAGGTTGACGTTGAAAGTAACGATACAGACAAAGAATAATTGCTCAAATAATAATTCAAAAAACACACAATCATGGCAATTTCTGCTGCAGATGTAATGAAGTTGCGTAAAGCAACTGGTGCCGGCATGATGGACTGTAAAAATGCCCTTGCCGACGCAAATGGCGACTTTGATGCCGCTGTACAAATTATCCGCGAAAAAGGTAAATTAGTAGCCAATAAACGTTCTGATCGTGAAGCATCTGAAGGTGCTGCACTGGCTGGCGTAAGTGAAAATGGTAAATTTGGAGCAATTGTAGTTCTTAACTGCGAAACTGATTTTGTTGCAAAAAACGAAGATTTCGTTAAGAAAACAAAGTCGTTTTTGGATGCTGCTATCGCAAACAAACCTGCTGATCTGGATGCTTTGAAAGCATTGGAGCTTGATGGTCGTTCAATTGAATCACACGTAACTGAGCAAACCGGGGTAATTGGCGAAAAAATCGAGATATCATTCTATGGTAAAATCGAAGCTGAATCAGTTGTTCCTTATATCCACCCAGGTAATAAACTAGCTACTCTAGTAGGTTTCAACAAAGGTGGTATTGATACTCAGGTGATGAGAGATGTAGCTATGCAAGTAGCTGCAATGAACCCTGTTGCCGTGGATAAAAGTGATGTTTCTCAGGAAGTTATTGATAAGGAATTAGAAATTGCAAAGGAAAAATTCCGTCAGGAAGGAAAACCAGAAGCGATGCTTGATAAAATTGCTCAAGGTTCTTTAAACAAATTCTTCAAAGAAAACACGCTATTGAATCAGGCATTTGTTAAAGACAATAAACAAACTGTGAAAGATTACCTAAAATCAGTTGATGGTGATTTGACAGTAACTGAGTTCATTCGTTATACACTTGCGGAGTAAGCAAAAGTAATTTACGAGATATAAGCAAAAAGGGGTTTCAAATTTGAAACCCCTTTTTTATGCGTTTTAATGTGATATTTTCTTTTAGCCATTCAAGGCTTCAGCGCCATTTGTTACCTCTAAAATGGCATTGGTAATGGCAGCCTGGCGGGCTTTGTTAAATGTCAGCGTTAGGTCGTGAATCAAATCGGTAGCGTTGTCCGTTGCTTTGTGCATAGCGGTCATCCGGGCTCCATGTTCAGCAGCATTCGAATCCAATAGTGCCTTGAAGATTTGAACCTTTAACGATTTTGGTATTAATTCTTCAACGATCTGCTCCTTAGATGGCTCGTAGATGAAATTACTGTTTTTTGCAGACATATCGTCTTCCTCTGAGATTTCAACCGGTAGGAACTGCTCCTTGGTGCAGATTTGGACAGCCGCATTCTTAAACTGATTATACACCAATTCAATTCGATCGTATTTTCCGGAGACGAAGTCGTTCATTAAATTAGTCGCCAGATCAGAACAATTATTATAGGTGAGTGAGTCTAAAATTTCGTCGGCTTGATCACTAACCGAAATCTTTCGTGACTTGAGATATTTTTGCCCTTGTTTCCCAACAGTAAAGAAATCCAATTGGCCTGATTTAAATTGTCTGGCATATTTACTTGAAGCTAACTCATAAGCAGTTTTTGCAATGCTTGAGTTAAATGCGCCACATAATCCCCGGTTTGAGCTAATCAGGACTATGAGAACTTTCTCAGGCGAACGCTGCCGGGTATAAACCGATTCTTCGCTATTTTCGAGACTAGCACTAAGCGATGAAAGGATGTCGTGCAGCTTGTCAGCGTACGGTCTTATTTGTAATATGGCATTCTGAGCTTTTTTCAGTTTTGCCGCCGACACCATTTTCATAGCACTGGTTACCTGCCGTGTGGTTTTAACGGATGAAATTCGTGTGCGTATTTCTTTTAAACTGGCCATCTTTTTATAGTCATTGAATGATTAAATGAATGGAAAATCGCTCATTTACCATTCGATTAGTTGAAGCGCTCTGCAACTTCTTTAGCAACTTTCTCCAACACTCCGGTGATTTCGTCGTTCAAAATTCCTTTACGCAATTCATCCAAGATTGGGCGGTACTGCATCTCCATTAGTTCTATGAAATCTTTCTCGAAATCTTTTACTTTTGCAATTGGTACGCTTCTTAGTAATTCCTTTGTACCGCAATAAATAATGGCAATTTGGTGCTCGATTTTAATTGGAGCATACTGTCCCTGTTTCAGAATTTCGACGTTCTTGCTCCCTTTATCTAACACACGCATAGTTGCAGCGTCAAGATCAGATCCGAACTTTGAGAAGGCTTCCAGCTCACGGAACTGTGCCTGGTCAAGTTTTAATGTACCGGCAATTTTCTTCATGGCTTTTACCTGGGCGTTACCACCCACACGCGATACGGAGATACCCACGTTAATTGCCGGACGAACTCCTGAGTTAAACAAGTTAGATTCCAGAAAGATCTGTCCATCAGTAATCGAGATTACGTTGGTTGGAATATAGGCTGAAACGTCACTTGCCTGAGTTTCAATGATTGGCAAGGCGGTTAAAGAACCTCCTCCTTTAACTTTATCTTTTAAACATTCGGGGAGATCATTCATTTGAGCTGCAATTTTATCCGAATTGATGATTTTTGCAGCACGTTCCAGCAAGCGCGAGTGCAGGTAAAATACGTCTCCAGGATAGGCCTCACGACCTGGTGGACGACGGAGAAGTAGTGACACTTCACGATAAGACACCGCTTGCTTCGACAGGTCATCGAAAATAATTAATGCGTCGCGGCCGGTATCACGGAAATATTCGCCAATTGTAGCACCGGCATAAGGCGCGTAATATTGCAGTGCTGCCGGATCTGAAGCTGTTGACGATACGATAACCGTATAGTCCATGGCTCCATATTTTTCCAGCGTGGCCGCTATGTTTGCAACTGTTGATCCTTTTTGACCAATAGCAACATAAATACAATAGACCGGATTACCTTCTTCAAAATTTTCTCGTTGATTGATGATCGTGTCGATGGCAACAGCTGTTTTTCCAGTCTGTCTGTCGCCAATGATCAACTCGCGTTGTCCACGACCAATAGGGATCATGGCATCAATCGCTTTAATACCTGTTTGCAATGGCTGGGTTACCGGTTGGCGATAAATAACACCTGGTGCTTTTCTCTCGAGCGGAAGTTCAAATGTTTCGCCCTGAACAGGTCCTTTACCGTCAATTGTTTCACCAATGGTGTTGACTACGCGACCTAAAAGTCCTTCGCCCACATTAATCGAGGCGATACGCTGTAGTCGCTTTACTGTGTCACCTTCCTTAATGTTTGATGAAGAACCCAAAAGCACTGCTCCAACATTGTCCTCTTCAAGGTTTAAAACAATTCCTTTTACGCCGTCTTCAAACTCAATCATTTCGTTTGCTTCGACGTTTGATAGCCCATAAATGCGGGCAATACCATCGCCAACCTGGAGTACTGTTCCTACTTCTTCCAGTTCGGCCTCCGATTGAAAGCCTTCGAGCTGTTGTTTTAAAATTGCGGATACTTCTGCGGGTCTAATATCAGCCATTGTCTATATTTTTACTTGTTGATTTCTGTTTGTAATAGGTTCTCTTTAACCTTGCGCAATTGCGTGGCAACGCTTGCATCAATTTGACGGTCGTCTACTCTTAAGACAAATCCACCAATAAGGTCGCTATTTACTTGTTCTCCCAATTCAATTTTTGTGTTGAATTCAGTTTCGAGTTTCTTTTGTATTTGAGAGATAATACCCTTACGCAATGAAATTGCGCTGGTAATTGTTGCTGTCTTAATACCTTGTTCCTTGCGATATAGTTCCAGGAAATTGCGACAAATACCGGGAACATGTGCTTCTCGTTTATTCTCAGCAATAAGGACTAAAAAATTCAGGGTTTGCTCGTTGACCTTTTTTTCGAAAATTGTTTTTAACAATTTTACTTTTTGTGAAGTTTTGATGACAGGACTTCCCAGAAGCAAAAGAAATTCACTACTGTCTTTAGCCAACTGTGCAATCACGCTCACATCTTTTTTTAGTTCATCGAGGAGTTTGTTCTCTTTGGCCAAACTAAAAAATGCTTTTGCGTAGCGAACTGCTATTTTACTATGATCCATAAGCTTACTTCAATTTCAGATCTTTCAGAAGATCTTCAACCATGCCTTCTTGAGTATCCTTATTTTTTAATTCCTTTTGAATTATTTTCTCTGCAACTAAAACTGATAAATTGACGATTTGCTTTTTCATCTCGCTAATTGCAGCGTTCTTCTCTATCTCAATTTGTTGCCGGGCAGCTTCAATGATTTTTTGTCCGTCGCTGGCGGCCTGCTCTTTTGCTTCGACTAATAATTTATCTTTTACTTCCTTTGCTTCTTTCAGGATCGCACCTTTCTCTCTTTTCGCTTCAGCAATTATTTTTTCGTGATCAGCTTTCAGGTCTTTCACTTCTTCACGTGCCTTATCAGCTGAAGACAGTGCATTGGCTATCGAGTTTTCACGATCTTTTAAAGCACTAAGAATCGGCTTCCAGGCAAATTTTTTCAGAATGAACAATACAATTCCGAAAACAATGAGCATCCAAAATAGGGTTCCGTAATCCGGAGTAATAAATCCCATAATTTTTGTTTTTTTAATTTTTAAGTCATCCAGCCTCCCGGCAATCCCGGGAGCGGACGACTATTCAATACATTCCTTTAAACAAAAAGGACCAAAGCACAGATGATTACAGCAAAGAACGCAACACCTTCAATCAATGCAGCTGATACGATCAAGTTTGACCGAATATCTCCACTGGCTTCTGGTTGGCGTGCAATTGCTTCCATAGCACTAGCACCGATACGGCCAATTCCCATACCTGCGCCAATTGCAGCTATACCTGCACCTAAGGCAGCACCCATTTTACCGATACCTGCACCGGCGGCTGCTTGTAAAATCACTGTTAAAATTGTTGATAGCATAAGATTGAATTTATTATGATTAAACTAGTGATGTTCTGATGTTGCCATGCCAAAATACAGGGCGGACAGTAAGGTAAATACATAAGCTTGAATAAAGGATACCAATAGATCCAGCATAAGTATGAATACTGAAAACGCGACAGATACCGGACTAATAGCAGCACCGGCAGCAGGTCCCATTAAATTAGCAAATATGAATATTAAGCTGATAAATACCATCACAATCAGGTGTCCGGCCATCATGTTGGCAAATAAACGAACCATTAATACAAATGGTTTTGTAATTACTCCTGATAATTCAACAATTGGCATCAGAGGGATGGGAAATTTCAGCCACCAGGGAACGTCAGGATTATATATTTCTTTCCAGTAATGTTTATTTCCGTTGATTGTTGTTACAACAAAAGTGAATAATGCCAATGCCATGGTTACTGCAATATTACCGGTTACATTGGCTCCAAAGGGGAAAATCGGGATCAACCCCATGAAATTGTTCACGAGTATGAAAAAGAACAAAGACAATAAAAAGGGCATGAATTTCTCATATTTTTTTTCTCCAATTGCAGGTTTTGCTACTTCGTCTCTTAAAAAGAGGATGATCGGTTCAATCAGGTTTTGAAGTCCTTTGGGAGCTTGATTGGCATTTCGTTTTGCTGATTTTGCAACCGACAGAAATATCCACAGAAGTAGTATTACACTAAAAATGACACCGGCAACAGTCTTCGTGATTGACAAATCAACCGGTAATCCGACAACTTCGCCATGCTCGTCAAGCTCAACAATTTTTCCGGAGTTCTCGCCCTGGTGTGCAATCTCGAAATTTTTGTAGACAACTTCGCCATGATGAAATTTTGAAGACCAGAAAAAGTGCCATCCACTATTCCCGCTGTATAAAATAATTGGAAGTGGAATACTAATGTGTGTTTCGCCAAATGTTGCAATGTGCCACTCAAAAGCATCAGAAACGTGGTGCATAACAAAATCGCCAGGATTAAAACCTGTTTCGGCATGCTTCGTGGTGTCCAGTTCATGCTGTTCATTTTCAGCAAAAACTGATTCGGAAGTCAAGCTAAATGCCAATATAAAGAGTAAACATGCGGTGAAGTATATCCGTGTTTTTGTTGCTTTCATAAAGTATAAATCGGTCAGAATGTCGCTTCAACAAAGTTGTCGCAAATTACTAAAAAAATCAATCAGGTCAAGCTATTTTTTTACTTTCACAACGTGGCTAATCTCAGCAACTTCTAAAATTGTATAGATGACATAAGCCGCTAGAAAATTGATTAAAAAAGCTTTTACGTTTACATTGCTAATAACAATATACCCAATACCTGCAACCAGATAAAAGAACATTTTTAAGGTACTCAGAACCATAAATCGTGCAGAGAACTTTGGTACACTTTTATCGGCAATCTTTAACAAATAAAAATGAACAATGTTTGTTGTAAGAAAGAAGAAAATTATAATGAAGGGGAAAATGATATGGTAGTACTGTGGAACAATCTGACTGTAAACAATCCAACCAATAAAAAAAAGACTGACAGATGCGATAATCGAGCGAACTAAAAATCGCTTCATAAATACATTCATTTCAAAAAGTTTTTAATTGCATGGTAAATTGCAGCGACAACCGATAAAATCATAAGGCCAAGCGTAAAAGCGGGAAACGAAAGCTTGAGCCAATCGTCAATTAAGTAGCCTATAAAAACTCCAATCCCCATGATGGCAATCATCTCAAAAGCCAAGCTTGAGTATCGTATAAAATCGTCAAAACTCTTTTTAGGCCTTTTTGAGTTCTCCGGCTCCTTCATGTTTTGTTTGTTCGCCCATTACACACGACCCGGAGAACAGTGCACCGGGTTCGATGCTTAATTTTCCCGTGCTTATTTCACCATATACTTTTGATGAAGATTTGAGACTTAATAATTGCTCAACGTTAAGCTTTCCTTTTTGATAGCCAGAAATTTCAGAGTTTTTACATTTAATTTCTCCGGTTACTTTGCCCGAAACTCCAATAACGACTCTCCCCGAGCAATCCAGGTTTCCATTAAGTTCTCCATCAATCCGAATATCCCCATCCGAAGCCACATCACCTGTAATGCGCGTACCTTTACCTATTAGGTTAATTCCCTGAGAGTCAATGTCGTTGTTTGCTTTTGCCATTGTGTTTGCTTTTTTGAACAGCATCAAATATACTAAGAAACTGATTAAATACTACTTTTTTGTTTCAATCTTGAATTCAAAGTGCAGAAGCTTAAGGTGCTATAAAACAATTGCTTATAAATTCCCTTAGGCTAATCTGATTTCCAGGTGAAGGATGAAAAACGTCAAACTGTGGTTTAATCAAGAAGAATTGGTGCCTCAAAAGTTAGCTATTAAAATGATAAAGGAAAGTGATTGAGCCATCGAAGGCTGGCTTTTTGCTTCCCTCTATTTCCATTTGAACCCGAAGTTTTATCCGGCTAATACCACGTAGGTTAGTACATTCTTTTAACCATACGTGGGTGCGAACGTTGTTGTTTACCAAAACCGGTGCTCCAAACTTGAATTGATCGATTCCGTAGTTGACAAGCATTTTGAAATTGCGGACATCTACAACTTGCTCCCACATCAATGGCAACAGCGAGATTGTTAAATATCCATGTGCTATGGTGCTTCCAAAAGCACCTTCTTTTTTGGCTCGCTCGGGGTCTGTGTGGATCCATTGGTGATCCAATGTCGCATCAGCAAACTTGTTTATCTGATCTTGCGTAATTGTATGGTAGTCGGAAACTCCCAATTTTTTACCAAGATATTGCTCAAATTCTTGATGACTTTGAATTATCAATCGGCTCATGAGATCATGTCTTTTGGTTATTGAATATAGATTATTTATTCGTGTCGTATGCCCATTTTAAGTACATGGATCCCCATGTAAAACCAGCCCCAAACGCAGCTAAAATAACATTGTCACCTTTTTTTAGCTGATTTTCGTAATCGTAAAGGCAAAGCGGAATTGTGGCCGCCGTGGTATTTCCATAGTTTTCAATATTGATCATTACTTGCTCGCGACTTATTTTCATGCGCCGAGCAACAGCATCAATAATCCGCATATTCGCCTGATGAGGAACAAGCCATGCTAATTTATCCGGGGTGATGTCATGTTTCTTCATAATGTCAACAGCAACATCGGCCATTCGTGATACCGCATATTTAAAAACCGTTTGTCCGTCTTGATGCACATATTGCATCCGCTGCTGGAGCGTTTCGGGGGTGGTTGGTATTTTTGACCCACCAGCCTTAACGTGCAGGTAATGACGACCTTTGCCATCAGTATGATTCATGTGGTCAATAATTCCAACATCTTCAGTAGTTGGTTCAAGCAATACAGCTGAGGCTCCATCACCAAATAATGGGCAAGTAGACCTGTCTGTATAGTCTGTAATGGCCGACATCATATCAGCTCCGACAACAATCACCTTTTTATACTGTCCGCTTTCGATAAATTTGGCTGCAGTTGTCAGGGCAAAAACAAATCCGGAGCATGCAGCACTAATATCATAACTCCAGGCATTTGTCAACCTGGCTTTTCGACTAATAATGTTTGCTGTTGCCGGGAATGGCCGATCAGGAGTAATTGTGGCACAAATTAGCAGCTCAATTTCATCGGGCCTGGTGTTTGTCTTCTCGAGCAGTTGTTTTACTGCCTCGGTTCCCATATCGGAGGTGGCTTTGCCTTTCTCTTTAAGGATGCGTCTTTCTTTGATTCCGATGCGTTGCATGATCCATTCATCGGTGGTATCAACCATAGTGCTTATCTCTTCATTGGTCAGCCTGTAACTTGGCAAATAGGCTCCAATGCCTGTAATTGCAGCACGTGTCTCTTGCATAATCTATACATTAATCAATCAATTAGCGCGTAATTTTAAATCACAAAAAGCGATTGCTAATTGAGTAACAAAATTTGTTTAAAAAAGATGGCGAAAGATAGGGTGAAATATTCGAACAGCAAAGAAAATCAGGCAAAAGAATTGCCGTAAGTCGTTTTAAAACAATCAATTAAAATGTTCGAAAAGTTTATTCGGAGGGCAAAAAAAGATCAGAAGATTAATCTTCTGATCATATGATGAGGGTTTTAAACGATTACGTCTTTTTCGATTGCCAGCTTGCCTCTGTAGTAACCACATTCTCCACAAACAGTATGGTATTTTACAGTAGCGCCACAATTAGAACACGTAGACAGTGTTGAAGGTGTTGCTTTGTAGTGTGTTCTTCTCTTATCCCTTCTGGATTTTGATGTTTTGTGTTTTGGATGTGCCATTTTTTAAAGTCTTTATTTGTTATCTAATAATTTTTTTAACTCGTCCCACCTCGAGTCTGTTGGTTTTTCTTTTTCAACCTTTACAGACATCTGGGCTAATTTTTTCAACATTCCCGGATTACAAAGGCTGTTGCCATTTTCATCATCCGGATGAACATGTTTTATCGGAATGGACAAGATGATGAAGTCGTAAATGAGCTTGGCAACATTGATGTGTGATTCGTCTGGTGCAATCCAGACAACATCGTCGCCTTCTTCATATTTTTCTTCGCCATACTTAACGTAAACCGTGTTCTCACTTTCAATCGGTTGATTAAACAAGTCAAGACAGCGATCACATTGTATTTTTACCGTTCCTTTAACATGAAACCAAAGAACAATTAATGAACTCTGTTTTTCCAACTTCAACACTACGCTTATGTCGCCATCCTCGGCGATTCCTCCGTCGAAATACTCAAAAAACTTTCGTTCTACCTGATAGTCGAAACGATGCTCTCCAGTTCCAAGTCCTTTGAGTGCAATGTTATATGCTTTTAAATTTGCCATTGCTTGGAAAAAAGTGTTGCAAAAGTATAAAAAATAAACAAACAGCGAAAATTATCTGATTTTTTTAACAACGAAAACCTGCTTTTCTGCAAAAATCTTTCTGTCAGTAGATTATTGAATTTTTCGATGTTGAAAAGTCAACTCGTTGGAAGGACAATCCGGAAGGTTGTACCCTTCCCAATTTCAGAATGTTTAATGAAAATTTTTCCTTTATGGTAGTTCTCAATGATCCGCTTTGCCAGCGATAGGCCAAGTCCCCATCCTCGTTTTTTAGTTGTATAACCTGGTTCGAATATCGTTTTAAACTGCGATTTTGAGATCCCTTTTCCATTATCCGAAATGTCTAAAACCAAGCTCGAATTTTTCTTGGTGAGATGAAGGCTGATAACGCCATCGGAGTCAATAGCATCGATGGCATTTTTGCACAAATTTTCGATTACCCAACTGAATAAAGCTGCATTGTGCGGAACATCGTAGTAGGTATTTTCATCCATGTCGAGGATAAACTTTACTTTTTTGGAGCACCTGTTTTCAAGATAACTCACCGAAGAGATAAGCACCTTTTTAAGGTCGTCGGTCAATAGCTCAGGTCTTGAGCCAATTTTTGAAAAACGTTCGGTAATTTTTTCCAAACGCGAAACATCTTTTTCGATTTCAGAAATAGTGGTCTCGTCAATATCTCTCATTTTTAGAATTTCGATCCACGCCATCAATGATGAAATGGGCGTGCCCAGCTGGTGAGCTGTTTCTTTCGACATGCCCACCCAAACCTGGTTTTGCTCGGCTTTTCGTGAAGAGCTAAACGCAAAGTACGAAACGGTTATGAAGAGCATAATTACCCCAAACTGTGCTAATGGAAAATAACGTAAATTCTGCAATAAGTTTGAATCGCGATAATAGAGGTATTGAACTGTATTTTCAGAAAGGACAATTTCAATGGGGTCTTTTTGATCTTTCATCTTCTGCAATTCATGTTGCAGGACTACATCTTTTCGTTTCTCGTTGTACTTAATATTCCTGTCTCCCAGAATATTATCGTCGGCTGAGGTCCAAATAATGGGAATGGACGTGTTGTTTTCAATGATTCCTTGAAGCAAGGTAAGGTCTTGATTGGCTCCACGCTCAGTATCAACTAATCGCTTCATCGCTTCGGCCCACAATTCAACACTTTTACGCTCCTGACCCGACATTTGATTAACCAGCCAATTGGTATAAATTAAAGAGCTTGCCCCAATGAGCATAGCTGCCAATAGCAACAAGATCTTCCAGCGTCGTTTTTTAAAATAAAGTTCCAAGTTTGTAAAGTTTAGTTCTGCTTGCTAAACGAATCGTGCATTTAAAAAGTATTTTTATCTGGTGAAAAAACAATTACCCTTGAAGTAATTCAAGACACCTGTTGTAAATTCCTTTTTGATCGAAGCCACAATCCCGGTGCAATTCTTCTGGTGTTCCATGTTCAACAAAATGATCGGGAACTCCCATGCGGACCAGCTTTGAGTAATAGTTGTTGGATGACATAAATTCTAAGACTGCCGTGCCAAATCCACCTTGAATCACACCGTCCTCAATGGTGATAACCTGTTTAAATTTCCTGAAAATCTGGTGCAATAACTCTTCATCCAGCGGTTTTACATATCGCATATCGTAATGAGCAACTGAGAATTCTTTTTTGTGCAACGACTTTACAGCACGCGAGGCTGCTATTCCGGTGGTTCCAATGGTTAACACAGCCAAGTCGTCTCCCTCGGTAAGCGTGCGTCCTTTGCCTACTTCAGCTAATTTGAATGGTTGCCTCCAATCAACTTTGCAGCCACAGCCACGAGGATAGCGTATTGAAAAAGGGCCCATGTTTTCCTGCTGCGAGGTGTACATCATATTTCGCAACTCAATCTCATCCATCGGAGCCGACACTGTCATGTTTGGAATATTTCGCATGTAGGCTAAATCAAAAACTCCGTGATGAGTAGCTCCATCGGCACCAACCAATCCTCCCCGATCGAGGCAAAAAACGACATTTAAATTCTGAATGGCCACATCGTGAATGATTTGGTCGTATGCCCGTTGCATAAACGTTGAATAGATATTGCAGAAAGGAATCATTCCCTGGATAGCCATTCCCGCAGAAAACGTAACTGCATGTGGCTCTGCAATACCCACATCAAAAGCACGATCGGGCATTTTCTCCATCATGATATTCAACGAACTACCAGTAGGCATGGCTGGAGTAACACCAACAATTTTAGGATTTTTTTCAGCAAGCTCTACCAGGGTATTTCCAAATACATTCTGAAATTTGGGAGGTTTGTTCAGCTCGCATTCGCAACCAATAATTTTGCCGGTTGTTTTATCAAATTTCCCGGGGGCATGGTAAACTGTTTGGTTGAGCTCAGCCAGCTTAAATCCTTTTCCCTTTTTGGTGATGATGTGCAGGAGCTTTGGCCCCTGAATATCGCGTAAGTCTCGAAGAACTTTAGTCAGGTATTCAATATCGTGCCCATCAATCGGCCCAAAATATCGGATTCCTAAACTTTCAAAAAGATTGGATTCTTTTAGGAGATACGACTTTAAAGCACCTTCGGTTTTTTGAACCAGGCGACGTGCTTTAGGTCCAAATCCGTTGAGTTTTCCCAATCCATCCCAAACATCGTTTTTTAGTTTATTGTATTGTTTCGACTTGGAAATGTTAAGTAAATAGCTACTAACTCCGCCAACATTGGGGTCGATAGCCATGTTGTTGTCGTTTAAAATGATGAGGACGTCAGAATTATTCGATGCAGCATTGTTTAGCCCTTCGAAGGCCATGCCGCCAGTCATCGATCCATCACCAATAACCGCAACAATCTTGCGGTCTTTTTCTTTTTTGACTGAGGAGGCAACTGCCATTCCTAAAGCAGCTGAAATTGAAGTGCTTGCATGTCCTACGCCAAACGCATCATATTCACTTTCTGAAGGTTTTGGAAATCCGCTGATTCCCTTGTATTTTCTATTTGTGTGAAATATATCTCTGCGGCCAGTCAAAATCTTATGACCATATGCCTGATGCCCAACATCCCAAATGAGTTGATCGTAAGGAGTTTGGTAGACGTAGTGAAGAGCTACGGTTAATTCCACAACGCCTAAACTGGCACCGAGATGACCAGGGTTTGTCGAAACCTCATCAATAATGAACTGTCGCAGTTCATCACACAATAATGATAAGTCTTCCGGTTTTAACTTCCTTAAATCCGCAGGGCTGTTAATCTTCTTTAGTATGCTTCCCTCAGGTTCCTTCATTCAAAAAATTTGGGCTCAAATATACAACTTCTATTAAACACAGCCTTATACATTTGTCAGTTTAAAGCTGAATCTGTATGCTGCTAATGGTCATTTGTTTGGGTTATTACAGGATTCGGATCATTTTTCGTTCCCGGTTTTCAAAAGTTGCAAGTTTTTCGATCCCAACTTTTTTCATCAAAGTCAGTCCAGTTTCGTAATGCCTGGTCATTTGCTTTGTGCTATGCGCGTCTGACGAGATGGTCATCGGGATGTGATGGTGATAACACCGTTTGACGATATACGGACTTGGGGTTAACTCGGCGCAAGGCCGATCCAACCCTCCGGTATTGAGCTCCACAACCAGGTTGTTTTCTTTGATTATTTTGAGGGTTTCTTCAAGCAGTTCAGACAAATCACTTTCAGGATAAATTCTGAATTTCTTGATAATGTCAAGATGCCCGATGGTGTCAAATAAACCTGAATTAGCTGCGAGTTGAATCAGCTCATAATACATATGATATAGCTCGTCATTTGCCCATTTTCCATAAAGCGATTGGTCGGTGTCAAAATTCCAGTCGCCTATAAAATGAACAGAGCCAATGACATAATCCAATGGAAGACTGTTGATTAGATCTTGTATTTCATCTTCCCTGCCGGGGAGGTAATCCATTTCAATTCCATAAAGAACTTTTATTTTATCACGATATCTATCACGAAGTTCAAGAATTTGCTCAGTCATAACAGGAATATCGATCGGAGAAACAGCCCACGAAACCGGTTTCAGGCAAACATGGTCGCTAAAACCAATTTCGTCAAGTCCTAATTCAATCCCTCTGACTACCATTTCTTCAAAAGTATTCTTTCCGTCAGACAATATGCTGTGCATGTGATAATCTATTAATCCTTGCATGCTTATCGTTTTAGTTTGAATGTATTAAGTTAGGGAAGTCATTTTCAAACTTAGTTCCGGGTTGATGAAAATTAATTTTTACCCAGCAACTAAATTTTTCAATCTTTATCTTTTCGTGTGTTTGGTTTGATCCAATCATTAGCATTCTAAAATTAACGAAAGTGAGGAGATATAAAAATAAAGGATGAAAAATTATGTGGAAGGAAGCTTAAGAAAGGCTAAAAATATTTTATCTCCGAAGAGGAGCGTAAAGACAAAAAAAGAGGCAGCCTAATTAAGCTGCCTCAAAGCCATGAAAACAATTAAACAATGTTCAGAAAACAGAAAACTAGAAACAATTATATTGTTAAAATCTCTTGATTTTTTTCCTCTAATAAGTCGTCAACCTTTTTGCCGAAATTATCAGTCATTTGTTGTACTCCTGATTCGGCATCTTTTTCCAGATCCTCAGACAGGCCATCTTTCAAAAGCTTTTTCAAACTTTCGTTAGCCTCTTTTCTTGCACCACGAATACTAATTCTGGCTTTTTCACCTTCCTGGCTAACTTGCTTTGTTAGTGTTTTGCGTCTTTCCTCGGTTAGGGGTGGTACGTTTATGCGAATGATTTCACCGTTATTTTCAGGATTCAATCCTAAATTCGCATTCATTATTGCTTTTTCAATGGGAGCAATCATTGCTTTCTCCCAGGGTTGTATCGCAATTGTTCGAGCATCAGGAGTGCTCAGGTTTGCTACTTGATTTAAAGGAGTCATGCTGCCGTAGTAGTCAATCACGATTCCATCTAACATTCTTGTAGAAGCTTTGCCAGCACGGATATGAACCAATTCATTTTCCAGATGATCAATGGCAGCTTCCATTTTTTCTTTGCAGACCTCAATTATTAATTCTAATTCCTCTTCCATGTTCAGATGATCAGTTCATTTTTGTGCTGTGAGCAAATATAGAAAAATTTAGAGAATTTTGAAAAATCTTAACTTTTTTAATCAAAATATGCTCTGTGAAATTTCTTACAGGTGAACCAGTGTGCCGATGTTTTCACCTTTCAATACCTTAATCAAATTTCCTTTTACATCCATATTGAAAACAACAATCGGAAGCTTGTTTTCCTTGCACATGGTTGTCGCTGTTAGATCCATTACTTTTAACCTTTGATGGTAAATCTGGTCAAATGAGATCTTATCATACTTGGTGGCATTCGGGTCTTTTTCAGGATCTGCCGTATAGATTCCATCAACACGGGTTCCCTTGAACATCGCATCGGCCTCAATTTCAATTCCACGCAATGAGGAGCCGGTGTCGGTTGTAAAATAAGGGTTTCCTGTTCCGGCCGAAAAAATGGCGACAACTCCGCTTTCCAGTGTTTCAATTGCTTTGTCCTTTGAGTAGAATTCCCCAATAGGCTCCATGCGAATAGCGGTCAGTACTTTTGATTTTACGCCATGTGCAGTTAGCGCCGAGTTTAATGCCAAACTATTGATAACTGTGGCCAGCATTCCCATTTGATCGCCCTTTACACGGTCGAAACCCTGGGTAGCTCCACTCAGCCCTCTGAAAATATTTCCTCCACCAATCACAATTCCTATTTGCACGCCAATCGCAACCGCTTCTTTAATTTGCTCAGCGTATTCATTCAGTCGGCTTTGGTCAATTCCGTAGGACTGATTTCCCATTAAAGACTCGCCACTCAGCTTTAGTAATATCCGTTTGTATGCAGTCATTTTTTCATATTTTGTTCAAAGGTAAAAATATTCTAAAATTTCATCTGTTTATATTTTTCGTTTTAAGTTTGTGCATTTCCCGTACTCGTCTGTAGCGCTTTTATATCGTGCGTCAACTCATGGGGCTCCCCAATATTTATCCTCCTGTGTGCGCAAAATTTTGATCATGGCTGCTTCATATTAATAGATTATTACTGTCAGGAAGATTCTCGCTTAGCAAAATTTCGAATTCGTAATTAATTGCTAATTTTACGGCCGCTGATTTTCAAGAGATATGGAACAATTAAATGTGATTTTGTTTTTAGTAAATTTCGTTAATACACTTTTTGTAATCATAGTGATTTATTATCTGATTCGCTTCATTACAAGATTAGTCCTTCCATTGTTTTTCAATCAGCCCAGACAATCAAACAATTTCAACAATCAGAAAAAGTCCCGAAAAGAAGGAGATGTTACCATTGAAGGGAAGAAGTCCGGGGGTGGGGAGTTTTCGAATGATGAAGGGGAATATGTTGATTTTGAAGAGGTAGATTAATTTCAAACGGATATATTAATAAAGATTTTATGGCTCAGGAAGATATTTTTAAGAAGCTGATAGCTCATTGCAAAGAGTATGGATTCGTTTTTCAATCGAGTGAAATTTACGATGGGCTAGGAGCGGTTTACGACTATGGTCAAAATGGAGTTGAACTTAAAAATAACATCAAAAAATATTGGTGGGATAGTATGGTGATGCTCCATGAGAATGTCGTGGGATTAGATTCTGCCATCTTTATGCACCCAACTATCTGGAAAGCTTCCGGTCACGTCGATGCGTTTAACGATCCCTTGGTTGACAATAAAGATTCGAAGAAGCGCTATCGTGCAGATGTGTTGATTGAGGATCAGTTAGCCAAGTTTGAAGAGAAGATGAACAAGGAAGTTACCAAGGCTCAAAAGCGTTTTGGTGATGCGTTTGACGAAAAACAATTTCGCGAAACCAATCCCCGTGTTTTAGCAAATCAGAAGAAATGGGATGAATTGCATGAGCGTTTTGCAAAGGCACTAAACGATAATGATCTGGCAGAACTGAAGCAAATCATTGTTGATCAGGAAATTGCCTGCCCGGTTAGCGGAACCCGAAACTGGACTGATGTTCGCCAATTCAACCTGATGTTTGGAACAGAAATGGGCTCGACTGCTGATGGTGCCTTGAAAGTTTATCTTCGCCCGGAAACGGCACAGGGAATTTTTGTAAACTACCTGAATGTGCAGAAAACCGGACGGATGAAAATTCCTTTCGGAATTGCACAAATTGGTAAAGCATTCCGGAATGAGATTGTGGCTCGTCAGTTTATTTTCCGTATGCGTGAGTTTGAACAAATGGAAATGCAATTCTTCGTTCGTCCCGGATCGGAATTGGAGTGGTTTGACAAATGGAGAGAAACCCGAATGAAATGGCACCGTGCTCTTGGTTTTGGCGATGACAATTATCGCTTTCATGAGCATGAGAAATTGGCTCACTATGCCAATGCTGCCGTTGATGTGGAATACAAATTTCCTTTCGGCTTTAAAGAAGTTGAAGGAATCCATTCTCGTACCGACTTTGATTTGTCGCAACATCAGAAGTTTTCAGGTAAAAAAATTCAATATTACGATCCGGAACTAGGCAAGTCTTATGTGCCTTTTGTGGTTGAAACATCAATTGGTGTTGACCGCATGTTCCTGCAAATTATGTCGGCTTCGTATTTCGAAGAGGAGCTGGAAGACACCAATGGTAAAAAAGATACCCGGGTAGTCTTGAAATTACCAGCACCATTGGCTCCTGTAAAACTAGCCGTTATGCCACTCGTAAAAAAAGACGGACTGCCTGAAAAAGCACGCGAAATTATAGATGACCTGAAGTTTGATTTGAATTGCCAGTATGATGAAAAAGACTCGATTGGGAAACGTTATCGTCGTCAGGACGCTGTTGGAACACCTTTCTGCGTTACCGTTGATCATCAAACATTGGAAGATCAAACAGTAACAATTCGTTATCGCGACACCATGCAACAAGAGCGTTTGCCAATTGCTAATCTAAAGGAAGTAGTCGCTTCGCAAGTCAATTTTAAAGCTCTGTTTGCAAAATTGAAGTAGAGATTTCAAAAAAATAAATCGAAATAGATGTGGGTGGTTTCAATTTTGAAACCACCCTTTTTTTGCATCATACCTGCCAAATGATGATAATTATCGCTCTAAGGAAGTTAGTATTTTTTCTATTTTGTGTGATATTGTGTCAATTTGTTTCAGATTGATACGATATTTAAATTACTTACCGATAATCTCATAGTAAAACGATTACTAAATACGCTATAGGTCTAATAATAGCTATCATTTCATGTTTTAAAATATCTTTTAAAAAAACTGTAAATTAGATTTCATTTATTTTCAGAATAATCAGTTTTAAAAGACGTAATGCAATCATTTTAGTATTGAAACAGGAGCTTTGACTTTCAATTTATAAGTTTGATCTTATTAACAAAATAAAAACATGTATTTTGTCAGGTTTTAGTAATAATTATGCCTTTAAATTTGCCACTGTTAGAATCACATCTAACAATTGAAGATGAAACCGGACAGATGTATTGACATCAAATAAACATTGTCTGGAATAGTTTGATAAATAACCATGAATGTTTAAAAATTAACAACATGAAACGAGCATTTAACAGCTTTTATACACAGAAGTATGATTTTATGCGCGTTCCAGATGATACCATAAAAAACAAATAATTATAATCAGATGAAAAAGAGAAACAGAATTATTAGCTTGCTATTTGTTGCATTTTTTGCATGCTCGTTGAGCGTTTTCGCGGGTGGCGAAACTGATTTTGTTGATGAATATAAGATTTCCTCAAAAGTCGATTTCGAACCTGGCAAAACCTTTCAGAAAAGCTGGGAAATTACCTATGGAGAATCAAAAAGACCCGTTGAGGTTTTGTTGAAAGAAACCAGAAGAGGTGACGAATACATTGTTCGCACCAAGTATTTCGAAGTAAAGTATGTCAGTTCGAAAAAGGGATTTGGTGCCCGCTCAATGGACTCTTCAGACCTGATTGTTCCTGAAAGTTTAAACAACCAAGTGATTAATGAAGACAAATTGGCTAATCAAAAAACTATTTTGATGTCGCAAGTTGACCGCGAACGAGCATTGGCATTAATTGCCGATTTTCTTCCAGAATTGGTCAATGAACAATATCAAAACATCCTCAACTAAAATTAATTAGTTTATTACCTCAAAAGCCGCTTTCCCCCCAGGAAGCGGCTTCTTCATTTTATTGCCATTGGGTGGAAGTCGCCAATTGCTCCAACTGGCTTCGTGTTTCTTATCTTGTGCGTCAGTAAAATGCAGGGTTTCGCATCGTCTAGCCCAAATCCATTCCCTGACAAGATCTGCTGATAAGTTTGGGTGTGCAGATCGGTAAAGCCTCCACTGAATTCGATTTCGTCACCTTCAACAGATATTGATCGATATGTCCGCATCCCCCGTTCCTTTGCTTCGAGAGGAATGTCGTTATTATCGAGACTTAAATACCAGCGAACACGCGCATTTTTTAGTTGTAAGAAGCCGGCAGCTTTATCGGCTTCGTATAGATGCACAATACTGTTTTGCACTTCGCCAAAAATCCACTGTAGCATATCAAAAAAATGAATTCCAATATTTGTGGCTATTCCTCCGGACTTATCGATGTCGCCTTTCCAGCTTTGGTGGTACCACTTCCCGCGCGAAGTTATGTACGTCAAATCAATATCGTAAATTTTGTCTTTCGGTCCGTTTTTGATTTTTTCTCGCAAGGCAATAATGGTTGGGTGAAGTCGAAGCTGCAAGATATTGAACACTTTCTTCCCGGTGGAAAGTTGCGTTTTTTCAATCGCCTCAATTTCCTCAGGATACAGAACCAATGGCTTCTCGCAAATCGCAAAAGCATCATTATTTAATGCCGATTGAATATGCTGAACATGTAGATAGTTTGGCGAACAGATGCTGACGTATTCAATAGGTTGACGAGTTTTTTGCTCTTCGGATAGGAATTTTTCAAACTTACTAAAATCAAGAAAAAACTCAGCTTCAGGAAAGAAGCTATCCATGCGCCCCATGACGTCAAAAGCGTCGGTCGCCGCCACAATTCTGTTTTCGGTTTCTTTTACGGCTCGCATGTGTCTTTCGGCAATGTAGCCGGCAGCACCTATTAATGCAAAATTTTTCATTACAGCTTATATACTTTATCAGAAGGGTTTTTAATCAGGTTTCTTAAATCGACGATCAATTTCGAATTTCTTTCAATGAAATCAGCCTCAAATACCTCATGATTGGTACTGATAACGACACAGTCAACTTCACCCAACGACTTAGCGGAATATTCTGAAGATTGATAGATGCGACCTTCGTCGGTTGTGGTTTTAGGGACGAATGGATCATGGTATAGAACTTCTCCGCCTTTCTTTTCAACCTCATCCATAATCTTTAAGGCTGGTGATTCGCGTGAGTCATCGATATTCGGTTTGTAGGCCACTCCCAAAAAAAGAATTTTACTACCATTGATCGCTTTTTGATGTCGGTTTAAGGCAGACGTAATCTTGATGGTCATCCGGTGTGCCATCATGTTGTTGATGTGGCCGGCTGTGTGAATCATGCTGAGGTCGAATCCAAACTTCTTCGCGATATGCTCCAGGTAAAATGGATCGAGCGGAATACAATGGCCTCCAATTCCGGGACTGGGATAAAATGCCTGAAATCCGTATGGTTTTGTTGCTGCGGCATCAATCACCTCCCAGATATTAATGTCCATCTTTCCACACAGTAAAGTCAATTCATTAATCAGGCTGATGTTTACCAACCGATAAGTGTTTTCCAAAATTTTGACCATTTCGGCAACCCGTGGCGAGCTTACGGTGTGAATCGAATCGATCGCTTTTGCATAAATGGCTTTCCCAATCTCCAGTCCATCATCAGTTAAGGCACCTAAAACTTTAGGTGTATTTCGGGTGACAAATTGCTTATTCCCCGGGTCAACACGCTCGGGAGAAAAAGCCAACCAGAAATCATCACCATGCTTCAACCCGGACTGCTCTTCTAAAATTGGTAGGATAACATTTTCAGTTGTGGTTGGGTAAGTTGTACTTTCCAGACAGACAAAAGTCCCTTTTTTCATGTGCCGGGCTATCGAATTGCACGAATCTTCAATAAAGCTCATATCTGGTTTTTTGAAGATATCCAGCGGGGTCGGCACGCAAATCAGAATCGCATCGCAGCTATTCAGTTTCGAAAAGTTAGTTGTCGCTACAAGTTTCCCTCCTTCAACAACGCGAGTTAAATCGTTATCTTTTACATCGCTAATGTAATTTTCAGCAGCATTAACTTTGGAGGCCTTCGCTTCTGATTTCTCGAAGCCAATAACCTGAACGCCTTCAGACGCAAAGCTTACAGCTAGTGGCAATCCCACATATCCTAAGCCAATGACTCCCACCACTTCTTTGGAATCAGTAATTTTCTGAAGTATGGTTTCTTTTAATTTCATTCGTTTTCTTTTTCCAATTGATTGTTGACAACTTGATATTTTTTACCGGTCTCCGGGCATTGTAGATTTTCATCCAACACAGCTCCAGATTGACTTACCCAGCCTTTTTGTATGGCTGGCACACCAACCATCAGCGCATAGGGTTTAACATCTTTAGTAACAACAGCCCCGGCTCCAATAAAAGCATACTCTCCTATGGTGACACCGCACACAATCGTTGCATTGGCGCCAATGGAAACTCCTCGTTTAATGCGGGTTTCTTGGTATTCCGTTTTTCGTTCAACAAAAGAACGGGGATTCACAACATTCGTAAAAACACAGCTTGGACCACAAAAAACATCATCTTCTAAAATGACCGAATCGTACACGCTGACATTATTCTGAATTTTTACCCGGTTGCCGATGCACGCTTTTCCGCCGACATAAGTGTTTTGCCCAAGTACACATTCTTGGCCAATCTGCGCCCCGGGCATTACATGACTAAAGTGCCAGATTTTTGTTCCGGAACCAATTGTGGCACCATCGTCGATGATGGCTGTTTCATGTGTAAAATAAGTTTTGTCCATTTTTATTATATCTTGTTCGGGCTAAAGCCCGGGTTAATCTCTTTCACACAGGTCTCCGCCCTGAAGGACGGAGTTAGTCATACTACATGATAAGTGTAGTACCTCGTTCACTTCGCCAACTCCGGGCGGTTCACTAACCCCGCCTGCTGGAACGAATAGGGGCTTTAGCCCCGATGTTTCATTACCGCTTCTGCCACTCGTATTACTTCTTCGTCAGTGATGAACCCATGTATGGGTAGCGACAACACGGTTTCGGCCAAAAGTTCTGACACTTCAAACGGTTCACGAGCTGAAAGATTGTTATGAAAAGCTTCTTGTCGGGGCAAAATCACCGGATAATGGACTACTGCAGGAATACCCTCCTGATCCAATTTTTCCTTTAATTCATCCCGGTTTTCTATACCAATGGTGTATTGAGCCCAAACACTAGTACGACCTTCAACAAGTTCAGGCAAAAGAACATGTCCGTCCAGCAGCTGTGAATAGTGCTTGGCGGCTTGTTGCCGTTTTTTAATTTCTTCTTCAAAGTATTTCAACTTCACCCGGAGAATTGCAGCTTGCAGGGTGTCCATTCGCCCGTTAATCCCAATGTACTTGTGGATGTAACGTTTTTCCTGCCCGTGTGAACGAAGCATCTTTAATTTTTCAGCCAGTACATCATTGTCAGTAAAAATTGCACCTCCATCGCCATAGCATCCCAGAGGCTTGGCCGGAAAGAAACTGGTAGTGGCGATGTCGGTCATTGAGCAAGAGCGTTTACCATGATATATCGCTCCAAACGATTGGGCGCCATCCTCGATCACCCAAAGCCCATGTTTTTTCGCAATGGCATTGATCGCATCCATATCAGCACACTGACCATAAAGCGAGACGGCAATGATCCCTTTGGTCTGAGGTGTAATCTTTTCTTCTATTTTGGTGACATCAATATTGAAATCGATTGGAGAAACGTCTACAAAAACGGGGCGGGCTTTATAAAAGCTGACCATGGATGCCGATGCAATGAAACTGAAGGCCGGACAAATCACTTCATCGGCAGGCTTCAACTCCAGCGCCATCATGGCGAGCAAAAGGGCATCGGTTCCTGAGCTACATGCCAGGGCATGTTTCACACCCGTAAAATCAGCCAATTCTGATTCCAGCAGTTCAATTTCTTTTCCATTTATAAAAGAAGAGGAATTAATCACCGATTGAATAGCGGCATCAATTTCCGTTTGATAGGCGTGGTATTGTTTGTTGAGGTCGTTGAATTGCATTTTATAGTTTAAGATTTTATAAAAATAACAGGAAATGCGGTAAGAATATTACTTACCGGAAGAAAAAGATACGGATTCCCGGATTGTCTTATTGTCGTTGAGCGATAGAATGCATGCCGGACAGCTAGCAGAGAAAATTTGAAACCCTTGATTTTAGTAGCCCCGACGGAGCTTGACCCGCCAGAACGGAAATTGACCGTCCAGAACGAGGAATGATCGTCCAGAACGCACTTTCACGCCTCCAGAATGAGATTTGACCCGCCAGAATGCACTTTTTCTTATCCAGAACGCGAGTTGACCGTCCAGAACGCAAGTTTTTCCGTCCAGAATGAAAAATGATCGTCCAGAACGCACTTTCACGCCTCCAGAATGAGATTTGACCCGCCAGAATGCACTTTCTCTTATCCAGAACACGAGTTGACCGTCCAGAACGCAGGTTTTCCCGTCCAGAATGAAAAATGACCGGCCACAACGAGAAATGTCGCCTCCACAGTGAGCATTGACTGTTCACAGCGCATTTTCTCCTGTCCCGAACGAAATTTGGCCCACCCTAATGTCGTCGTATGGCATTTCTTCAAATAAGATTTCATAAAAACCACAGGAGAAAAGAGAAGAATATTACTTTTGTTACAAAAAGAAAAGGGTGTGAAAAAAGTTTTAATCATTACTTATTATTGGCCACCTGCTGGTGGAGGAGGAGTTCAGCGATGGTTGAAATTTACCAAATATCTGCCTGAGTTTGGATGGGAACCCATTGTAGTTGCGCCTGAAAATGCCGATTATCCTTCGGTAGATGAAACCCTCTTAAAGGATATTCATGATGAGGTAGAAGTGATCAAAGTGCCGATCTGGGAGCCCTACCAGTTATTCAAAATTCTTACTGGTAAAAAGAAGGAAGAAAAAGTCAACACAGGGTTTCTTTTTGACGATAAGAAGAAAAGTTGGATGGAAAGCCTGAGCCTTTGGTTGCGTGGAAATCTGATGATCCCTGATCCACGGGTGTTTTGGGTCAATCCGGTATACAAAGTTTTAAAGAAAAGGATAAGAAAAATTCAGCCGGATTGTGTGATTACTACAGGACCGCCTCATAGCGTCCACTTAATCGGCTTAAAACTTCAAAAGAAGTTTCAGTTGAAATGGATTGCCGACTTCAGAGATCCCTGGAGTACGATTGATTATTTGGATATTTTTAAGCTTTCGAAGTGGGCACGAAATCGACAACGATCTTTGGAGAAAAAAGTACTTACAAGTGCTGATCTGGTATTAAGTGTCAGTGAAAACTGGAAGAAGGAATTGCTGGATCTAGGGGCAAAAAAAGTTGAAGTCATTACCAACGGCTACGACGAGGATGATTTTATAGATTACAAAAAGGTGGACACAGGCAAGTTTGTGTTTACATACACCGGTTTAATGACTTCCTTGCGAAATCCTTCATTTTTATGGAGTTTGCTGGAAGATATGTGCCAGCAAGATCAAGCGTTTGCTTCAAAATTTGAATTACGTATCATCGGAAACATTGATCAGCAAGTGCTGAATGAAATCAAAAGTTTACCATTGGTGGGGAAACGAACCACATACTTAGGGTATCTGCCGCATGACGAAGTGATCAAACAATACGGGGAAGCATCCATGTTATTGTTACTTTTGAATCAGTCGGCCAATGCGAAAGGGCATATTCCCGGAAAACTCTTCGAATATTTGGCTTCGGGAACACCTGTTTTGGCGATTGGAGATACTGATGGAGATGTGGCGAGGATTATGAAGGAATGTGGGGCGGGGGAGATTTTTAAAACTCAAAACAGACTAAAGGATATTAGAAGGTTTGTTCTTGATAAATCTGTAGCTTTTGAAGAGGAAGTCGTACAGGAGATTGAGAGATTTTCGCGGCAAAGTTTAACAGGCAATCTTACAACCTTTTTTACACGAAAGACAAATAAAAATTCGAGGTAATATATTGATTACGAATAATGTTTTAGAAATTATTAATTTATTTCACTATGGCGGAAAGAGCTCATCCAAAGCATTTTAATTGGTTTAGAAAATCAAGACTTTTTGGTATTATTCCTTTTATAAGTTTTAATCCTTACCGTAAGGCATTATTTTGGAGATATAAAATAGCAAATAAATATTGTGATGGTAAGATTGTTCTTGATGTCCCTTGTGGAATGGGGTGGGGAACATCCTTACTGAAAAGAGCTAGACATATTACAGGAGTGGACATTTCAAAAGAAGCCATAATTGAAGCTAAGAAGTTGTATCCAGTAGTTGCCAGTTTTCAGGTTGGCAGCATGGATCTGTTAGATTTCAAAAATAAGTCTTTTGATGTGGTTGTGTGTTTAGAAGGAATTGAACACGTTTCAGAACAAGTAGGAGATAAATTTTTAAATGAATGTAAAAGAGTATTAAAGAATGGAGGATTACTAATATTATCTTCTCCCTATCCAGTAAAGGGAAGTCATAGTGGAAATCCTTATCATATTAAAGAATACACAGTTGAAGAAATAGAAGAAAAGCTAACAAGTGCAAATTTTAAAATTCTTTCAAAAGAGAGCAGGCAGGTATCGGAAATAATCATCACTATTTTCATTTCGCAGCTTTCTTAAAATAATTTTGAAATGAATAATGAATTATTAATATCCTATTTGATATCATCTAGAAAAGATGATGGAAGTTATAAATTTTCCAAATCGTCAGAATCATCTTTGTTGTCTTCCAGTTTTGGAGTTATGACAGATTTCTTAATCAGAGGGAAGATGGGTTTAAGAGATTCTCGTGAAGATTTAATCCGATATATAGCTGATGGAATCGATTTGTCAAAAAATCGAATTTCTGATCCTTTGTTGTCTCCTCAAGCCTTAGTAGGAAATCATAAAATTGACTATTTAGAAGGACAAATTACTTATTTTAGTCTGGTAGCATTGGATGTATTAGGATACCATGATTCTGACATTAATTTTAGCAAAATATATTTTCAAGATCAGAATCAACTGGAAAAATGGTTTAATAGCCTGGATCTGTCAAGATTTTGGTATGAGAGCAACAAAATAATGTTTGTGCTATATTTTTTATTTTACAAATGTTATTACGGTTCTGAAAAATCAAATGTATCAAAAGATAGTATTTATCTATTGATAGAATTACTTAATAGGGCACAGGATAAAAATACTGGATTTTGGGGAACAAATTTAAATGGGAATAATTTATATGATGGCTGTTTTGGCACAGCTCATTTACTCTTGTTTTATGATTATCTTGATATTGAAATTCCGTTTATAAAGAAAATCATCGACAATACAATACGCTTACATAATTCGAATGGATTAATGAGAAGAAAAAATGGGGGCGCTTGTGAAGATTATGATGCCATTGAGATCTATCTAAGATGTTTGAATCAAACTGATTACAGGAAGAGTGAAATTTCAAGTATCATTCTTAAAATGAGGGATGTTATTAATAACTCTCAGAACAGTGACGGCGGATTTTCTTACAAGATTGAAGAATCAAAAATCAATAATCTAATTAAAAGTAGAATTTTCCCACAATATTATCTTTATAGTGGTTGGAAATTGATGGAAACGGCTACATATAAATCTGATATGTGGGCAACCTGGTTCAGGACATTGAGTATTAAAGTAATTGATTATTTATTGGAAGGGGAGACGGATTTTAACTCCTATTGGTTGCCAGCATGGGGATATATAAAAAAATAGATTGAAAACAAGGCCTCAAATATCAATAATAATGGCAGTATATAATACTGAGAATTATGTGCACGATGCAATTCAATCCGTGTTATCACAGCCATACTCAAATTTTGAATTCATTATTATTGACGATTTTTCAATTGATAATACATCAAAAATTGTCATGGAGTTTGACGATCCTAGGATCGTGTTTATTCAAAATACCAAAAATTTAGGGCTCGCAGCTTCACTAAATAAGGCTCTGGATATGGCATGTGGAAAATATATCGCAAGAATGGATTCGGACGATATATGCCTAAAAGATCGATTTATTAAACAAATTGGTTTCTTAGAAAAGAACGATCAAATTGATATTTGCGGAGGTTTTGTAAGTAGAATTGATAAAAACGGAAAGATTTTTAAGAGTTTAAGTCGTGTGCCAATTGATGATAAATATATCAAAGCAAACACAGTTTTCAATCCTCAATTTTTTCATCCAACAATTGTTTTTAGAACTTCTTTCATTAGGAGGCATCATGTGCGATACAATACATTGTATAAAAAGTCACAAGATTTTGAGCTTTGGTCTAGGCTTATGAGAAAGGGTAATTGTAAGATGGCAAATATTTCATCCATAGTCCTTAGATACCGGGATCTTAAAGATAAAAATGAAAAGAGGAAGAGGAATTACGTGCAAACGAAAGTGGCGAACTCAATTCGGTTGAAAAATTTAAGGGAGTTAGGTGTGCCGTATATTCAATCGCACAATATAATAAACCGATTTATAAATGGGCAAAGCCTGACCAAGCCTGATTTTTTCAGGTTGGTAATTCTCCTGAAAAATATTAATAAAATTGTTTATAGACGATTTGGAGTCTATCCTAAATTGAATCAATTGTTTCCTTTAAGTTTTCTTAAATTGTTTGGAATATTTTTTTTCGTTCGCGAAGGATTATTCAGGAGTTTAGTTTTTTTAAAAATCGTTAAGCAATTTGGTTTGACTATTTTAAATAAAGACAGATCTGTATAAAATAAAGTTATTTTAATAATTATTAAGATATGACCATTGAGTTTTTAATCTCAACAATAAATAGATGCGATTTGTCATTTTTAAACGAAATGTTTAAAAATATCAAAACCAGAGATTTTAAAGTACTTGTTATTAATCAGTGCATTGATATTGCTGTACCTAAACATGAATTGAAACACAATACTCTAAGTGTTAGATGTATTTCAATATCAGGAAAAGGCATTTCTAAAAGTAGAAATACAGCATTGAAAAATTCAGAAGGTGATACTATAGTTATCGGTGATGATGATGTTACTTATCTATCGAACAGTATTGAAGTGATTAGAGATTGCTTTAATAAAAGAAGTACTGATATTGGGATTTTTCAAATAAAGACGCCTGACGGGAGAGCTTATAAAAAGTATAAAGCGAACCCATTTAAACTCAGTCATCAACTAGATATTATGAGAGTTTCTTCAATAGAAATTGTTGCGAGAAGAAATTCAATCTTAAAAAATAGATGCTTTTTCAATGAAAATCTTGGTTTAGGAGCAGATTATTCATCAGGGGAGGAAGTGCTATTTTTGAATGATTGTTTTAAAAAAAAGCTGGTAATTACATACATGCCGATCCCTTATGTAATGCATCCTTTTGAATCATCAGGGAAGATAATAGAAGCGGATAAGGTCATAGCTGATGGCATATCCTTCGCCAGATTGTTTCCTTGGCTTTTTATTTTTGTAGATATTTATTTCTCGTGTAAGAGATATTATAGGTATAAGGGCAAAATTACCTTTCTAAATTATTTAAAGCTTTTATTAAAAGGGAATTATTTAGCACTTAAAAGGGCAGTATAAAACGTTATACATTTTTTTCAAAGTACCGAAAAAAGTGACTGAATATGGCACTAAGTTCTTCAGATATAGGAAATAAGATAAAAAAAAGTGCAGAAATCAAAGTATAACTGGCTCCTCTTATTACTATATCAATGATAAAGTATTGCTGAGGAATCAAATCAATCAAAAAATAAATACCAGTAAAGAAAAATGCCACAATTATATGCTTATAGTTAAAAGGTTGCATTTTGTATTTATGTAACAAAAAGATGTAGCGCATAGAGTTATTGAGAAGAAGCGCAGTAGCAATTGCTATTGCCGCTCCAGTGATTCCCCATATCGGAATTAAAAAATACAATAGACTTAATACTGTAAGAATTAAAACAACGATAAATACTAGTGTAATTCGATAATATTTCGAGTATCCAATGATTTGAGCATTTGCACCAGTCATCATATCAAATAAGTAGCCTAACCCAATAAAAAAAATAACCCATTTTGATTGATAGTAATCATCCCCGAGAATGATGAGTATATTATCAATATTCATCCAAATGCCTATAAACAAGAATCCTCCAACTATGAATTGGTTGAGGCAGCTTTTTCGGTAGATTTCATTTATTTTTTTCAGATTATTAACTGCCCATGCATCGGCAATAAGAGTACCCGAAATTTTGAGGAGTGGACGGGAAGGAATAACGACCAATGATCCAAAGTAAAAAGCAATAGTATAAACTCCAGTATTGCTCAGGTCGAGTATTTGATTTATAACAATTTTGTCAATATTGAAAACCAACATAGAGCCTAGCCCTCCAATAAGCGAGAAAAGCGCTACATCAAAAATTTCCCGCCGAAGACTTCTGTTAATAAAGTTGATTTGTGGGCGAAAATTTAGATCTTTTTTATACCAAAGAAAGACAATCATAACTAGCCCTTTCACGCAAATTGAAGCAGCAAAATAAATAATTAGTTGGTTGAGCGAGATTAATTTTACAGCAAAAAGTAAGGCAAAAGTAAAAATAAGAGAACGTTGTAGAAATTCTTGAAGAAAAGTTCCAAAAACCGCATCATATAGCACTTTGTTGTATGTATCCAGTAGTACAAAAATCATAGAAAAAAAAGTGAGTGGAATTAGTAGGAAAATGTATTCAGAGAATAATCTCGATTTCTCTAAATTGGTTTCACTTAAGTAGGGAGAAAATATAAAGTAGATAGTTAGAAATAGCAAAAAGCCTAATATAAAAAACATGGAACTGAGAAATAAGAACCCATTATGGCTATTTTTTTTATCTCTGAATAGAGGGAATAATCGTGCTGTAATCCCAGGTAGGCCAAGAAGACTAATCTGACCAAATAAGGTAGAATATGCGATCAATAAGCCAAATAATCCAACAACGTCAGGAGTTAAATATTCCGTATACAGATAGGTCGTCGTCACAAACCCAATGATCACACCCAAATACGACCAGATACTACCTTTGATGGATTGTTTTATGATGATCCCCATTGCTATCGGATTCAGTAATTATTTGTTTACTTTTGTTACCATTCAAAATGTAATAAGCTTTTGTTTATGATGACAAAGATAAAAGGCAATCGCAATATTCTTGCTATTCTCGGAATTATCCTACTTTATATTTTAATCTCGTTTGTTTATTTCTCCCCCCAATTGGAAGGTAAAACGATTTCCCCGGGCGATACCAATCGGGCAAAGGGAATGGCAAAAGAAATCAATGATTTTAGGGATAAAAATGTAGAATCTCAATGGACCAACAGTATGTTTGGAGGAATGCCGGCTTACCAGATTTCAACAAAATACCCGGGAAATGTGCTTGCCTATGCTCAAAAGATCTATTTCAATATTCCCCGGCCTGCGAGTTACCTGATCTTAAACTTTGCTTTGTTTTTTGTATTGCTGCTGGTTTTCGAGGTTAATATTTGGGTGAGCTTTATTGGCGCTCTTGCCTATGGCTTAAATCTGGCTTTTATGGTTTGGATTGATGCCGGGCACATGACCAAAGCACACACGCTGACATACATGGCTTTAGTTGTGGCAGGAATTCTGCTAGCCTATAAACGGAAGCGGATATTGGGAAGCCTGCTTACGGCAATCTCCCTTTCGTGGATGCTCAGTGCTAACCATCCTCAAATAACTTATTATGCCGGTATTTTGGTGCTGATTGTTGGCATTACCTATTTGATTTATGCCATAAAAGAAAAAACACTCCCTTCATTTTTTAAAACCTCGGGCTTGCTCATTGTCGCATTACTTTTTGCTGTTGGAACAAACTTTGCCCGGCTTTATACCACCTATGAGTATGGGGAGGAGACCATGCGCGGAGAGTCGGACCTGACGCCGCAGGATGACGATCAGACCTCGGGCTTGGATAAAAGCTACATCCTGGATTACAGTTATGATTTAGGTGAGGCGATGACTGCTTTTATCCCTCGATTTAAAGGAGGAGGTATGGCCGAGCCATTGGGAGACGAATCGCATGTGTACCAATTTTTTGCAAAAAATCAAGGGAAGGCACAAGCCAAAAGGATCAGTGAGAATCTACCTCTATATTGGGGAACTCAGCCGATTGCCGGCGCACCGTTTTACTACGGAGCGGTACTTTGTTTCTTATTTGTGCTTGGCTTATTTGTATTGAAGGGAAAAGATAAATGGTGGATTGTGGCCGTTGTTGTTATTTCATTTCTATTGTCCTTGGGCAAGAATTTTGCTTTTCTGAGTCATTTTATGATTGACTATTTTCCCGCGTACAATAAGTTTCGGGATGTGAAAAACATCATTGTCATTCAGCAATTTGCCATGGCTTTGATGGGTGTCCTGGCTGTGCGGGAGTTGTATCAAAATCGCCAAAATCAGAAAGAACTCATTCAAAAATTAAAATACACCTGGTTTATTGTTGGAGGCTTGGCTTTGGTCTTTCTTCTACTGCCGGGTTTGGCAGGCGACTTTCGGGCTCCATCGGATGCCCGCCTGGTGCAAGCCGGATGGCCGGACCAACTGATGGAAGCCTTGCGAGCTGACCGACGAATGGTGTTGCGGACAGATGCGTTTAAAACATTCCTTTTCGTGACTATTGCTGCTGCGGTGATTTGGCTCTACATCAAACAAAAGATAAAGGCCGGCTATGCGTTGGCAATTTGGGCAATTTTAATTCTGGTAGATCTTTGGCCTGTCAATAAGCGTTACCTGAATGATGATGATTTTGTATCGAAGCAAAAAGCCGAAACTCCGTTTGTGGCATCGCAAGCCGATCAGGAGATTTTAAAAGATAAGAGTTTGGATTATCGGGTTTTAAATCTATCAGTGAATCCGTGGGCCGATGCTTCAACTTCCTATTTCCACAAATCAGTTGGTGGTTATCATGGAGCTAAGTTGCAACGCTACCAGGAGATGATTGAATACCACCTTTCACCAGAGATGCAGAAGCTCGGAGGTCGTTTGCAAAACATCAATTCGCAAGCCGGCATGGGTGCTGTTTTTCAGGGACTGTCTGCCATCAATATGCTGAATACCAAGTATGTCATTTATAACCCGAAAGCAGCACCACTTCATAACCCGCAAGCCTTGGGCAATGCCTGGTTTGTTGAGGATATTCAGTTTGTTGAAAATGCAGACGAAGAAATTGAAGCACTGGATGAACTTGATCCGGCAAATGAGGCCGTTATCGATCAGCGTTTTTCCGATGAGCTGACCAATGTAAGTTTCGACTCAGGATCGCCATCAGTTATTCAATTGATCGCATATCAACCCAATCACCTAACCTACGAAGCCAATGTTGAGAACGGAACACCCTTGGCCGTCTTCTCCGAAATATATTACGACAAGGGCTGGAATGCATATATTGATGGGGAGCTTGTTGAACATGTGCGAGCAAATTATATTTTGAGGGCGCTGCCTATTCCTCCAGGAAAACACAAAGTCGAATTCAAGTTCGAACCACAGTCATACCTTGTTGGGAATAACATTTCGCTGGCTAGTTCCATCATTCTGCTATTGGCATTGGCAGGAGTTACTATTTATGAGCTAAAGAAGAAAGGAAAAAATGAAGAAGAGGCGACCGACAAAGCTTAAACGCAGATTAATACGTTCTTATCTGACTTCGACCATCAGTATTACTCTGGTCTTATTTCTGCTGGGGATGCTGTCACTTCTAATACTGAATGCCGGCCGGCTGTCCGATTATGTGCGCGAACATGTGGGCTTCACCTTGGTTTTAAACGACAATGTTGGTGAGGCTGAGATTTTACGCCTTCAGAAAATATTGAGTGCTTCGGATTACGTAAAGTCATCTAGTTATGTGGATAAAGAAGATGCAGCCAAACAATTGACCAAAGAATTGGGCGAGGATTTTGTCGGGTTTTTAGGATTTAATCCCTTGTTTTCCTCGGTCGATGTGAAATTGCATGCTGCTTATATGCAGGAAGATAGCTTGGCGGTACTTGAAAATGACTTTTTGTCGTATCCTCAGGTGAAAGAGGTTTATTATCAGCGCGATCTGGTGCGCATTATCAATCAAAATGTCAAACGAATTAGTTTATTCCTGTTGATATTTTCGGTACTGCTTCTTGTCATCTTTTCAACCTTGATTAATAACACGATCCGTATTGCTATTTATTCGCAACGATTTATCATTCACACAATGAAATTAGTAGGAGCTACCCGCTCGTTTATCAGACGACCTTTCATTCTGAAAAATATTGTATTTGGAATTGTAGGAGCATTGATCGCCAATATGGGAATCGTGGCAATAATATACTCATACCGGCAAGACTTTGAAGGTATTATAGACAGTCAGCAGTTTAGTGCCGTCGGCCTTGTTTTTGTTATTGTTTTAGGGTTTGGTATTTTGATTTCCTGGTTATCAACCTACTTTTCTGTCAATAAATACCTTCGAGCCAGGTACGATGAGCTTTTTTACACCTAGCTATTAGCGCTTTGTAAATTATTAAAACGCTATAAAATTGTTATTTCATCTGTTTTCAGACAATATTCAATTACTGAGAATGGTTATTAAAAATAGATTTTTTACTTTCGTAGCAATTTAATCGACTTCAATTATGGCAAATAGCAAGCAGGAAAACTCGCAACCAACATTCGCACTGGGCAAAGAAAACTACAAGTTGTTGTTAATCGGTTTTGCAATTGTAGTAGTTGGCTTCATTTTAATGGTTGGCGGAAAAAGCGAAGACCCTTCAGTTTTTAATCCCGAAATCTTTAGTTTCCGGAGAATTACGCTGGCACCTCTCGTGGTTCTGTTTGGCTTTCTATTTGAAATTTATGCTATTATGAAACGATCAAAAACCGAGAAATAGTCAATGGATTTATTACAGGCATTTTTGTTAGGCATTATTCAGGGATTAACTGAATTTTTGCCCGTCAGCTCTAGTGGCCATCTCGAAATAGGACATGCTCTACTTGGCGTAAAAGGGGATAATAATTTGCTTTTTGCTGTGGTCGTTCATGGTGCCACTGTTTTAAGCACGCTGGTTGTTTTCCGGGAAGATATTTCAAACTTATTTAAAGGTTTATTGGCTTTCGAATGGAATCAGGAAACCAAATATGTCTCCTACCTTCTTCTTTCAGCAATCCCGGTGCTTATTCTTGGCTTGCTATTTAAAGAAAAGATAGAAAGCCTGTTTACCGGCAACCTTGTGTTTGTTGGAAGCATGCTTTTGATTACGGCGTGCTTGCTCGGCTTCACCTATTTTGCCAAATCGCGCGAAAAAAGCATTGGCTGGCTCGATGCTTTGATCATTGGAATTGCCCAGGCGATGGCCGTTGTCCCCGGAATTTCTCGTAGCGGATCTACAATTGCCACAGGACTTTTGCTTGGTAAAAAGCGGGAAGATATGGCTCGATTCTCCTTTCTGATGGTGCTCATTCCAATTATTGGTGCCAACTTTCTCGACCTCGTGGGTGGTGAGATGAGCGCTGCAGACTCAATTGGCGTACTTCCTTTAGCTGTTGGTTTTATTGCTGCGTTTATATCCGGGTTGCTTGCCTGCAAGTGGATGATCAAGATTGTCAAACAAGGCAAGCTAATTTATTTCGCTGCTTATTGCCTCATTATCGGTTTAATTGCTATCTTTGCAGGCTGAAAAATCGACTCCAAATTTCTGGTAAACTATTAATTAAAAGAGTTTTTCATGGGCGAGGAACCCAAAAACGTTGACTTTGTCAAAGGAGAAGTATTGCTTTTTGATAAGGAATTGAATTGGACATCCTTTGATCTAGTGCAAAAGGTACGGAATAATCTTTGCCGTGCGGTCGGTATTAAAAAGCTCAAAGTGGGGCATGCTGGCACCTTAGATCCAAAAGCTACCGGGCTGATGATTTTATGTACCGGAAAAGCGACCAAGCAAATTGAGTCTTTTCAGGCAGGTGAAAAAGAATACTTTGCCAAACTGAAATTGGGTGCTACAACGCCATCTTTTGATTTAGAGACCGAAGAAGATGCCCAGTTTGAAACGGGACACATTTCAAAAAAGAAAGTCGAGGAAGTTTTGCAGCAGTTTATTGGCGATATCGAACAGATACCTCCGGTATTCAGTGCCGTTAAAATTGACGGACAGCGCGCATATACCCATGCTCGGAAAGGAACTGAGGTAAAAATGCGAGCTCGCCAGATCAATATTAAAGAAATTGAGTTAGTTGAGTTTTTGCCTAATCAAATTGAGATTCGAGTTGTTTGTAGTAAAGGAACTTACATCCGTTCTCTGGCTCGTGACATTGGTAAAGCGCTCGAAAGCGGAGCTTATCTCGTTGGTTTGAGACGAACACAAATCGGAGATTTTCGGGTCGAGGATGCCTTAACGGCAGAAGACTTTCTAAAAAATATAGACAAATTTGTAACCAATTGAATATTCGCCCGTAAAACGGGGTTTTGGATTATCAAAAAATTATTCATATATGAAGTTATCTAAGTTCAAATATAAACTGGATGAAGAGCAGATTGCCTTGCATCCCACTCAAAACAGGGATGAGTCGAAAATGATGGTATTGCATCGTGACACCGGCAAAATCGAACACAAACTATTTAAAGATGTCACCGAATATTTTGACGATAAAGATGTCATGGTATTCAATGATACCAAGGTATTTCCGGCACGTTTATATGGGAACAAGGAAAAAACGGGCGCTAAAATTGAAGTGTTTTTATTACGCGAGCTTAACCGTGAGCAGCGTTTGTGGGACGTATTAGTTGATCCGGCTCGTAAAATACGTATTGGTAACAAACTATATTTTGGCGAAGACGATATGTTGGTAGCCGAGGTTATTGACAATACGACTTCTCGTGGTCGTACTTTACGTTTCTTGTTTGACGGGCCCTACGATGAGTTCAAAAAGACGTTGTACAGCCTGGGTGAAACTCCACTACCTGGTTTTATACAACGAGCAGTTACCCCTGAAGATAAAGATCGTTACCAAACAATTTTTGCGAAACACGAAGGTGCTGTTGCTGCACCAACTGCAGGACTCCATTTCAGTCGCGAGCTATTGAAGCGTCTGGAGATTATCGGAGTGGACTTCAGCTATGTAACCTTACATGTTGGACTTGGAAACTTCCGAAGTGTAGACGTTGAAGATTTGACTAAGCATAAGATGGATTCGGAACAAATCTGGATTAAAGATGAAGCATGCAATGTTGTCAATAATGCGAAAATGCAAAAGAAAAATGTTTGTGCTGTCGGAACAACCGTGATGCGAACATTGGAAACTTCCGTTTCAACCCAAGGTCATCTGAAACCATTTGAAGGATGGACCAACAAGTTTATTTTCCCTCCATACGAGTTTAGTGTGGCAAATCGTATGATTACTAACTTCCACTTACCAATGTCAACCTTATTGATGATGGTAGCTGCTTTTGGAGGATATGACTTGGTTATGGATGCTTATCAACAAGCTATTAAAGAAGGCTATCGCTTCGGAACCTATGGCGATGCAATGTTGATTTTGTAAGAATATACAACAAGATATCGAATGGCTGTCAATTTAATTGATGGCCATTTTTGTTTTTAGGAATGTTTGATGACTCACGCAGGTTTGTGAGCGTAAACTTCAAGTTGATCGTACGATTAATCCAAAAATAATAAGGGTCTGCTGTCGGTTTTTGGGATAAGAGTGGAGTATTTACGTGAAATTACCCATTGTGTCAGGAAAGATCTCATCGCATATTTGATGATATAAGATTTGCATCATTCACGCGTTGGTAGTACCTTGTTTGTGGGTGAAAGGGCGAAGCAGTATCTTCTCTGAAAACAGGGGGAGTAAAAACCCGGTTTTAAGGAAGATTGAATTTTAAAGTTCACCAGAATGACATTTCTGTGAGTGAGGGGGCGAAGCTGTATCAGGTCCTCCTGTTTCCACCTTTTTATATGATGTACTAATTTTATAAACTTATGATTTTTTTGGGCTGCCGTCCTTTGAATCGATAAGTAGTGAGGATACTGACCATATCCTCAGGTCTCTTGCGGTTAGGGGCAAGAAGCTAGTAAGACTATATCAAAAGTAAAGAAATACATGTGTGATGAGACAAAACAAAATTCTTACGGAAGATCTATTAAAGATTTTTAATGGACTTACCGATCAAGAGAAGGCAAAGTTTGATAATTCAACGATCCTTCTAACAGGCTGCGGTGGCTTTCTAGGCTACTACTTCGTTCATTTTCTGACAAAGTACAAAGAGCAGCTAAACATTCGAAAGATTATTGCCCTTGATAACTTTCTTACGGGTAATAAAGATTGGCTAGACGAAGTGAATGATGAATACGACTTCTTTTCACTTCATGAATTCAATATCATCTCTGATGATGTTGCTTCAGTTCCTGATTCTGATAAGGCCAATTTGATTATTCATATGGCTTCCATAGCCTCACCTACCTTTTATCGCATTTATCCTGTAGAAACGATTGACGCAAATATCACAGGTTTGCGAAGATTGTTTGACTATTACCTGGATAAAAAAATCACCGGATTTTTATTCTTCTCAAGTAGTGAAATTTATGGAGATCCTGCAAAGGAATTTATCCCTACACCTGAGACTTATCGTGGCAATGTGAATACGATGGGACCTCGGGCTTGTTATGATGAAGCCAAACGATTTGGAGAAACGATGTGCTGGATTTTCAATAGCAAATACGATTTCCCGGTGACTATTGCCCGGCCGTTCAATAACTATGGACCCGGAATGAGTATTCACGACAAAAGACTTCCGGCTGATTTTGCAAAATGCATTCTTGATGGACGTGATCTTAACATATTGTCGGATGGTAAACCTACACGTACTTTTTGTTATATCTCTGATGCCATTACGGGTTATTTGAAAGTGTTAACTCACAACAAGCTTGAAGCTTTTAATATCGGTATTGATAAACCTGAAATTTCCGTGAGGGAATTTGCAGAGCTTTATGTGAATAATGCAAAGACGATTTTTGATTATACAGGAAAAGCAACTTTTGGAAAGTCGGACGATAAGGATTACATGACAGATAATCCAAATCGTAGGTGCCCTGTTATTGACAAGGCTAAGGATTTGTTGGGTTATAATCCCACAGTTTATGTCGACGAAGGTATCGGTCGGTTTCTTGAGTTTTTGAAAATTTATAATGGTAAATTATTATGAAAATTACTGTACTCGGATTAGGGTTTGTAGGCCTGACTACTGGACTCGGCTTTGCAAAAAAAAGGTTTCAAACCTATGGATTTGATGTTGATTCAGACCGCCTAAATTCACTTAAAAGCTTTAAAATTCCTTTTCACGAACCCCATTTGGAGGATATCTTAAAAGAGACTTTCGATAAGTCTTTTTACCTTGATGTTGATTTTGAAACAGCGATTAAAGATAGTGACGCCATATTTCTATGCGTAGGAACTCCAGGTAAAGAAGATGGAAGTGCTGACTTGAAGTATATTTATGCTGCGATTGAGCAGGTGTTGAATGTTAATACGGACAAGTTGCAGGTTATTATTACCAAATCAACTGTTCCTCCTTCAACGGTCTCACAAAAGGTTATTCCTTTTGTCGATGAGAAACTGGATAAGCTTCCCGGGCGCAAAGTTGTCTTTGCTTCAAATCCTGAATTTTTGCGTGAAGGCTATTGTTGGGAAGATTTTATTGCGCCGGATCGAATTGTAATTGGAGTGGAAGATGAGGCTGCCAAAAATATTTTGGATGAAATTTACAAACCCTTTAATGCCCCAATTCATTACGTCAGTTATAACTCAGCCGAATTTATTAAGTATTTGTCGAATACCTTGTTGTCTACTTTGATCAGCTATGCGAATGAGATGTCTGTAATAGCAGGAAAGATAGGAGATATAGATATTCCAAAGGCTTTTCGAATATTGCATGAAGACAAGCGTTGGTTTGGAGCTCCTGCCGGAATGTCGAAATACGTTTATCCTGGCTGTGGCTATGGAGGTTATTGTTTGCCCAAAGATACCTCGGCTCTTGTTCAAAAATCAATTGAAAGTGGTTTTGAGCCTAAAATCCTTAAAGCGAATATTGATATTAACGATAAAATCAAATATTACATCACCGAATCCATTGAAGAAAAAGTTGAAAAGTCGGATTCAATTGGTATCCTCGGGCTATCGTTTAAACCGGAATCTGATGATGTCCGGATAACACCCACCAAAGCAATTATAGAATTACTTTTCGAAAAGGGCTATCATTCGATTCATGCCTATGACCCAATTGCAAATGAAGAATTTAAAAAGTTTTATCCTGATATGGCAATCGATTATTGTAACTCATTGGATGAAGTTCTCTCGAAATCTAACAACTTATTAATATTAACGGGCTGGAAAGAATTCGTTGAAAACAAAGACAAGATCCAAACCAAAAACGTATTTGATTACCGATACATCTACTAGATATGTTTGAAAAAATTGAAACTGAAATCCCGGGTTTATTTATTATTAAGCCTCGGGTTTTTTCTGATGACCGCGGACTTTTCATTAAATTGTTCCACGATAAACTATTTGAAAAACTAGGATTGAGAAGCGATTTTAAAGAGGAGTATTATTCAACTTCAAAAAAAGGCGTAGTACGCGGATTACATTTCCAACTTCCACCTGAGCAGCATGTAAAATGTATTAGTTGCATAAAAGGAGAGCTTTTTGACGTTGTTGTAGATCTGCGCAAGAACTCTCCTACATATGGGAAGCCGTTTACAATCACACTGTCAAGTGAGGAACCTACGGTATTGTATATTCCTGAAGGAATGGCTCATGGCTTCATGTCATTGACCGATGATACCATATTTCTGAATAAAACCACTTCGGTGTATCATGCTGATTGCGATACCGGGATTCACTGGGATTCCTGTGGAATTGAATGGCCGGAAATTCCGGCCATCGTTTCTGAAAAAGATAGGAACATGTTACCTTTTGAACAATTTGAAAGTCCGTTTTAAAAAAAAATAGAAATGTATATAATCGACCAGAAACTCAAAGAACGAGAAGCATCAAATAATCCAATCAAAGTTGGAGTGATTGGGGTTGGAGAAATGGGTAAAGGATTAATCAACCAAATTTGTCGCTATACACCCGGGATGATTGTTGCCGCGGTATACAATCGAACGGTTGAAAAGGCTGAACAAGCCATGTTTGCTTCAGGTGTCAGGGGCGTTCAGGTTGTTAAATCTGAGCGTGAAATGACAATCGCAATTGAAAATGGAAAAACCGCTGTAACGAATGACATTGATGTATTAATCGAGTGTTCGGGAGTGGATGTATTGGTTGAGATGACAGGCCATATTACTTTTGCTTTAGAGAATATTTTAAAAGCATTTGAAAAAGGAAAGCATGTTGTCTCGTTTAATGCAGAACTGGAAGCAACGTTTGGACCTCTTTTAAAAGCGAAAGCAGCTGAGAACAATGTGCTTTACACATTGGGAGACGGTGATCAGCCCGGGGTTACTCAAAACTTGTTCCGACAGGTGAAAATGATGGGTTTTGAACCTCTTCTTTGTGGTAATATCAAAGGTTTACAAGACCATTATCGAAATCCATCAACCCAGGCTTCGTTCGCCAAGCAATGGGATATGACACCTGAGATGGTTACAAGCTTTGCCGATGGCACAAAAATATCATTTGAACAAGCGGTTACTGCAAATGCAACGAATATGAGTGTTGCTCAACGTGGAATGATAGGGCCTAACTTTAAAGGACATGTTGATGAAATGACCTCAGGTTTTTACCCGGATATCGATAAATTGAGAGAATTAGGAGGAATTGTGGACTATGTTGTAGGAGGCAAACCCGCTCCCGGCGTATTTATCTATGCAACAACTAACGATCAATTGTCTGCAAAGTACCTGAAATATGGGAAATTAGGTGATGGACCGTTATATAGTTTTTACGTCCCCTATCATCTTCTCTTTTTTGAGTTGGCTTTTTCAATTGCCAGACTAATAGACTTTAAAGATATTACGCTTAATGCAGAATATGGAATGAAAGTAGAAGTTGTTACAGTTGCCAAAGAGGACCTGAAACCCGGAGATAAAATTGATGGGCTGGGAGGATATAAAACATACGGAATATGTGACAATACTGTTTCTGCCAGGGCAGATAACCTGTTGCCAATTGGATTAGCCGAAAACTGTGTCGTCAAAAAGTCATTAAAGAAAGATGATCTCATCACGTTAGATGATGTTGAATTCCATAATCCGGCATTGCTGAAAAAATATACAGGGCAAATTATTAATTCAGCGGTTTTAGAGTAACCTGAGACGTGATTTTCGCTTTATGTCTCTCAATTAACGATTCTGATAAACAATATTTATGGGTGCAGCTAACAGAGTAGCGGTTAATACCGGTATCCTTTATGCCAGGATGGCAATTACCGTTTTTATTTCTCTGTACGCAACAAGGCTTGTGCTGGATGCATTGGGTGCTGAAGACTATGGGATTTTTAATGTTGTTGGTGGTGCTATTGGTATGTTAAGCTTCTTAAATGCAGCTATGGCAGGAGCAACGCAAAGGTTTATGTCGTATGCCCATGGCCAAGGAGATGAAGACAAACAGAAAACAATATTTAATGTTAGTATCCTATTACATTTGATTATTGCATTTATAATGGTACTGTTGTTAGAAGGGGCGGGTTATTTTCTTTTTGGAGGAATTCTAAAAATAGATCCAGATCGCTTGAAAGTGGCGAAACTCATCTATCATTTTTTAGTATTCAGTACCTTTATAAAGGTTATTTCTGTGCCATATGATGCTGTGATTAATGCACATGAGAATATGCTTTTTGTCGCTATTATAGGCATAATAGAAGCGATAGGTAAGTTGAGTATTGCGCTTTACGTGACTAATACGGGAATGGATAGGCTTGGAAGTTATGGATTTTTAATGGCTGCTCTGGCTGTATTTCTTATGTTAGTTCTTCGCGTTTATTGTCACAAAAAGTATGATGAGGTCTCAATTAATATTCGGAAGTATTACGACAAAATGCTTTTTAAAGAAATGACAGGGTATGCAGGCTGGACCTTATTGAATTCTTTTGCAAGTTTAGTTTCTATGCAGGGGATTACAATTGTATTAAACTCCTTTTTTGGAGTTATTGTAAATGCTGCGCAAGGAGTTGCAAATCAAATATCTGGGCAATTAATGGTGTTCTCCAATACCATGCTAAAAGCTCTAAATCCTGTTATTGATAAAAGTGAAGGCGGAAAAAATCGAGAGAAAATGATAAATTTTGCACTCACGGGAACCAAGTTTTCTTTTCTCCTTTTTTCATTCTTTGCCGTTCCATTTATACTTGAGGCAAAATACATATTAAACTTGTGGTTAAAAGATGTTCCCCCGTGGGCAATTCTCTTTTGTAGGTTGGAAATTATTAGGAATTTAATAGAACAGTTATTTTTTGCTGTACAAAGCGGAATTCGCGCGGAAGGAAGAATTAGAAATTTTTCTATTTATAAAAGTATTTCATATGCTTTGCCGCTTCCCATTTCAATAATTCTATTCTCACTAGGATTCCCTCCATATTTTTCATACATATCATTAATAGTATGCTGGAGTATTGGGGGGCTATTCATTGTTGTTTATTTTGCATATAAAAATCTTGACTTGTCGATTGTTAAATATGTTAAAAATGTACTTTCTCCTAGTCTGACGCTATTCTCGATAACCTCTTTTGTAGGAGTTCTTCCATTTTTTGTAATGGAAAGTAGCTTTTTAAGATTGATTTTGGTGGGTATATTTACTAGCATTTCATTTTTATTATCCTTTTGGTTTGTTGCTATTAATCTGAAAGAAAAGGAGTTGATTTTGAAGATGCTTGAAAGGTTAAGAGAAAAATTCAATGAGAGTTTTTGGAGCAAACTATTGAAGACGCATTGATAGAAACTTCAGCCGCTGAAAACCACGCTTTTTAAAAATGGATGTTTTGTGAGTCTATTATTAAAGAATTCAGATCCTTCTTTTGTGTTTACTTGAAAAGTATAAAAAAGTGATTTAGGTTGCAATCCTTAACATTTTTAGCAGAGTGCCAATCATGATAAAAGAGATGTTGAATTTTTTAAAAGATAGGAACCATATATTATGAACAAATTATCGATTTCTGCACTTAAGTCCCTAAGGAAAATTCACGGTATGAGTTTTGGCGAAAAAGTGTTAGAAAAACCTGAATGTGATCAGGATCCTGACTCAGTTTCTCAAAAAATTTATGATAGTTTGTCGGAAGATAGACCTTGTATGATTGCACGTTTTGGTGCATTCGAATTAAACACTGTCGTTAATTTTTTAGGAGTAAGAGCAGGCAGCCGCAATATTTTTAAATACATAAGAGGAGATTCATTGCAATGGTGGTGGAATAAGAAATTAATCCAGTCAATGAATACTAATGCGGGTTTTTTCCCTCCAACAGAAGAAAAAATTGAAAAGTTTTGTGAGTTAATGTTGAAGGATATTCCAGAAGTTGATGTTTTGGGGTCGTGGCTACCTGGGGAGCACTATTTTGAAAAAGAGATTGGTAAAGAGAAAAGAATAAGGTTAATCTTTTTAGATCCTTTTTGGGTAAAACAACCTTGGACAAAAGCTTTGGAAGGGAGAAAAGTCTTAGTCATTCACCCCTATACAGAAACAATTAAAAAACAATATAATAAAAGAGAATTTCTTTTCAAAAATGACATATTGCCTGAATTCGAACTAAAGACCATACAGGCTGTACAAAGCATCGCTGGAAGTAACCCCAATTTTAAGGACTGGTTTGAGGCTTTAGACTTCATGAAGTCTGAAATTGATAAAGAAGATTACGATATTTGCCTTATTGGGGCTGGAGCATATGGTTTCCCGTTGGCTGCACATGTAAAACGTTCTGGTAAAAAGGCAGTCCATGTCGGGGGAAGTTTGCAATTGTTTTTCGGAATCCGGGGGAAACGATGGGAAACGGACGCGTATGCCTCTGTTGTTAATTTAAATTACCCTAGTTTAATTAATGAACATTGGGTAAGGCCTAGTACAATGGAGACCCCGGAAGCAGCAACTAACGTTGAAAATGGATGTTATTGGTAAATGGAATTATTTAAATGTAAATAGATGATAAAAAAGATTTATACTAGGCTAAATGGTGAAATTGATTTTTTTCTTTTTCGTATTTCAGCTTTTTTAACGCTTAAGTTAAATAAGAAAAAGACCATTTATTTATTTGGTTGTCCGATACACGCTAATTTAGGGGATCAGGCTCAAACATATTGCATAAAAAAATGGATGAGAGAAAGTTTTCCAGATTATCGGATTTTTGAATTTAATTGGAAGATATCCACAAAAAGCATGTTGAGACTATTAAAGAAAAAGATTAAATCAGATGATCTTATTTTTGGGCACAGTGGGTATTTCTTTTTTGAGCCCCATCGTGAACTTCCGGTATTTAGGAAAATTGCTGAGTTGTTTCCCGATCAAAAGATTGTAATATTGCCACAGACTATAAATTTGACAGATCCGAGAGTGCTTAGGGAAACATCTAACGCTCTCAATTCTCACCCAAATTTAACCTTGCTATGCCGAGATGAAATTTCTTATGCAAAAGCTGAAAAGCAATTTGCTAATTGTAGACTGCTATTATATCCGGATGTCGTAACATCTTTAATTGGGAAATTAAGTTTTTCAAATTCAAGGGAAGGTATTTTGTTCTGTTTACGAAATGATATCGAAGCACATTATAAAAAAAATGAAATTGAAAAGCTTATAGGACGTTTTGAATCCTTTGAGAAGATAAAAATAACAGATACGACTGTAGGCTTATCTTTTTGGCAAATTCGGAAAAATAGGGAGTCTGTCCTTAAAAAGACGTTTGATGATTTTTCAAAATTTAAAGTAGTAATTACGGATAGATATCATGGAACGATATTCTCACTTATTGCAAATACTCCTGTAATCGTACTTTCATCAGCTGATCATAAATTAAGCAGTGGTGTAAGGTGGTTTCCCGAGAGTTTTGGAAGGTATGTAAATTACGCAAAGAATCTTGATGAAGCATATCTGATTGCAAAAGAAATTTTGAGAAATCCTCCAGATATAAAGCTCTCAGCTATGTTTGAGGAGAATTATTTTTCAAAATTGAAAGGCACATTGGAATAAGTATTTAAAGAACTGAATCTTGGCCTAGATAGTCAGATGGGACTTCGTGACCGGCATCGTTTTGAAGATTTTTACTACATTAGACTACCTTTTTTTGTTGTTGTCTCAGATGTTCCAGGTAAAATTTCTTTCATGATAAGCATTGTAATTATAGTATTCTTGTATGCTATTGATTAAAGGCTGTATTTAGTCTGTTTGTGGTCGTTAATTATAATTTGATTTTGTTTTAGTTATGAAAAAAATAATTCTGATATTACCTTATTTTGGTCCATTCCCTAATTATTTCTCATTCTGGCTGCAGTCGGTGAAAAATAATCCTACAGTGCATTGGCTTATCTTCACAGATAATCAGATGAAAGATTTACCTGAAAATATCAAAGCTGTAAACGTAAAATTTGAAGATTTTGCGCAAAAGTTTCAAGACTTCTTTCCTTTTGACATAAAACTAAACAGTCCCTACAAATTATGTGATTTCAAGATTTTCTATGGTGGCGTTTTAAAGAAATATGTAGATCCCTATGATTTCTGGGGGTTTTGCGACTGTGATTTGATATGGGGTGATATCAGAAAATTTATAACGGATGATATGTTGTCTAAATACAATCATCTTTATGGACTTGGTCATTTTCAATTGCAGAAAGTAGAGGATCCTGAATATATGCGAATTTTGGAGAACACGCGCGCAAAGGGTAAATATGACTATAAATACGTTTTAGGTCACGAGGCTAATTTTGTTATCGATGAATTGCCTTTTGGATTACCAATGCAATATTACAAGGAAAATAGAGGCAAGTATTATGTTGAGTTTGAGGATGGTGGAAGACCTTACGATTCACCCCTTCCGGATTATTTTCAGTTTATGGATGGATTCAATTGTATGAATGAATTGGGAAGGGAATTTAAGCTGACAATGTATTTTAAATATCGCAATATTGTTCCATTTTGGCAAAGATCGTTTGACAGCAAAAAAGCTGGGAAGAAAAATATTATATATCGATATTCCGCGGGAAATCTTGAAAAGATATTTTATCAAAATGGGCAGATACGATCAGAAGAAATATTATATGCTCATTTTATGAAAAGGAAATTGAAAGTAGTAACTGATAATCAGAATAAATACTTAATAGTCCCCAATAAGTTTGTTGATTACAAGGAAGATATATCAAAAAGTTACTTGTGGATACATGGACGAAAGAGATTAAACCTGAAGCGCTATATAGAAAGAATTCGGATCAAATTCGGATCATTGAAACAAAATCTTTTAAATCCAAATGAAAAATGAAAGTCCTTTGGATAACTAATACACTTTTCCCTACCGTCTCAAAAAAATTAGATCTTCCGGTTCCGGTCGTTGGCGGTTGGATGTATTCTGCAGCTGAAGCTCTACTTGATTTCAACAAAAACATTGAGTTAGGGGTTGCTTCCTTATATAGAGGCGAGTCGTTGCAATCGCTCAAGATTGATGGGATAACCTATTTCCTGATCCCTCAAAAAGGAAATAACATGGAGGAAGCAACATACCTGCATCCTTATTGGGAACAAATAAAAGACCAGTTTACTCCAGATGTTGTCCATATTCACGGAAGCGAATATCCACACGGTTTAGCTTATGTAAATGCGTGCGGCAACGAACATGTCGTTCTATCCATTCAAGGTTTGGTTAGTGTATACGAAAGATACTACTTGGGTGGAATATCTGAGAGGGAGTTGAAAAGAAATATAACTTTGAGAGATTTTATTCGGAATGATTCTTTGTTCAAACAACGCATACAGATGCAGCAGAGGGGAAAACTGGAAAAGAACTTAATTCGCCAATTAAATGATATAATTGGAAGAACCTCTTGGGATAAAGATCATGTATGGGCAATTAATCCTGATGCTAGATATCATTTTTGTAATGAAACGCTTAGAAACGAATTTTACAAACACGAGTGGGGCCAAGAGAAAATTGAAAGTCATAGTATCTTTTTAAGTCAAGCTCACTATCCAATCAAGGGACTTCAACAAATGATTAAAGCACTGCCTTATGTTCTTGAACATTATCCAGATGCCAAGGTTTATGTTGCGGGCAGTGATTTTATTTACAATCAAAAGAAATGGCGGTTAAATGGCTTTGCAAAATATATTCAGTCTTTAATGAAGTTGAATCGTGTTGAAGATAAATTTATCTTTACCGGATTACTCTCAGAGCAAGAAATGTGTAATCGTTACCTGAAATCCAATGTATTTGTTTGCCCTTCTTCTATTGAAAATAGTCCGAATTCAGTTGGTGAAGCTCAGTTACTTGGAGTGCCTTGTGTTTCAGCCTATGTTGGCGGAGTCGCGGACATGATTGAAGATGGAGTGACGGGATCGGTTTATCGATTTGAAGAGGTGGAGATGTTGGCTAGCGCTATATGCCGTTTTTTCAGAGATAAAGAGTTTTCGAACTCCATTTCTAAAAATGAAAGACAAGTTGCGTTAACTAGACATTCTCAGCAGGTAAACACTGAGCGTCTTAATAATATATATCAAGCGATATGCAAAAAGTAGTCACCTTGTTATATAAGGCTATTCGAAAAGTTATCCTATTGGTAAGAAATGGAATGGATAAGTTGATTGCCTGGATAATTCTTTATGGGAATAATGTTAAATTCGGGAAATTTGAGACGAATGGATTTCCCTATGTAAGTGTTGCCCAGGGTGGATCATGCATCATTGGTGATGATTTTCAAATGAATAATGGTAATATTGGGAACCCAATTGGCCGCCCACAGCGCTGCATCTTTTTTGTTGACCGAGGGGCAAAGTTGGTGATTGGGGAAAGTGTAGGAATGAGCTCAACAGCAATCATTGCACATCAACGTATTGAGATAGGCGACTATGTCAAGATAGGAGGAGGAGTATGTATTTATGATACCGATTTCCATTCGTTAGATGCGGAATCAAGAAGGAAGCCGGAGTCTGATATCAAACTTAAAAGGAATAAACCGGTTCGGATTGGGGATAACGTTTTCATTGGAGCTCATTCAACAATATTAAAAGGAGTAGAAATAGGGGAAAATTCAATTATTGGTGCCTGTTCAGTTGTGACTAAGAGTATTCCTGCCAATGAAATTTGGGCTGGTAATCCTACCCAGTTTCTTAAAAAGATATAGATGGTTCGATTTGTTTTTATTCGAGTATTACCCTATGTGCTGGTAATTGTAGCTATTTTTTCAGTATTACCTTATTTTCTTTTTCCTGTGGGCAATACATTTTTCTTGTGGGGAATTGAATTGTTGGTAATATACCTTCTGCTTATGGCAACGAGAGTGTTCTATAGTTCTGAAAATAGAAGGTATATGATTTTTGTTAAGTTGTTTCTGTTATGGAATATCTTTGAGTTAATAAGAGGGGCTTTTGTTGCGGAAATATATTGGGACTGGAAGGCGTTGATAACAAATGTCTTTGCCTATTTAATTCCTCTTATCGCCTATTCTGCATCAAATATTCGTTTTACGCAATTATTGCTCTCAAAATATGTAAAAATAGGACTTCCAATATTTGTTTTGTTATTTCTGTTTATTAGGCCTGGAGCATACGGTTTTTATCTGATACCAATCAGTTTTTTGTTAATTTTTCTACCTTCTTTGCCTTTGCGGTATATCGTTTTATTAATAGTTTTTACGTTAATTGTGTTAGTTTCTGATTTGGGTGCTCGTAGTAATGTAATCAAATTTAGCATTCCATTTTTATTTCTTGTCGGCTATTATTCTAAAGGTCTCGTAAGTACAAAGGTTTATAGTCTTTTAAGAATATCCTTTTTGTTGATTCCGATACTGTTTTTTATATTATCAGTTGCGGGAATTTTTAATCCTTTCAAGTTTGACACTTATATTGAAGGAGACTATACTAAAACATCAGAAGACGAAGGAGGACAGACGGTTGAGGAAGACCTTCTGTCAGATACTCGAACTTTTTTATATCAGGAAGTTCTAAGTTCGGCCATGAAGCATGATTATTACATACTAGGGCGAAGTCCTGCCAGAGGAAATGATTCTAATACCTTTGGCGAGCAGGCACAGGAGTATACTGGAAGGCAAGAAAGATTTTCAAATGAAGCATCCATACTTAATATTTTCACATGGAATGGTGTGATTGGTGTAATTTTATTTTTTCTAGTATTTTGGCATTCAAGCTACCTGTCAATTAGTAAGTCGAACAATATATTCAGTAAATGGATTGGATTGTTAATAGCATTTAACTGGATGTATTGTTGGGTCGAAAATGGAAACTTTTTTAATCTTAATTATATGATGATTTGGCTCATGGTCGGTCTGGGTCTCTCTAAAGAATTTCGAGAAATGACAAACCGCGAAGTAAAAATTTGGGTTATCGGCATTTTTAATTCGTTTTATCAAGGTAAAAATAGTCACTTGATTTTTAAGTGACGTTAAACTAAAAGTAGTTTCAATATGACTAAATCATTTTCAATTGCAGTACTCCTTACTTGTCATAACCGAAGAGAAAAAACGATAGCTTGTTTAGAATCTTTATTTGTTAATCCTTTACCGAAACAGTATCATTTAGACGTTTTTCTTGTCGATGATGGATCTACTGATGGTACCGGAGATATGGTAAAGGAAAGATTTCCATCGGTAAATGTTATTCAAGGGGCAGGTAGCCTATATTGGAATGGAGGGATGCGATTGGCTTGGGAAACAGCCACAAGTTTGAAAAAGTTTGATTTTTATTTATGGTTAAACGATGACACTATTCTGTTGAAAAAAGCCTTGATTACTCTGGTAGATAAGGGGATTGCTACTCTAGGAAATCATATACTCGTTGGTGCAACTCGGTCACCCAAAGGTGATATTACGTATAGTGGATATCGATATTTCGATACCAAATTAACTCCTGATGGAAGCTGGCAGTTTTGTGATTACTTTAACGGTAATATTGTACTAGTACCTTCTTTAGTGTTCAAAAAGGTAGGTTTTTTGGATCGTGTTTATAGGCATGCATTGGGAGATTTCGATTACGGTATAAGGGCAAAAAAGCTTGGTTTTGTTCATCTTTTAGCGCCAGAGGCTTTGGGAGTTTGTGATGGACATGACCGGGCACCAATTTGGAGAAATTCAGACTATCCTATAGGAAGACGTTTTCGACACCTTTATTCCCCATTGGGGAATAATCCATTTGAGTTTTTTATTTTCGATAAGCGCCAGAATGGAATTTATAAGGCACTTATACATTTTCTATCCATCCATTTAAGGCTAATCTTCCCAAAACTTTAGGACTACAAGTATAAAGAATAATATAAATTCGTATTTTTCAGGATTGCACAATAGTATCTATGTGCGTCCCATTGTTAAGTATGTAGCAGTGAAAAAAGAGGACGTTTGAAAAGCTTCAAAAGAACCGTGCTGATAATACGGTCAAGAAACGCAGCCATAGCCTGCTTTTGTCTCATCAAAGACGGACTAGTCACATAAATAATACATTATATTTAAATCGTTACTTAGTTTCAGATACACTTTCACTAATTTAAGTTTTTATGGAAAAAGTGCTGCTCTCTGCGTTTTCGTGTAATCCCTACAAAGGTTCCGAATCTGCAAACGGATGGAACTGGTCTGTGGGACTTGTTCGAGAAGGATTTAATGTTCATGTATTGACCCGTGAAGAAAGTAGAATCGATATTGAAAGACACCCTAAGGTCGATAATTTAAGTTTTCATTATATTTCTTTTCCATTTGGAATGGAACGCTTGTATTCGTTGTCAAAGCCAACGATGTATTTGTATTATCTGCTTTGGCAGTGGAAGGCATACCTCTTAGGTGAAAAGTTAAATAAGAATCTCCATTTTCACCGGGTACATCATATTTCCTGGGGAAGTATCCAACAAGGTTCATTTTTGTATAAGTTGGGTGTGCCGTTTATATTTGGTCCATCAGGAGGAGGTCAAAAGGCTCCGGAAAGATTTAAAGATTATTTTCTTTCTCATTGGAAAACAGAAGAGAAACGAGAAAATGTCAGTCAGTTTTTATTTAAATACAATCCGGCATGTCGTAACATGTTAAAGAATGCTTTTGCGGTTTTAGTCTCAAATAAGGATACTGAACAATTTGTAAGAAAGGGCGGAGCTAAAAATGTTTATTTTACACTTGATGCCGCATTAGCGAATAGTTTTTTCCCAGGTAAGTTTATAAAAAGATCGCCGTCAGTAGATCATTTAAAGTTACTTTGGGTAGGTCGGTTTATGCCTAGAAAAGGTTTATTACTTGTCTTGGAAGTGATGAGCTTACTGAAGTCTTATAAGGGCATAACATTAACAGTTGTAGGAGATGGAGAGATGAAGGAGGCTGTTGCATTGAAAGCAAAAGAACTTGGCCTAAACAATAATGTTACGTTTACTGGGATGATTCCATTATCAGAAGTCCGAAGTTATTATGCATCACATGACCTATTCTTTTTTACGTCTCTAAGAGATTCTTGTCCAGCGCAGCTAATGGAGGCAATGGCCTTTAACTTACCCATTGTAACTCTTGATTTACATGGGCAGGGACAGATTGTTACTGATGAAACAGGAATAAGAATTCCATTGGGAAAGCCTGAAGATGTTATCCGGCAATTAGCAGATGCAATTGTTAGCCTTGCAAGTGATTCGAGTCGTTATCAATCGATGAGTAAAGCAGCTTTTGAGTTTTCAAGAAAACAAACCTGGGATATTAAAATTGCAGATGTCGTTCGTAATTTTTACTAAACTTTTTGTTTTCATTCTAAATTATTCTTAAAAATCTAGTATGAGCCATAATTATTCGTAATATTGTCAAGTTGTTCGAGTTAACTTAAAACATTTTGGAAATCGTATTGAGCCTTTTAGCGTAAAATTGTAATCTATGTGTTTTCCAATCTGAGATGAAGAATAGAGTGTGAGATGAATACCCCATATAACATACCTGTTTTATTAATTCTGTTTAATAGACCAGATACGACGAAGCTTGTATTTGAGAAAATCAAGGCGATAAAACCAAAATTTCTTTTTATTGCAGCCGACGGTCCAAGGATTGATAAGCCGGATGAAAAGGAGCTTTGCGAGCGTGCGAGAAGTATTGTAGATGAAATTGATTGGGACTGTGATCTGAAAACATTCTTCAGAACCGAAAACGTAGGATGTGGACGAGGACCTTCTGAAGCAATAACATGGTTTTTTGAACACGTGGAAATGGGAATTATTCTTGAAGATGATTGTGTTCCTTCATTACCCTTTTTTAATTATTGCGAAAAGATGCTTATTCAATACGAAAAGAATGAGCAAGTATGGATTGTTAGTGGACGTTCTCACTATACCAAAAGTAATCAGTTCAATACGGTTGACTATCTTTTTAGTAATTATGCGCTTACATGGGGCTGGGCTACGTGGAAACGATGCTGGAAGCACTTCGATATACATCTCGAAAATCATTGGCCTGACTTTTATCGCTCGGGGGGATATAAGAATGTCTACCTATCTAGAATTGAAGGGTATTTTTGGAATTTTTTCTATTCGAGACTGTATAAGGAAAAGAATTTAGCGACTCATGTCTGGGATTTCCAATTTGCATTTTGTATGCACTTAAATAGGGGTTTAACGATTATTCCCGCTAAAAATTTGATTAAGAATATTGGATGTGATGGAACACATTTCGCCGGAATGACAAAGGCTTTAAATTTGAGAGCTTCGGAAGTATTCTCGATAGAAAATGAGCCAACATACATCTTGCCAAACCGAAATTTTGAGTTGTACCATTTTACACATGATTTCATCGATCGGCTATTAACATTTATTAAAAACAGAATTCGGAGAATTATCAATAAAATTAAATGAAGCCTAGTGGAATAAAAATCTGTGTTGTTGTACCGGTTCATCATATTATGACGGATTTGGAGAACTTTTCATTTCAAAGGATATTAAAGGTTTTTTCTGATCGAAAAATTATTCTTATTGGGCCCCCATTTCTTGAGGAGTATATTGATAGTCTTTGTAAGAACCATGATAATATCTCCCGGTTATTTTTTGACCGGGTATTCCAGAGAGGAGTTCGATATTATAGCCGTTTATTTATGAGCAGGAGCTTTTATAAGCATTTTCTGGAGTATGATTATATGGCAATAAGTCAACTAGATGTCTTTATGGTAAAGGATGAGTTAGATTATTGGTGCAGTCAGGGGTATGATAATGTTGGAGCTCCTTTATTTGAAGGATATACGAAGCCATCTACGACGATGAGAGACGATGGAAACAATGGTGGTTTTTCTCTTCGTAAACCTGCATCTTGCTACAAAGTTTTATCAGATCTGAATGTGACCTACTCGAATATTCGTTCACTCTGGAGTATGGAGAGAACATTGCCCTGGAAATTGTTTAGAGTGCTGCGTGACGGGCTCCTTTTTAATTATAAATTAAAGTCGCTTCGACCGGTTATCAATGAAGATGTTTATTGGTCCATAATTGTCCCTCAAAAATTTTCCTGGTATAAAGTGTGCGAGCCTGAAAAATCAAAATATTTCGCTTTTGATACAAATCCTCGTTATTTATATGAACTCTGTAATAACACCTATCCAATGGCGATTCATGCCTGGTGGAAATATGATAAAGCTTTCATGAACGAAGTGATTGAAGCATTAGGGTGTAAAAATGATTTGCGACACTACACAGGAAAGGATACAATATAAACCGTTCTCCCAGCTCTTTTAGGGAAAACCATTCTACCGAGTGCGATATCTCGGATTCTTATAATTAATATATCGATAACATTCGATTTAAAACTATTTATTATAACGCTTCGTTATGATAAAGGCATAAACTAATCTTTATTTCCTTTTTGTGTTAAATAACATCTCACTAGTTATTGTTAATATGTATTTGATCGTAAAAGCTTTTGAAATAGCTAGCGAAGTGTACACGAAATTTATTTTAATATGATTGCTCCAATTTGTTTATTCTCATACAATCGCTTGGCAGAAATCAAGCTGACGTTAGAGGCGTTGACTAAGAATTACTTAGCCTCTGAAAGTGATTTGTTTGTTTTTTCAGATGGTGCAAAAGATGGCAGTCCGGACGATAAGGTAGTTGAGGTTCGAAAGTATCTGAAAACAATTCAAGGGTTTAAATCGGTGACAATATTTGAGTCACCGGAAAATAAGGGACTGGCCAATTCAATTATTGATGGGGTAACAAAAATAGTTCAGCGATATGGAAGGGTTATTGTTGTTGAGGATGATCTGGTATCGACACCCAATTTCCTTAATTTTATGAACCAGGCACTGGATTTTTATTCCAGTAACAAACAAATTTTTTCTATATCTGGTTATACGTTGGATTTGCCGTCGTTAAGTCAATACAAAAAAGATTTTTACCTAGGTCACAGACCATCTTCTTGGGGGTGGGCTACTTGGGAGGATCGGTGGATGAAGGTTGATTGGCAAGCGAGCAACTATCGTCATATAATATACAACCCAATCAAGCATATCCAATTTATGCGAGGGGGATCTGATTTGCCCTTCATGCTTTGGAAGCAGATAAATGGAAAAATTGACTCCTGGGCAATTCGTTGGTCTTGCTTTCAGTTCATCAATGATTTATTAACCGTTTTTCCATCCTCGTCAAAAATAGAAAATATTGGTTTTGGTTCCAGGGCAACACATACTAAGCATACCGGGCGATTTGAAACGAGTTTAGATTCTGTGCTTAAGGAAAGTTTTGAGTTTTCAGAGGATTTGACCTTGCAAGTTCAATTGTTAAATGAATTTCGGAATAAATTTTCATTTGGTAATCGATTGAGAAATAGACTAAAGCATTTATAATGAATGTATTGTTCCTTTTACATCTTCCACCGCCGGTGCATGGCTCATCGATGGTTGGCAAATATATTTTTGACAGCAAACATATTAACGATGTTTTTTCGTGTCGATATATCAATGTGTTATCATCAAAAACGATAGCGGAAACAGGCAAACCCAGTTTTAGCAAGGTAATTGGATTTATGGCAATCTGGTTCAAGATGATCTTTGAATTACTCTTTAGAAAGCCGGATGTTTGTTATTTTGCAATAACAGTGTGTGGTTTTGCTTTTTTCCGAGATGTTGCTCTGGTGTTCCTGTTAAAGTTGTTCAGGGTAAAGCGCGTGTTTCATTTGCATAATAAGGGAGTCAGTTATTGGCAAAAAAAGTGGGTGTATCGTATTTGTTATAAATATGTTTTTAATAATGCGAAGGTTATCTTACTGTCAAGGCATTTATATCCTGATGTTCAGGACTTTGTTCCGGAGTCGAGCTTATATATTTGCCCAAATGGCATCCCATTCGATGATAGAACGAGTAAGTTGAAGCGAAAAGACAGGGGTGAAAAAACTCCAAAAATCCTATTCTTCTCAAATTTGATTGAATCGAAAGGGGTTTTTATTTTGTTGGAGGCGTGTGCAAAGTTAAAACAAAAAGGCATCTCATTTTCATGCGAATTTATTGGAGGAGAAGGCGATATCTCTCAAGAGCAGTTTCAAGAAAAAGTCAGGTATTTCGATTTAGAACAAGATGTTGCCTACTTAGGCAGGAAATATGAAGAAGAAAAGGAAAGGGCTTTTCTCGAGGCTGATATTTTTGCTTTTCCCACATTTTATTTTTACGAAACTTTTGGATTGGTGAATTTGGAAGCGATGAAATATCGTTTGCCAATAATTTCAACTTATGAAGGCGGAATTCCCGATGTTGTTGAGAACAACAAAACGGGCTTTTTAGTGCGCAAAAAAAACTCAACAGAGTTGGCCGAGAAGCTAGAATTATTAATTAAGAATCCAAAACTTAGAATTGAAATGGGTGATGCCGGCTATGATAAATACAAGGAAAATTTCACCTTGGATATTTTTGAGGAACGATTAATTGAAATGATTCAAACTGCGTCACCGGCAATTTAGTATTAACCCCAAATTTAATGCCTATGGAGCCCTCAGTAATAGATATTTTAGGCTATTCTGTCTTTGACGGAGAACTCAGTACGATTTCCTTAAATAGAAAGACTGTGATCAATACCTTAAACGGCCACTCCTACACGGTGGCTAAAAAGGATCAACTATTCAGAAATGCATTGCGCGACTCTGATATTCTGTTACCAGATGGTGTGAGTATGGTAATTGGAGCAAGAGTGTTATGTGGAAAGAAGATTAAAAAAATAGCGGGCTATGACCTATTTTTGTTTTTGCTCAACTACCTGGAATCGCAAAACGGGAAGTGTTTCTTTTTAGGATCAACTGAAGCGACCTTGCAAGGAATAAAATCGAGAATTGCTAAAGAATTTCCAAATGTGAGAGTTGGAAGTTTCTCGCCTCCATATAAATCGGTATTCTCTCCGGAAGAAAATTTGATCATGCAGAATAAGGTCAATGATTTTTGTCCGAAGGTTTTATTTGTGGGAATGACTGCTCCAAAGCAAGAAAAGTGGGTCTGCGACAATAAAGATCAGTTGAATGTCGATATTATCTGCTCAGTTGGAGCTGTTTTCGATTTTTATGCAGGTACATCCAAACGTCCTTCCAATCTGATGATTAATTTAAAATTAGAATGGTTGGGGCGGTTGTTAAAGGAGCCTAAAAGAATGTGGCGGAGATATCTATTATCGACGCCTGTTTTTTTTATCGATGTCGTACGGCGAAAAGCGATGTTTAAGGCTTAATATTTCCTCAATTTCCGATCGCCTATTTTTGCATTGGATTTAGCAAACTTGTTGGTTTATCTCCAGCTTTAAGCTTTTTGTTGTTTGGCAAATAGAAAAAGAACAGGCTACTTATTTTTGACAAATAAGTAGCCTGTTTTTAGAGTCTGTATCGATTTGTGTGTTAGTTTATATGACCACTATTTTGTCTTTGTGAATTACGTGGTTTGACTCGATGACCAAGAGATAGGTTCCTTTACTTAAATGTGAAACATTAATGGTTTCTTCAAGATTCCCGAATGAAGATAACAATGTTTTCCTGATCACAATTCTTCCCATCATACTATATAATGAGAGTTGGCATTGATCAGAAATCAGATTGGATGCTTTAATGTTTAGTATTCCATTTGTTGGATTTGGATAAACCTTCGCATCTGAAATGGTTTCATTTACATCTATTCCAGTGGTTATCGATCCTTCAAGGTTATTTGCAATCACGAAATTTTCAAAAGAGTCAATTTCATGACCTGAAGCACTATATATCGGGGTTGCTCCCGGAGTATAGCACAAGCTAACTTCTTCTTCTGGCAAATAGCCTGCATCAACATCTAAAAAAACCATATTGCCACTAATTTTTACATCCTGAATGTTCCTGTTATCACTAAGTTTAAAGTCAGATATAAGAGCAGTACTCTTTAAATCAGATGTTTTCAGTTGCGTATCATAATAGAGTATGATTCGTTTTGAATTATTATTATTAACCTCTCCCTTAACGAGTTTTCCATTGATAATTGCACTAACTGTAATAGCTGCATCTGCAGACAATGGTATTGAAGCATCATCTGTAACTTCAACGGTTAAAACAAAGGTCTGATCGCCAGCCAGCGACATCGATGAAGTGGTAATAATCTCTCCAGTCTGCGAATTAATTTCGAAGTATCCGAGCTCATTTCCTTCCGTGATCGCATAAGTTAAGGTTTGCTCTAAATCCGGATCATTTGCAATAACCTGCCCAATAACCTGCCCAATTTTATCGTTTTTATGAATTTCAAAAGTTTGATCTCCAATTACAGGGCTGTGATTGATAGCCATTCCTATCATGTTGATACGAACATTTGACAATGCAGAAAGAGGGCTCTCTGCGTCATCCTTTATTTCAACAACAAGATTATACTGAATATCAGAAGTTGTGAATATTGAGGACAGAGCGAAAATTTCACCTGTCGATTCATTTATTGAAAATAAGTTATCATCGTTGCCCTGAGTAATTCTATAACTGAGCGTTTGTTCCTGATTTGGGTCAGTTGCGATTACTTGTCCGATATAGTCATTAATAGCGACATTGTTTGAAATATCAATCACTAAGTCTTGAGCAACCGGGGATTCATTGACCCAGCTGGCAGATATTTTTATCGTAATGGTTGCACTGGAGTTCAATGGGTTGTTTGGGTGGTTATCAGTCGCTTGAACAGTAATGGAATTGTAATATTCACTATTTGATGCAAACGATTGGTTTGTGAAAATTTCACCCGTTTTGGAGTTGATTGTGAATATGTCACTTTCATTTCCTGTAACAATCGAAAAGTTTAGTGTTTGATCTGGGTCTTGGTCGCTCGCCAAAACTTGACCAATTCGACTGTTAGCAGCAAGTGGAGCTGTAACCGAAAATGTTTGAGCTAAGACGTCGGGGCGTTGGTTCTCATAGAAAGCTCCCAAGTTTGCTATTGTAATAGTTGCTTGTGAAGAAAGCGGATTTTCGGAATAGCTATCAACAATATTAACGACAAGTGAAATTTCATCCGGGTAATTTTCAGGAATGTAAGATGATAAATAAATCTCTCCGGTCAATGAGTCGAGAAAAAATAAACCATCATTGTTTCCACTTTCGATCAAATATCGAATGGTTTGTCCTTCATCAGGATCCGATCCCTCAACGATTCCAATTAAATCCCCGGCAATAACACCGTTTTCGAGTTCAAATGTCTGATCTGTTATAATCGGATTTTGATTGATAAAGACACCTATTAGATTGATCGTGATAAACGCCTCAGTCGAAATCGGACTTTGACCATCATCGGTTACCTTAATGGTTAAAACGTGGCTTTGGTTGATGTCTGTTAAAATAGATTTTTCAGTAAAAATCTCACCGGTGATTGAGTCAATTGAGAATAGCGCGTTCTCATTTCCGGCGGAAACGCGATAGGTCAGATTTTGTTCAGCATTGGTGTCTGAGGCAATAACTTGCCCGATAAGCGTGTTTGCGGCAAGATTTCCAACTAGCTCAAAGGTTTGATCAGCGATTGAAGGAGCTGCATTCAGGTCAATTTCCTCCGGGTTCACATAGCTAACCAAATCTACAATTTCGTAACTACTCAAAGCCTGATTGCTAATTCGAACTTCATCAATCAATCCTTGATACAATAACGAAGGTTGAATCTCATCACGACCTGCTCCAATATAAAGATTATAACCTATTCCTGACTCAATGTTTCCAGTTGCATTGACCGAAGTCAGAAGAAGATTATCTAAGTAAATTCTTTTTTCTGTCCCGTCGTATGTAACTGCCAGATGATGCCAGTTGCCATCCCATAGTTTATTAATATTTTCGATGGAAACCCAAGCGTTGCTTGTCCCTGAAGTTTTAAATCCAATTGATTTTTTATCCGGTAGAATGTAAAGTGCAAAGTTGTCAACGTTTGGACCGCCATGCATAATAATTCCCTGATAGCCTGAAGTATTAAGGTTCGGCTTTAGGCGAGCACTCAACGTGAGCTCTCCCTGGATGTTGTTGCTGAAGGATTCTCCAAGAGCAATATATCCGTTGCCATTCATTTCGATTCCAGTTCCGCTGTATCCATCAACTCTGGTTGTTTCATCGATAAGTGTGCCGTCATTTGTACCTTTGGAATCAATAACGGTGTAGCCGGAAACCTCTTCAAAAAGATATTCAGATGAAGCAGGTGATAGATCGGACAATGAAATTAGGATATCCGCACTTTTAGCACTAGAGATGTTTCCGGAGGCATCAACACCCCAGGCAAAAAGAGTATGAATGCCTTCTTCCGTAAACGTGTACTCAGTCGGAACTGAGGACGACCAATTACTGTTTTCCAATGAAGGCGTTGATGCTGACTCGGTAACTAGATAGTTCAATATTGTATCATTATCGGAAGCAATTAAGGAACTTATTGGAATTGTTAAAGAGTTATAGGTAGAAGGAATACTGAACGTCTCAATTATTGGACTCGTTGTATCTTCCAGTAGTGCTGTTTTTTTTATGTTGATTGTTATCGTTGCTTCAGCGGACAATGGGGAATTGCCATTGTCTGTAACCTGAATTGTTAAAGCATACGATTTATCGCTTGTCAATGAAATAGCTGATGTCGCATAAATAGCACCACTGGATTGGTCAATTGAAAAAAGGTCATCCGTATTCCCATTGGTTATTTGGTAAACGATTAATTGATTAATGTCAGGATCACTGGCTGCAACATTGCCAATCAGGTCGTTTGCATTTAAAACCGTACTAACATCAAAAGTTTGATTGTCAATTAAAGGTGGCTGATTTAATAGGGAGCTACTTAATTCGGATGTTTTAATCAGAATCTTTGATGTAAAAGGTTCAAGGGAGATACTTCCTGTAACCGGATTATTGAAAATATCTTTATAAACCGACTGTCCTAATGAGATGACTTTGGGTTGATTGGTGGCATTATAAAATAGTTTCTCGGTTTCTCCATCAGATAGTTTCGTTATGTCGAGTATGCCATTCGCATCATATCCAGCAGCTTGCCAACTACTAAAAGGCTCAAAGGAACCATTTCCATCTGAATCAAATATTTTAGTATCGTCACAATGTGATATATAAGTATTGTTATCTGCTGTAAGTGTAACAGTAGTTGGATCATTTATTTTAATAAACTTCTGTGTTGCATTAGACCACCATATATAATTACTTGGACGATCTATAGCATATAGTATATTGTTTGTAAATGTAGTTGTATTTGTAACTCCCCAACCAATACCTACTCCTAAATCAAAATCAAAAAGAGTGTTATTATTAAAAACGTTATTTAAATTGCCATATCCACAAGTTAGTCCAGCAGTACAGTGTGCGACAGTATTACCTTCTATAGTTACATCATGCGTATATTTATCAAGATAAATACCAACTCCCGGGCCAAAATTCGAAATATATCCATCTGTTCTATTTCCCAAGACGTTAGTTACAATATTATTTCTAATAATACTATTTTGTGACCCCGCATCACCAGCATAACGTTGATATGTATAAATAGCCGCACCATCATCAAGGTACATGTTAACACTATTGACAAAATTTTCTTCAATTAATGTATTCTGTCCTGAAAACATAATTCCGTTATAAGCAATACTTTCTATCACATTATTAGATACAATAGCATCATCACCATCTATGATAATTGCAGAAGAAGTTTTAGGGACATCTACACTCATGTTATCAATATGTCCCATATTTGAGATAGTGTTATTAGTAATAGTACAATTATCGGCAATATATATCTTAATACCATCACTCGATGAATTCTCTATAATGTTGTTTGTAAATGTAAAATCAGATTGAGTTCCTCCAACTATTTCAACTCCATATACATTTGCAAATTTTATATCACAATTGTTAACAGTTATATGACTGGAGGCAGTGGTATAAAAATTAGCTCTTTTTGATCTTTCAATATCTAAATTTTCAAAGGTCAGATAATCTTTATTGTCAATAGAAACACCGTAATCATTAGTTGTTGCACTTACTATATAATTAGTAGGACTATCACCATTGGGTGTCCATACATATAAAGTACTCGTATTAGTGTCATAATACCATTCATTGGCTGCGGTTAAAAGCTCTAAGTTATTGGTAAGTATAAATCCTCTGGATGTCGTTAAATTACCATATAAGCCCGCACTTAACACTAGGTCAGTACCACTGCTTGATGCGACAGTACTTCCGTAAAATCTCCATCGTACTGACCTTGCTATAACATTAGCTCCGCTGTAATTGATACTTGGATCAAGAGTACTAGATGTGATGTGTGTTTGATCTGTTATAGTTGTTGGGTAATGAAAACCAGTTTTAGGCGATCTTGCTATATTAGCTTTTGCATCATTGAAAAATACTTGTTTAACTGTATTTGATACCTTTGCTTTATAGATATTGCCTTTGTGCAAGGTCCATCCAGTAACAATCTCAGATCCTAATAGTTTGGGCTTCTCCCCAACCCCATAAGCTCCGTACTTAATCGGACTTCCTGCAGTCCCTGACGAGTTAGGTTTCAGAGTGCCTTCCCATGAATCTCCTTTTTTAAAGAAAATCTGATCTCCGGGACTAAACTGTTGTGCATTTACTTTGTTTAATGAACTCCAGGCTTGGCTTGTGCTTGTGCCTGCATTTGAATCGTTTCCAGTGCTACTACTAATGTAGTAAGTTGTTTGCCCAAATAGACTTATAGGCAACAACATAATAATAAATAAAATCTCTCTCAACTTTTCCATCTCTCTGCGTATTTATTATTTAAATTCTAACTATTTATATGACTTGGTAAAATTTGGTATTAGATGAGTGTCATAAACTCATGATTTCTGACTTATCACTTGAAAAATAAAGTGATTCTTGATCGGATTCTCCGACAGCAATGTCAATAAAAGGTTTGTTAGGTAGGGAATTGATCCCGATCTCCTTGGCTATTGAAATGTTGTCTATGAATATGCTGTGTAGGGGGGATTGAATTAAGTATTGAAATGCACTACACAAATCCTCAGGAATTCTGAAGGATCTTATTGTGCATATTTTCATAAAAATCAGGTAGACTCTCAATATCTCCAAATGGAATTCATTTGAGAATTCTGGAGAATTACGAATTTTGTTATAAGTACGGCCGATAGAATTACCTGACCGTTTAAAAATAGTTTTCTGTTTGTTGTTAAATCTAAGGTACAGGCGATATGAGTTTTTCAAAAACGCAACGCTATACCTTTTAGGCTTAGATATTCCTAAAACTATTTCGCTAGAAAATTGATTATAATTTTTCAATGTTCAATTTGATTTATGTTGTTATTATTTCCCTCACACACAAAGTCCTCTTCACGATAATAAAAACACGCTCAAATTTGGCATTACAATAATGAGAATTATTTTGGAACTCTCATAGTTAATTCAAAGAATACTAGTAATTTATAATGAAACTAAATAAGCTTTGGAAGGCTGCTATTCAATGCTTATATGTTTTAAAATCAATTAATAATCAAAAAAACATAAGAACACCACAAAGACTAACTTAGCCTCAACACTTTAAAACGAGTAATGGGTTTATGATTGTTATTGTTCAGCAGTTATAATACACACACTCAAATGCACAAATCTACGCTGGCAAAGATGTGGAAAAAAATAGAATAAGTAGTCAAGTTCGGTTAAGTATGTGGTCTATTTAGAAATAGCCATGGATGAAATGCCTAATAGATGGGATTTCTACATTGATTAAGTATTGGATTCTAAATAATACATCGCTCATCTATACCAGAGCTCCAAAGAGAAATACGATTGTTCGAAATGAGAATCGTGAAGTGTATCATTGGATATAAGGTCTTTCAATCGTTTCACTTGTCGCTGTGTCGAATTCATTAGCGTTGGCTATACGTTCCTCGTTGCTTGGTGATTCAATGGATGTTATCATCCTGAACAGCCATTCACTAAAGGCTCATTCTATTTTTACGTGAAATTACCCATTGCTTTGTGCAGCTCCTAATGTGATATTTGAAATATCGATTGCATGCAAGTTGTCAGTTGTCCCCTATGGGAGTGGAGTGGCGAAGTTGCGTAGAATCAACTTGTTTTTCTCTCTTCAATGCTAATTGCATTAAGGACTAGTTTGAGTCCGGCTGTGATGCAAGGGGCGAAGCTGTATCAGCTTCACACGATATTATGTATAGGGAAGATGAGAATTCTGGTTGATTAAATTGCAAGAGTATAAAAAAACAATGAAACATGGAGCACATAAACTCAGACTATAATTGGTACGCTTTGTATACCCGTTCGAGATATGAGAAAAAGCTACATCAAGATTTGTTTAACAGCGGAGTTGAAAGCTATTTACCACTGAAGGTTGAAAGACGTAAATGGAGCGACCGCATAAAAGTGGTAGAAGAACCTTTGCTTAGAGGCTATCTCTTTGTTAAGGTGAGTAACCGCGAGTATTTTGGCGTTTTGAACAATATTGGGGCGGTGAGTTATGTTACTTTTGGAGGCAGAGCTGCTACAATCCCTGAAAATCAGATTGAGGGGTTAAGGAAAATCGTGGACAATTTTAACGACAAATTAAATGTGACACGTGAAAAGATCACTAAAGGAACTCAAGTTAGAGTGAAAAATGGTTTGCTGAAAGATGTGCTCGGAGAGATTGTAGAAATTCGTGGAAAGACTAGAATCGTTCTTCGTTTTCAAAGCTTGGGATATTGTTTACACACCGAGATTTCGATGAAGGAGGTTGAGATTTTAGACTCCAGTGTAGTAGTTGATAAATAAACACTAATTCGTCCGCCTTGTGTGTCTGTATTAATTTCGAGTGAAATAAATAAATGCAAAATCCAAATATGAAAGTTTTAATACTAGCGGGAGGTCTTGGAACAAGACTTTCTGAGGAAACCACAGTCAAGCCTAAGCCAATGGTCGAAATTGGTGAAAGACCAATTATTTGGCATATCATGAAGATTTACTCTCAATATGGGTTTAATGATTTTATCATCCTCTGTGGATACAAAGGTTACGTCATTAAGGAGTATTTTGCCAATTATCTAATGCATCGGTCAGATGTAACGATTGATGTTGCAAGTAATTCGATGACATACCATAAAAATCACGCTGAACCGTGGAAAATTACATTAGTAGATACAGGACAAGATACGTTGACCGGTGGACGCATTAAACGAGTTCGGGATTATGTTGGCAATGAACCATTTTTATTAACTTATGGTGATGGCGTTTCTGATATTAATATTGATGAACTAATCGCCTTTCATAAGAAGCAAAATGCATATGTGACTCTTTCCGCCATAAATCCCCCGGGAAGGTTTGGGGCATTTAAGCTTGCTGGAGATTCTAATAAAATTGACAATTTTAGGGAAAAACCTAATGGAGGTAGTGAGAATTCTGCATGGATTAATGGTGGTTTTTTTGTCGTAGAACCGGAAGCATTTGATTTTATTGAAGGAGACCAAACTTCATGGGAGCGAGAGCCAATGGAGCAGATTGCTTCGATGGATAAACTGGCTGCATATCGGCATAAAGGCTTCTGGCAACCGATGGATACATTGAGAGACAAACATTTTCTTGAAGAATTATGGAACCAGGGAAAGGCTCCTTGGAAGGTATGGAATCAATAATAGTTGAGATGTGTATGGTCTAAATATACTTCAATGACCGAATGAATTCCAATTCTAAAGAATTAAACGAATGATAATCAGCAATCCACAACGATTTGCAATTTCATTGTTATAGCTTGCGAAGAGGTGGGGGTTGAGCTTGGATTCCAAAGGGCAGGGAGCTGATGAAATTGGGCATCTGACCCGCATTGATGAGAACGCCTTGGTGGGCAGTTTAGCTAGGAATACCTCGAAGATGTCAAAATTAGGATCGAAAAAGGAAATATTGAGATTGTAAAATTGATCCCATGTATTTCCGTCCTGCTAAAGTTGACTTGTTGATTGGTGAATCCAACCAAGTCTTAAGAAGAAGTTTTAGGCAGGAATCTAAAATGTGGCTTGAAAGCGTTGATCGCTGATATTATGATCAAATCGGATGTCAACTTCTTTCAAAATGAATCTTCCCTGAAAAATAGGGGATATCGCATCATGAATTTCTACGAATAAATTATATAGTCCACGCTGAGTATTAGCTGAAAGAGTAAGCTACATCCACAGAGGTGGGTGTAGTCTTTTCTTTTGGCGTTTTTTTATCTAAGAGCGTAAAGACAAGGCAGATGTTATATGTTTATCATAGAAAATAGGCATGTGAATATCGGTGTCGAGGGGTGTGAGCATCAAGGATTTGGCATCGCCAATTAAAAGACCATGGAGTATGTGGAAGTAGCTGGTGTTAAATTCCTCAATACCGGATGCTAAAAGGCGAAAACGAACCGATCCATCGAAACTACATCAGCTTGGATGAAACCAACCTGTTGATATAAAGGATGGAATTGATAAACTGTGTCAGTGGTATTCAAATACGAAGGAAATTCAGATTGCTGATATCCAATAATTTTAAATTTAATGCAAGAATTAATGAAAAGCGACACTTTTGTAATTATTATGGCAGGAGGGGTTGGTAGCCGTTTTTGGCCGGTGAGTACCGAGCGGAAGCCCAAACAATTTTTAGATATGTTGGGTACCGGAAAAACCCTTTTTCAACATACCGTTGAGCGGTTTGATGAGATTTGTCCCAGACGAAATATTTATGTAGTAACATCAGACCAATACATTGATATTGTAAAAAGTCAATGCCCCGAAATTCCGGATTCGAATATATTAGCAGAACCGGTGATGCGAAATACGGCACCTTGTATTGCTTATGCGAGTTATAAAATTAACAAGCTTAACTCGAATGCCAACATTATTGTCACTCCGTCAGATCATTTAATTGAACAGAAACAGTTATTTCAAGGAGCTTTAGAAAAAGGCTTGAGTTTTGTGAGAGACAAGGATGCAATATTAACAATTGGAATTCAACCTCATCGACCTGAAACCGGGTTTGGCTACATCCAGATGGAGAGATCTGATGATGAAGTCGGAAAGGTTAAAGCATTTAAAGAAAAACCGAATGTTGAAACGGCCAAAGAGTATTTGCAGAGGGGCGATTTTTTATGGAATGCGGGTATTTTTCTATGGTCGGTGAAAACAATTATTAAAGCTTTTGAAACTTATATGCCGGCGATGGCCCGCGTATTTCAAAACGGCGAAGAGCTTTATTTCACAGATAAGGAGCAAAGCTTTATAGATTTAGTGTATCCAACCTTCCAAAGTATTTCAATCGACTATAGTCTGTTGGAGAAGGCAAATAACCTCTATGTTCAGAAAGCCAATTTTGACTGGTCTGACTTGGGAACCTGGTCTGCACTTTGGGAAAAATCAGCAAGAAATTATAGCGGGGACACTGTTTCATCAGAAAATGCGTACTTGTATGAAACCTCAAATAATATTATACATGTTCCTGAAGATAAAGTGGTCGTTGTTCAGGGGCTTAGCGAATATATAGTTGTAGAATCGAATAACGTGTTGCTAATATGTAGTAAAGGTGAGGAACAGCGAATAAAAGCATTCAGTCATAAGGCTTCTGGGCGTAAATAAATTTTCTTTTACTTCTGGCAATAGTACGGATAAAGATCTAGTTGGAATACCAAATTATTGATGATTTTTTCAAGCTTCTACTTCATAGGTAGAAGCTCTTTAACTTGGATTTTAGGCAAGTTTACTTGTCTGTCTTTGATGGTGAATTCGAGTTACGCTCAGCTGATTAGATTGATCTCTTAGTGTCCCCCGGTCCTATTTTATCGGAAGCCTCACCCATGTTAAAGGACTTTGATTCAGCACGTAGATAATTTTACGTGAAATTACCCATTGCTTTGAGCATTTACTAATTGGATATTTGGATTATAAATTTCATAGAACTTTCAAATTAGCAGAAAGTATAAAATGTGAGTTAATTGGAAGGTATGCGAAGTAAAATAGAGATCTAATGATTAATGATTACCAAATCTCTCACACCAGTATTCAAATTTATTGATGATTTCATCAAGTTTTGACTACATAAGTTGTAATACTCTTTTTACAAGAGATAACTTAATTCCCTTTAAAAAATGACTATGTTACACGAACGAGAATATGCGATTCAAAAAATAAGTATCATTATACAGGTACTGCTTACGATGGGGTGTTATACCTTGATTTGGTGGCTTGATTCTTCCTCTGATTTGATTACAGTAGATCATGTTAGTGAGTTGAAAAACAACTTGGTTGTCATTGCTCTTTTATGGTTCCTCCTTTTGGATCAATTTGGGTTGGGTGACGTTTCTCGAAAATCAAGCTACGCAAATCAGTTTAAAGCAAATTTCAAAGCGATATCAATTGGTATGGGCGTTTTGTTCGCGGTAAACGTTATTTCAAATTTTTCTGTTGAGAAGCTTTTAATAATCTCCTATTTCGGAATCTTAAACTTGGTTGCTTTAACCTTCTTTAAGTATTTCTTTCTTACTCTAATGCGATTTTTACGTCGTAGGGGATATGGTATGCGCCAGACTATGATGATTGTTGACGAGGAGGCAATTGATTATATTGAGGAGACTATCCATCGAAAGGATTGGGGGTACAGTATTCGTGCTATAATGACAAGTAGCAAGCTTGTTAAGGAAAAGTATCAAGATCGGTATAATGTTATACCCAAGCGAAGTAACCTCAAAGCAATTTTGGATAGAGAAACCATTGACGAAGTCATGTATTGCAATTCTGATTACAATCATGATGAAATTACCCGGTTTATTTCAGAATGTAATGAAGTTGGAGTAAGCTTCCATCATTATACTGGTGTGATATCAAAATTGACAGGTAAAAGGAGCGCAAAGACCATTGTTTCATTAGTTAGTCAAAAGCCTTTCGTTAGCTATATGAGCACTCCCAATGATTATATTGCGTTAAAACTGAAAAATGTATTTGATTTCTTTTTTAGCTTGTTTGTAATCATTCTCTCTAGTCCAATTTATTTGGTTCTTGCTATTGCAATTAAGTTAGGTGATGGAGGACCGGTTTTTTTTAAGCAGGAGCGTGTTGGTTTAAACGGACGGCGATTCGGATGTTATAAGTTCAGGACAATGGTTGTGAATGCTGAGGCATTAAAAGCGTCATTGATGGGACAAAATGAACAGGAGGGCCCCGTCTTTAAAATAACTTCTGATCCAAGGGTGACTCGAGTTGGCCATTTTTTAAGGAAAACTTCGTTGGATGAGCTTCCGCAGTTTATCAATGTCTTACGTGGAGAGATGTCTGTTGTTGGTCCAAGACCTCCAATACCCGCTGAAGTCGAGAAATACAAACGCTGGCAAGTGCGACGACTAAGCATGAAGCCGGGGATTACTTGTATCTGGCAAGTTTCAGGTAGGAATGATATCAAATTCGAAGAATGGATGAAGTTAGATATGCAATACATCGACAACTGGTCTTTAACGAAAGATCTTGTGTTGATTTTTAAAACGGTCAAAGTTGTATTTGTAGGAACAGGAAAGTAGTAATGTTGAAATTCAATTTCAATATATAGACTAAATTGTAAGTATAAAAGTAAAGAGTAAAAGTATGTATCACAGAATTAAGAGTAGACAAAGCACTCTTATCTTCTTGTTAGTCTTGACTGGACTGACGTCTTGTGTCTCAAAAAGAAATACGCATTTTTTCAGAGATTTGGAAGATAAAGTTGCATTAGATGGAGTAAAAAGTCCTGAGGAGGACTACAAGATCAAGTCAAACGACAACCTGTATGTTAGTGTCAAAACGATTAACCCGGAAGTAAACGCGATGTTCTCTTCGGGTGAGGGAGGAGGAGTAGGGCAAACAAATCTATACTCGTCGCAGGTTGGTCAACATATTTACGGTTATCAGGTAGATAGTCATGGAGAAATAACTTTACCAATTATTGGGTCAGTTTATGTTGCTGAACGAACCTTAAAAGAAGCTAAAGAAGAGATTGGGCGAAGAGCAGAAGAATATTTAAAAGACGCTGACATCCAGGTAAGGTTGCTGAATTTTAAGGTTAGCGTATTAGGGGAAGTGAATTCGCCTGGAGTATACTACAATTATAACAATACACTCACGATACTTGAAGCTATTGGAATGGCCAAAGGAGCAAGTGACTTTGCAAAAATTAAAGATGTTATTGTGCTCCGACAAAAAGGAGATAAAATTGTACCCTATGAAATTAGCTTGACTGATAGCGAAGTATTAACTTCTGACGCATATTATCTACAATCAAACGATGTTGTATTAGTACGGCCTCAACAGTTGAAAAATGTGAAGTTGAACGCTTCATATTACACGATTTTTACGGGAGCGTTGACTACGATAATCCTATTTGTTAATTACTTCTGGGGCTAGGACGAAGTTGTTAACAAGCAATATCAATTGTTGAATAAAAGTAAAGACATAGAAATGATGACTAAAGAAACATTTTCTTCGACATTGTTGGAGGAACAGGATAAATTAGCAATTAAGAAGTTTATTTATAAGATTTTTCGTAAATGGTATTGGTTTGCCGCTGCCTGTATTATTGGAGCTGGAACTGGTTACTTTTTGACACAAACGAAATCTCCAACTTACCAGCTTAGCAGCTTGTTTTTGATCGAATCTGATAATATGGCAGAGATGACCCTTGATCTACCTTTTGCGGGAGGACGACAGGGGAATACAAAGCTCCAAAACAAAATTGGTATAATTACTTCGTATCAAATTAACAAGCAGGTTTTAGAGAATTTAGATTGGTCAATTTCCTGGTTTGAAGAACTCATGTTTAGAGAATCTGAAATTTATCCTCAAAAGCCTTTTGATGTTAGGTATGATAGGCAATCAGTAAACGTGACAGGAATTCCTATTTATATACAAATGATTGATAGCACATCCTATCAGATTACAGTGAATGCAAACAAAAATATTGCAGGTCGCGAGGTTGAGGTAGATTTCACTAAAAGAGCAACTTTTGGCGAGCCTTTTTCAAATACGTACTTTAATTTCACCTTGTATCCTGAGTTTGCAGAAAGAGGAGACGAATTTTTCTTCGTCTTCAATAACTTTGATAGTCAGGTGGAAAGTTATATGAACAGGTTAAGTGTCGGAGAAGTTGATCCTGAGATGAAAGCAGACTTAGTCGGTTTGTCTATGCTCGACCGTGTTCCACAAAAAGCAGCAGATTATTTAAATGAACTAAGTCGGGTATACATAGATCATGAGCTGAGAGAAAAGAATCATAAATCAACAACAACGATTAACTTCATCGATTCTCAGTTAAAGGATGTTGTCGATACCTTAAAAGTAGCAGGGAATAATTTTACAAGCTTCAGATCAAAGAACCAAATTGTTAATTTGAATCAGGAAGGTGGTATCATTATGAACCAACTTGTAGATCTTGATACTGAAAAATCAACCATACAGAGCCACTTGGATTATTATCGCAACCTCAAGGAATATCTGAATGACAAGGATAAAATGAAGGAAGTGGTAGCTCCCTCAGTTGTTGGTATTGTTGACGAGTCTTTAAATAATTTAGTTGTTCGATTGAGCGACTTGTATCGAAATCGAGAGGTTATTTCTTATACAGCGCAAGAAAAAAACCCGAAATTGATCCTCATTCAGAATGAGATAGAGATGGTGAAACGCAACCTGCAAGAAAACCTTCGGAATTTAATTAATAATGCGATCGTTCAAATTCAAGGTATTGATAGGAGGATTGAGAAAGTTAATCGACAGCTTGCCAAATATCCAAAAACAGAGCAGGAAATGATTAACATGAAACGCATGTTAGATTTAAACGATGAGCTATATACTTTTCTATTAAAAAAGAGAGCAGAAGCAGCTATAACCCATGCCTCAAATGTTGCAGATACAAAGGTGCTGGATTCTGCAAATCCTAAATTGGCAACATATATGGGACCTTATTTAATTAAAAATGTAGCAATTGGGATATTGGCAGGATTGATGATTCCTTTTATGATTATTGTGGTCGCATCTTATTACTACGATCGTATTCGTTCAGCCGACGATATTGAGGAATATAGCGATATTCCGGTTGTTGGAAATATTGTTCTATCAACAGCGACTTCAGGAAGTGAGTTTTTAACTGCCGTTGATAATCCACGTTCAGCGATTGCAGAAGGTTATCGTGAGTTGCGCACCAATCTTAATTTTATAAAAAAGAAAGATCAGAATGAAACTATAGTTATTGGCGTGAATTCAGTGATTCCTGGCGAAGGAAAATCGTTTACTGCTGCGAACTTGTCTTCAATGATTGCGATAAATAATAAAAAGGTATTGTTGATCGATTGCGATATGCGAAAGCCAAGCTTGCACGCTCGATTAAAATATAAAAACAAAGAAGGGCTAAGTACATTCCTAACAGCGTTTAGCTCTTTTGATGACATTTTACGACAAACCCGGGTGGATAACTTGTATTTTGTTTCTGCCGGTCCTATTCCGCCAAACCCTTCTGAATTATTAGAGAATGGTAAGTTTGACGAGTTAATTGAACGGGCAAAAGAACGATTTGACTATATCGTTTTTGATAATCCTCCTATTTCACTTGTTTCCGATGGTATTATCATTGGACAAAAAGTCGACATTAACCTATTTGTAACCCGACAAGACTTCAGTAAAAAAAGTGAGATCAAATTTATTGATCATGTTCATAAGAAAAAATCAATGAATAATGCGGGGATTATTTTGAACGGTATTAACCTCTCCAAGCATGCCCATGCTGGGTCATATGGAGCAGACTATAGTTTTAAAAAGAAAAGTGGTAGTTACTACTTTAATTCCAGTCCTAGTCACGCTGGATGATTTCTTTACTTTTATTCTGAGGCAAGGTGATCTTCGGATCGCCTTGCTTTTTTCTTTTAATTTTTGAAAATAATAATATAGAGTAAGTTGAAAACATAGTTAGTGGTTTCTCCCAACTTTCTCATCATCCAAATAGTAAAATAGAATATGATTATAGCAGTTGACTTTGATGGAACAATTGTACAACATAAATACCCAAAAATTGGCAAGGAAATTCCTTTTGCCACAATGACACTTAAGAAACTTCAGGAGGAAGGACATCGATTGATCTTATGGACTTACCGAACAGATGAATTACTCAATGAAGCTGTGGATTTTTGTGAGTCGAAGGGGATTGAGTTTTATGCCATAAACAAAAGTTTCCCTGAAGAAAAGTTTGATGAAAATGCTCCTCGGAAAATTCATTGCGACCTGTTTATTGACGATCGTAATGTGGGAGGGTTACCCGGATGGGGCGAAATATATCAAATGATTAATGAAATGTAGCCAAGTAGATTTTTGATAGCTAGAGTTAGTCTCTGGACCAGACTAACAACCCGGCCTGTACTGTAAAATGTGCAGGCTTTTTTTATGCCTTTTTCTGAACAGATTCTTATTAGCCGTTCATTCATGTCGTTTGCTTTTTCAAGCAAGGGGCAGTCTCATTTTAACGAAAAAACAGTTTGCCCGAGGTGTTGCGTACAAAATTACATGTCTGTTAGCCAGGGAATTCTCATTTTTGTGGTTGATAAAAGTGAAACATAGACTGACTAATAAAATGAAAGCAATGACCTATTTGATGATGCTGGCACTTATACTTCAGCTGGCGTCTTGTTCTTCTCCTGAAAAAAAAACAGCAGAACAATTTCCTGATGGAACTGAAATTCCTGCTTGGTTTAGGGATACAACCAAGATTGATGTAATAGCTTTAGGAGCTCAATTTGTGATAACCGATCATGGAGCTATTGGCGACGGTGAAACCTTAAATACCGAAGCCATCCAAAAAACGATAGACGAAGCTGCCAAAAGTGGCGGAGGTGTGGTTGTAATTCCTGAAGGTCGTTTTTTAACAGGGGCAATTTTTTTCAAACCAAATACACACTTACATGTAAGTGAAAGCGCTATTTTGTTTGGCTCAGATGATATCTCAAATTTTCCTAAAATGCCTTCGCGCATGGAGGGGCAGAGCATCGATTATTTCCCGGCAGTGGTGAATGCCTACAACGTTGACGGATTTACAATCACAGGTAAAGGTACAATCGATGGCAATGGCCTCAACTATTGGAAGGCTTTTTGGCAACGACGTGCTGAAAACCCTGATTGTACGAACCTGGAAGTCTCGCGACCTCGTTTGGTATTTATTCAACACAGTAACGATGTGCAATTGCAGGACGTCAAACTTCACAACTCCGGATTTTGGACAACCCACCTGTACAAGTGCAATCGGGTAAAGGCACTCGATCTTCATATTTATTCGCCTGCAAAACCAATTAAAGCACCAAGTACCGATGCCATCGATATTGATGCGTGCTCAGACGTTCTTGTAAATGGCTGTTACATGGAAGTGAATGATGATGCCGTTGCTTTAAAAGGCGGCAAAGGGCCAACTGCTGACGAAGATCCGGATAACGGACCCAATAAAAATATTATCATCCAGAACTGTGAGTTTGGCTTTTGCCATTCTGCAGTAACTTGTGGTAGTGAATCTATTCACAACCGAAATATTATAGTTCGCGATTGTACTGTTGATGGACCTTCGCGTGTGTTGTGGTTGAAAAACCGCCCCGACACCCCGCAGCTATACGAATATATTCTGGTTGAAAACGTTACTGGAAGAGCGCAACGACTGATTTATGCCAAGCCCTGGACTCAGTTTTTTGATTTGAAAGGACATAAAACGCAACCATTGTCGCAAGCCAATCACATTACATTTCGGAATATTGATTTGACCTGCAAAATATTTGCAGACATTAGTGTTACGGAATACGATTTGCTCAAAAACTTCACTTTTGATCACGTTACAATTACGGCTGAAAATGGTGAGTTAAACAAAGATTTATTTGATGGATTAACCATTAACCAGCTTGAAGTTAACGGGCAATTAATAGATTGATTTTAAGACGTTTTTTTTCATAAATATCTTTCCAAAGTTAGTGACCCCTTGAATACAATTGATTTTGTATGACAAGGGGTTTTTCATGGGTACTATTGAATCAGTTAGGTGTTAAAAATTTCTTTTCATAAATTCATAAGCATTCTCTTTCATAAATCGATCAACAATGTCGGAAGCCTTTATTTTATTGAATTCTTTCAGTGACTGGGCTCCTTCCGAATTGAGGAAGTTAAAGGCATGCTTTTCAAGGTAGCTGTCAAACAGTGGCATTTCTTCAGCAGTCCAAAAGCCATTAAGGGGGTTAATCATTCCATCGTAATCAGAACCTATACACTGAATGCCCCAGGCAAATTGACCATGTCGGTTCAATACCCAAGCAACATGTTCAATTTGGTTCCAGAGTAGTTTTGATTTGTGAAACAGCATTTTTCGACGACTTAGAAATGGGCCACTTTTCTTCAACTCATGTTTGCTGGCTACCCGTCGTTCGTCAAATTGAATCCCAAATACTCCGCCCGATTGAGCGACCCGTAATATTTCATCGTCATAAAAATTGATGTCGTTAGACTGAAATTTGCCGTAGTTGAAGAGATCATCCTCCACCAACTGGCGACGCGATCGAAAACCGGTAACAGCTCCATGACTTATAACCAACGGAATAATTTCGTCCGGGAACTCCTGCTCAAGGAAATGGTAGTATTCTTCCCGGGCCTTTACGCTCATGTGTTTCAGGTCAATCAATATGCGCTTGCCATCTGTGTTGTCAAGCAGTTTTTTTAGAACCTGCCAGCCCAAGTCTGAAAATCCTTCATTCATGCGGTCGTTTTGGTCACAAAGTTTACTGACAATGCCACTCAGGCTTTTTGCATGACCAACCAGTTCGTTGTCAAAATGATGTGTCAGCCCCATGAAGAAAAGTCGGTGATCCCATTTTTTTACCCGCTCAACATTAGCAAGTACTTCGGTCGATGAAGCCGTTTTTTTCATTCGCTGCAAGCCCGTGTTAAACACGTGGCCACCCTCAATGGTCAGAATAATATAGACCGTTCGGATATCCGGCTCGGTGTCAGTCTCCAGCTCGGCAAACGACGATACAATTTTATATTGATGCCAAAGTCCGTTAATTTTTAGCTTCTGCCCATCTAGTTGGCGGTAAAATTGGTATTCCATTTCCAGATCGGTAAAGTAGTTATCCATTTTCTGGACATAGTCAATTCTTTTTTTGCCCATACCAATTACCAGGTTGTTGAGTAAGTCGCCCGGTAGTTGCGTACCTATCTTGGTCATTACAAAACCTTTCTCCAAGCCACAAAGCGATACCATGATGGTATGCGCACCGCCCTTTGCCAATGTCGTAAAATCGGCCTGTCTGAATTTGGTTAAGGAGGTGGTAATGTTGGCTAGCTTGTCGAGTAAAGAAGGAGCATCGGTATACCAGAGGCTATTTTGTCGGTTGCGATTCGAACTATTGATGCCAGCTTGACTGTTAAAACTTTTACCCATTGGCTTAATGGCCGGGTGAGTGTGTAAATCGATAAATTGTGTTTCCATGATTTATTAGTTTTCGAGTTAATTAGAGTGGATAAATAGGGGGAAAGGCCTAAAAGACTCATGCAAGAACCATGGATTTAGGTTGATTTTGGTTTCGTTGGTGAAGTGATTCACCGATAAGATTATTCAATTTACGAAAAAAAGATCTTAAATTCAATGTTCGATCAACTCGTTTTTGTATGTTGCTGATATGGAATTGACTTCCAGTTAGCTATTTTGTAACTTGTAGTAAGAAACAATTGCATTTTAGTTATCTTTTAGCTTCTGACTATGAAATATATCAATCAACCCGGCAGCAGGGTGTATGTGCTGATTTTGTTTGTGTTCATTTTGTTTGAATGTTGTTCTCCAAGCTCGGAAAAGCAGGCAACTGCTCCTGTTGAAGCGACTGATGCTGTTGCTGATTCTCCAGACTCCGAGCAGATCCCGGAACCAATTATGGAGGAAGAGAATGTCATGGCGCCAGCTTCACCACCACCTCCGCCTCCGCCTGCGAAAGCGCAAAAGCCGATGTCAAAATCGGTAAACGATAAAGTTTTATCGCAGAGCCCCTCAACTGTTGGGATTTGGAAGCCGAATGTGGGGAATCCAACAGGGAGTACAAGTATACCGGCAAAGAACCCGATACCACGGAGTCAGGTGTATGATGGTCAAATGATGGTTTATGCGTCCGATTCAATGATGGAACATCGGGGCGAACGGGTTATGGCGTTGGTGAAACAACAGATCGATGAAAGTAAGGCCATTCAGGAATTTGGGAAGAGCATGGGAATTAGTGAAAGCCAAGCCGCGAATGATTCTAAAATACACGATATTCAGCTCAGCGATTCATTGCGGGTAACTCTGGTGTTTAATCCCGAAGACTTTAAGCTTATTAGCCAGAATGCTGTGTACTACTGCCATTTTGAAAAGAGACAGACTCAATATTTCGATTGGGAAGTGGAACCTCAAACGCCTGGAGAAAAGCAATTAACCATCAAAATTGAAAACTACGTCAATAGCTCGTGGAGCAACTTTGTTTCGCCACAAACTATTACAATACAGGTCAAGGTGAATCAAAATACCCTGTGGACCCGTTTGTGGGATACCATCCAAAATGATCCTTCCTGGGTGCTTGATAAAGTTATGCTTCCGCTACTGGCCTTTATTGCCGGGTTATTCGCCACATATATTCGCCGCAAATTGTTTGGCAGGAAGGAAGATTGACTTCTTCTACTCAATCACTTTTTCGTCATGACTATTCCAATCTATTTTCTTACTCTGAATAGTGATACAAGATATCAAATAGAATTTAAGGGGAGTATAGATAGTTTGTGCATAAAACTTTGGGATAGATTAAAATTTTATATTTTGATGACACAACTTTCGGCTTGCTTATACGTCGATTAAAAAGAAACGATGAAAAAACGGGGTGTTATAGCAGCGATAGTCCTTGTTGACTGAGTTGTAGCTTTCGGAATAAAATAGCCGGCGCTAATAGCGGAGACAATCACTTTATAAATACCATTACAATATGGTTTGAAATCTTAATGATTGGAATAGATTCTTGTTCTGTTTATCCCGGAGAAGTAGAGCAAATAGTAACGAAATAATTGATGTTGCCGCCGTTTCCTTCTATCAGAAATCAAAAAAAAGAAGGATTTTACGGTATAAACAGAATAACCTTAGTTCGATATGAATATCAAACCCAGGTTATTCAGTATGTGTCAGTTGTTGTAATCTTTTTTAAAGATTATTGTTAACACCAATTAAGGTCAATTTGAGTTCAATTAGAGTAGAAATGTTACACCAACTGTACCACCGGCGAGTACCGAACCGCCGCCTAACTCAAGGTTAATGCCCATATTGTCCTTAATAAAATAACGTGCTCCCAGATGAAGTCCAATGCCTAGTCCTCCGCTTCCAGAGCCAGAGTAGGTATATGAACCTCCTGCACCGTCATATTTTGTATCCCAGAAATAATAGCCTAACGACATTCCTCCATAAAAGTCCCATTCGTCTGGTGCTTCTAAGAGTTCGTTAAAATGATAGCTCCCCCGGGCATTCAGCCCAACAATGGTGTGTTTCCATTTGTTATTTCCATAGGTTTCCCCTTTTGACTGAAAAGATAAAGAGCCGCCTGCGGTAATATTATCGGCAACAGCTTTCTCGTACCTGACAAAAAGTGGAATTCCCCAGCTTGAAGCTCCTACTCCAACCGTGAACAATGACGAACCATCGGAATATGGGTTGTACTGAGCGTAACTGTTCGCAGAGAACATGACAAAAAGAACAAAAGCAAAAATAGAAATCTTGTTTTTCATAGTGGCGTTTTTAATTATATGTTGAATGTCGGTGTCATGATTAGTTGTAAGGTATGTTGAATTTTTTTAATGCCTCACTAATCAATTGTAGTCTTTCAAACCAACTCTTTATAATAATAGAGTTTGGAGCTTCTTTGTTCAACCATTTCGATTTTTTTTCCCTCCCTTTGGTTTTCATATGAACTTTAGCTTCATTCCTTCTCGGATTAAAGCTTATTTTATGATTATTGATATCGTTCATGTGAAATAAATATTCGGAGTTATTATGCTTTGTTACTTCATGTTCCGTAGATCTAATCTCACACAAATCGTCTTCTTCCTCTTTTAGCTCAGTATTATTTGTATGGTTACACTCATCTACTTGGGCAAATTCTTTTTTTTGAAATAGAAGAATGTTTTCTTTTGGCCGAGGTCGTCAAAATTGTAAATTTCTTTATCGGGGTGTAGTTTGTAAAAAGCCAACATTGCGATGTCGCCCGCGCAAAACAAGGAGTGAATGCACATCAGGCTGACAAAGAAGTATGCCCATGAAGAGCTCCAAAAAATAAGGGCGAGCACGATACTGATTACCTTTACAACGAAGAAAGGAGCCAAAGCAACTATTCGAAATGAAGGATAATCAACTACTTCCTGATCAACGGCTGCATAAAAAATAAACTTCCGCCAAATAGCTCCGAATTGAACCTGGCCCGTGCCAACCAACCGGTAAGCGGCTGCATGAATCAATTCGTGAAGAATAATGAGCAATGAGAATGAAAACACCAGGGAGGCTCCAATTGCCCAAAGTGGCTGACTAATACCACTCGTATACGAAAGAATAGCTTTTACCAGAAGAAAAACAAACAGGGCAATCATCGCTATTTGGTAAACCGAATATTGATGGATCAACTTTTTCTCGTTTACAATTTGCTCGGTAATAAATTGCTTGATATGTAAGTGATCGACTTCGGCCAGCAACTCAAAATCTTCGCCTTCAATTAAATCTTTTGGTGTTAGACGGTGTTTCATCTGACTATAATTGGTTACTTTTTATAGATGTCATCTGAAACTCGCATATATTCAATCTCCTGTCTGGTAATGAGCTTTTCCATGCTGGTTTCATGCTTGCTTTTCGGTTAAAATTTGGAAAAGGGCTTTTAGCGAAATTAATCGGCTGACAAATGCATAACTGATTCCGGCAATTATCATGGAGGCAAAACCAATGGCCCAGTTATCAATCAACAAGCTGAGTTTTGCCGCTAAAATTGCAAATAAGGTAAATCCAGTGATCTTCAGGATTAGTACGTAGTTGACTTTCATTTTAAAAATAGAAACAGCAATAGCAACCTGTGCAACAGCGGTTAGCAGTTGGGTTACCAAGCTGGCATAAGCTGATCCGGTTGCCTGTATTTGTGGAATCAAAATCAGGTTGAGTACTACATTAATGATCATACCCGAGAAAGCCATCCAGTTGAGCTGTTTTAAACTTCCGTTGGCCGTTAAAAGGGTACCAAAAATGTAAGTAGTGGCAATGCAGATGAAACCAATCATGAGAATTCCAAAGATTGGTGCTGACTCCTGAACATGCTCGTGATACAGCAGATTCATAATTTCGAAGCCATAGAAATTGGCCGCGACTCCAACCAGAATTGCAGGTACAATAATCAGTAAAAACGCAATCTGAATGAGCTGCCCCAAATCATCACGCTGTTTAATCATGCGGGCAAAAATGGGGAGCAATAATCCGGCAAACAATGCCCCAAACATGGCAAAAGCGTCCAATAAGCGAAAAGCTTGCGCGTAAATACCGGCCTGTTGTTTTCCGAGAGGATCAGGCAGCATGCGTTCCAGCATCACCGAATCAATCCGGTTATAAAAAGACATCAATAAAATCAGCAAGGCGAACGGATAACTTTGTCTTAGAATGAGTAGAATATATTTTAAATCGACTTTGATGCGGATTCCCCGGGTGTAGTGTAAAACAGTAAAAAAGGTGATTAGAGCGGCGAACAGGTAGCCCAGCGTTTGAGCATAAACAAACCAGGTGATGGAGAAGAAGCCGCCAAAGCAATCGGTAAAAAGCAATACACTGCAAAACAGGATCATAAGACTTCGGTCGAGCACCGAAAGCAAACTGTCGGTTCGGAACAGGTGTAGTCCGCTAATATTCGACCGTAGGTAAAAGGTAAAGGAAATCAGAAATTGGTTAAAAATCAGAAAGAGTAGCAAATGCAGTTGAACTTCGTTGTAGCCAATGACCATGGCAACGATCAGACAAACTATTGCGTAGCCAACAGCCAGCAAAAATTTAAGCCCAACAATATTGTTGAGGTATTTTTGAAGCAGATGACTGTGTTGCGCTATGTTTCTGTTGTTGAAATTGGTGATTCCCAGATCAAGTAAGATATTGAGGACTATTGAAAAGTTCAGCAACGAAAAATACAACCCATAGCTTTCTGCTCCAACCACATTTTGAACCGTTCGGTCTATACCAAAAATCCAAAAAGGTTTGATCAGCAGGTTCAGGAAAAGGAGTAGTAAAAGGTTTGTGACAAACTTGCGTTTCAACAGGCGTATTCTTTTTCTGATTAATTTGGTTAAAAATAAGCATTTTTTAGGCAGACTTTGTAAATTTGACTTGAAATGCCCCCGATTTTATGAGTTGCTTTTTATTAAACGGTTTAACTTTAATTGTGGCTATTTTTTTAATGATGGCAGAATAATTCTCACATTGAACCTAAATAATCCGAAAATCGAATGATCATCGCTGTAAATACCCGACTATTGCAAAAAGGAAAACTGGAAGGGATTGGTTGGTTTACCAAGGAAACACTTTCCCGAATCACTCAGAATCATCCTGAGCACCAGTTTCTTTTTATTTTTGACCGGAAGTATGATGAGGATTTTATTTTTTCGGATAATGTGAAGCCAATTGTGATTTCACCACCAACCCGACATCCATTATTGTGGCTTTTGTGGTTTGAGATTCGTATCCCATTGGTGCTTCGGAAATACAAAGCGGACTTGTTTTTATCTCCCGATGGTTATTTGTCGCTAAATACCCGAGTGAAACAGCTGGCTGTTATTCATGATATTAACTTTGCACACCGCCCAAAGGATTTACCCTGGCTGACGGCGAAGTATTACAATTATTTTTTCCCCCGGTTTGCCAAACGTGCCAAACGTATTGCCACGGTTTCCTATTATTCAAAGGAAGATATTTGCCGAACCTACCGTGTGCCTGCTGATGATGTTGACGTGGTTTACAATGGAGTAAACAAGCTATACACCGCTACTTCAGACGAAGAGAAAGCAACTGCCCGTGAAAAATATACCAATGGGAAAGCATATTTTTTATACATCGGGTCATTACACCCTCGAAAGAATATTTGTGGATTGCTGCGTGCTTTCGATGCTTTTCGAACCTCTGTAGATTCGGATATTAAACTAATGATTACCGGAGGTGAAATGTTTAAAACCGGTGATATTACCAGAACTTACGAAGGGATGCGTTTTAAAGATGATGTGGTTTTTACCGGGCGCTTGCCAATTGAAGAATTGCATCAGGTGCTGGGCGCTGCTTTGGCCATGACTTTTGTCCCGTATTTTGAGGGGTTCGGAATCCCGATTATTGAAGGAATGAGTGCCGGAATTCCGGTTATTTGCTCCAACACCACCTCATTGCCTGAGGTTGGTGGCAATGCGGTTTATTATGCTGATCCGTTTGAGGTGAGCCAAATTAAAGATGCCATGATCCGGGTGGCCAACGATGCCGACCTTCGGGCAGACCTGATTGAAAAAGGTCGGAAACAACAGACGAAATTTACTTGGGACAAAACAGCAGACCAACTGTGGGGAAGCATTCAAATTTGTTTGAACACCTGATTTTGTAATGAGTTGAATGTAGCAAATGATGATCGAGGAGACAAAAGCACTACAATTATTTTTAAAAGAGGGACGGATTGAAGCCGGATGCGATGAAGCCGGAAGAGGTTGTTTGGCGGGGCCTGTTTATGCGGCGGCAGTAATTTTACCAGCTACTTTCGAGAGCGAATTGCTTAACGATTCTAAAAAATTAAGTGAAAAACAGCGTTACCTGTTGCGACCAATTATTGAGGAGCAGGCCGTAGCCTTTGGAGTAGGAGTGGTAACCAATCAGGAAGTTGATGAAATCAATGTTTTGAACGCGTCATTTTTGGCCATGCACCGGGCAGTTGCCAACCTGAGGATAAAGCCGGAACATCTGCTTATTGATGGTAACCGGTTTACAGTTTATCCGGAAATAACACACGACTGCATCATTAAAGGCGATGGTAAGTTTTTACCGATTGCTGCCGCTTCGATCTTGGCAAAAACTTATCGTGACGATTATATGAACCAAATTCATCAGGACTTTCCCCACTATCAGTGGGCAAAAAACAAAGGTTATCCAACAAAAGTACATCGTGAAGCAATTAGAGAACACGGGCCAAGTTCGCACCACCGAATGACCTTTCGGTTGCTGAACGAGCAACTCCGATTGGAGCTGTAAAGCTACTTTTGCTTCTCAGGACAAGTGGTTGGTTTTACAAATTTCAAAATATTTGTTAATGGTACTTTTATTCCTGAAATGGTATTTGCAAATTTGTAGTTCAAATGGTTAACTATTTGAAAAAAAACCAACTAACCCTTATTCGAATGAAAATTAGTTTCACAACCTTGTTTCTTCTGTTTTTAATATTTTTCCACCCAACAGTCATGATTGCGTCTTCAATTCCTGATGGAGGTCCGATTGAGGTCAACGTTTTTTTTGACACAGAGGGGATTGATTTGACCCATATCCGGCAGGAGATAAAACATGTTAATTATTCTCGCACAAGCGACGCGGCCAATGTCCATTTATTGAGTACTTTGCAACGGACAGGGGGAAGCGGACGCCAATATCTTTTCTATTTTATTGGTGCCGGCGAGTTTGAAGGACTGAACGATACGCTCTATTATTTTTCTTCGCCAGACAAAACCAATTCTGAAATCAGGGACAACTATACCAATGTGATAAGACTTGGGTTGGCACGCTACCTGGCTCATGGTTCGCAGAAAGTAGATGTTAAGTTTAATGGAGAACATACCGTCGGGGAAATCGAAAATGAAGACAAGTGGGACAGTTGGGTTTTCGCCATTCGTGGCAACACCAATATTCATGGAGAAGAAACCGAACGAGAGTTTGATCTGGATTTTGCCATTGATGCTGAAAGAATAACCCCTGAGTGGAGAGTTGAGTTTGATGTGGATAGCAGATACGATGAGGACTGGTACAAAACAGATGGAGAGGAAATTACAGCGACCAGAACCAGCCGTGCATTTGAAAGCCTGATTGTGAAAAGCATTGGAAACCACATGGCTGTTGGAGTGAATTCAGGCATATCATCAAGCACCTACAGTAACATTAAGTTGGACTTTTGGGCATTGCCTGCCGTTGAATACAATCTTTTTCCTTACGAACTTTCCAGTCGAAAACAGCTTCGATTTTCATATCGTCTCGGTTATAACGGACGTGAGTATCTGGATACAACGATTTACAACAAAATTAATGAAGACCTTTTTCGGCAAATTCTATCCATAGCCTACAAAGTACAGGAGAAATGGGGCTCTGCATACACGTCGATTTCGACAAAAAACTATTTCCACGATTTCGACAAAAACAGTTTTGCGATATACTCAGGACTTTATCTCAGGGTTTGGAAAGGACTTTCGTTGAACGTCTCTGGCGAATACTCTATCATTAACGACCGTTTATCCATCTTGAAAAGCGAAGCTACCGTTGAAGAAATCTTAACAAAACAGGTGCAACAGGCTACAGCCTATAATTATCGGCTTCGAGTTGGATTGTCTTTCACATTTGGTTCGTTGTATAATAATGTGGTCAACCCCCGATTGAAAGGGTAATGAAATAGTTGATTATCGTTGTCACAAGCAGTTTCAGGGGATCAGGAGGTGCCATTTAGATCAGCTTGTTCCGAAAATTAGTTTTTTGGAATTTGGAACTTCGAATTCCTGCCTGTTATTTATCACTGTTTATTTCATTTGTTTTCAGTTATTTTGATGAAGGGTCAACACCCGGATTTCAATATCTTAACTATTAAAATCTACAAGAATGTACGGCAAGATAAAACAGGACTTACAACAAACCCTCGAAGAATTAAAATCACAGGGACTTTATAAAACCGAACGAATTATTACTTCGGCTCAAGGTGCAGCGATTAAGGTTGGTAACGAAAACGAAGTATTGAATTTTTGCGCCAACAATTACCTGGGATTGGCCAGCCATCCTGATGTTGTTAAGGCTGCTCAGGATGTGATGAATGATTGGGGTTTTGGACTTTCGTCGGTTCGTTTTATTTGCGGAACGCAAGCCATTCATAAAGAGCTGGAGCAAAAAACATCGGAGTTTCTGGGCACAGAAGATACCATTTTGTATTGTGCCGCTTTCGATGCCAATGGAGGGGTGTTCGAGCCTTTGCTGGGAACTGATTCAGCCATTATTTCGGATGAGTTAAACCACGCGTCGATTATTGACGGAGTTCGCTTGTGCAAAGCGCAGCGCTACCGGTACAAGCATTCGGATATGGCAGAACTGGAACGTTGCCTGGTTGAAAGTCAGTCGGAAAAATACCGCGTGGTGGTGACTGATGGCGTATTCTCCATGGATGGCGATTTAGCAAAACTGCCTGAGATTGTTGAGCTGTGTGATCAATACGATGCCCTGGTGATGGTCGACGATTCGCATGCAACAGGTTACATTGGAACAACCGGGCGAGGAACTGCTGAACACTTCGGTTTACTGGGTAAAATTGATATTATTACGACCACTTTTGGTAAAGCATTGGGTGGCGGAAATGGAGGCTGTACTTCTGGCCGAAAGGAAATTATTGAGATGCTTCGTCAACGATCCCGACCCTATTTGTTTTCCAACACATTAGCTCCGGCAACAGTTGGAGCTACCTTGGAAGTGTTGGAAATGCTTTCAACGTCTTCCGTATTGCAAAACCAAACCATGGCGAATGCTGATAACTTCCGCACTAAAATGGAAACTGCCGGGTTTGATTTGGTGAAGGGTGAAACGGCTATTGTTCCGGTTATGCTTTACGATGCACCACTGGCTGTAAAATTTGCTGACCGATTGCTGGAAGAAGGCATTTACGTGATTGGATTTGTTTACCCGGTAGTTCCTAAAGGGAAAGCCCGTATCCGGGTTCAGTTGTCGGCAGCTCACATGCCGGAGCAAATTGATCGGGCTGTTAAAGCTTTTATAAAAGTAGGGAAAGAGCTGGAAGTGATTTGATTCGTATTCAAGTTTCCAACTTACCCTTTGAGCGAAGCGTTAACGAGGGGTCTGCTGTTTGTCGTTTTTAACGACAAAAGATGATGACTGATAAGAACCCATCTCTTCAAAAACAAGTAATCTCCCACATCGAAACTTATCCGGATTTATTCTAAATTACAAAACAGATTATGGTCGTTAGTGACCATAATATTATCCTCCAACTCATAAACTACCCGTTTTTACGCACGAACTCACCCCTGTGATTGACGAACCAATGTCAAGTATTAGCACGAAGATTTCAATGTGTTATTGAACATTGAATTATGAGGTTTCCTTTCCACACTGAAACAGATCTATAATTAGTTGTGGCTAACATGAAATCCCGGCGCAACCGTTTGGAACCGAATAGCATCTGTTAGCTAATTGCGATTGATAAAGGGGTCAACAAAAACAAATATTGAACATTAAAGCCAAAGTCATGAGACCACATCCGCCTTAGATTCTTTCCGCAAAAGCTCCCGGCTTTACCGGGACAGGCTGGGTTGCCCGGCAAAATCTCAATTGTAAAACTTTAAAACAAAAAAAACATGAAATCATTTCTATTTTTTATTTTGTTTATTCCTCTGCTCGCTTTCCCTCAAACTGGTGCTTCTCAATGGGATTTTCCAGTAAAGCCAGGAAGTGAGAAATGGAGGTCATTAAAAAATAATGCTGAAAAAGTTGAGGTATGTCAAGTTCCCGATGAAGTGTTATCTGCCTTGAATACTCAGGAACTGTTAGATATATGCTTGAACTACCCTTTGCTACCTGATATTTTTGCTTTTAACAGCGTCAAAGATGGCTTTGGCAAATTTGAAAGCGATTTTAACGGCTTCAGGGAACTTTTAGAGCGTGATGATGCACCTAGCGAATTATTGAAGAAATATAAATCAATAGAACCGGAAGCTATTCCTACTAACGGAACCATACTGGAAAAAGGAAACTATGTATTGAGCATGTCCTTTATTGAACTTTTTGTTTCGCATCCTTTAATGGTGAGAAAAAATGATACGAATGGTAAAAAGGAAATCATTAAAGAGCTCTTGCTGAAGAAAGAAAAAAAGAAAAATCACCCAGATTGGTATCAGACAACTGGAATTCAAACGAATTATTTGGCCATTACCAGTATAGTTCTGAGCGATTCGGACAAGTTCAAATCCGAACTTGATATGACTAAGGTATCTCCCTATATCTATTACGGTGTTTTGACCAATCCAGATATACCAAATCAAATCGACCAAGTAACAGATAAGTATTTAAAAAATAATTGATCATGAAAACCAAAATATTATTAATGATGGTAGTCATCTTTTTTGCCTTCTCGTGTGAAAAGGAGGACCACACCTACATTAAACCACTTAAAGAAATTAGCGCCTGTGGATATGACGACCCGTTAAACCAACTGGATTGGCTGAACTTGAAAATTCATAATGGAAAAGATCCGTCAAATACGAACTTTATTGAGAATATTTGGATTAAAGAATATGAGGGTGAAGATGTTATTATTATAGATTTTGGGCTAACATCTTCCATGTACTCAACCTTTGATTGTTCTGGAAATAGTATAAATATTGACAATCAAGATTTCTTTGATTCACTAAATGAAGATGAGTTAATTTATAAATACGTAATAGAATCATGAAATGCACGATAAATTTATTAATTGCTTTCCAAATATTTTTTCTTGGAAGTATTAGCGGACAAGACTATAGAAATGACGTATGCACGCCTAAAGGTAGTAATGTTGTCGCATATACCATTACTTCTGAATATTCAGACTATTGGAAAACTTATTATGACAGCTATTATGCCAGCGCTTATCCAAATGCCGAAATTTTAACAACTAATGGGACATATAGTACAACTCAAAAGTTCAATTGTCACGGCTATGCTTGGCATGTTTCTGATGGCGGGAGCAAATAGGTGGATTGGATATTATCCCGGTAATACAGATGAGTATATCTATTGGCAGGATGGTAGTTATGTAGAAGTTACAGGTTCCGTTCCGTATCCCGGGAAAGTTTCCTATGCTTCTGATGATCATTCTGCCATTACAACAAGTGAGACAGGATGGTTCATTTCTAAATGGGGAAACAAAGTTCTTGCCCGGCATAGATGGAATGATTGTCCTTATACCTCAAGTAGTCTAAAATACTTCAAATTAAATTTTTCTATTTCCGGCCCCTCTCTAGTCTGCTCTTCCGGAGCTTCCTTTTCAGTCGATAATTTACCACCCGGGGCAACAATTAGCTGGGATCAGAGTAGTAATATTTCCCGGAGTTCATCTCAAGGTTCTAATCCTTGTACTTTTGTCTCTTCCGGTTCTGGCACGGGGTGGATTGAAGCTACTATTTCAACTGGTTGTGGCGATATCATACTTCCGCGAAAAGAAATAACAGTAAATCCTGATATTATTGGCCGATATGCACAGGGAACGACCTGGAAAGATTTGTACACTGTGAATTTTATAACTAGTGGAACAACAACGGTTGTTAGTGTGGACAGTGAAGGCTCATCAGCTCCTTTTAACTGGCAACTGCTTCCCGAAAGTTCAGTTGTCAACTGGGGAAGTTATTATCCTGACAATTCAGTGATTGGGTTCGATATTATCTCAGGCAATCAGGCATCATTTTCGGTATCTACAACTAACGCTTGTGGTAATACGGTAAGCAAGCAATACTATTTTGTTGTTTCCGGAGGAGGGTACTATATGAGCATCTCTCCCAACCCCTCCACTTTCGAAACCACCATCTCTATCGAATCTACTTCCGTGGAAACAGCAAGTCTGGATGCTGCCACTGAAGAGTGGGATTTGGAAGTCTACGACCAGTCGCAGACTCTAAAAGCAAAGAAAACCAAGCTTAAAGGCAAGGAAACTGATCTAAATACTTCGAATTGGAAAGAAGGTGTTTATGTGGTTCGTGCCAAATACAAAGGCGAAGTGCTGACTGAGAAACTGGTGGTGAAATAATACCATTTAAACTAAATGAAAGCAATTTAATATTGAGCGGGTGACTTCGAGTCACCCGCTCAATAATACACAAACCATAAAAACTGATAAATATGATTTTAACCATGAACCTTTCGGGGCTAAGCAATGCGGAGCTGCTGTCGTTTGGGCAAAGCCTGGATGTGCTGCTGTCATCCGCAAAAGAAAGCATCGTCCTGATTTATGCCCCGTTTAAGCAAGCCTTAACGATTTGCGAACAAACGGCTTCCGAGTCTATTTCGAAACAAATGGCACAGCAGCAAACACAGGAGCTGCTGGATGCCGATTTAAAACGTGACAACCTCTTTCGTGGTGTGAAATACCTGGTACAAGCTTACCTGCTTCACCCGGATGCTGAAAAGCAGGAAGCAGCTATTGAATTGGAAAAAGTAGTTGCTAAAGTGGGCTGGAACCTGCACCGTGAAAGTTACGATCAACAGTCGGCCTTGATGAAAACTTTGTTCAAGGATGTGGATAAGAAGCAAGGGTCCTGCATCGATCTGCTGAACATGACAGACTACGTTGACTTGCTGAAAACCGCTCAAACGGAGTTTGACACCCTTCGTCAGGAGCAATTGGAACAACAAACCGAATTGGAGAAAACCAGTTCGATGACAGCTGTTCGCGGTGATTTGGAACAGGCCTGCAAAGACCTGCTGGAGATTTTGCCCGGCTATTACCGCATGACTGGTGACGAAACCCTTGGTGCAATTCTTCCAAAAATTTCGGAACTGATTGACCGGATGCGGTAATCCCTCTTTTAAACACTCAAGGTTTTAAAACCTGAATACTTGATTAAAGCACTGAAAGATACCTTCCTGCAATTGCGAAGGTATAAAGCTGACGGCTCTGCATGTGAGCTGCAACTGCGGGTGGGTCTGCAAGAGTAGTCACAAAGAAACCCGCAAGCCGGAAAATCGCTTGTAGAAGCCAATAAAAG